>Ga0306910_1000016_pt1 | contig 170367 bp, 177 predicted proteins | sample AntRauMFilla2698_FD_190438 | JGI IMG/M metagenome (GOLD analysis project Ga0306910, IMG submission 190438) | Saline lake microbial communities from Rauer Islands, Antarctica - Metagenome Filla 2 #698 (v2) (version 2) | ecosystem: Environmental > Aquatic > Non-marine Saline and Alkaline >... | reverse complement strand
CGCAAGAAAGAGGATGGCGCCTTAAACTTGCCGCCGTATCTATCGGCTAACAACCTAAGGCCATTTATTCCTAATGATTTGATATACATACTAACCCACCCCGTTCAGTATAAAGCCACAAAGTCAGGCGCCATAGGCAACGGATTGCTGGCGACAGCGTTCCCCAAGGTTCTTAGGGTTTGGCAGGAAGCATATGACGCTGGCGCCCTGAAACCCGTTCAATATCACATCGGACAGCAAGCAAAGAGGTTACTGGAGGGCCTTGATGAAGTCGCAATCGTTGCGTTGATTGACGAGGCGACGGGCTACCAAGAAATCAGGCGCCATGACGCCCTACAGCAGATATTATCTGCGTATGTCCTGCCCGAGCACCGCCCTTACCTACAAAGTGTTCCGAAAGAGTTCTTTGACGAACTATACAGGGTATATGGTTGGGAAAGACGGGCTGACAATCGTGGTCCGCGATACGCGGGCAAGCTGCTAAGACAGCTAATCTATGAGCAACTTCCAGAACCCGTGCTGCCACAGTTGGACAAGGAAAATCCCACTGATAGTAATTATCAGCGCAAGAGAAAGCACTTCCAGCACCTGACTGTAGATGTTGGGAAAAACCACCTTCAATCTCAACTCGCTGGCGTTATGGCCTTACTAAGGGCCTCTCCAGCCAAAAACCCCGAAGCGTTCAAAACCCTGTTCAGGCGGGCATATGGGGATCAGATGGAATTCGATCTGGGCGAAGACTAAATTTGAGGCTACGAGTGAAGAATTCGATAAAGAGAGGCTGGCGCCTAATGGATACGATGGTGGACAGTTATGCATATCTCGGAAACATTTCGGCAGCTCGCTCAGCTTGATCGGCTGAGAAGAAGCGGGCTAATATCTCTATCGGTGCAGTCGGATCATCTTCGGATGCTAGATACAAATAGAACGAAGATGGGTCTACCTCTATACCTGATGCGCGTGCCTCTTTTGCCTCTTTGCTGGTTACCTCACCAACGCAAAGCACCCTTGAGTTCCTCACCGAAATTCCACTGAATAAAACAGACATTTTGCCCCCAAGTTAAGGAAAACCAATGGCCCGACGCCCCGAAAATGCGCCACGCATCAGTTTGAACAAGCTATGTGAGTTTATGACCGCCTCGATTCCGCGTCAACGCCGCATAATCAAGGATCAGAAGTTTCCAAGCGACTTTATGCGCGTTTACTATCGTGAGGCGCAAGAGGCCGTGGCAACATGTATCGCGTCAGAACTAGAAGATACCGCTACGGTCGAGCGGCAGATAGATATTCTCAACCAGCAAGCCCCCGAAACAGTAGGCACGCAAAGACGCCTAGCATCAAACGTAGATGCGCTGGAGGGATTCCTGACCATGTTGGACGCGATCAATCTTGGTGGCGCAACGCCATCACTTGGCGCAAATGATGCGCCGAAGCTGATTATCAGGAATGTGTCAGTTTCGGTCAGGCCCGAAATCATCTTGAGGTCAGAAAACCGCAACGGCCCGATTGTAGGGGCGATGAAGATACACTTCCCCAAAACCAACTCATTGAACGAACAGGCTGCGGGATATGTTTCCGCTATGCTGCAAGAATGGTGCGAAGTCCACATGCACGATCAGGGCGAGGCCAACGGTCCGTTGTGTTCAGTCGTGGATGTGGGTAGCCAAAGTTTCTTTGAGGGCGTCCGCTCAACGAGGCAAAGGCTGCGTGACCTTCAAGACGCATGTGAGACGATTGCAGCACTATGGCCTACAATAACAGAATGAGGATAAGGCTAGTTAAGTATATAGGACCCTTATTTTGCCTGCGGCGCCGAGCCTGATCTGGTCGCGTATGCCCGCGCCGCGCAGAGTATTGTGCACGAAAGTCAGTCCTTCGACCATGGGCATGCCAACGTGATTGGTGAATTCCAGTGGCGCCGCTCCGGTGCCGCCCTCCGCGCCGTCCACCACGATGAAATCTGGGATGATGCCGGTTTGGAGCATCGCTTTCACCATGCACATGAATTCGCGCTGGTGGCCTATGCAAAGCTTGAAGCCGACGGGTTTACCGCCTGAAAGATCGCGCAGTTTCCCGATGAACTCGAGCATTTCGATGGGAGTGGAAAAGGCGGAATGGGCCGCAGGGGATATGCAATCTTGCCCCATCGGAATGCCGCGGGCCTCGGCGATTTCCTTGTTGATCTTGCCTGCGGGAAGCATGCCCCCATGGCCCGGCTTGGCACCTTGGCTCAGCTTCAGCTCGATCATTCGGACTTGGGGGAGCTGTGCCGTGACTGCGTATTTCTCGGGATCGAACGTGCCGTCCGGCGCGCGCGCACCGAAATAGCCGGACGCCACCTGATAGATCAGATCGCCCCCGCCTTCCTTGTGATACCGGCTCACGGAGCCTTCGCCGGTATCATGGGCGAAGCCGCCCTTTTTGGCGCCGAGGTTCAGCGCCTTGATCGCGTTGCCGGAAAGCGACCCGAAACTCATCGCCGAGATGTTATAGATCGAGGCGCTGTAGGGCTGTTTGCAGTCCCTGCCGCCGACGGTGATCCGGAAATCGGTATTCTCGATGTGTTTGGGTTGAACTGAATGGGTGACCCAGCTGTACCCACCCTCATAGACCCGCTTTTTGGTGCCGAAGGGGCGGGCATCTTCCTGGCCCTTGGCGCGCTGATAGACGAGCGAGCGGGCATCGCGGCTGAACGGCTCTTCGTCTTGATCATCTTCGAGCAGATACTGGCGGATTTCGGGCCGGATGCTTTCGAGCAGGAAGCGGATATGGCCCAGAACGGGATAATTGCGCAAGACGGAATGCGCATTCTGGCGCACGTCGTGCAGGCCTAGCAGAGACAACGCAGCGAAGATGAGGAATGGCACGATGAACCATGCCGACCATACGAACAGCGCAATGAGGCTGATCAGGGCGAGGACGACCACGCCCGCAAAGGTAGTGAAACGGCTGAGGGTGGACAAATGTGGCATTCGAGGCTCCGGATGGCTGCAGAAAGGCTATCTTGCAAAGGTGTAGAGCCCATTAATACGCGGCTTGACAAGGGTCCCGCGCGGGAATGACGCGGTCGAAATTTACGTAAGTTTGTGATGAAACGCGGAGAATTTGGGCGTTATTAATGTAAATAACATATATTAAACAACGCGGTGAATATATGTTGAATGCCCGACCACTGATGACTTGCTCATTCTGGGAAAGCTGCCTAGGCTTTATCTAGATTTCGGCACTGAAGCTTGAAAAAAGGGCTCCGTAACCGGAATGAGGGACATGAACCCGGCTGTAAGAGCGCTGTCTTGCGCGCCCTGCCGACGATACGTCGCTCGAGGAAAAAGCCACGGCGCATTGCGCCGAAGGCTGTCATAATAACGGGAGTTACCTATGAAAATGTTCAAGACTATGACTGTCGCGGGCGCCTTCGCGGGCGCCATGCTGGCAGGGACTGCGTCCTTCGCGCAGGAGAAATTCATCACTATTGGTACGGGCGGCCAGACAGGTGTGTACTTCGTCGTCGGCCAGTCGATCTGTCGTCTGGTCAACCGCGGCTCCGCCGAGCACGGGCTGAAGTGTACTGCGCCGTCCACCGGCGGTTCCATCGCGAACATCAATGCGATCAAGGCCGGTGATATGGATATGGGCGTGGCCCAGTCCGACTGGCAGTACCACGCCTACAACGGCACCTCGACCTTCGAGGGCGATAAGTTCGACAAGCTCCGCGCGGTGTTCTCCGTACATGGTGAGCCGTTCAACGTGATCGCGCGCAAAGACAGCGGCATCAAGACTTTCGACGATCTCAAGGGCAAGCGTGTCAATATCGGCAACCCCGGCTCCGGCCAGCGGGCGACGATGGAAGTCGTGATGGCGGCCAAAGGCTGGACGCTGGATGATTTCGCACTGGCCTCCGAACTCAAGCCCGCCGAGCAGGCTGCCGCATTGGGCGACAACAAGGTGGACGCGATCATCTACACTGTCGGTCACCCCAATGGCTCCATTCAGGAAGCCGTGTCGACCATCGACGCAGAGCTGATTTCGGTCACCGGTCCTGAAATTCAGGGTCTGATCGACGACAATCCGTTCTATGCCGCAGCGACCGTTCCCGGTGGGATGTACAAAGGCACTGACATGGAAGTGAACACATTCGGTGTGAAAGCGACATTCGTGACCTCTTCGGATGTAGATGAAGATACGATCTATCAGACGGTCAAGGCCGTGTTCGATGATTTCGAGCGTTTCAAGCGCCTGCACCCGGCCTTTGAGAACCTCAATGAAGAGGACATGATCTCTCAGGGTCTGTCCGCACCGCTGCACGATGGTGCCGCGAAGTACTACAAAGAGCGTGGCTGGATGGAATAAGCCACCCACGGCTTTGAAAAACGGGGTGGCGTGATGCGCCACCCTGAGGGCCTTGCACCGCTGAGCAAGGACCCGCACGCGCCGGAAAGGTGCGGCATGCAACAAGGGACGATGCCATGACAGATCAACAACAAGCTGCCGCCGTGGAAGCCGAAGCCGCAGGACGCGGCGGGCTTGACCAGAGAGAGCTCGATGAGCTGGTCGCCTCATCCGATACGGGCGGGCGCTCCGTCGGGGGGCCGGTCGGGATCCTCTTGATGTTGACCGCGCTGGCGTGGTCCCTGTTTCAGCTTTATATCGCGTCACCTTTCGGGTTGTTCAACGATACGCTGGCCCGCTCTATCCATCTCGGATTTGCGGTGTTCCTCGGCATCCTCGCTTTCCCTGCTGCGCGGACCAAGTTTCAAATGGTTCTCGGCATCGTGGTGCCTCTTGCGCTTGCGGGGCTCTTTATGGTGTCGGCCAAGGACGGGGTCGCCGTCTGGTGGATCCCGCTCCCGGCGATTGCCGTTGCGGCGACGGTGGTCCTTGGCTCGCCCAAGACGCGGATCCCGATCTGGGAGTGGGCGCTGGCGATTGCAGGCGCGCTTGCCGCGCTCTATCTGTTTTTCTTCTACCGCGATATTGCGGACCGTGTCGGAGCGCCGATCTTGCAGGATTATGTGGTCGCCGTGATCGGCATCACCATCCTGCTCGAGGCGACCCGCCGCGCACTGGGCCCCGCCCTGATGATCGTGGCGAGTGTGTTCCTGATGTACACCGTGCTGGGGCCGCAAATGCCCAGCATCATTGCGCACAAAGGTAATTCCCTGTCGGAAATCGTGAACCACCAGTGGATCACGACAGAGGGTGTGTTCGGCATCGCGCTGGGCGTCTCGACGTCTTTCGTGTTCCTGTTCGTCTTGTTCGGCTCGTTGCTGGACCGTGCGGGCGCGGGCAACTATTTCATCCAGGTTGCGTTCAGCCTCATGGGCCATATGAAGGGCGGGCCTGCGAAAGCGGCTGTTGTCTCCTCGGCGATGACAGGTCTGATCTCTGGCTCCTCCATCGCGAACGTGGTCACTACGGGGACCTTCACGATCCCGTTGATGAAAAAGGTAGGTTTCAGCTCCGAGAAGGCGGGCGCGGTCGAGGTCGCATCGTCTGTCAATGGGCAGATCATGCCGCCGGTTATGGGCGCTGCAGCGTTCCTCATGGTTGAATATGTGGGCATTCCCTACCCGGAGGTGGTCAAGCACGCACTGCTGCCCGCCACCATTTCCTACATCGCTCTGGTGTACATTGTGCATCTTGAGGCGCTGAAGGCCGGCATGGAGGGTCTGCCACGGCCTGTGGCGCCCAAGCCATGGGTTGCCTGGTTGATGAGCCTTGCCTTCACTGTCGCGGTGATCTGTGCGCTGAGCTATGCGGTCTACTTCCTGATGGGCTGGATCCGGCCCGCATTTCCCGAAACGGCTGGCTACATCATCTTCGTTTTCCTCACGGCTGTTTATGTGGGGCTACTGTATGTTGCGTCCCGCGAAGAGCCGCTCAAGCTCGACGATCCCAACGCCCCCGTGACGCGCCTGCCCATTCCGGGGCCTACGGTGCGATCCGGTCTGCATTTCATCCTGCCCATCGTCGTCCTTGTCTGGGCGCTGATGGTAGACCGACTCAGCCCCGGCCTCTCGGCCTTCTGGGCGACCTGCTACATGATCTTCATCCTGCTGACACAGCGCCCGCTGATGGCTATGTTCCGGGGCGAGAGCCAGTTTGCCAATGATGTGAAAGAGGGCTTCTTCGATCTCATCGACGGTCTGGTGACCGGCGCGCGCAACATGATCGGCATCGGCATCGCGACTGCGACTGCGGGCATCATCGTTGGTGCCGTGAGCCAGACGGGCGTGGGTGCGGCATTGGCCGATGTGGTCGAGGTACTGTCGGGTGGTAACATGCTCGCGATCCTTGCGCTGACTGCGGTGCTCTCGCTCATCCTTGGGATGGGGCTGCCGACAACGGCGAACTATATTGTGGTCTCTGCGCTGCTTGCGCCCGTGATTGTGACGCTGGGCCAGCAAAACGGCCTGATCGTGCCGCTGATCGCCGTTCACTTGTTTGTGTTCTACTTCGGGATCATGGCCGATGTGACGCCGCCGGTGGGGCTTGCCTCGTTTGCCGCCGCCGCCGTGTCGGGCGGGGATCCGATCAAGACGGGGGGTATTGCGTTCTTCTATTCACTGCGCACTGCCGCGCTGCCGTTCCTGTTTCTCTATAACACGGAGCTTCTGCTCATCGACGTGACATGGGCGCAGGGCATATTCGTCTTTATCATCGCGACAGTCGCGATGCTGCTCTTCGCAGCGGCGACACAAGGCTGGTTTCTGGCCAAGAACCGCTTCTACGAAAGTGCGGCGCTCTTGTTGATCGCCTTTACCCTGTTCCGCCCGGGATACTGGATGGACATGGTCTCTCCGCCCTATCTGGAGCAGCCTCCGGTGGAGATCGTGGAGGCGGCAGCGCTAACCCCGCTTGGCGATGAGCTTCGTTTGCGTGTGGCAGGTTTGGACAGCTTCGGCGATCCGATCGAATTCGTGGCGCTGCTGCCGATCACGACGGACGGCACGGGCGCCGAGCGGCTGGAGGCGGCGGGCCTGGAATTTATAGAGACCGATGGCAAGATGGTGATCGACAATGTCGTGTTCGGCTCGCCCGCTGCAAATGCAGGCCTCGACTGGGATCAGGAAGTGCTGCGCGTGCTCAAGCCTGTGCCACAGCCCAGCAAATATCTGATGTTCATCCCAGCACTGCTGTTGTTGGCGGGAGTGGTGATGCTGCAACGGGGCCGCAACGGGCGCAGCCCCAAAAAAGTGGCGGCAGCGTAAAATCATTTACGCTGTTTACACATATCAGTCCAAAAGAGCCGTTACGGCACGGAGACGTTTGCGCGGTTCACCTCGCGGGTCAAACGGCGTATGGGGAGGACCAAACGGCCTGAGCCGTGGTTCCCGGAGTGAGCAAACATGACCCCTTTCGCAATCGCCGGCGTACAGATGTACGTCAACGCCCTGCACCCCAACGTCGACGGAATGATCCAGCGGCTCGATATACTGATGGTGCGTTTCCCTTGGACCCAGATGGTTCTATTCTCTGAGTTGGCCGCTTTTGGCCCGCTCGACCAGTATTCGCTGCCACCGGAAAACGAGGCGCTGGAGAAGTTCCAGGCGGCGGCGGTCAAGCATGGCGTTTGGCTTATCCCCGGCTCGATGTTCATCACCGATCCCGAGGACGGTCGGATCTACAACACCTCCGTGGTGATCAATCCACAGGGCGAGATCATTCGCCGCTATGCAAAGATGTTTCCGTTCCGGCCCTACGAGGCCGGTGTGGCTGCGGGGACTGAATTCTGCATTTTCGACGTGCCGGATGTTGGCCGGTTCGGTCTGTCGATCTGCTACGATATGTGGTTCCCGGAAACAACGCGTCAGCTGACCTCGCAGGGCGTCGAAGTGCTGTTGCATCCTGTGCTGACAGGCACGACGGACCGCGATGCGGAGCTTGCGATTGCGCGGGCGACGGCGGTGCAATTCCAGTGCTACGTCATTGACGTCAATGGCCTCGGCGCGGGTGGTGTGGGCAAATCCTGTGTCATCGATCCGACCAGCCAGGTGCTGCACCAGTCTGCGGGACAGGAGGACATGTTCCCCATCGAGATCGATCTCGACATGGTGCGCCGCCAGCGCGAGACCGGCATGAAGGGCTTGGGTCAGGTGCTCAAATCGTTCCGCGACCGTTCCACCGATTTCTCGGTCTATGACCGCGCAAGCGGCACCGACGCCTATCTCAAGACGCTCGGCGAGCTTGTGATTCCGCAAAAGGGAACCAAGGCGGGCCTTGATATGATGGCGCCTGCAATGCGCGTGCCCTACACGCCTGACGCCGCAGGCGAGGACAGCCTGCCGGGCTTCGCCTTCAAGGTGCCGCCCGCTTTCCCCGAGGAGCCTATGCCGAACCCCACAGCGGGCACGGCGGCGCCGACCGAAGAACCAACACCCGCCGGGGCACCTGCCGCGGCGATCCCAAATCCACCGCTGAAGCCGGGCGTTCTGACCGGAACAGCGGATACAGATACATCCAGCGGCTAGGCTGCGCCGTCGGGCGGGCGGGCACAATGCCTCGCCCGCCTCTCGTCGCAAGGCCCGGCCGCGCAAAACATTGCGGAGAACGACCGATGCATTCGATGAGAGATTATTCATCTGCGATCCAGCTACGCTCTGACCGGTGGAGCGCGCTGCGCGAAGCCACGAGCGCATTGACGCGAAACCCCAGCGCGGGCGAGACCGCCCAGTTGCGCAGCCGGATCAGTACCCTTTTCGAGTCGCTGGATACGATGGAGGCCTATTGGGCCTTTCCGGGCAAGCAGGCCTTCGCGCTGTTGCGGCGCCATTTCGAGCACGGAAAGCTCGATGATGTGAGCTTTGCCGTGAACCGGATCACCCGTGCGCTGACCACGGGCGCCTACCGCCGCCGCCACATCCCGCTGGAGCGAGACAGCGTCGATCAGGAAGAACAGGACGACGACGCGCACCACAGCCCCGAGATGCGGGCGCTCTCCAAGCCCTATTTCGAAGTGCTTATTGTCGACAGCGTGAACGAGCATCAGGAACGCTGGCTCAAGGCCAATGTCACCGGCATGCGCCGCCCCGAGGACCAGTTCATTTATGAGGCGGTCGTTGTGCCCTCGATCGAGGACGCGCTGATTGCGGTGCTGTTCAATCACAACATTCAGGCCATCGTGGTGCGCCCCGGTCTGGTGCTTCATTCGGAGATGGCCGAGGAAATCCTGACCCGCTATCTCGCTCGCGCTGGTGGGCGTGAGGAAATCGACGCGATCCCGCCCGAGAATTATGGCCCCGAGCTCTGCCGCATGATCGCCCGCGTTCGCCCGGAGCTCGACGCGTATCTGGTCACCGAACGCTCGGTGGAGGATATTGCGGGGCTCGATCTGGGGATCTGTCGGCGCGTATTCTACAACTCCGAAGATTTTATGGAGCTGCACCTGAACATCCTGCGCGGGGTGCAGGCGCGCAACAAGACGCCGTTTTTCACGGCTCTGGTCGAGTATTCCAAGCAGCCGACGGGCGTCTTCCACGCCATGCCGATCAGCCGGGGTAAATCCATCACGCGCTCGCACTGGATACAGGACATGGGCGCTTTCTACGGCCCGAACATCTTTCTGGCGGAGACATCGGCGACCTCTGGCGGCCTCGACAGTCTGCTGGAGCCTGTGGGTCCGATCAAGGAGGCACAGGAGCTTGCCTCCCGTGCGTTCGGGTCTAAACAGACGTTTTTTGCCACCAATGGGACTTCGACCTGCAACAAGATCGTGGTGCAAGCGCTGCTGAAACCCGGCGATATCGTGCTGGTGGACCGAGATTGCCACAAATCGCACCATTACGGCATGGTGCTGGCGGGTGCGCAGGTGAGCTATCTCGACAGCTATCCGCTCAGCAAATACTCGATGTACGGCGCCGTGCCGCTGCGCGAGATGAAAGAGCGGTTGCTGGAGCTGAAGGCGCAGGGCAAGCTCGACCGCGTGCGGATGCTGCTGCTGACCAACTGCACCTTTGACGGGCTGGTCTATAACGTCGAGCGTGTGATGCAGGAATGTCTGGCGATCAAGCCCGACCTGATTTTCCTGTGGGACGAAGCCTGGTTCGCTTTCGCGCGCTTTAACCCGACCTACCGCCAGCGGACCGCGATGAACGCGGCCAATGTGTTGCGCGAGCGGTTCAAGACGCAAAAGCACCGCGATGCCTATGAGGCGCAGCAAGAAGAGCTGAAGGATGCAAATCACGAGACGCTTCTCAAGACGCGACTTATCCCGCCGCCTCATGCCCGCGTGCGTGCCTATTCCACCCAATCGACGCACAAGACGCTGACCTCGCTGCGGCAGGGCTCGATGATCCATGTCAACGATCAGGATTTCAAAGGAGAGGTCGAGCAGAGCTTCCACGAAGCCTACATGACGCATACCTCAACCTCGCCGAACTATCAGATCATTGCGAGCCTCGATGTAGGACGCAGGCAGGTGGAGCTGGAAGGCTTTGAATTCGTGCAGCGCCAGATCGAAGCTGCGATGTCGATGCGGCGCGCGATCAGTGATCACCCACTGCTGAAAAAGTATTTTCAGGTGCTTACTGCCGGCGACATGATCCCCGAGGAGTACCGCGAAAGTGGCGTGACGAGCTATTACGATGCCGAACAAGGCTGGACCGATCTGTGGGATTGCTGGGAGCGCGATGACTTTGTGCTGGATGCCTCCCGCGTGACGCTGCTGGTCGGGGGCACAGGTTGGGACGGGGATACGTTCAAGACCAAAATCCTGATGGACAAATACGGTATTCAGATCAACAAGACCTCGCGGAATACCGTCCTGTTCATGACCAATATCGGTACCACCCGCTCGTCAGTCGCCTACCTGATCGAGGTGCTGGTCGAGATCGCAAAATCGCTTGACGATCTGAACGACGATGCGTCGGGCATGGAGAAGCTCGGCTTTGACAAGCGGGTAAAGAACCTGTTGGAGAATTACCCGCCCTTGCCCGATTTCAGCCGCTTCCATCCGGCGTTTCTGGAGGGCGGCAACAGCCGCGAGGGCGATATCCGCAAAGCGTTCTTCCTCTCCTACGAGGACAAGAACTGCGATTATCTGGAGCTCGACGGAACGCTCAAGGAGGCGATGGCACGCGGGGAGACGATTGTCTCGGCGAGCTTTATCATTCCCTATCCACCCGGTTTCCCGATCCTCGTGCCCGGGCAGGTGGTCAGCCAGGAAATTCTTGCCTTCATGCGCGCGCTCGATGTGAGTGAAATCCACGGCTACCGGCCCGATCTGGGCCTTCGGGTTTTCACCCAGGAAGCACTGGAGGGTGCCGCTAAGATCCCGGCCCCGATTCGACAGCCGAAAAAAGCAACTGCTTGAACAAAATATTCAAATACCAAGATAAGGAGCACAACCATGGCTACCGTTCTTAAAAACATCTCTGAAATCCGCCGGTTCTTTCACCGCAACGAAGATCCGGTCTATTTCATCTCGGCGACCAATTTTAACCTGTTGGGCCTCGATGAATGGGTGAAGAACTTCAAATACATCTGCTACATCGATTGCTACGGCGGCAAGCACCCCAACGTGTTTTGCCCCTCGGAACAGCCGCACGCGGAATTCCAGTCCATTGAGGACATCAACAACTATCTGTTGCAGCACAAGGAAGTCATCGACTTCATCAAGAAGCGCGGCGGCAAACCGAAATTCGTGTTCTTGATGTTCGACGAGGAGACGGAGCGTCTGAGCAAAGAGCTGGGAGCAGACGTGTGGTTCCCGAAGGCCAAGCTGCGCACAAGCATGGACAACAAGATCGAAACCGTGCGCATCGGCAACAAGGCGGGTGTGCCATCGGTGCCCAATACGCTGGCCGAGGTTACCTCCTATGAAAACCTGCGCGAGACTTGCGAGAAGGCAGGTATCGGGCATGATCTTGTACTGCAATCGGCCTTTGGCGACAGTGGACACACGACTTTCTTCATCAAGAACGAAGCCGATTTCCGCCGCCACCAATCCGAGATCATTGGCGAGGGCGAAATCAAGATTATGAAGCGGATCAACTGCCGGGGTGCCGCGATCGAGGCATGTGCCACGAGAGAAGGTACGATCGTCGGTCCGCTGATGACCGAGCTTGTGGGCTTCAACGAGCTAACGCCTTACCGTGGCGGTTGGTGCGGCAACGAGATCCTGAGCACGGCGTTCCCGCCGAAGGTCCGCCAGCAGGCGCGCGACCTGACGTTCAAATTTGGTGAACAATTGCGAAAAGAGGGCTACCGCGGCTACTTCGAGCTCGATTTTCTGATCGACAAGAAGACCGGTGATCTGTGGCTCGGAGAGCTCAATCCGCGTATCACCGGGGCTTCCTCGATGACCAACCATGCGGCCTTCGCCCATGCGGATGCGCCCTTGTTTCTGTTCCACCTGCTGGAGTTTTCGAAGAAAAAGTTCAATCTCGACGTAGACGAACTGAACGGGCGCTGGGCGGAGCCCGACAACATCGACAGCTGGAGCCAGATGGTGATCAAACACACCAAAGACAGCGTTGATCTGTGTGCGGACAGCCCGGAGACCGGCATCTACAAGATGAAGGAAGATGGCTCCGTCGTGTTCGACCGCTTCGACTATCACCGCCGCGCGGTGGAGAGCGAGAACGAAGCTTTCTTTTTGCGGATCATGCGGCCAGGAGATTACCGCTATGAGGGGGCCGACATCGGCATCCTCGTTACGCGGGGCCGGTCGATGACGAAAAGCTTCCAGCTCAACGAGCGGGCGAAGAAGTGGATCCACGGGATCAAGAGTCAGGTCGACGGCACGCCGTTGCCCGCTGCTTCCGCTGCGCCGGAGCTTTCCGATCCGGCGTTCAAGATCCTGTAGTCCATTCCACACGACCGTCCGGACCAGACCGCGCTTCGCCCTTTTCGGGCTTTAAGTGCGGGCTGGTCCGGATGCATTAGAAAGACATTATGTACTGGCGCGCGATTTCTGAGGATTTGCCCGGTCCGAAATGGGCCGGGCTTTTCCGGGAGTATTGGCCCGATTATCGGGCTTGGTGGCTCAAAGAGGGTGAGACCGCCCGCCCGACCTATGCCGAAGGTCTGCGCGCCTTGCGCATCTACATGCCCGAGATGGTTCCGCTTTACGAAGAGCTGTGCGAGCTGGCGGGCGGCGGGGATCACGCGGCGCGGTTCCTGAGCTTTTATACCCCCCCCGCGTATCTGGCGAGTTGTTCGCAGGCGATCTGGGCGGGTAAACAGCCCGTAATGGTGCGCAACTACGACTATAATCCCAAAGCCTTCGACAGTCTGGTTCTGCGCACCAAGTGGATGGGCCGCAATGTGATGGGCACGTCCGACGGGCTCTGGGGGCTCGTGGATGGCGTCAACGATAAGGGGCTTTCGATCTCGCTCACCTTCGGGGGGCGGCGTGTCGTCGGCGAGGGGTTTGGCGTCCCGCTGATCCTGCGCTATGCGATGCAAATCTGCGAGACGGCGGAAGAGGCGGCGGAGCTACTGGCCCGCGTGCCCACGCATATGAGCTATAACGTGACGGTCCTGGACCGCAAACGCCACTACCTGACGGTCATGATGGCGCCTGACCGGCCTGCGGTGATCACCCAGCGGGCCGTAGCGACGAACCATCAGGAAACGGTCGAGTGGATCAGTCATGCACGCTTTACCGCAACGGTGGAGCGGGAGCGCTTCTTGCAGCAGCGCCTGCGCCTGCATCAGGACACCGAAGAGAAGTTCATCAATCTGTTCATGCGCCCGCCACTTTATTCCAGTGCGTTCCGGCAGGGATTTGGCACGCTCTATACCGCCGTTTACCGGCCCCGCAGGTTGGAGATGGAGCTGCGTTGGCCGGATGTGGTCTGGCCGCTCTCGCTTAAGGATTTCGAGGAGGGCGCGCGCGAAGTGACCCTGCCGGGGGTTGCATGATGGCAGGGCCACTAGCGTCACTTAAAATCGTGGAGTTTTCGGGTCTGGGGCCTGCGCCGCTGGCCGGGCAATTGTTGGCCGACCTGGGAGCAGATGTGATCACCGTGGACCGCAAGGCCGCCGTGGCGGATCCGACGGATATAAACCGGCGCGGTAAACGCTCGGTGGTTCTGGATCTGAAGTCCGACACAGGGCTGGACGCTGCCAAGCGGCTCATTGCGGCCAGTGACGTCCTGATCGAGGGGTTTCGCCCCGGCGTGATGGAGCGGCTGGGATTGGGGCCCGAGGACTGCCCCGAGCGGCTGATTTACGCGCGGATGACAGGTTGGGGGCAGGAGGGCCCTTGGGCGCAGACGGCAGGGCATGACATTAATTATCTGGCGCTCACCGGTGCGCTGCACGCGATGGGCGAAGCTGGCCGCCCACCTGTGCCGCCGCTCAATCTGGTGGCAGATTACGGGGGCGGGACGATGTTTCTGCTGCTGGGAATTCTGAGTGCGGTGATCGAGCGTGGCGTTTCCGGCAAGGGGCAGGTGGTGGATGCAGCCATGGTGGACGGGGTGCCTGCGATGATGGGGCTGATCCACGCGATGCTCGCGCAGGGAAAATGGAGCGAGACGCGGGGCGCGAACTGGCTCGATGGCGGTGCGCCATTTTACCGCTGCTATGCCTGTGCCTGCGGCGGGTTCATCTCGGTCGGCGCGCTTGAGCCGCAGTTTCACGCGCTCCTGCTGGAGAAGGCGGACCTGCCTGCTGAGCATCAGGAGAGCCAGAACGAGGCTGCGAAATGGGAGGCCCGGACTGCGATCTATGCCGCCGCGTTCGCGCGAAAAACCCGTGATGAATGGGCCGGCATTTTCGAGGGGACTGATGCTTGCGTGGCCCCGGTCCTGACATTCACTGAGGCGCAGTTCCATCCGCATATGGCCGCACGAGGCACGTTTACAGCGCCCGGCGGCATCGTTCAGGCCGCACCTGCGCCGCGCTTCAGCCGCACGGCGGCGGCGCTGCCGAAGGCGCCGACGGCGATCGGGGCGGATACACAGACGGTGTTCGCCACGCTGGGTTTGGACGCGGACTCGCTGCGCAAGATCACAAAATGATGACCTGCGCCTGTCATCTCGAATGGGAGTGGCGCTCATGCTCCAATGCGCTATGTCTACTGCATGGCTGATGTTTCTCATGTTTCGCGTGGGCCTTTGGAAGGGCTGATCGTTTGTCCGGTCTGTGATGCGACGTATCAATTGCAGCGCCCCAAGAATGGCGAGCGCGCGGTATGTGGGCGGTGCCACAAAGTGCTGATTGCGCCGCGCCGCAAAGCGGGGGTTCAGATCATCGCGGTTGCGGTCGCAGTGGTGGTTCTGATCATCGCGGCGAGCGTATTCCCGTTTTTGTCGATCTCAGCGGCAGGGCGCAGCAATGCCGTCTCGATCCTTGATGCAGCGCTCACGTTTACCGAGGGGCCGATGCTGGTGCTGGCGCTGCTCACGGCGGGCTTCATCATCTTTGTGCCGCTGCTGCGGATGCTGCTGACGATGTATGTGTTAATCCCCGTGGTGCTGGACCGCCCTCCTGCGCGCCATGCGATCCGGGCCTTTCGCCTCTCGGAAGCTATGCGCCCGTGGTCGATGGCGGAGATCTTCGCGCTTGGATGCGCAGTGGCGCTGGTAAAAGTGGCGGATCTGGCGACGGTGAGTTTTGGTCCGGCTTTCTGGATGTTTGGTGTTTTGGTGGTGCTTGTCATCGTGCAAGATGGTTTTTTGTGTAAGTGGTCTGTATGGAACTCTCTGGAACATCCGAAAAGACAGTGACCGCGCGCGCCGCCGGGCTGGTCGCCTGTACCCGCTGCACACGCGCCTGGCCGATCGAGACGCAGGTCTGCGGGCGCTGTGGTGCGAAGCTTGTATCGCGGGACGAAAACAGTTTGCAGCGGGTCTGGGCGCTCTGGATCGTTGGCCTGATGTGCTACGTGCCTGCCAACATCTATCCGATGCTGCGCACCCAGCAGCTGTTTCAGGTCGATGAAAGTACGATCATCGGCGGTGCTGTCGATCTCGCGCACTATGGTGCGTTCGGCATTGCGACAATAATTCTGGTCGCGTCCGTGGTGATCCCGCTGGGGAAATTCTGGGCCATCGCGTTTCTCGCGGTCAGTGTGAGGAGCGGGCGCGGCTTCGCTTCCCATCACCGTTTGCTGATGTACGAGGTGGTTGAATACATCGGACGCTGGTCGATGATCGATATCTTTGTGGTTGCCATTCTGTCGGCACTTGTGCAACTCCAAGGTCTAGCATCCATAACTCCGGGGCCTGCCGCATTCTTTTTTGCCCTGTCTGTAATTTTTACAATGCTGTCTGCTCAGGCGTTTGACCCCCGCATGATCTGGGACGCGCAGGCAGATGACGACGAGGCACTTTGAGTATGACTGATACACCCCCCCCCGTTGAGATCAAATCGACGAAAAAGAGCTGGACGTCGGGAGCATCGTTCATCTGGATCATACCACTGCTGGCGCTTGTGGTGGCGTTTGGCGTGGCGTGGCAATCCTATGCCGCGCGCGGGCCCGTTATCACCGTGAGCTTTACAGACGGATCCGGTATTACGGCGGGCGAGACCAAGCTGAAATACCGCGATATCGAGGTCGGCACTGTCGAAGAGGTCGGGTTCAGTTCCGGACTGGGACTGGTCGAAGCGCATATCCGTCTGGAAAAGGACATCGCGGAATACGTCGATTCAAGCTCGGTCTTCTGGATCGTCGAGCCAGAAGTCACGGCACAGGGAATCACGGGCCTCAGCACAGTGCTGAGCGGTATTTATATCGAGGGATCGTGGGATACCGAGATTGGCACAGCTGCCACGACATTTCGGGGCTCGGATGTCCCGCCGCTGATCCGGCCCGGGGACACCGGCTTGCAGATCGCGTTTCGCACCACGGCAACAGGCACGCTGACGGATAATGCGCCGATCTTCTTCCGCGGAATCCAAGTGGGTCAGATGGGCCGTGCCCAGATCGGGCGCAGCGGTGCCTTTGCGGTCACGGAAGGCATCATTTACGAGGAGCATCGCAATCTGATCAGCTCCTCCACGCGGTTTTGGGATACATCCGGCTTCAGCTTTTCGTTTGGTCCGACCGGTGCGGAGATTGATTTTTCTTCGCTTTCGACGCTGATCGGGGGCGGGGTCACTTTCGATACGTTCGTCTCCGGCGGCGAACCCGCGCGCGATGGTCAGGTGTTCGAAATCTTCGATGGCAAGGAATCTGCGCGCAACAGTCTGTTCACGAGGTCAGAAGTGGACCCGTTGCAACTGAGTGTCATTTTCGACGAAAACGTTTCGGGCCTGACGGCGGGCGCTCCGGTGGAGTTGAGCGGCTTTCGCATCGGCTCCGTCGACAGTCTGTCAGGGATCGTGGATTCCAATCAGTTTGGCGACAGCCGGGTGCGGCTGAACGTGATCATCTCGGTCCAGCCCTCGCGCCTCGGCCTTCCGGGCGAAGCCTCCGCCGAGGCGGCGCTGACCCTGTTGCAGGATCGGGTCTCCAATGGTCTGCGTGCGCGCCTCGCTTCGGCGAGCCTGTTGACCGGCGGCCTCAAGGTTGAGCTTGTGGAAGTGGAGAACCCTCCCGCCGCGCGTCTGGAGCAGACGGGTACCGAACTTGCCATCATGCCGACAACTGAAAGCGAGGTATCGGATGCGACGGCGACGGCCGAAGGGGTGTTCACGCGGATCAACAATCTGCCCATCGAAGAGCTTCTCAATAGTGCGATCAATGTTCTGAATTCAGCTGAAGTTCTGATCTCCAACGGGGATCTGCAAAGAGTGCCCGGCGATGTGAGCACGCTGCTCAGCGATCTGTCCAGCATCGTGACCTCGGACGATGTGAAGAACATCCCCGTCGCGCTCAACTCGACGCTTACACGGGTCGAAGGGCTGGTGGCGGAGCTTGAGCGCCAGCGTATCGCCGAAGTACTGGGGACCACGCTCACGGCGGCCTCGGAAGCGGCGGATGCGGTGACCTCCTCTGTCGCGGGTGTGCCGGAACTGGTGGAAGACATCCAGACTGTGGCGGCCAAGGCGGCAACGCTGGAATTTGATGTCCTCATTCAGGAGCTGACGTCGCTCACCTCCTCTGCGGAGGCACTGGTGAGCAGTCCGGAGACGGCGCAGTTGCCGGTGGCGCTATCGGGTGCGCTTGACCAGCTCAACGCGACCCTGCGCGAATTGCGCGAGGGCGGGGCGGTTCAGAATGTGAACCAGACGCTGGCCTCAGCGCGCACGGCCGCCGACAGCATCGCTGTCTCGGCGCGGGATCTGCCGGACGTGATCACGCGGCTCAATGCGCTCTTCGCGCAGGCGGGCCGCACCATCGACGGTTATAATCAGGGCGACGAGCTGAGCCGGTCCGCACAGGCTGCGCTGCGCGATATTCAACAAGCCGCGGGTGCGCTGGAAAAGCTGGCGCGCACGATCGAGCGAAATCCGAACTCTCTGCTGCTGGGAAGATAACATGACACTGATGAAACCACTCACCGCCGCCGCTGCGCTGGCTTTTTTAACGGCCTGCGGAACGCCCGACCGGATTGCGGTGCAATCGCCCGCGATCACGGAGACGGTGCGCATCGGCTTTGCCTCGGTCGAGGTCAAGGATGTGTCGCTACCGACATATGCCTCCGCCGATGAGGTCGCCCAGCAGGCTGCCGACGGCTCGCTCGTCACGTCATCGGTACTCTGGGCGGATGCGCCCGAGCGCGCTGTCGCACTTGAGCTGAGCCGCAACCTCGCCAAGCTGACGCAGCGCCGCATCGCCTCCGAGCCGTGGCCCTTCGAGGAAAACCCTGCGGCGCGCCTCGACGTGCGATTTACCGATTTGATCGCGGGGACGGACGGGATCTTCCGCGCCTCCGGCCAATATTTCGTAGGTGTCTTCGAGGGGCGTGAGCGCTCCGGCATTTTCGAGCTGACTGTGGCCTATGATCCGGCGGGCGGCCCTGCGGCAATCGCACGGGCGCGCGGGCAGATCGTGCTGGACCTTGCCAAATTCGTAGCCCGAGAGGGGTTGCGCTAGGGCGCTCTCTTGCGCGTGGGGCTCTAGCGCCTTACATCGACCTTTATGGCACAGGTAAAATCATCCACCAAATCGGACCCGAACTATAAGGTCATCGCAGAGAACCGCCGCGCGCGGTTTGATTACGCGATCGAGGATGATGTGGAATGTGGCATCATGCTGGAAGGGTCCGAGGTTAAAAGCCTGCGCATGGGCGGCTCTAACATCGCCGAGAGCTATGCCGCGGTGGAAGATGGCGAGCTGTGGCTCGTCAACAGCTATATCGCGCCTTACAAGCAGGCCAAGACCTTCGGTCACGAGGAGCGGCGGCGGCGCAAGCTGCTGGTCAGCGGCAAGCAGCTGGCCAACATGTGGAACGAGACCCAGCGCAAGGGGATGACCCTCGTGCCGCTGGTGATGTATTTCAATCATCGCGGTATGGCGAAGATCAAGATCGGCATCGCCAAGGGCAAGAAGCTGCACGACAAGCGCGAGGATGCGGCAAAGCGCGACTGGTCGCGGCAGAAGTCCCGGCTGCTCAAGGACCACGGCTAGAACTCACCAAAAGAGAGATGCGCGCACTTGCGGGTTTCGACTTTGGCTTGCTCCAATTTGTCTGTCGGAGTAGGCAGAAGACACACCTGAGAGGAAGCTGCCATGACTGATGATCCCAAAACACTTGTGTCGACCGACTGGCTGGCCGCACATCTCAAGGACCCTGATCTGCGGATTTTAGATGCGTCCTGGTATCTGCCGACCGAAGGGCGCGATCCAAAGGCGGAGTATGAGGCGGGCCATATCCCCGGTGCGCGGTTTTTCGACATCGACGAGATTTCCGATGCCCGCTCCGACCTGCCTCACATGGCGCCTCCCGTCGAGAAGTTCATGTCGCGGATGCGTGCGATGGGTGTGGGCGATGGCCATCAGGTGGTGATTTACGATGGGGCAGGGATCCTGTCAGCGCCGCGCGTCTGGTGGCTGTTCAAACTGATGGGGCAGGAGAATGTCACCGTACTCGACGGTGGATTGCCAAAATGGGTTGCCGAGGGGCGCGCCATGGAGGATATGCCACCGATCCCGCGCGACCGCCATATGACCGTGCGGTTCCAGAACCATCTGGTGCGCGATGTGACGCAGGTGGCGCATGCCTCCAAGCTAGGCACGCCGCAGATCGTGGATGCCCGCGCTGCGGCCCGTTTTCGCGGGGAGGCGCCAGAGCCGCGTGCGGGGTTGCGTGCGGGTCACATCCCCAAATCGCGCAATGTGCCTTATACGGCCCTGCTCAATGCCGACCAGACGATGAAATCGCCCGACGAGACGCGCGTAGTGTTCGAGGCTGCCGGTGTAGATCTGGGCGCCCCGATCGTGACGTCCTGTGGCTCGGGTATCACCGCGGCGGTGCTGGCGCTGGCGCTGGAGAGAATGGGGCACCATGAGTGGGCGCTCTATGATGGATCCTGGGCGGAATGGGGAATGTTCCCCACCGTGCCTGTCGCGACCGGAGACGCGTAATGTTCGAGACGTTAAGGCAACAACCTGCCGACAAAATTCTGGCGTTGGTCCAGAAGTACCGCGATGACCCGCGCGAGATCAAGGTGGATCTCGGTGTCGGCGTCTATAAGGACGCGACCGGGCTGACGCCGGTGATGCGGGCCGTGAAAAAGGCCGAGCATCAATTGTGGGAGGTGCAGGACAGCAAGGTCTACACAGGGCTGGCAGGCGATCCCGCGTTTGCCGACGCCATGATCGATCTGGTGCTGGGCGGTGCAGTCCCGCGCGATAAGATTGCGGCGGCCGCGACGCCCGGTGGCACCGGCGCGGTGCGGCAGGCGTTCGAGCTTATCCAGATGGCACGGCCCGATGCGCGGGTGTTCGTGTCCGACCCCACGTGGCCCAACCACCTGTCGATACTGGCCTATCTGGGAATCGAGATGGTGCCCTACCGGTATTTCGATGAAGAGACGCGGGGTGTCGATTTCGATGGATTGATGGCTGATCTTAAGGCTGCACGGAAGGGTGATGTGGTCCTGCTGCACGGCTGCTGCCACAACCCGACGGGAGCAAACCTCAACAGCGCCCAGTGGGACGATGTAATCGCCCTGCTGCTCGAAACGGGCGCAACGCCGATGATCGACATTGCCTATCAGGGCTTTGGCGAAGGGCTGGAAGAGGATGCAGCCGCCACGCGCAAGGTCGCTGCGGCGGTGCCAGAGTGCATCATTGCGGCGAGCTGCTCGAAGAACTTCGGGATTTACCGAGAGCGGACGGGGCTGTTGATGGTGGTGAGTGCGGATGGTGGCGCGCGTGCGCTCAATCAGGGCACGCTCGCTTACCTGAACCGCCAGAATTTCAGCTTCCCGCCCGATCACGGCGCGCGGCTGGTGACGATGATCCTCACCGATGATGCGCTGCGCGCCGATTGGCAGGCGGAGCTGGAAGAGGTAAGACTGTCGATGCTCGGTCTGCGCGAGCAGTTGGCGCAGGAGCTGCAAAAGCTGGCAGGCTCCGACCGGTTCAGCTTTCTCGCGCAGCATCGCGGCATGTTCTCGAGGCTCGGCACCACGCCTGAAATGGTCGAGAAGCTGCGGGTGGAGCATGGTATCTACATGGTGGGAGATAGCCGGATGAACATCGCCGGGCTGAACGCCCGCACTGTTCCGATCCTTGCGAAAGCGATCATCGACGCGGGCATCTGATACCGCTTTCCCGCATATAAAAAAGCCCCGCAACCGAATGGTGCGGGGCTTTTTCTTTGTGCTCACACTGCCCTCCCGTGCGGGAGGGCAGCGATTGTGCAGCCTTAGCCGCGGTGGAACTCGGGGTAGGCTTCCATGCCCAGTTCCGCCATGTCGAGACCGGCGATCTCGGCTTCTTCGCTCACCCGGATGCCAACGGTCGCCTTGAGGATGAACCACAGGATCGCAGAGGCTACGAATGTGAAGATACCGTAGGCCGCGATGCCGATCAGCTGTGTCACAAGGCTTGCATCACTGTTGTAGAAGACCACGGCGATGGTGCCCCAGATGCCCGCGAAGAGGTGGACCGGGATCGCACCCACGACGTCGTCGATCTTGAGCTTGTCGAGGAAGGGGACCGCGAACACCACGATCACACCACCCACGGCACCGATCCAAAGCGCACCGAACATCGAGGGTGCGAGAGGTTCCGCCGTAATGGACACCAGACCCGCGAGACAGCCGTTCAGCACCATCGTGAGGTCGACCTTCTTGTAGAGGATCTGTGTCAGGATCAGGGCGGCGACTGCACCGGCAGATGCGGCCATGTTGGTGTTGGCGAAGATGCGGCCGACATCGGTGATGTCACCCACGGTGCCCGCAGCAAGCTGGGAGCCGCCGTTGAAGCCGAACCAGCCGAGCCACAGGATGAACGTACCCAGTGTGGCGAGCGCCAGATTTGAGCCTGGCATCGGATTGACGCGACCGTCCTTGTACTTGCCAAGGCGTGGCCCGAGGATCAGCGCGCCTGCCAGAGCAGCCCAGCCGCCTACGGAGTGCACGATTGTGGAACCCGCGAAATCGCTGAAGCCCATCTCGGACAACCAACCGCCGCCCCACTGCCAGGATCCGGAGATCGGGTAGAAGATACCTGTCAAAATGAGCACGAAGAACAGGAAGGGCCACAGTTTGATCCGCTCCGCCAGAACACCCGACACGATCGAGGCTGTCGCAGCGACGAACATCAGCTGGAAGAAGAAGTCGGACGCCACGGAGGCATAATCAAGCGAAGCATCCGCTGCTGCAAGGCCAACGGGCTCGAGCACAGTTGGGACGAAGTTGAAGGCGAAGTAGCCGTTAAAATCGCCTGGGTACATCAGGTTGAACCCGACGAGCCAGTACATGATTCCCGCGAGCGCAAAGAGAGCGATGTTTTTGGTCAGCTGCATTGTGACGTTCTTGGAGCGGACGAGGCCCGCTTCAAGCATGGCAAAGCCTGCCGCCATCCAAAACACCAGAAAGCCGCCCACGAGGAACAGCAGGGTGGTCATGATGTAGGGGCCGATTTCGTCGAAGCCCGGAGCGGCGGCGTCTTGCGCCAGCGCGAACGTCGGCAGCAGGGCTGCAGCGGCGCTGACCGGAATGAGGTATTTGTTGTTCATCATTTTCATCCTTGAGTTAGATAGCGTCTTCGCCGGTTTCACCCGTGCGGACGCGCACGGCTTGCTCGACATCGAGGACAAAGATTTTGCCATCGCCAATTTTGCCGGTCTGGGCTGTTTTTGTAATCACTTCGACCATCTGGTCTGCCACGCTGTCGGCGACCACCAGTTCGAGTTTTACCTTCGGTACGAAGTTTACGACATATTCCGCGCCGCGATAAATTTCGGTATGGCCGGACTGTGCGCCGAAGCCTTTGATTTCTGTGACCATCAGACCGCGCACGCCCGCATCGGTCAGCGCTTCGCGAACCTCTTCGAGCTTGAATGGTTTGATCGTGGCAATGATGAGTTTCACCTAAATTGTCCCCTCTTGAAGTGCGGCAAGTCCCGCATGATGTGGACACAGACAAAAGGATAAGGGCGGCTATTGAAAAGGGTCGGTACGACTCAACGCAGCGTTTGGTTGACATAAATGCACTAAAATTAGGCTAATAAAAAATTAAGCATAAAAAATAGGCATCAATATGAAGTGATCAATGCGATCAAGCGCTAAACAAACCTGTGTCAGCGGTTTAAGGTGCGGTAAAACAGTAGGCGAGCAGGCCCAGAGACATGAGTGATTCATCCAAGCGCAAAGGTCCGTTGGTGGCCGATAAGCGGTACGCTGGAAAAGCGCGCACATCCGCCTCAAAAGCGGGCGCTAAGCCCGCCGCCAAGGCAAAACGGGCGCGTAAGCCGTCTCGGCCCCGTCGTGGCGGCATTCTGGGGCTGTTGAGTGCTCTCGCGCGTTGGATTCTGCGCCTGATCTGGGTGATCACCTCCCGCACTGCGCTGGTCGGCTTTGCGGTGCTGGCGCTGATCGTGGGATATTTCTACACAACGTTGCCGCCGCTTGGCGACCTTTTGGACGGGCGTGCAAACGGCTCCGTCACCATGCTCGACAATAACAGCGAGGTCTTTGCATGGCGCGGGGATCAATTCGGCGGGGCCGTGACGGCGGACAACGTCTCGCGCCACCTCAGGAACGCGGTGATCGCGACTGAGGACAAGCGGTTTTACCAGCATTTCGGTCTCAGCCCGCGCGGCATCGCTTCGGCGGTGCGCATCAACCTGAGCGAAGGGCGCGGACCATTGTCCGGGCACGGTGGCTCGACGATTACCCAGCAGACGGCAAAGTTGCTGTGCCTCGGGGAACCCTATGATCCGTCTGCAGGCCAGACCGAGGCGCAATACGAGGCCGAGTGCCGCCGTGGCTCGATCAAGCGCAAAGCCAAAGAGGCGGTGTATTCGATGGCGATGGAGGCCAAGTACACCAAAGATGAAATCCTCTCGATCTATCTGAACCGCGCTTACATGGGCGGTGGTGCCTTTGGCGCGGAAGCGGCGGCACAGCGGTTTTTCGGCAAATCGGCAGCGATGCTGGATGCCGCCGAAGCGGCGATGCTCGCAGGACTCCTCACCGCGCCCAGCACACTCTCGCCCACGTCCAATCTGGAGCGTTCGCGCAACCGTGCGGCCACCGTCCTGCGCCTGATGAACGAGCAGGGCTATCTGACCGATGCGGAAGCGGCGGCAGCCTTAGCCACCCCCGCCACCCTCTCGGAGGCGGCAGAGGCACGGGCGGGCGGCGATTTCGCGGATTGGGTGATGTCGACGGGGCCCGAATTTTTCACCCGAAACACCACCGAGGATGTGATCATCCGCACCACGCTGGACCAGCGGATGCAGCAGGCGGCGGTGGACGGGCTGAACTGGGTGTTCGAGAACAAGGTGCGCGAAGGATCCGAGGCGCAAGCTGCGATCGTGGTGATGAGCGCGGATGGCGCCGTGCGCGCGATGGTTGGCGGGCGCAAGACCCGCGTGTCGGGCTCGTTCAACCGCGCCACCCAGGCGTTGCGCCAGACCGGATCGGCGTTCAAGCCGTTCGTCTATGCGGCCGCCCTCGATCTGGGCTATTCGCCGAATGATCTGGTGGATGACAGCCCCTATTGTCTCAACATCCCCGGCTCGGGGGAGTGGTGTCCGCGCAACTACACCAACAGCTTCTCGGGGCAGGTCAGCATGACCCGTGCGCTGGCGCAGTCGCTCAACATTCCTGCCGTGAAGATTTCCGAATCCGTGGGCCGTGAAACGGTCAGCACGGTCGCCGCGCAATTCGGTATCAAGAATGATCTGGCCGCCGGACCCGCGCTGGCGCTCGGCGCCTCCGAGAGCACGTTGATCGAAATGACCGGCGCCTTCGCGGGTATCCTCAACGGGGGCTCGTCAGTGACGCCTTACGGGCTGGTCGATCTGCGTCTGCGTGACGATCCGGAGCCGCTGATGGGTACGGGTGGCGGCATCGGGGAGCGTGTTATTCAGGAAGAAGCTGCGGGCCAACTCATCTACATGATGGAAAAGGTTGTATCGGAGGGGACAGGCCAGCGCGCGCAGTTCGGCGGGCGACAGCTCGCCGGCAAGACGGGGACGACCTCGGCGGCAAAAGATGCCTGGTTTATCGGTTTCTCCGCCGATTACGTGGCCGGCGTCTGGATGGGCTATGATGACAACACGCCGCTCAAAGGTGTCACCGGGGGTGGTCTTCCCGCCGAGATCTGGCGCGAGGTGATGCTGCGTGTGCACGAGGGTGTACCCGTGCTTGACCTGCCTATGGTCCTGCCTGCACCTGCACAGGTCATCTTTCAGGGCGATGTGAATGGGGTGGCGCCGATGGGACAGGTTAATGCTCCGCAGGCGCCTTCGCCGTCTCGCCCCACAAATATCATTGATCAGGTGCTGCAGGATATCTTTGGCAGCATCGGAGGCGGCGGTGGGAGTGGCGGCGGTGGATCCAACACAGGGTCGGACCGATAGCGACTATTATACACGAAACGACATTGGTCTTGGAACGGGCAATTGATTGTTAAGCAAAGTAATGTTTGAGTAACGCGTTGGGCGATTTAGATGCGTCGGGATTTTGGCGCGGGCGATAAAATGCGGTGCACCGGATGTACCGCCATCTGAAATTTGGATTGGTGCGTATGCAGGCCGACACAGTTAAACGCGGGCGTGAAGAGCTGCGACAGGTTCGCAAGCGCAGCCGCGGGCTTTATTGGGCGGTGGGTCTGTTTTCGGCATTTGCCAATTTGCTTATGCTGACCGGACCTCTGTATATGTTGCAGGTCTATGACCGGGTCTTGGGATCGGGCAGTCAGGAAACGCTTGTTGCGCTGTCGCTTCTCGTTCTGTTTGCCTATGGTGTGATGGGCCTGCTCGAATATACGCGTGGCCGGATCATGGCACGGGTGGGTGCGCGGTTTCAGGACGATCTGGACCGCCGTGTGTTTGACGCCGTCGTGCGCAAATCGGCGCTGGCGCCCGACAGCAAGACAAACGCCGGTCTTTCCGATCTCGAAGCGGTACAGCGCACGATCACTTCGCCCGTCCTGATGGCGGCGTTCGATCTACCCTGGACCCCGATCTTCTTTGCAGGGATCTTCGTATTCCACCCGTATCTGGGATATCTTGCCCTCGCGGGCGGTGCCGTGCTGGTCCTGATCGCGGTTGCGAACCAGTATCTGTCACGCGGGGCGCAGGCGCGTGCGGGCATCGCGGGCCAGCAGGCCGGCGGTATGGCCGACCAGATCCGCACGGAGGCCGAGATGGTGCAGGCTATGGGCATGCGCGAGGCCGCCTTCACTCGCTGGCAAAAGGCGCGCAGCGAGGCGCTCGAGGGACAGGTGCGCGCCACGGATGTGGGCGGGACGTTCAGCTCCATGACGAAAACGATCCGGCTTTTCCTGCAATCGGCGATGCTGGGGCTCGGGGCCTATCTTGTGCTGCAAAATGAGATGACGCCGGGGGCGATGATCGCGGGGTCGATCCTGCTGGGCCGCGCACTTGCGCCGGTTGAGCAGGGGCTGAACCAATGGCCGATCGTGCAGCGCGGGATGCAGGGATGGGACAATCTGGCCGAGCTTTTGGGTATGGTGCCGACGGAGCCGCCGCGCACTGCCTTGCCCAAGCCGCGGGCGGCGCTCGTGGCCAAGAACCTCACTGTAGTGCCGCCGGGAGAAAAACAGGCCTCGCTCAAATCGGTATCGTTCAGGGTAGAGCCGGGGCAGGCCGTAGGCGTGATCGGTCCGTCCGGCGCAGGCAAGTCGACGCTGGCACGTACGTTGACAGGTGTGTGGCGCCCGGCGGGGGGATCGGTCAGGCTCGATTCCGCCGCATTGGAGCACTACGGCTCCGAGACACTCGGGCGACATATCGGCTACCTGCCCCAGAGGGTGACGTTGTTTGACGGAACCATCGCGCAGAATATCGCGCGGCTGGCCGAAGTGCCTGACGATGCCAAGGTTGTCGCGGCTGCCAAGATGGCCGCTGCGCACGAGATGATCCTGGAGTTTCCCAATGGATATGACACGGTCATCCAAGCCGGCCAGGTGCGGCTCTCGGGCGGGCAGATGCAGCGGATCGGTCTTGCGCGCGCACTTTATGATGATCCCGTGATCCTTGTGCTGGATGAGCCAAACTCAAACCTTGATAACGTGGGCTCGGAAGCACTGAACAGCGCAATTCGTGGGATGAAAGAGAGCGGGCGATCGGTGCTGATCATGGCCCACAGGCCTGCTGCGATTCAGGAATGTGATACGCTGATGGTCCTCGACGGGGGGATGCGGATGGCGTTTGGCCCCAAGGACGAGGTGCTCAAGGGCATGGTGAAAAACCACCGCGACATCAAGCAATCGCCGAAAGACGGAGGCGGCGTGACATGAGCGAAACAAAAAAATGGAGCGCGTGGGGGCCGGTGATGATCGGCTTCATTGCGATTGCGCTGCTGTTCGGCGGGTTCGGAACATGGTCTGTCATGTCAAACATCGCGGGGGCTATTGTTGCGCCGGGGCGGATCGAGGTGGATCGGAACCGGCAAGTCGTGCAGCACGATACCGGGGGCACCATTTCACAGATTCTTGTGGATGAGGGCGATCTTGTCAAGGCCGATGATCTGCTGTTGCAGCTCGATCCCGAGCAGGCCCATTCAGAGTTGACCCTGATCGAGGGGCAGCTTTACGAGCTGATGGCGCGGCGCGGGCGCCTCGAGGCGCAGCGCGATCAGTCCCCCGAGATCCGGTTTCCACCCGATCTGATCAAGGCCGGGACCACCAATGCGGATGCGCAGGAACTTATGGAAGGCCAGCGCAACCTGTTTGACGCGCGGCGCGACAGCGTTGCCCGTGAGGTCGAGCAGCTGAGCAAACAGCGCAATCAGATTGAGGACCAGATCATTGGGATCCGCGCGCAGGAAACTTCGCTCGAAGCGCAGCTTGCCCTGATAGAGCCGCAACTGGTCAACCAGCAAAGACTGCTGGATAGCGGGCTGGCACAAGCCGCGTCCGTGCTGCGGCTCCAGCAGGAAAAGGCGCAGCTGACCGGAGATATCGGGCGGCTCATCTCCTCTCGTGCACAGGCCGAAGGGCGCATTACAGAGATCGAGATCGTGGGACTACAATTGGTCACCTCGGCGCGCGAGGAAGCCATCACGGAGCTGCGCGAGACCCGCTACCGGGAGCTTTCGCTCATTGAACAGCGCCGTGCCCTTCTGGTGACCATCGACCGGCTGGATATCCGCGCGCCGGTCTCGGGCATCGTCTATTCCATGCAGGTGACGACCCCGCGCTCCGTGATCCGTGCGGCGGAGCCTCTGATGTACCTGGTGCCACAGGACCGGCCGCTGGTGATCGCCGCACAAGTCTCGCCGAACAACATCGATGAAATTTCGGTCGGCCAAGAGGTCAATCTTAGGTTCTCCTCTATGGACCAGCGGACCACACCGGAGCTCAAGGGGCTTGTAATGGTGATCTCGGCGGACGCATTGGATGATCAGACGACAGGCGCGCGCTATTTCCGCGCCGAAATCACGCTGTCGCCCGGCGAGATAGAGCGGCTGCCCTCGGGCACCCAGCTTTTGCCGGGAATGCCGGTCGATGCCTTCATCAAGACCGGGGACCGGTCGCCGTTGACGTATCTGCTCAAGCCTGTGACGGATTATTTCGTGAAGTCCTGGCGCGAAAGCTGAAACGCGCTCTTTCGGCGGCGCGCCAAGGGCGGTAGCGTCCCATAACGCAACGCATGAGAGGAAAGATACGATGAGCATTTCACAGAGCCTGAAAGACAAGGGGATCACCCTGCCGGATGCGTCCGCGCCCGCGGCCAATTACGTGCCCTTCGTGCAGGTCGGGAACACGGTCTATGTGTCCGGGCAGATTTCGCGCAATGCCGATGGCCTGATTCTTGGCGTGCTCGGTGACAATATGACAGTTGAGCAAGGCGCCGCCGCCGCGCAGACCTGCGCACTACAGCTTCTTGCCCAGGTCAAAGCTGCCTGCGGCGGTGATATCGACCGGCTCAAGCGGGTCGTGAAACTCACGGGTTTTGTAAACTCAACGAAAGACTTCACCGAACAACCCTCAGTCGTTAACGGCTGCTCAGATTTCTTGGTCGATGTGCTGGGCGATGCGGGTCGCCATGCGCGCTCGGCGGTGTCGGCGGGCGCGTTGCCTCTGGGCGTCGCTGTAGAGATCGAAGGCATCTTCGAAATTCAATGACATTGCCTGTCCTGCCGCGCAGTTTTTTCGCCGCTCCCTTTGCCCACCGTGCGCTGCACGATGTGGCGCAGGAGCGGCCCGAGAATTCGCGTGCGGCCATCCGTGCTGCGATCGCGGCAGGATACGGCATCGAAATTGATGTGCAACTCAGCAATGATGGCGTTGCAATGGTGTTTCATGACAACGCTCTTGAGCGCCTTACGGGCGTTCAGGGGCATGTGCGGCTCTCCACGGCAAGTGCGCTCAAATCCACGCCGCTACTTGGCGGGACAGAGGGTATTCCGGATCTTGTCGAAGTTCTTGCGCTGGTCGGAGGCCGTGTACCTCTGCTGATAGAGATCAAGGATCAGGACGGTATGATGGGCCCTCGCGTAGGCGCGCTGGAACGAGCGACGGCGCGTGCCCTTCGCCGGTACAAGGGCGACGTGGCAGTGATGTCGTTCAATCCCCACTCGGTGGCGGCGATGCAGGTGCTGTGCCCCGATGTGCCGCGCGGGCTAACCACTTCTGCTTACAGGCCCGCAGAATGGCCTCCACTGCCGGAGCGGCTTTGCATGGCGCTGCGGGCGATCCCTGATTATGAGCGTGTGGGCGCGTGTTTCATCAGCCACGAGATGGACGATCTGGACCGCCCGCGTGTGGCCGAGATCAAACAGGCGGGTGCGGTGATCTTTTGCTGGACCGTGTACAGCGCGGCCGAGGAAGCACAGGCGCGGCTGGTGGCGGATAACATCACCTTCGAGGGCTATCTGGCCGATCCGCGCGCTTGAACATCGCGCCGCGCGTGCCACCTTTAGCGCTCAAGGTCGCAACAGGGATACAAAGATGAGCGCGCAAGAGGTCGAAATCACGATCATCCAGTCACTGTCGGACATTGACGCGGCGGACTGGGATGCCTGCGCCTGCCCTGAAGCGGCAAGCGGAGCGCGACCGAACGATCCGTTCACGACGCATCGGTTTCTCAAGGCGCTCGAGGACAGCGGAAGCGTGGGCACAGGCACCGGATGGCAGCCGCAATATCTCACCGCGCGGATCGGGGGCCAGATCATCGGTGTGGCACCGCTCTATGCGAAATCGCATTCGCAGGGAGAGTATATTTTCGATCATTCCTTCGCCCATGCCTACGAGCGGGCGGGGGGGCGCTATTACCCCAAGCTCCAGATCGCTGTGCCACACACGCCTGCAACGGGGCGGCGGTTTTTGACGCGCGAGGGGTTCGAGGAAGTCGGGTTCAATGCGCTGGTTCAGGGCGCTGTCCAGCTGACTGAAAATAACAATCTCAGCTCCGTCAATATCACCTTTTGCACCGGCGACGAAGCACAGCGGGCAGAGGCGTTAGGGCTGATGCCGCGCAAGAGCCAGCAGTTTCATTGGCGCAATGATGGCTACGCCGATTTTGACGGGTTCCTCAACAGCCTCAGTTCGCGCAAGCGCAAGAATATGCGCAAAGAGCGTGCGACCGCGCAGGATTTTGGCGGGACCATCCAGACGTTTACCGGCGATGCGATCCAGCCCGAGCATTGGGAGGCGTTTTGGATTTTCTACCAGGATACCGGCGCACGCAAATGGGGCACGCCCTATCTCACCCGCCGGTTCTTTAATATTGCTCAGGAAGTGCTGCGCGGTGACATGGCGTTGGTGCTGGCTGAACGCGACGGGCGCTGGATCGCAGGAGCACTGAATTTCATCGGTGCCGATGCGCTTTATGGCAGATATTGGGGCTGTATCGAGCATCATTCCTGCCTACATTTCGAGCTTTGCTATTACCGTGCCATCGATCTGGCCATCGAGATGGGGCTCGGTACGGTTGAAGCCGGCGCTCAGGGAGAGCATAAGCTGGCGCGCGGGTATTTGCCCACGCCGACATGGTCGCTTCACTGGATGCGTGATGCGGGATTTGCCCGTGCGGTGGGAGATTACCTGGCGGCAGAGCGTGCCGCCGTTGACGAAGAAATCGAGGTGCTGACCGATTATGGCCCTTTCAAGAAGACGAGAATCGAGGAACAGGAATGACCGAGAAATTAAGCGCCGAAACGAGGGGACCGCTGCTGGACCCGCTGTTGCAAAATGGCTGGGAGATGGCGGAGGGCAAAGATGCGATCGTGAAGACCTTTCAGTTTGACGATTTCGCGCATGCCTTCGGCTGGATGACCAGCGCCGCGATCTGGGCGGAGAAATGGAACCATCATCCGGAATGGTCGAACGTCTACAACAAGGTGACCGTTACGCTGACGACGCATGATGTCGACGGGCTCAGCACACTCGACGCAAAGCTCGCGCGGAAAATGGACGGGCTTTGATCGATGGAGACGTTGAATGAGCTGATGAGCACGGAAATCTGGCAGGGCAGATCCGTGTCCGATATCCTGACGCTTGAGTCTATGGCCTCTGCTGCGGGTTCGGTTCTGGGGGCGATCACGATCCTTTTCGTGGGCTGGACTGTGTCGGTCTGGATTCAGGGCCGCATCGTCAGATTGAGCAAGAAGAACAAGCACCTAGACGATATGCTGTTTGAGTTTCTTGCATCGATCGCGCGCTATGTGATCATGGGCTTTACGATCCTGTTCGTGCTCAACACGTTCGGGGTCCAGACCACATCAGTGGTGGCGATCATCGGTGCGGCGGGTCTGGCGATCGGTCTTGCATTGCAGGGGACGCTGTCGAATGTGGCGGCGGGCGTGATGCTGATCCTGTTTCGCCCGATCAAAATCGGCGACTTTGTGGAGGTTTCCGGTGAGATGGGCACTGTCAAAGAGATCAGCCTGAATTTCACCGAACTTGCTGATCTAAGCAACGTTCAGGTCATCGTGCCAAATGCGCAGGTTTGGGGCAATATCATCACCAACTATTCCACCAATGGCACTCGCCGTGCGGAATGGACGTTTGGGGTGGGCTATGGCGTGAACCTGAAGGCTGCGGAGGAGATTATCCGCGAGACGATCATGGCGGACGAGCGCTCTTATACCGAGCCTGCACCGTTTATTCAGGTGACGAACCTTGGCGACAGCTCGGTCGATTTTCTGGTTCGCGTCTGGTGCGACGCGTCCGTTTATTTCGGATATCGCGCTGATATGACCCGTAATGTCAAAGAAGCGCTCGACGCGGGCGGGATTGATATTCCGTTCCCCACGCGCACGATGGTTCAGGCGAAATCAGTCTGATCGCCTTCACTCTGAAAGGCCGGAGGGCCACTGCGTGTGCGGCCCTCCGGCAATATGCTACATGTTTGCGAGCAGGCTTTCCCCGCCTGACACTTCGCAGACGCCGGGGCTTTCTTCGGCTTGCAGCAGCGTCACTTTCCCGTCCTCTACCAGCATCGCGTAGCGCTTGGAGCGTGCGACGAGGCCTGCGGGCGGCGCGTCGAAGTCCATGCCCAAGGCTTTCGTGAATTCGGACGAGGCATCGCCCAGCATGGTGATGCCCGCCGCAGTGGCACCAGTGGCTTCGCCCCAAGCCTGCATCACGAAGGGGTCGTTGCACGATACGCAGATGATCTCGTCGACGCCTTTTGCGTCAAACTGATCTTTTGTGCGCACGAAGCTCGGTACATGGGCGGAGTGGCACGTGGGCGTGAAGGCGCCTGGCACTGCGAACACCACGACCTTGCGGCCCTTGGTCAGCTCGCTGATCGTGACAGGCGCGGGGCCATCGGCGCCCATTTTGACGAGTGTGGCATCGGGCAGTGTGTCGCCTTGGGAAATCGGCATGGTGTGACCTTTCATGTGATTGTGTTTGTTATTGTCCGAGTTATAGGGTGCGCGCACAAGCAGGGCCAGAGCAACAAGGAGATTTACCATGCACCATGTCGTTGTGATCGGAGCGGGGCAGGCAGGATCTTCGTGTGTTGCAAAACTGCGTAATAATGGGTTCGAGGGTAAGATCACTCTGATCGGCGCAGAGCCGCAGCCTCCCTATCAGCGCCCTCCGTTGTCCAAAGCGTATCTCATGGGCGACATGGAGCTTGAGCGGCTCTATCTGCGACCGCAGAGTTTTTACGCTGAGTACGACATTGATCTGCGGCTCGGGGCCACGGTGGAGGCGATTGACGTGCAGGCGCAGCAAATCACCGTGGACGGCGAACCGCTTGCCTATGACGATCTGGTGCTTACGACAGGATCAGTGCCGCACCGGCTCCCCGCTGCCATCGGCGGCGCGCTTGACGGCGTGCATGTGGTGCGCGATCTGGCCGATGTGGATGCGATGGCCCCGCGGTTCAAAGCCGGTGCGCGGGTGCTGATCGTCGGGGGCGGCTATATCGGTCTGGAGGCGGCCTCGGTCGCGGCCAAGCTGGGGCTGGAGGTGACGCTGGTCGAGATGGCGCCGCGAATCTTGCAGCGGGTAGCCGCGCCCGAGACGTCCGATTTCTTTCGATATCTGCACCAGACGCACGGTGTGATGCTGCGCGAAGGGGTTGGTCTCGAACGTTTGACCGGAGAGGGGGCGGTGAGCGGCGCTGTCCTCACAGATGGTGTCACGCTTGAGGTTGATTTCGTGATCGCGGGCGTCGGCATCGCCCCTGCCACAGCGCTGGCCGAGGCGGCGGGGATCACGCTTGATAACGGTATCGCGGTAGACAGCCACGGACGTACGAGTGCGCCCCATGTCTGGGCTGCGGGCGATTGCGCCTCGTTTCCCTATCGCGGGCGGCGCATCAGGCTCGAGAGTGTACCGAACGCCATTGACCAAGCGGAGATCGTGGCCGAAAACCTGATGGGTGGGCAGAAGGAATATTACGCCAAGCCGTGGTTCTGGTCTGATCAATATGACGTAAAGCTACAGATCGCAGGGCTGAACACCGGCTATGACCGCGTCGTGACGCGTGGAGTAGCGCCTGGCCCGGTCTCGTTCTGGTACTACCGGGGGACGGAGTTGCTGGCCGTGGATGCGGCGAATGATCCACGCGGCTACATGGTGGGCAAGCGGCTGATCGAGGCAGGCAAATCACCAGATCCGGCACTGATCGCCGATCCACAAACCGATATGAAAGCGCTACTGACCGCGTGAGGATCATCGCAGGCACATATCGCGGCACTGTTCTTGCCGATGTAGGAAAAGGGGATGCGGCCGCGCACCTGCGCCCTACCTCTGATCGGGTGCGCGAAAGCTTATTCTCCATGCTGACCCATCTTGATGTGATCCACGGTGCGCGCGTGCTGGATCTGTTTGCAGGCACGGGTGCGCTGGGGTTGGAGGCGCTCTCGCGCGGTGCGCATGAGGCCGTGTTCGTCGAGAACGGTCGCGTCGCGCAAAAGCTCATCGCGCAGAATATCGAGAAGCTGCGGGTGCGAGACATGACTGCGATCATGCGCAACGATGCGACGGGTTTGGGCGGCTGGCCCGCCGCACCCTTTGATCTGGTGTTTCTCGATCCGCCCTACGGCAAGGGAATGGGGCAGCAGGCGCTGGCGGCGGTGCTCGCAGGTGGGTGGCTTACGGAGGGAGCCACAGTCGTCTGGGAGGAAAGCGCACCGATGGATGCGCCTGCGGGGTTCACCCGCACTGACCGGCGCAAATACGGCGATACCTATGTGACACTGCTGACGGTCGATTGAGACGGCCGAAATTCGGGGCGCTTGGCGGATGCTTTGACGAAACCCGTCTGTTTGCGCTAGGCTCGTTTTATGACCGATGCAACTTCCTCAGCATTCTGGGCGCGCGAGCGCACCAAAACGCAGGCGCCACGCCTGCCCAAGCCGCAGCCATTCGGCGCGCCGGTTTTGATCAGTGACTGCGTCACGCCGCTGTGCGGTGAAACTGTCCTGTCACTCCTGCTAAAACGAATGATGCAGCGCGATCTGGACGATCAATAGGTCGGGTGGAACTTGCCTGCCGGCGAGAGAGTAAAAATTTCGCAGCCGTCCTCGGTCACGCCGATGGAGTGCTCGAACTGTGCGGACAGAGATTTATCGCGGGTCACAGCTGTCCAGTCATCTGCGAGCGTCTTCGTCTCGGCGCGGCCAAGGTTCACCATCGGCTCGATCGTGAAGAACATACCAGGCTCCAGCACAGGCTTCGTGCCCGCCCGGCCATAGTGCAGCACATTAGGTGGGGCATGAAACACGCGGCCAAGGCCGTGGCCGCAAAAATCGGTGACCACCGACATGCGGTGCCCTTCCACGAAGGTCTGGATGGCATGGCCGATATCGCCGAAGGTATTGCCCGGTTTGACCACTTCGATGCCCTTCATCAGGGCGTCATGGGTGATCTCGATCAGGCGCTCGGGTTTGCGGGCCAGCTTTCCGGCCACGTACATGCGCGAGGTATCCCCGAACCAGCCGTCGACGACTACGGTCACGTCGATGTTGACGATGTCGCCGTCTTTCAGCTTTTTGTCGCCAGGAATCCCGTGGCACACCACATGGTTGATCGAGATGCAGCTCGCGTGTTGGTAGCCCTTGTATCCTTTTGTGGCGGATATCGCGCCTGCGGCGATGACTTTCTCTTCTATGATGCGGTCAAGCTCGCCGGTGGTCTGGCCCACGGTCACATGCTCGGCGATCTCGTCCAGGATCGTCGCAGCGAGGTGTCCTGCCGCTCGCATGCCGACAAAATCGCTCTCCTCGTGGATGCGGATGCCGTCTTTTGTCGTGCGACCCTTGTGGATGTCTGTCACAGGTCTCTCCATCTTGTGTTTGCGCCTGTCTAGCGCGCCGGGCGGCCAAGAGCCAGAGGGGCGGCGATGCTGATCCCCTGCGGCGTAATTTGTGTGCCGAGGCACAGGGTTTCAACGCCTGCTTTTGTCGCATCTGCGTGAGCGGTTGCGTATTTGGGGTCAATGTCGGCGGCGATGTCGACATGCGTGCAGTCGGTGCGCTGCACCAGATAGAGGAGCACGGCGCGGTGGCCCGCGCGCACCATATCCGCGAGATTGTTCATATGTTTGCTGCCGCGCGCGGTGACGCTGTCGGGAAACTCGGCGAGCCCTGGCGTCCGGCAGAGCGTGACCGATTTTACCTCGACGTACAGATCGGGCAGGCGATCTGCACGCAAAAGGAAATCAACGCGGGAGTTGTCACCGTATTTCACCTCCGGCTGAACGCTGGTGTAGGCGGCAAGTGCGGCAACCTCCCGCGCCTCGAGTGCTTTGCGCAGCACGCGGTTGGGCAGGGAGGTATCGACGCCGGTGAAGTGACCATTCTCGTGATCCACCAGACGCCAGCCGAATTTCAGCTTTTTCTTTGGATCGTCGTTCGGCTCGAGCCAGACTTTGGTGCCCTCCGCCGCCAATCCCATCATCGAGCCCGGGTTGGCGCAATGGGCGGTGATCTCTGTTCCGTCCGCCAACGAACAATCGGCCAGAAACCGTTTGTAGCGGCGTATGAGGCGGGCGGGGACAAGATCGGTTTGAAAGCGCATGGCATCTGGCTATACGGTATCAAAGACAGGCTCAAGGAGAGGCACATGACGAATCCAACCGCGGCCATGCTGGTGATCGGGGATGAGATCCTCTCGGGGCGCACGCGCGATGCCAACATGCATTATCTCGCGGGACAATTGGCGGAAGCCGGGATCACGCTGGCTGAAGTGCGTATCGTAGCGGACGAGCGGGATGTGATCGTGAATTCTGTTCGGGCGCTTTCAGACGCCTACGACACGGTGTTTACCTCTGGCGGCATCGGACCCACGCATGATGATATCACCGCCGATTGCATGGCCGCTGCCTTCCACCAGCGCATCGACGTGCGCGACGACGCCCGCGCGATCCTGCAAGCGCATTACGATAAGGCGGGCACCGATCTGAACGAGGCGCGTCTGCGCATGGCGAGAATTCCGGAAAATGCGGCGCTGATAGAAAACCCGGTCTCTGCAGCACCTGGTTTCATCATCGAAAACGTGCATGTGATGGCCGGTGTGCCCAGCGTGTTCAAAGCGATGGTGGCGAGCGTGCTGCCAACATTGACAGGCGGCGCGCCCCTGATCAGCAAAACGTTTACCGTGCACCGCGGCGAGGGTGATATCGCCGGGCCGCTTGGCGCGCTGGCGCAGGCCTATCCGGGGCTCTCGATGGGCAGCTATCCGTTTCAGCGCGATGGAAAATACGGAGCCAACATCGTGGTGCGCGGGCAGGATGCAGCTCTGCTCGACGAGGCGATGGCGAAGCTCGGCGAGGCTTTTGCATGACGCCTGATGCCGCGATGCTCTACGATGTGTGCGAGGGCACCTGGCCACCCGCGCGCGCGTGGAACGAAGGGCCATGGATCCTGCGGGACGGGGCCGGAGGGGGTAAGCGCGCCTCTGCCGCGACAGCACGGGGGAAGGTCACCGAAGCGGATATTCCGGCAGCCGAAGCCGCCATGCGCGCAGTGGAGCAATCTCCCCTGTTCATGATCCGCGCGGGCGACGACGCGCTCGACGCATTGCTTGAGGCGCGAGGGTACGCGCTGATCGACCAAGTTCAGCTCTACGTCGCGCCGATCGAGACACTGATGGACAAGCCAATCCCGCGTGTGACCTGTTTCACCATCTGGGAGCCGCTGGCGATTATGGCGGAGATCTGGGCTGCGGGTGGCATCGGCCCCGCGCGGCTCAATGTCATGGCGCGCGCGCAGACCAAGACGGGCATACTGGCGCGCTGGAACGAAAAGCCAGCAGGCGTCGCCTTTGCCGGTGTTCACGACGGAGTCGTGATGGTGCATGCGGTCGAGGTCCTCCCACACCAGCGCAAACAGGGCGTTGCGCAGTGGATGATGCGTGCTGCGGCCTTTTGGGGGGCGCATCACGGTGCGCGCCATATCGCCGTTTTATGCGTGAGCGCGAACAAACCCGCCAACGCCCTCTATACCAAGATGGGCTTTACGCCCGTTGGCACCTATCATTACCGTCACCTGCCTGAATAAAGGAGCCATACCATGGCCGACGACGCCCCCACCGCCCTTGACCTTCCGATGGTCAATCCATTGCCACCTGCGACGCAAAAGTATTTCGATATCTGCACCGAGAAGCTTGGAATGATCCCGAACGTGCTGCAAGCTTATGCCTTCGATATCGACAAGCTCAATACGTTCACTGCGCTCTACAACGATCTGATGCTGGGCGATAGCACCCTCACCAAGCTGGAGCGGGAGATGATCGCGGTTGTCGTATCGGCAGTGAACAAGTGCTTTTACTGTCTGACTGCGCATGGTGCGGCGGTGCGCGAATTGTCAGGTGATCCGATTTTGGGCGAACAGATGGTGATGAACTACCGTGTGGCTGATCTCGACTCCAAAACCCGGATGATGCTTGATTTTGCGGTCAAACTGACCGAAGCGCCGGAGATCATCGAAGAGGACGACCGGGAGGCGCTGCGGGCTGCGGGCTTCAGCGACCGTGACATCTGGGACATCGCGAGCGTCGCTGCGTTTTTCAACATGACCAACCGCGTCGCGAGCGCATCGGACATGCGCCCGAACAAAGCCTATCACGCGCAGGCAAGATGAGCTTGCGCGCATGAGATTGCTGTGGTGCGCGTTCGTGCTGGCCCTTTGCGGTGCAGCAGAGGCTGTCGAGCTGGAACTGCCCGCCACAGCGCGCCAGTTGGTGACCCGCGACACTCCGCTCGATCGATATCTGGCGCCGGTCGGCCCTTTCGCCGAAGGCGCCTTGCCCACGCAGATGGTCGAGGGTGCCGTGGCACGCAGCGCGTGGCGCATCGATGTGGCCGGGCTGACGCCGCTGCAACTCATCGCACCTTTGCGGGATCAGCTGACGCAGGCGGATTTCCGGATCATGCTCGATTGTGCGGCGCAGGAGTGTGGCGGATATGACTTCCGCTTTGCCACAGAGGTGCTTCCGGCGCCAAACATGTACGTGAACATCCGCAATTATCATGTGCTGACAGGAGTGCGGGACGGGGAGGCTGTTTCGATCCTCGCGAGCGCATCCAGCGGTGTCTCCTTTATCCAGATCATTCGGGCGAGCGAAGCGGCTGCGGCGTCTGATACGCCCATTCCTCCGGCGGCTCCCCAAGGGCTTTTGGCGGACGGGCACGTCGTATTGGACGGGCTTGAGTTCGACAGTGGGACATCCGAGTTGAACGGAGGGCCGTTTGAGGCACTCGAATCGCTGGTGCAGATCCTGCGCGGTCGGGCCAGCCTGCGGATTGCGCTGGTGGGACACACGGACAATGTGGGTGATCTTGATACCAACACGGCGCTGTCGATCAGCCGCGCGGATGCGGTGCGCAGGTATCTGATCGCGCAATACGATATTGCCGCAGACCGCCTTGAGGTCGAGGGCCTCGGATTTCTCGCGCCGCTCACATCCAATCTGACGGAGGCGGGGCGCGAGACAAACCGCCGCGTCGAGGCGGTTGTGCTGGCGGAATAGCTGCGCGCGCAAGAAAAAACCCCGATACCGCTTGCGCAATACCGGGGGAAGTTCACCGAGGGGAGTTGGTGTTTGGCGTCTAGCTTACCAGTCGCTTGGGCCTTTTTCGGCGAACGAGTGGACCAGAAAATCAATGAAAGCGCGGACCTTGGGCTGTGTAAACCGGCCCGGTGGATAGACTGCATAGATGCCTTGGGTTTCGAGCGGCAGATCGGGGATGGCATCCTCGATCAGGCCCTTTTCCATCGCGTCTGAGTAGAGAAAGCTGGGCAGATACGCGATGCCGAGGCCGGAGACCGCTGCATTGAGGAGCGATTGCCCGTCGTTGACCGAAAGCCACCCCGCCGTGCGCACCTGGCGCTTCTCGCCCGAGGGGGCGGTCAGTTTCCAGACGTTGCCGCTCGATTGGTTGGAGTAGTGCAGCAGCTTGTGATCGTTAAGATCGTCGATTTTTTCGGGCCGTCCGTATTTTGCGAAATAAGCGGGGGAAGCGATCATGCGTTTCGTCGTTTCGGTCAGCTTTCGGGCGCGCAGCGTGCTGTCCTCCAGCTCTCCGATGCGCACTGCCATGTCGAACCCTTCAGAGATCAATTCCACGTAGCGGTTGTTGAGGACCATGTTGACGGTGATGTCGGGGAAATCCCCAAGGAACTCGGACAGGACCGGCGACAGATGGTTGACCCCGAAATCGGTCGCCACGGAAATGCGCAGCAGCCCCGAAGGCGCTGACTGCATCGACGTGACCAGCGCGTCCGCCTCTCCCGCGTCATTGAGCACACGGCGGGCCCGGTCGTAATAGGCAAGGCCGATTTCCGTGGGTGAGACGCGGCGCGTCGTACGGTTAAGGAGACGCGCTCCGAGCCGGGCCTCGAGCGAGGACACATGCTTGGAGACGGCGGATTTTGAAATCCCCATCTTCTTGGCGGCATCGGTAAAGCCCCCCTGATCCACCACAGTGGCGAATGCTTCCATTTCCGTAAGGCGGTCCATTGCCGTCCCCTTCCATACATATTTCAACGCTGAGCAATGAAGGGAGATTGGGGCGCAAACGGGGCAGGGGTGGGACAGTAGCAAGGTAATTGCACAACCGTTGCAGGGCAGGAAACATGCGAACCGTGTGTTCAGGACAGCGCTAAAGCCACTTTTTCCGACGTAGGGCCAATAGAAGGAGCAGCGCCATAAGGAGCATCGCGATGCATAGGGCGGTGAAGGCCCAAGGGTTCTCCAGCCCCGGCATGCCGCCGATGTTGACGCCAAAAAGGCCGGTAAGAAAGCTGATCGGTAGGAAGAGCCCGGCACCCACGGAGAGAATGAAGCTGTTGCGGGCCTGTTTCCGGGCCACGTCCAGATCGTGATCATCCTGTACCGCGCTCAGCCGATCGCGCAGCGCGTCGAGTTCCTCCACGGCCATGGTGGTACGGTTGGCCAACTCGCGCAGCGCGGGGTGATCCGCTTCGGGGATGAGCGGCGTTTTCGACAGACTGTTCAGCGCGGCGCGCTGTGGATCGAGGTAGCGGCGCAGACGGATCACGCGGCGGCGCGATTGGGTCAGCTCCTTGGGAACGGGAGTGGTGTCGTCCTCCAGATCGGCCTCGAAGAATTCGGTCAGCTTCCCGATGGCGCTCACTTCTTCCTGCACGCGGGCCGTGAGGCGGGTGACAAGGGCAGTGACGAAAGCGGCCGTGGTGGGTGGTGCCATCTGTGCGACAGCATTTTGACGGATCTCGTCGATGGCAAACACGCGGCGCAGCCGCACGGTCACCACGGCCTTGTCCGTGACCCACATCCGGATCGAGACCATCTCCTCCGCTGCTTGCCCCGCATTGAGGTTGATCCCGCGCAGGTTGAGGATAAGCCCGTCTTCGTAGCTGTCGCAACGGGGACGGGTTTCGGGCTGCATGAGCGCGCCTGCCGGAATGGCCGGAACGTTGGTTTCACACCAATCTGCCAGCTTTGGGTCCGACAGATCGAAGTGCCACCAGCGGTAACGCGCGGGGCCGGTGAGCGTATGCGTGTCCGGAACGGTCGTACTGCCGTCCTCGCTCACGTCAAAAACACAAATCGGCATGGCGCATCCTTCAATGAGCGGCTGCGACAGTATTTACCCCGCTTGCAGTTGTTGCAAGCGGGGCGTGGGGTCAGAGCGTCGCTGCGAGCCGTGTGCCTTGGTCAATCGCGCGCTTGGCGTCAAGCTCGGCCGCCACATCCGCGCCGCCGATCACATGGCAGGTCTTTCCCGCGGCTTCCAGCGTATCGGCCAGCGACCGGTCCGACAGCTGACCCGCGCAGAGCACGATCGTATCTGCCGCGATGACCTGTGGGTTCTCGCGCCCCTCGCCAAAGGAAATATGCACGCCCGCTTCGTCGATCCGCTCGTAGTTCACGCCCGCGATCATGTTTACGTTTTTCATCGTGAGCGAGGCGCGGTGGATCCATCCGGTCGTTTTGCCGAGGCCTTTGCCCGGCTTGGACGGTTTGCGTTGCATCATCGTGACGGTGCGGGCGGGTGCGTGCGGTTGCGGCCCTTCGGGCGCGAGGCCCGCGCGATGCTCCGACGTGTCGGCGACACCCCATTCGCGCATCCATTCCGGCAGGTTGAGCGTTGTGCTCTCCCCCGCGCTCACCAGATATTCGGACACGTCAAAGCCGATGCCGCCCGCGCCGATCACTGCCACATGTGCGCCGATCTTCGCGTTGCCTTTGAGCACGTCGATATAGCTGTAGACGTTATCGCGGTTCTGTCCCTCCATCTGCGGATCGCGCGGCATGACGCCGGTTGCGATGATCACTTCGTCGAATCCGTCCAGATCGTTTGCGGAAACTTCAGTGTCTAGCTTTACGGTGATCCCGTGATGGGCGACCATCGTGCGATACCAATCTACAAAGCCCCAGAACTCTTCCTTGCCTGCGACCTGTTTGGCAAGATTGAGCTGTCCACCGATCTCGGACGCGCGGTCAAACACGGTGACGGTATGGCCACGCTCGGCGCTCGCGATCGCGGCGGAGAGCCCGGCGGGGCCCGCACCGACCACTGCGATGGCTTTCGGAGTATTCGTAGGTTCCAGCACCAGTTCTGTCTCGTAGCAGGCGCGCGGGTTGACGAGGCAAGACGAGATCTTGCCGCCGAAGGTATGATCCAAACAGGCCTGATTGCAGCCGATGCAGGGCGCGATGTGGTCCGCCTTACCCGCTGCCGCCTTGTTCACGAAATCCGCATCGGCCAGCATCGGCCGCGCCATCGAGATCATGTCGGCGCAGCCCGTCGACAGAACCTCCTCTGCCACATCGGGCGTGTTGATCCGGTTGGACGCAATGAGGGGTATCGAGACTTTGCCCATCAGCTTTTTCGTGACCCAGGCGAAAGCCGCCCGCGGTACGGAGGTGGCGATGGTCGGGATGCGGGCCTCGTGCCACCCGATGCCGGTGTTGATGATCGTCGCACCTGCTTTTTCGATTTTCTGGGCCAGCTGAACGACCTCTTCGAATGTGGAGCCGTTGGGTACAAGATCGATCATCGACAGGCGGTAGATCACGATGAAATCACGGCCCACGGTTTCGCGCACGCGTTTTACCACCTCGATGGGCAGGCGCATGCGGTTCTCGTAGGAGCCGCCCCAGCCGTCGGTGCGCTTGTTGGTGTGAGTGACGAGGAACTGGTTGAGGAAATATCCCTCCGAGCCCATCACCTCGACGCCGTCATAGCCCGCCTCTTGGGCGCGCCCCGCACAGGCAGCGATATCGGCGATCTGCTTCTCGATGCCTGCCTCATCCAGCTCCGTCGGGGCGAAGGGCGAAATGGGGGATTTGATGGCGGACGGCGCGACGCATTTCGGCCCGTAGGCATAGCGGCCGGCGTGCAGGATCTGCATTGCAATCTTGCCGTCTGCTGCGTGTACACGGTCGGTGACGATGCGGTGGTTCGCCACATCCTCGTCGCTCACCATCATGGCGGCGCCGGGCAGCACGGAGCCTTCCATATTGGGGCCAATCCCGCCGGTGACCATCAGACCCACACCGCCGCGCGCGCGCGTGGCATAGAATTCCGCGACGCGATTCCAGTCTTTCGTTTCTTCCAGCCCCGTGTGCATGGAGCCCATCAGGACGCGGTTTTTCAGCGTGGTGAACCCAAGATCGAGCGGCTTTAGCATGTGGGGATAGCTGGACATAATGAACCCTTTTTGGCGGATGTGGTTGGCGGGGAGCATGGCTGCCGCCTTTCTTGATGTCATTAAAAACGCGGCGTCAGCGCGCTTTTAGTGCGTTACCGGGTAATGTAGGCTACTGACCAAGGAGATCACGGAAATGGATACCCGCATGACACCGCAAGAGATTGAAAAACTGCCCTACCGGCCCTGTGTGGGGCTGATGGTGCTCAATGCAAAGGGCGAAGTATTCGTAGGCCAGCGGCTGGACCAGAACTATGACGCCTGGCAGATGCCGCAAGGCGGCGTGGATCCAGGCGAGGACCCGCGTGCTGCGGCGCTGCGCGAGCTGGAAGAAGAGACCGGAATCACCCAAGATCTCGTCACCGTTGCGGCGGAGTCAGACGGCTGGTTGCCCTACGAGTTGCCCCATGATCTGGTGCCGAAGCTTTGGAAGGGCCGCTACCGCGGGCAGGAGCAAAAGTGGTTTTTGCTGCGCTATTCAGGCACCGATGCGCAGGTGAACATCGAGACGGCGGAGCCTGAGTTCGGCGCGTGGCGCTGGCTGGCCCCCGATGCGATGCTGGCGGGAATCGTTCCGTTCAAGCGCGATGTCTACGCGCGCGTGCTCGGTGAATTCCGGAGCTTGCTATGAGAGCCGGGTTGTTCGCCTGCCTTCTCGCATTAGCGCCAGTGACAGCCGAGGCGCTTTCCTGTCGGCCGCACGCCATCGAGGCCGCATTTTTGCAGGCGCAGGAGGATGAGGCGTCGTTTGTCATCGTGCAGGGGCGGCTTGATTTCGACCGCGGGCAGATGCCGAACAAGCATCTAACGCCGGACGCGCATCCGCAGTCGACCGTGATCGACGCGCGGCTGACGGGGTCGATGCTCACGGCCAAAGGGTTCGCGACGCCCTACAACAAGCCCGTGCGTGTGAGCGTCGCTTGCTACGGCCCGTGGTGCGCAAACGTGCAGCGCGGCGGCCACGTGCTCGCATTCGTCGAGTTGGGAGAGGAAGGGCGCGTGATCGCGACCAACCCTTGCGGCGGCTATCTGTTTCAGAACCCGACGACCAAGATGCTGCGGGCCGTAAAAAGCTGCTTTGCCGGCAACGACTGCACGCCGCACAGATAATCGTTTCAAAGGATGGGGATCCAACTGGCCATCTCGCGTGGGAGTACGCCGTTCAGGCGCGGATCGTCATCAATATCGACAGCGCGTTTGTAGGGCGCAAAGCCTGAGCGGACATAGAAATCGAGCGCCTGCGGGCTGTCATGTGTGCAGGTGTGGACATGGAAGCGACTGATGTTTGAGGCCCAGGCGCGCGTGATCGCTTCGTTCATCAAAAATCGCCCCGCGCCCGAGCCGATGAGCGCGGGTGTGAGGCCGAAATAGGCCAGCTCGCACTGTCCCTTGATGCGGAAATCCAGCTCCAACAGCGCCTCGTCCACGCCATCGCGCGTGAGGGTGAAAAAGGCAATTTCGGGCGCATCTATGATCGCCTGAAGTTCGGCATCGGGCAGCGCATGCCGCCCGTACCATAGCCAATCGAGGGAACCTACGCGGGTAAAGAGATCGCGGTACTGCGCGACGCTCGGCCTCATCTGCCGGAAGGTCACCCCGGCGGGCAGCGGCACCTGCTTGATCGGGGCGGGCGCGTGCATTTCCAGATAGGTCACGATCACGGCGAGCTTGCCAGAAGGGACCTCATATTCGCCGTTCTCGACCATCAGATGAGACCCGCCTTGCGGAATTCCTCAAGCATATCCATCGCGGGTCGTGGCCCGATGTGGGAGATGACCTCCGCGCCGCACAGGTTGCCCATGCGCCCGCAGGTCTCCAGATCGCGGCCCGTTGCGAGACCATAGATAAAGCCAGCGGCGAACTGGTCCCCTGCGCCGGTAGCGTCCACCGGTGTGATCCGCGCGGGCGCTGCCAGATCGACGCGGGTGCCTTCTCGGATCAATGTCACGCCGTCGCCGCCGCGCGTGCAGACCATGATCGGGCACAGGGCGGCTGTTTTTGCCATCGCGTCTTCCAGATCGTCCGTCTGGAACAGGGATTTGATCTCCGCCTCGTTGCCGATGACGAAATCGAGATCGTTCTCGATGATCGCGAGGAAATCGGCGCGGTGACGCTCGACGCAGAAGGGATCGGAGATTGTGATGCCCGCCATCCCACCGCCTGCCTTTGCCGCGCGGGCCGCCTCACGGAAGGCGGTTTTGCCCGCATCCTCGTCAAAGAGGTAGCCCTCGAGAAACATGATTTTTGCGTTGCCGGCGACATCGCCGGGGACATCTGCAGAGGAGAGACCTGTGGACACGCCAAGATAGGTGTTCATCGAGCGCTCGCCATCGGGCGTGACGAAAATCATGCTGCGGGACGTGGGGCGGTCTGCGTCTGCGACGGGTGGGTTGACGAAGTCGATGCCATTGTCCGTCATCGCGCTGGCGTAGAACTTGCCCAGCCCGTCATCACGTACCCGTCCGATAAATGCGGTCTCGAGGCCCAGAGCTCCGGCACCGGCGACGGTGTTGGCCACCGCCCCGCCAGGTGTTTGCAGTCGGTCGATCATGGCACCGTAGAGCTGTTCTGCGCGGTCCTGCTCAATGAGCTGCATGATGCCTTTTTCGATGCCCATATTGTCTAGAAACGCATCATCCGAATGGCTGATCACATCCACCACGGCATTGCCGATCCCCACGAGGTCATAGGTTTTCATATCGTTTTTTCCTTATATGCGCAGAGGTCTTTGATGATGCAGGTCGGGCATTGCGGCTTGCGCGCCTTGCAGTGATAGCGGCCATGCAGGATGAGCCAGTGGTGTGCGTGCAGCTGGAAATCGGCAGGGATGTTGTCCTCCACCGCCCGCTCTACCGCATCGACGGTCTTGCCGGGTGCGATGCCCGTGCGGTTGCCCACGCGGAAGATATGCGTGTCGACGGCCTGTGCGGGCTGGTGCCACCACATGTTGAGCACCACGTTCGCGGTCTTGCGTCCTACGCCCGGCAGTGATTGCAGGGCAGCGCGGGAGTTGGGGACGATACCCTGATATTCATCCACCAGGATCTGACTGAGCCGGATGACATTCTTGGCCTTCTGGCGGTAAAGGCCGATCGTCTTGATATGACCGATCAGCGCGTCGAGGCCGAGATCGAGCATCTTTTGCGGCGTATCGGCGATCTGGAAAAGCGCACGGGTGGCCTTGTTTACGCCCACGTCCGTCGATTGCGCAGACAGGGCCACAGCTACGACGAGGGTATAGACGTTGACGTGCTCAAGCTCGCCCTTCGGCTCGGGATCGGCGTCTTGAAACCGCTCCATGATGGCGCGGATGTCATGATAATCGAGTTGTTTTGACTGTTTGCTCATGGCGCAGAGGTATGCGCAGGTTTCGGGTCGCGTGCAAGCGGGCGGCGGCATATTGTGGCTCCATGACACAGATGATGCACACCCCAGACAGCACAGCTTCCGATGACGCCAGCCGCGCCTATCACTACGGCGTAATGGCCCGCGCGATTGCGCTTATTGATTCGGCGGAAAGCCCTTTGAGCCTTGAGGCGCTTGCGGGTGAGATGGGGATGAGTGCGGCGCATTTTCAGCGGCTGTTTTCATCGTGGGTCGGCGTCTCGCCGAAGCGATATCAGCAGTACCTGACGCTGGGCCACGCCAAGACGCTGCTGCGCGAGCGGTGTACTACGCTCGAGGCGGCCCATTCCACCGGCCTGTCGGGCACCGGCCGCCTGCACGATCTGTTCGTGCGTTGGGAGGCGATGAGCCCCGGCGAATTTGCGACGGGCGGTGCGGGGCTTGAGATCTTCTGGGGTTGGTTCGACAGCCCGTTCGGCCCGGCGCTCGTGATGGGCACGCACAAAGGTATTTGCGGCCTGTCGCTCGCCGCCGGTCTGGGGGAGGAGGCAGCGATGGTGGATCTACTGTCGCGCTGGCCTGCGGCTGAGTTTACCGAAGATCCGACGCGCCTGCGTCCCTGGGTGCTGGCCGCGTTCGGGATGGATGGTGCGCATGGCCGCGCACCGCTGTATCTGATCGGCGCACCGTTCCAGATCAAGGTCTGGGAGGCGCTGCTCCGCCTGCCCGAAGGGCGCGTGACGACCTACGGTGCGGTGGCGGCGGCGATCGGCAGCCCGCGCGCTGTCCGCGCTGTGGGCACGGCGGTCGGGCGCAATCCCATCGGCTACCTGATCCCGTGCCACAGGGTGCTACGCAAATCGGGCGCGCTGGGCGGCTATCACTGGGGGTTGGACATGAAACGCGCGATGCTCGGCTTCGAAGCTGCGCGTATCGAGAGTGGCTAGTGTGCGCGGGATGCCGCTCATTATTCATCCATTGCCATTTTGTCGGAAACAAAACCTCCCTATAAAGCGTTTACCGAAAAGATGCTTCGCCCGAACGAGGCCGAAACAGTAAGGCAGTAAACTATGACTTTTGTGAAATTCCCCCTCTTCGCTGCGATGGCGACAGTCGTTGCGCTGGGCGCATGCACGAACCCAAACGGGTCGATCCTCGCCTCCGAGAATGATCCAAACCAACGCACCAAGAACGGCGCGCTGATCGGTGCCGGTGCCGGTGCTGTAATCGGTGCTCTGTCCAGGGGCGACGGAAACCGCGACAGGGGCGCCGTTCAGGGCGCATTGATCGGTGCCGCACTCGGCGCGGGCGGCGGTGCTATTCTTGATCGGCAGGAGCGTGACCTGCGCGCCAGCCTCGGCAACAACAACGTGACGATCAACAACACCGGCGATCGCCTCATCGTGACCCTGCCGCAGGATATCTTGTTCGCTACCGGCTCCAGCAGCGTGCGGCCTGACCTTCAACGCGATCTGGCGGCGGTTTCAAACAACCTGCAAGCCTATCCCAATTCGCGGATCCAAGTGATCGGCCATACCGACAGCGACGGCGATGCGAGCTTTAACCAGCAGCTTTCCGAGGGCCGTGCCAACGCGGTTTCTGCCGTGCTGATCAACAACGGCACGTCGCCCGCGCGTATCCAGTCGTTTGGCCGCGGCGAAAGCCAGCCGATCGCGAGCAATCTCAACGCGCAGGGCAAAGCACAGAACCGCCGCGTCGAGATCGTGATCCTGCCCAACTAAGGCGGACAACGTTCACGCTGACACGAAAGGCTCCGGCGCTTGATGGCACCGGAGCCTTTTTTAATGCGCACACCCTAAGCCGCACTTGAGACTTCGGACGACCGCCTCATTTTAGGGGGCAATTGTTGCTTTCAAAAAAGGATTAAAGGCTATGGCCACATACAAACTCGTCGGCATTTCGGGCTCGCTGCGCAAGGGGAGCCATAATTCGCTCTTGTTGGCCGAGGCCGCGCGATTGTTCGGAGATGCGGATTATTCCGAGGCCGATATAAATCTGCCCCTCTACAACGCCGACGACGAGGAGGCGCATGGCGTGCCTGCCGCAGTCGATGCGCTGGCACAGCAGTTGGCCGATGCGGATGCGGTTCTGATCTCGTCGCCAGAATACAACAAGGGTCCGTCCGGGGCGTTGAAAAACGCGTTTGACTGGATCAGCCGCTCAAAGGTCAAACCCTGGGGGGACAAGCCCGTGGCCGTGATGTCCGCCGCTGCGGGGCGGGCAGGGGGCGAGCGTGCACAGATGGTGTTGCGCGGATTTCTGGTGGCTTTCCGTCCGCGCATCCTGCAGGGCCCGGAAATCCACGTGGCCGCGAGCCACGAGGCCTTCGACGAACACGGGCGGCTCAAGGGGGAGATGTATATCAAGGAGCTGACGCAACTGATGGACGCCCTGCGCGCCGATATCAAAGCTTAGACAGCGATGCCGATCTCGATCAGATTGCCATCGGGATCGCGCAGATAGAGCGAAGTGATCGGCCCGGTTGCCCTGGTGCGGGAAACCGGGCCCGCCTCTACCTCAATCGCATGCTGCGACAGATGCACGTGCCAGACGTCGAGAGGGGTCTGCGTCAGAAAGCACAGATCGGCGGAACCGGGCTGCACATGGCGGGCCTTCGGTTCAAACTCGGCTGTGTGCTGGTGAAGGTTTATCTTCATCGTGCCGAACGAAAGTGCATGGCGTTTGCTGCCATCGGCTACGGTAAACAGGTGGTGGGTCATGCCAAGTACGTTCGTATAGAACCTCACGGTCGAGGGTATGTCCGCAACGGTCAGCACCAGGTGATCGAGCGTCGAGAGGCAGGGGCTCACAAGTTATCCTTCACGTGAAATCCTGCGGGGATGGCGTCGCGGCCCTCCAGCACCAGATCCGCGATGACATCCGCGACTTTGGGGGCCATGCCGAACCCGATCTTGAAGCCACCGTTGGCCACGAAATGCCCCGCTCGCTCAGGCCAAGGACCCAGCATCGGCGCGCGGGTGCGGGCGCGGGGACGCACACCGGCCCACCGTGCCACTACCGGTGCATTCGCGAGGGCGGGCACGGCCGCGCGGGCGTTGGCCACCACATCATCGAGCAGCGCATCAGTGGTTGCTGGATCATCGTAGCCTGTCTCCGAGGTTGACCCGATAGCCACCGTGCCATCGAGATGCGGGATAATGTGCACGCCGCCTGCGAAAAGCTGTGGCAGCTCGGGAGCGTTGTATTTCAAGAGTGCCGCTTGCCCCTTGACGCCGCTGCCCATGCTGCGGGCGCGCCCGGCAGAGAGAGCCTCCAACCCTGCTACGCCCGTCGCCCAGATCACCGCGCCTGCGTCGGCTGCATCAGTCTGGATATGCACGCCGGACGCGGCGAGTGCAGCAACCAGCGCGTCACAGGCGCGGCGCGGGTGCAGATGGGCACTCAGCGTGTCACGGATGAGGTAACCGTCAGGGCTGCGGGGCTCCCAGGGCGCATCCGAGGCCGGGATCACTTCCCAGAGCGCGCGGCCCTGCCACAGGTCAGCGGCAGTTTCCGCGCGGCGCTGTGCCAACGCGCGCGCGGTACCGTCGGCGATGGGCTGCAAACGGCCCGTGCGGGAATAGCCGGGCTCCATGCCGCCAGCGGAGGCCACTCCGGCCCAGAACTGTTCTGCCATCAGAAGGCTGTCGAGCTGGAAGGCTTTTTTCGGGTTCCAGTTCTCTGGCACATGGGGTGCAAGCGCTCCGACGATCCCGCCGCTGCTGCCTGCGCCCGCGCCATCGGGATCGATGATCTGTACCTTTGCCCCGCGCCGCACGCAGACCCAGGCGATGGAAAGCCCGAAAATCCCTGCGCCGCGAATGGTGATATCGGTCATTGCTCTGCTCCCGCTTTGCGCGCAAGTTGCGCCGGAACGACTGATACAGGGCATGGGCGTGCAGGACCAGACAGCACAGATAGAATGGCGCGACGGGCGGGTGCCTGTCTCGACGCGGTTCGACGATCCGTATTTCAGCCTCGAGAACGGGATGGAGGAGACGAGACACGTCTTTCTGGGCGGCAATGATTTGCCCGCGCGATTTGTGGACGGGTTTCACGTAGCCGAGCTTGGCTTTGGAACGGGGCTGAATTTCCTGGTGACGTTGCAGGCCTTTCGTGCGGCTGGATGTGGCGGCACGCTCTTTTTTACGAGTTTCGAGGCGTATCCGATGGCGATGGATGATCTGCACGCCGCACTGCGCGCCTTTGAAGGCCTACCGGACGATCTGGCGGCAGCAGAGGATTTTCCGACCTTGCTCGAGGGCCCCGATTTCGTCCTGCGCGTGATCTTGGGTGATGCCCGCGAGACCCTGCCGGTGTGGGATAGCCATGCCGATGCGTGGTTTCTCGATGGCTTCTCTCCGGCCAAAAACCCCGAGCTCTGGTCGGCCGAGATGATGGCCGAGGTCGCCCGGCACACGGGCAAAGGCGGTACGGCGGCGACGTATACTGCCGCAGGTTTTGTGCGACGCGGAATGGCGGACGCGGGGTTCGAAGTGAACCGTGTCGCAGGCTACGGGCGCAAGCGGCATATGACACAAGCAGAATTGAAATGACACAGAGCAACAATATTCCCCTCGGCATCGGCTTAATGATCGTGACGACCTTCGTCTTTGCCGTGCAGGACGGGATCTCGCGGCATCTGGCAGGCGAGTATAACGTCCTGATGATCGTCATGATCCGGTACTGGTTTTTTGCCGCCTTCGTGATCGCCATCGCGAAAAAGCGCGCGGGTGGCATACGGGCAGCGGCAAAGACGGAGCAGCCATTCATCCAGATCACGCGCGGATTGCTCCTGAGCCTCGAGATCTGTGTGATGGTCTTGGCCTTCACCATGCTGGGGCTGGTCGAGAGCCATGCGGTATTCACCTGTTACCCGCTTCTGGTGGCCGCCCTTTCGGGGCCGGTACTGGGGGAGCATGTGGGCTGGCGGCGTTGGGCGGCGATCGGCGTGGGCTTCATCGGGGTGATTATCATCCTGCAACCGGGCCGCGAAGTGTTCGACATCCGCGCGTTGATCCCGCTGCTGGCTGCGGCGATGTTCGCGGTCTACGGTTTGCTCACCCGCTACGCCGGGCGTCGCGACAGCACGGCGACCAGCTTCTTTTGGACCGGGACCGTTGGCGCGGTGGCTATGACCAGTCTCGGCGTGTGGTTCTGGGAGCCGATGATCGCCCGTGACTGGATCTGGATGGGCTGCCTGTGCCTCACCGGCGTGACCGGGCACTGGTTGCTGATCCGCTGCTATGAAGTAGCGGAGGCCAGTGCGGTGCAACCTTTCGCCTATCTCCAACTGGTGTTCGCTGCGACCATCGGTATAACGCTTTTTGGCGAGACGGTGAGTACGAATGTCGCGATTGGTTGCGTGATCATCGTGGCCGCAGGCCTATTCACCTTCTGGCGCGAAAGACAGCAGGGTTGAGCCGATAAGTTCGTCGTAGAACGGTATTGGCAGCGGATCGCGGCCGAGGCGCGCGCGATAGATCGGCAGCGATTCCGTCACGCGCATGATGTAATTCTGCGTCTCGCGAAACGGGACCATTTCGATCCAGTCTACGATGTAGATATCACCGTCGCGCGGATCGCCGTAATCCTCCATCCAACGGAGCGGGCGGCTGGGGCCCGCGTTGTAAGCCGCCGACATCATCACGACGTTGCCGTTGAACCGCCCCGCCAGTTCCGCCAGATATTGCGTCCCGAGGCGGGCATTGTAGACTGGATCGGCCGTGAGGCGATCGGTGGTGTGCTGGGGCGCTATGCCGAGCTTCTGCGCAACTTCCAGCGCTGTCGCTGGCATCAGCTGCATCAGACCGCGCGCGCCCACGGCGGATTGCACCACGGGATCGAACTCGCTTTCGCGCCGCGCGATGGCGAGGGTCATCTCCGGAGCCATGGGCAGATCAGCCTCGCCTGCGGGATGCAGCGCGTAATAGGGTGCTGCGATCTCGAGCCCGCGCTGGGCGGCGCGCTTGCCGATCATGATGGCCATATGCGGCTGGCCGATGTCGATCGCTGCCTGTCCCAATAGCTCCAAGTCCGGCTCGAGCAGTTGCTCGGCAAGGTGGGTCCAGAACCGCTCCGCGACATCCAGTTCGCCGGAGGCTTGCAGGAGCAGGCCTGCCTCGAAAAGGGGGGCGTTTGCCAGTGGGCTGCTGCGCCAATCTTGCGCAGGGGGCAGGCCGCGGAGTTTTTCGGGAAACGGAATACCCGCCCGTTCGGCTGACAGCAGGCCATAAAACGAGGTCTGGAAATTTGCGCCTTTCCGGTAAGCGGCGGCAGCGCCTTCGCTGTCACCTGCCTCCTCCAGCGCGCGGCCCTGCCAGTATCCTGCGCGGCCCTGGCTGATGGGGGATTCGACCGCGCCGTCGTGCCCCTTGAAATGGGAGAGCGCCAGGGCGGGATCCTTCAGAAACCGCAGCGCAATGTAGCCCGCCAACCATTCTAGATCGGCGTAATCCGATCCTTCGGTGAGGAAATGGCGCGCGGCCAGCGTATAGGCGCGCGCGGGATCGCCGTCGCGCATCTCATCTCGGGCCAGCGCGCGGCGGCGGTTGGCCCAGGCGGCGGGATCGCCGAGCATCTCGATGCTTTTGGAGGCCTCGAACAGCAGATCCTTGGCATCGTCAAACCGCCCGCTGCGGATACGCCATTCGAACCGCGCGTGGTTTACGCCACCGCTTATCTTGACCGCGGCGGGCAGGCTCTCGAACAGGCCAACCGCGTCGTCGGTGCGGCGGTAGAAGGCAATCCGCGCTTCTGCGGTGGCCTTTGCGGAACTGTCGACGAGGTCGAACATCTGCCGTGCCTCATCGTAGTTGCGCTGCCAGATCATGGCATCGAGGCGCGCGGTATGGTGCGGCGCCAGCAGACCACCGTGGGCCGCCAGAAAATCGGCTTGGGATTCGGGGTTCATCGCCATGGTACGCCATGCGATCACCAGATTGGCCTGCGCGGATCCGCTCAGCCCCGCGCCTGTCAGAGCCTTGGCATGGGCAAGGACGCCCTGCGGCGTTTGCGGACCGACCTGATCAAAAAATGCCAGAATGGCGGCGTCGCCTTGCTTGATCACTTCAGGCTCGGAGCGGCGGCGCAGATAGTCTTCCCCAGGCCAATCTGGCCGACGGGCTAGAAAATCGGTGATCTGGGCATAGTCGCCCTGTGCGGCGCGCAGCCGGTGCCATACGATTACATCACGCGCCACCGCGCCATCGCGCGCGGCGATGGTTTCGGCGGCAGAGAAATTGCCATTTCGCACCGCATCCATCGCCCAGCCCAGGGGGCGGGGCCGCTCTGCGGCGGCGGGCAATGCCATGGCACACAGGAGCAACAGGGCCGTCAGATGGCGTGTCATGGCTTGCATTTCCTATCTCGTCCACAGTACAGCCTTGCACCATAGACTATACATTCACGGGTTCAATTCACGAACCTGCGGGTAGGCGGTCTTGTCCTTGTCTGCCCTTCGGGCAGCTTCACCCGGTGGCCTTCCGGTCTCCAGCACATAAAGGAGCGTGCACATGTTTTCAGGTTCTATGCCTGCCCTCGTCACGCCGTTTCAAGGCGGCGAGCTGGATATCGAAACACTCAAAAAACTTGTGGAATGGCATGTGGGCGAGGGGTCGAACGGCCTTGTTCCCGTCGGCACCACCGGCGAATCGCCCACCCTGACCCACCGCGAGCACGAGATCGTGGTCGAGGAGGTTGTCAAAGCCGCGGCAGGCCGGATTCCTGTGATTGCGGGCGCGGGCAGCAACAATACACTCGAGAGCATCCGCCTCGCCCAGCATGCCGAAAAGGTGGGTGCGGACGGTATCCTCGTGGTGACGCCCTACTACAACAAGCCGACCCAACGAGGGCTTATTGCACATTTCACCGCGGTGCACGATTGCTGCGCGCTGCCGATCATCATCTACAACATCCCGCCCCGCTCGGTCATCGATATGTCGCCCCGGACCATGGGCGAACTGGCGAAGCTGCCGCGCATCGTCGGGGTGAAGGATGCGACGGGCGATCTGGCGCGGGTGAGCGCCCAGCGGATCACGTGTGGAGTCGATTTCATCCAGCTGTCGGGCGAGGATGGCACGGCACACGGCTTCAACGCGCAGGGCGGCGTGGGCTGTATCTCCGTGACGGCGAATGTGGCGCCCAAGCTGTGCGCGCAGCTACAGGCTGCTTGCAAGGCTGGGGATTATGCACTTGCTCTGGATATTCAGGACAAGTTGATGCCCCTGCATCAGGCGATTTTCACCGAGCCCGGACTGGTGGGCGTGAAATATGCCATGTCGCGTCTCGATTTGTGCTCCGAGGACGTGCGTCTGCCATTGACTGGCCTTGCGGATGAGACCCGTGCGCTGGTGGATGCGGGCCTGCGCCATGCCGGATTGATGAACTAGGCTTTTCATCGCGGGTTCCGTGTGTAGGGTGTTGGCAACCCCCAGCGCCGGAGCCCGCAACATGAACATCCTTCCCTTGATATCTCAGAGCACTGACGAGCTCACCGCGATTTTCCGTGACCTGCACGCCCATCCTGAAATCGGGTTCACGGAAGCGAGAACCAGTGCCATCGTCGCCGACACATTGCGCAGCTATGGGGTCGACGAGGTGCATACCGGGCTTGGCAAGACAGGCGTTGTGGGCCTGATCCACGGCAAGCGGAAGGGGAACCGCCGCGTCGGGTTGCGCGCAGATATGGACGCCCTGCCGATCCATGAGATCACCGGGCTCGAGTATGCTTCCGCCAATGCGGGCATCATGCACGCCTGTGGCCACGACGGACACACCACCATGCTGCTGGGCGCCGCCAAGCATCTTGCTGCGACACGCGATTTCGACGGAACTGCGGTGCTGGTGTTCCAGCCCGCCGAGGAGGGTTTGGGCGGCGCGCGCCAGATGATCGCGGACGGCCTGTTCGAGCAATTCCCCTGCGACGAGATCTACGGTATGCACAATATGCCCAACGGCCAGCACGGTAAGGTCGGGATCTGCAAGGGTACGGCGATGGCGGGTGCGGCATTCTTCGACATCACTGTTACCGGCAAGGGCAGTCATGCGGCGATGCCGTCGCAGAGCCGCGACGCGCTCATTATCGCCGCGAGCGTGGCGACAGAGCTTCAGACGATCCTGAGCCGCAACGTGCCGCCGCTCGAGAGTTGCGTGCTGTCGGTCACACAGATCCACGCGGGGTCGGCCTATAACGTGGTACCCGAAGTGGCGACGCTGGCGGGCACGATCCGTTATTTCAAGGACGAGATCTACGATCTGGCCGCCGCGCGGATGCAGGCGATCTGTGACGGCTTCGCGCTGGCTCATGCCGTGGAGATCAAGCTGGAGCTGCGCAACGTGTTCGACGTGCTGATCAACGACAGCGATCTTTCGGATGCCTATATGGAAGCGGCGGCGGACATCGTGGGCGCGGAAAACATCCTCGAAAACAGCGCGCCTGCTACGGGCTCGGAGGATTTCGCCGATATGCTGAAAGTGGTGCCGGGCGCCTATTGCATCGTCGGCCATTCCGAGACGGTCCCACTGCATAATCCGGGGTTCAAGCTCGATCCGGCGATCCTGCCCATCGGGGCGTCGGTGATGGCGCGGATGGTCGAGAAGCGTCTGCCGCTCTAGATGTCGCGGGCCATGTACGGAACCATCCTGCCCGGCAGCGAGCGGGAGGGCACCTCGCCGCGCTGAATGAAGCCGAGATTTTCGTAATAGCGAAGGGTGGCGGGGTCCGCGTGGGCCAGGAGCCGCGTGATACCCTGGCTTTGCGCCACCGTGAGCATGGCCTGCCACAGCTGGTGTCCCAGACCGCGCCCCCGGTGATCGGGATCGGTGAAAAAGCTTCTCACCTCGGCGGTTCTCCCGTCCAGCGGATCAAGGGCGATGCAGCCTATGATCTGCCCGTCGAGCTCCGCGACCCAGAAAGGCCTGCACTGCAAGCGGTCGGGGGTGATCTGCAGGCCCTCCTCGAACAATGCCATGACCTGATCGTCATAGCCGTTCGATTTCTTTGACCTGTACGCAAGGGCTGACATCGCGGCGGTATCGGCAACCACAGCTGCGCGTACATTTATATCGGGAAGATTCACCGTTTCCCGTAGTAGAGGCCGACGACGTGTTCGGCCTGCGCGAAGAAAAGCCACCGCGCTGTGAGCACGCCGCCGACATGGGCCAGCACTGCGAAAAGCGCGAGGACGTGGTTGAATGGCAGCAGCAAAAGTACCACCGGCAGGACAGCCATCAGCATGATTGCAATGATCCGCAGCTTGTGCGCGTGTTTGCGCCCCACCTCATGGACGAATTCGCGCAGCAGATAATTGGTCCCGGTATGGGGGGATTCGAACGCACGGACGCTGCCGATATGGCCAAGGCCGGTGGCGGTCTGAATCGTCGTGCCGCTGTTGGCAAAGGCGCTGTCACCGCGCAGCCATGTCGCGATCTGGATGGCTCCCGCCAAAGCGAGCAGCGCTGCTGCCGGGACGATCTGCCCCGCCAGCAGCGCCCCTCCCGCGATGCACAGCGAGATGAAGTTGGCGGGCGTCAGCGGGCTGTTCCAGCGTGGAACGGTTTTCAGCTGTCCGTAGATCATCGAGGTGGTGAACACGGTCCCGAGGGATGCAAGCGCACCCAGAACGCCGAGCGGAGTCCAGCGCTGCTCGAAAAACACGAGCCCCGCCCCGTAGACCGCCATGAGCACAAGTGCTGCGACAGCACACCATGCCTCGCGCGACAGCCAGCTTGTGCGCCACTGGGAGAACGCCTTGAGCGCGCGCTCCGGATGCCCGAGATGGAATGTGGAGGAAATCAGGCCACCCACGGCCAGCAGATAAGCGATTGCGAGGAAGATGAAGGCATTGAAGCCGGTGGTTGCCGGCATTCCGAGGCCGAGGAAAATCAGCAGGCCAAAGCCGAGCCCCGAGAACGTGGAGAAGAAGATCACGGAGGGCGCGGGATGCATCAGAGTTTCTCCAGCGTTTTGTCGAGCCAACTCAGGAAGCCTTTGGCCTCTGATGCCACGGGTGCGAGGAAAGGTGCAAGCCCGTCGATCTCCTCTTCACGCCGGGCCAGCTGATCCTTGGGGCGCGGGGGCAGATATTTGTTGACGGGCTTCGTGCCTTGCTCGGGCATCAGATCCATCCCGCCGCGCTCCGCCACAAGCTGGCTCACGTTCGAATCCGGATCGGCGAAATCGCCGAAGTGGCGCGCACTGGAGGGGCAGGTGCGCACGCAGGCGGGCTCGCGGTCGATCTCGGGCAGGTTCTCGTTATAGATCCGGTCGACGCAGAGGGTGCATTTCTTCATCACGCCTGCGGCGGCGTCCATCTCCCGCGCACCGTAGGGGCAGGCCCAGGCGCAGAGCCCGCAGCCGATGCAATCGGCCTCGTTCACCAGCACGATCCCGTCCTCGACCCGTTTGTAGCTCGCGCCCGTAGGGCAGACGGTCACGCAGGGTGCGTCCTCGCAATGCAGACAGGATTTGGGAAAGTGGATCAGTTGCGCATCGGGCGCTGCGGCGCGGTCCAGCATCGGAGGTTGGACTTCGTAGCTGTGTACGCGGTTGAGGAAGGTGCCGGATGGGTCCGCGCCGTAGGGGTCCTGATCCGACAGGGGCGCGCCGTAATTCTCCGTGTTCCAGCCTTTACAGGATATCACGCAGGCATGGCAGCCTACGCATGTGTCCAGATCAATAACGAGGCCGAGCTTTTTCTCGGTCTTAGCGGGGAGCGTCGTCATGTGGAGCTTTCCTTCTGCGAGCAGGCGCGGGCAAAGGCGAGCAGATCGGCGTTGAAGGCGTCAGTTTCCTCCCAAAAAGGGGCATGGCCGCTGAGAGCGTACTCGATGCCGCGCCCGTTCGGCAGCGCGTCCACGGTTTGCTGCGGCATGGGCGCCACTGCGAGACGCTCATGCACGCCCCATTGCACCAGCGCGGGCACGGTGGTTTTTGCCAGATCGGGCCGGTAATCCTCGTGACGCTTGCGGGCAGCGGCACGCACAGACGGCGGGCAGAGCATATTGAAGCCGGTCATCATGGCCAGATCATCGGCATCCGGGGGCGTGGCGAAACAGGCCTTCAGGAAGGCCAGCGTTGCGGCAAGGTTCGCGCCAAGCTCGTCTGCGTACATGTCCGTGGCGCGCACGGCTGTATCATTCTCGCGCCGCTCCAACGCCTCGACCGGGCTATGGCGGCCCGTGGCGCCGGAAGATCCGATGAGGCTGAAGCCGGAAATGGCGCCGTCACCGTGGACGCGCAGATAGTCCTGAACGACCCATCCGCCCATGGACCAGCCGATGAGCAGGGGCTTTTGCAGCGCCAGCTCCTCGATGATCGCGTGGACATCGGCAGCCCAGGGCGCGGAATTATCGTAGTGCTCCGCCCCTGTGGGCTTGCCCGACAGGCCGTGTCCGCGCTGATCGGGCACGATCAGACGGCAAGCGTCCGCCAGTGGTCCGGCGAACTGGCGGGTCCAGCTTTGATGCGACTGCGACCAGCCGTGGATGAGCATCACGGGTATGCCTTCGGCGTTGCCGTATTCCGGCACATGCAGCGCGACGCCGCCCCCGCCTGTGATCGTATGTATCTGGCGCGGGGCGATCATGTGCCGACCTTCCATTTGAGGTGAGCCGGGCCTTTGCCGACGGGGGATTTGATCGCGGGCATCGCCGGGCGGGCCTGCGCATCGGCGGGTGCCTCCACCTTGCGAACCGCGACCTTGAGATCGAACCATGCTGCCTGCCCGGTGATCGGATCGGAGTTCGCCCAGCGCAAGCCGTCGCCTTTGGGCGGGAGCAGCTCATGAATGAGGTGATTGATTAGGAAGCCCTTGGTCGCCTCCGGAGCATTCTCGTCGAGCGCCCAGGCCCCCTTGCGTTTTCCGATGGCATTCCAGGTCCAGATCGTATTGGCGTTGAGCGCGGCCATTTCCATCACGGGTACGGTGATGGTCCCGTGGGGCGAGGTGATCTCGGCCCAGTCGCCATCGCTCAGCCCGTGCGCGCGCATTAGGGGGCTGGGAAAATACATCGGGTTGCGGCCATGCAGCTGCCGTAGCCATGCGTTCTGGCTGCCCCAGGAGTGATACATCGCCATCGGGCGCTGGGTCAGCGCGGTGATGGCGAAGCCCTCGTTGCCCTGCTGGTCGGTCTCATACCAGATCGGAAGCGGCGACATTTTTTCGCGTATGCGTTGGCGCAAGTAATCCGGTGGCTGGCGCTTGCCGTGGCCTTCGGCGGCCAGCTGGAATTTGCGCATCGGTTCTGAATAGAGGGTAAAGAGGTAGGGCTGGGGGCTGTCGTAGAGGCCCATTTTTACCGCCCAATCCTGATAGGCGGCATTCCATGGCTTGTAGTAGTTCGCGCCTGCGGGGATGTGCTCGATGTAAAATCCGCCGTTGGCGATGTAGTTTTCCAGCTGATTTTCATTCGCGTCACCGCGCCCGCCTTGCAGGCCATGCGCGCCCACGCGCCAGCCGGCCAGCGGGCCCACGCCCGGACGGCGCTCGTGATTGACGATATAATCGGCGTAATCGGTATACTTCTGGGAGCCGTCCTGATTGGTGAAAGCAGGCAGGCCAAGGCGCGCACCCAGATCACACAGGGCGGACTGGAAGCCTTTGACGTCGCGGTCAGGCTCCACCACAGGCCAGCGGATCGCATCGGCTACGGCACCTGCCTCACAGATCGGGCGGTCGAGCAGCGAGATGCAATCATACCGCTCCAGATAGGTCGTGTCGGGCAGGATCAGATCGGCATAGGCGACCATCTCGGAGCTGTAGGCATCAGAATAGATGATGTGCGGGATGACATATTCGCCGTTTTCGTCGCGGTCGGTGAGCATGTCCTGCACGCCGGTCGTGTTCATCGATGAGTTCCACGACATGTTCGCCATATACATGAACAATGTGTCGATCTTGTAGGGATCGCCCGCGTGTGCGTTCGAGATCACCATGTGCATCAGCCCATGGGCTGACATGGGGTTTTCCCAAGTGAACGCCTTGTCGATGCGGGCGGGGGTGCCGTCCTCCTTAAGCGCCAGATCGTCTGGGCCGTGGACAAAACCCAAATGCGGGCCATCCAGTGGTGCGCCGGGGGTGACCTTGCAATGGGGCTTGGGGTGCGCTGTGGCGGGTTTGGGATAGGGCGGCTTGAATCGGAACCCGCCGGGCACTTCGACCGTCCCCAGGATGATTTGCAGCGTATGCAGCGCGCGGCAGGTCTGGAAACCATTGGCGTGCGCTGAAATTCCGCGCATGGCGTGAAACGAGACGGGGCGGCCCGTCATTGTGGTGTGATGCTCGCCGCGGAAATCGGTCCATTCATGCTTGAGCTCGAAGGATTCCTCGAACGCCACGCGCGCAAGCTCCGCTGCCAGCGCACGGATGCGTCCCGCCGAAATCCCGCAACGCTCGGCTACGGCCTCTGGCGCGTACTGCTGGTCCAGATACATCTCGGCCATCCGGTGAAACACAGGGCGATGGGTGACGCCCGCCACGCGCAGTGTCGCGGCCAGATTGGGTTTGACCCCCTTCTGATCAAAGGGTGCAGGCTTGCCCGTGGTGCGGTCGACGACCAGCTCCTTGCCCTGTGCATCGCGCATTTTCAGGCCGAAATCGGGGGATTTCTCGTCGCAATTGATCAGCACGGCTGCATCGGTGTAGTGCGCGAGATAGTGCAGATCTATCTTGCCTGCCTGCATCAGGCAGTGGATCATCGACAGGATGAACAAACCGTCGGTGCCGGGCGTGATGCCGACCCAATCATCCGCGACGGCGTTATAGCCGGTGCGGATCGGGTTTACCCCGATCACCCGCGCGCCGCGCTGCTTGATCTTGCCGATGCCCATTTTGATCGGATTGCTGTCGTGGTCCTCCGCCACGCCGAAAAGCATGAAGAGTTTGGTGTGGTCCCAATCGGGCTGGCCGAACTCCCAGAACGCCCCGCCCATCGTGTAGATGCCTGCCGCGGCCATGTTGACCGAACAGAATCCGCCGTGCGCCGCGTAGTTGGGCGTGCCAAAGGATTGCGCCCACAGCGAGGTAAAGCTCTGCGACTGGTCACGGCCGGTGAAAAACGCAAGTTTGGAGGGGTCCGTCTCGCGGATGGGCCGCAGCCAGCTTTCGGCGATGCTGTAGGCCTCTTCCCAACTGATCTTCTCGAACTCGCCCGAGCCGCGCGGCCCCACACGCTTCATCGGCGCGCTAAGGCGGGAGGGCGCATTGTGCTGCATGATCCCGGCGGATCCCTTCGCGCAAAGAACGCCCTTATTGACCGGATGATCGCGGTTTCCCTCGATATAGGCGACTTTGAGATCGCCGAGCGGGTCTTTCTTCATGTGTACGTCGATGCCGCAGCGGCAGGCGCACATATAGCAGGTCGTTTTGCGGATTTCGTCGGAAACCTTTGGGCTGAGGTCCAGCGCGGGCTGTTTGTGGGTCATTATGATCCTCTCGTGTGGCGCAGCCGCCTATTACGTCTCAAGCAGAGTTTGCGCCTCACGGGCGATTTGCAGCTCTTCGCGGGCAGGCACGATATAATCGGGAAAATTTCCCGCCCATCTGAGCAGTTCGAGGATGCGGTTCCGTATCATACCGGAATTTTCGCCAATCCCGCCGGTAAAGGCAACAGCGTCCAGTCCACCCATAGCAGAAATCATCGAGCCTGCCTGACGGCTGATCCAGTAGCAAAAATGCTCGATTGCGAGATTCGCCTGCGGCGTGTTTGCAGCCTCCAGAGTGCGCATATCACTGCTGAGACCAGACAGACCCAGCAGGCCGGACTGTTGGTGAAGCAGATGGTCCGCCGCTTCGAGCCCGCGCGCGCCGACCAAGCGCAGGACGGCGCCTGCGTCTATCTCGCCCGCGCGGGTGCCCATGGTCAGACCGCCGAGCGGCGAATAGCCCATCGTCGTTGCGACTGATTGCCCTCCCAGAATGGCGCAGAGAGACGCGCCATTGCCCAGGTGCATGGCGAGCAGACGCTGGGGTAAGGTGTGGCTCTGCTCGGGCAGGCTGCGGACCAGCGATGCATAGCTTGTCCCGTGAAATCCGTACCGCCGCAGGCCGGGAAGGTCTGGCAGATCGGGGAGGGCATAGCGGCGCGCCACGTCCGGTATGGTCGCGTGAAAGGCGGTGTCGAAGCTGGCGCATTGGGGCAGGTCCGGCGCGAGGGCGGCCAGCGCGTCTATTGCGGCCAGATGATGCGGATTATGCAAAGGGGCCAGCGGGACGCAATCCGCGATCGCGGCGCGTACTCCCGGTGTGATCCGCTGTGCGGTGGTCAGGCTGGTGCCGCCGTGCACGATGCGGTGCGCAACACAGTGCAGATCGGTCAAAGCTATGCCTTGGGCTTGCAGTGCATCGAAAAGGGCTGTGAGGGCCGTGGCGTGGTCAGGCAGGGGCATCGGGCGCTTTTGCGCGCCGACACGGATCTCCCCTGCGCTGCCCACGCCCGTCGCTTCGATCCTTAGAAGCTCCGACAGCGCCCCATCGAAGAGCGCTGCCTTGATCGACGATGAACCGGCGTTCATCACCAAAATGGGGGCTTGCGCCAAGGGCTCAGACCACCTGTTCGCGCATGTCGGCCGCGTCGATGCCCGCCACTTGTACAGGCTGTTTCATCGCGTCGCGGCGGAATGGATCGCCCAGCTCCTGATTGATCATCGCTTCGATCAGGGTGGTCTTGCCATGGTTCATCTGGTCGTCCAGCGCCTTGGCGAGTGCGGCTGTCAGCTCCTCCTGCGTCCGGGCCACCACCCCCTGCAAGCCGCAGGCCTGCGCGATGCCCGCGTAGGACACCTGCTCGTCCAGCTCGGTGCCCACGAAGTTGTCGTCGAACCAGAGCGTCGAGTTGCGCTTTTCCGCGCCCCACTGATAGTTGCGGAACACGATCTGGGTGATCGCGGGCCAGTCGCCGCGACCGATCGCGGTCAGCTCGTTCACGGCGATGCCGAAGGCGCCATCGCCTGCAAAGCCCACGACAGGCACATCAGGCTGGCCGATCTTGGCGCCGACGATGGCCGGCAGGCCATAGCCACAGGGCCCGAAAAGGCCCGGTGCCAGATATTTGCGACCCGCGTTAAACGAGGGATAAGCGTTACCGATGGCGCAGTTATTGCCGATGTCGGAGCTGATGATCGCCTCGACCGGGAGTGCCGATTGGATCGCGCGCCACGCCATGCGCGGACTCATCCAATCTGGCTTGGCCGCGCGGGCGCGCACGTTCCAGTCGGTGCCGGGATCGTCCTGCTCGTCCGTCATGGAGGTGAGCTCTTGGGCCCAGGCGGATTTGGTCTGGGCGATGAGGGCGGTGCGGTCCTTGCGGCCTGCGTCGCCTGCTGTTGCGGTCAGTTTGGCGGTGATCGCGGAGGCGACCTTTGCCGCGTCCCCGACGATGCCGACAGTAACCTTTTTGGTGAGGCCGATGCGGTCGGCGTTGATATCGACCTGAATGATCTTGGCGTCGCGGGGCCAGTAATCGATACCGTAGCCGGGCAGGGTCGAGAAGGGGTTGAGACGGGTGCCGAGGCAGAGCACGACGTCCGCCTTGGAGATCAGCTCCATCCCGGCTTTGGAGCCGTTGTAGCCCAGCGGGCCTGCGAAAAGCGGGTGGTTACCGGGGAAGGCGTCGTTGTGCTGGTAGCCGACGCAGACAGGCGCATCCAGACGCTCGGCGAGGATCCGGGAGGCTTCAATGCCCCCTTGGGCGAGGACCACACCAGCGCCATTCAGGATTACCGGAAACTTGGCCTCCGAGAGCATCTCAGCGGCCTTCGCCACAGCGTTCTCGCCGCCTTGCGGCACTTCGAATTCCACGACTTCGGGGATTTCGATATCGATCACTTGTGTCCAGAAATCGCGGGGCACGTTGATTTGTGCAGGGCCGGATGCACGTTTGGCCTGCATGATCACACGGTTCAGCGTCTCGGCGATGCGCGAGGGATCGCGGACCTCCTCTTGATAGGCAACGCAATCGGCGAAGAGGTTCATCTGCTCCATCTCCTGAAAGCCGCCTTGACCGATTGTCTTGTTGGCGGCCTGCGGGGTCACGAGGAGAAGGGGTGTGTGGTTCCAATAGGCGGTTTTGACGGCGGTGACGAAATTGGTGATGCCGGGACCGTTTTGCGCGATCATCATCGACATCTTGCCGGTCGCGCGGGTGTACCCGTCCGACATCATGCCGGCGGAGCCTTCATGGGCGCAGTCCCAGAATTTGATGCCTGCTTTGGGAAATATATCGGAGATCGGCATCATTGCAGAGCCGATGATCCCGAACGCATGCTGGATGCCATGACGCTGGAGCGTTTTTACGAAAGCTTCTTCTGTGGTCATCTTCATAGCGGGAATTCCTCAAGACTGGGTGAAGGCGAATCTGGATTTGTCGGTCAATTTACGGGGTTGGACGTTTCAGGGTTAGGGCCAGTTGTTACGCTGGGGTATGACCAGCTTTAGTCATCACGTCAATTTCGGATGCAAGCGCTCGCAGGCCATCGGGGATGCGGTTTGCGGGAATGGAGGAATAACCGAGGCGGTAGAAATTGCGGGGCTGGTTTTCGGCGCCGAAAAAGGAGTGGCCTGGTTCGATCAGTACGCCGCTGCTGCGTAGGCATGCGGCGAGGATCTTCGTGTCGATTCCGTCCGGTGCGCGCATCCAGAACGACGAGCCGCCGTGCGCGCCCTGGCCCGCGACGTCCAGGCCATAGCGCGTAATGCCTTCTTCCATGCTCTGTCGCCGCTCGTGCAGCGCGTTGCCCATGCGGCGCACCAGCGCGTCATAATGGCCGAGCGAGAGGAAATAGGATGCGGTGCGCTGGATATGGCCGGGGGGATGGCGCAGTACGCTGGCGCGCAGGGCGCGGGCCTCGCGGATGAACGGCTCTGACCCCACCAGATAACCAAGCCTAAGGCCGGGAAAGAGCGATTTGGAGAAGCTGCCCACATAGATTACGCGCCCGTCGGTATCGAGCGATTTGAGTGCGGGGGAGGGCGCGCGCAGAAACGACGTCTCGAACTCGTAATCGTCCTCCACAATCAGCGCATCGATCTCGCGTGCGCGGACCAGCAGAGCGCGACGGCGCGCCATGGGCATGGTTGCATTGGTCGGGCACTGGTGGCTGGGGGTGGTGAAGATTACGTCCGTATCTGGCGGGACCGATTCGGGCGGCATGCCTTCACAGTCCACGCGCACCGGGGTCACGTGGCAGCGCGACTGGATCAGGATATCGCGCAGGGAGTGGTAGCAGGGATCTTCGAGCGCTGCGCGGCGGCGTTGGGTCAGCAAGACCTGCGCGGTGAGCCATAGGGCGTTTTGCGCGCCGAGCGTGATCAGGATCTGTTCGGGGGCGGCGCTGATGCCACGGCGCGGCAGGGTGTGGCGCGCAATGAACTCGATCAGCTTGGGATCGTCCTCGTCGTAGTAATCGCTGGTCATGGAATAGAAGTCGCGCTGGCCGAGGGCCTGAAGCGCGCAGAGGCGCCAATTTGCGTGATCGAACAGGGTCTTATCAGCCTGACCGTAGACGAAGGGATAGCGGTATTGCGACCAGTCCTGTGGTTTTGACGGGGTCACGCCGCCGCTGAAGCGCTGGCCAATGGCGCGTGTCCAATCTACGGTATCGAGGGTTTCGGGGGTGGGCGTGAAGCTCGGCGGGCTGGGCGCATTGTCTGACACGTAATAGCCCGAGCGCCCTTTTGAACTGAGATAATCATTCGCGAGTAGCTCTGTGTAGGCGATGGTCACGGTTATGCGGCTGACGCCGAGATGTATCGCAAGTTTGCGCGTCGAGGGGAGCTTTTCGCCGCGCTGGAACCGGCCCGACAGGATGCCCTGCGCGATCATCTGCTGGATCTGCGACTGCAAGGTGCCCTGAGCATCGGGCTGGAGAAAGAAAGTCTCGACGGGGAGGGCCATGCGTTCATTATTATGTTGGACTTATTGGCAATGCAATCTGGATATAAGGCGGGGTGAAATCAAAGATGTAGCGGTCGCTAACGGTGTAGATGCACGAGATTGCGCCAAATCATCAAAAATTTTCATAAATTTGAAAATTCAAAGGTGACGGTGCGGGTGCTTAACGTGCGCCCCTGCACACCGCCTGCATATCGCGTGGTGCCCATTCCGGATCTTTGGCGCCGAGCGATGCGGTGTGGAGGATCAAACGGTAGGATCGAAATGAAACTGAAAGATGGACATCGCCAGATGGTCCACGAAACTGAAAGGTTGCAAAAAGAGATGTCAGCAAAATGGATCGACACATTCCGACGGGTCGCGGTACCCGATCGGGGGGAGGTTTGTTGTGCGTGCAAGAATGTGTTCGGGATTTTCTGGCCGGAACTATCGTCCTCTATCGCCATGACAGGCGGGTCGGGAAGTAACACGATTTTTAAGATTCGGGGTTGAGCGTCGCATATCGCGATACGTGAGAGCCATATCATCCAGTTTGAAAGGCAGCGCGTGATCATGTCCACTTGGATCCTGATCTGAGCGCGCGCGGAGGCTGCCGCTGCGTAAGATACTTTGCACACAAAAAAGCCCCGCTGTAGAGCGGGGCCTTTGTCTCACGGGAGAGTGCCCGGTCGTTATGGGCAGGCGGCGATGTATGTCGAGCCGTCTGGGCGCTGGTAGGTGCAATTGCCGTTGGATTGACGGTTGATCAATGTGCCGGCGAGCAGTCCGGCACCTGCACCGATGATGGCGCCTTTGGTTCTATCGTTGCTGCTGGACACGGAAGCGCCCGCAAGCGCGCCAGCGGCTGTGGTGGCGGCGAGCGTGCCATCAGGCGTGTCGCATGCGGCGAGCGCCGCGATCATCGGCAGAAGCATTATAAATTTTTTCATGGTGTTTTCCCTTTGGACTACTCACAAACGCGTGAGGTGTAGGATGGTTCCCACCTTTCAGCGTTTATTTTTGCCAAAATAGACATCTCTAAGCATGGACCATTTGGGAGGTCTGGGCCTCCCCGCCGGGAAGGCCCTCCATTTTACGGCGTATGGCGTCAGGCGAAAACGCGGCCCATAGCGCCGTCGACGGCGTCGATGATCTGGTCAATGTCGTCTTTTTTCACGATGAGCGCGGGTGAAAAGCAAAGGGTGTTGTTCTTGCCCGGCAGGGAGCGGTTGGTCGCGCCAATGACGATACCTTGCTGCATACAATCGCCGACCACCGCCTGAACCAGCTTTTCGGCAACGGGGGTTTTGCTCCCGCGGTCGGTGACGAGTTCCGCGCCGAGGAAGAGGCCCTTGGAGCGTACATCGCCGATGACGTCGTATTTATCCTGTAGTTCGAGCAGCTTGTCGGTCATGTAAGCGCCCATTTTCAGGGTGTTTTCCAACAGGCCCTCGCGCTCGATGATCTTCATGTTCTCGATCGCCGCGGCGGGGCCTGCTGTGCAGCCGCCAAATGTTGAGATATCGCGGAAGTAGTTCATCGGATCAGCGGCATCGTCCTTGAACATGTTGAACACTTCCTCGGTGGTCACGAGGCAGGCGATGGCGGCGTAGCCCGAGGCAACGCCTTTGGCCATTGTCACCATGTCAGGCCTGATGCCGTAATGCTGGTAGCCGAACCATGTGCCAGTACGGCCGAGGCCGCAGACGACTTCGTCGATGTGGAGGAGAATATCGTATTGGTCACAGATTTCGCGGATCCGCTCCCAGTAGCCGTCGGGGGGTGTGATCACGCCGCCGCCCGCTGTCACCGGCTCTAGGCAGAGGCCGCCGACCGTATCGGCGCCTTCTTCGAGGATGACTTTCTCAATCTGGTTGGCGGCCCAGACGCCGTAGCCTTCGACCGGTGCGCCTTCCTGCTCGAAGCTGCGGTATTCGAGGCAATGGGGGACGCGGACGAAGCCGGGGGTGAAGGGGCCGTATTGTGCGCCGCGCTCGTCTTGGCCGCCTGCCGAGAGGCAGCCGATGGTGGTGCCGTGGTAATCACGGTCGCGGAAGAGGATCTTGTGCTTTTTGCCGCCGTAGCGCTTGTGAGCGATCTGGCGGACCATCTTGAAGCCCTTCTCGTTGGCCTCAGAGCCGGAGTTGCAATAATAGACGCGGGACATGCCCGGCATCTTGTCGATCAACATTTCCGAGAAGATCGAGCCGGGGATCGAGCCCGCTGAGCCCGCGAAATAGTTAAGCTTGATCAACTGGTCGCGCACGGCGTTGGCGATTGATTCGCGCCCGTAGCCCACGTTGACGGTCCAGACGCCGCCCGATACGGCGTCGATGTGCTCCTTGCCGTGCTGGTCCCAGACGCGCATGCCCTTACCCTCGACGATGATGCGCGGATCACCTGTTTCATACTGTTTATGCTGGCTCAGGTGGTGCCAGACGTGCGCCCGGTCCGCCTCAACGATGCGGGAAATATCGTTTTCATTGAATGTACCGTCCATCGTGGAAACCTTTCGTGAGCGGAGAATTGGGGAAATCGAAAGCAGTTTTTCGACCGTTACCATACCAGAGGGTCAAACGGCGATAAAAAATAGGGCCAGAGGCGGGCGATATTTAGGGCCACATTGCGGAGTGTTCAGAAATTGACCGCTTTTGCGTGGAATAGGGTGGGCGACGGGACGGATCACCGCGTGGATCACTGGGAGGTACCGGCCAGAATGGAGTTATCTTGGGGGGCAAACGGATCACTTTTTTGTGGGAGAGAGCGTCAGGCGGGACGGGTGTCCGCCTCCCGTGGCGTGACTGCGCACCGTTTGGGCAACGCCTCCGCTTCGTCGTATCTGCGGGCGCAAACGTGTTGCAAGTATCTTAGGCATCCCACAGAATGTTCGCGTTGCTTGCGCGTGCCGCAAGATCCAACCCTGGGTCCCGCCGAACGGGGCCGGGCAAAAACAACTGGGAGAATTCTACTATGATGAAGAAAACATTAAGTGTGTTTGTCGCCGGCGCTGTGATGTCCGTGACCGGAACAGCTGCTTTTGCGGACGGACACGGCGAGATTACTGTCGGGTATTTCCTCGAATGGCCCATGCCGTTCCAGTTTGCCAAAGTAAACGGAACCTATGACGAAGCACTGGGCAAAAAGGTTAATTGGGTCAGCTTCGACAGCGGCGTGGCGATGTCTGCCGCGATGGCGTCGGGCGATGTCCAGATCTCCGTAAGCCAGGGTGTGCCGCCGTTCGTCGTCGCGACCTCGGGCGGGCAGGATATCCAGATCGTCGATGTGGCTGTGTCCTATTCGGAGAATGACAACTGCGTGGTGGCCTCCGCTCTAGAAATCGACAAGAATTCAACCGCCGAGCTCGCAGGCAAGAAAGTGGCCGTGCCGCTGGGTACTGCGGCGCATTACGGCTTTCTCAAGCAGATGGAGCATTTCGGCGTGGACGTGGGCAGCATGTCCGTCGTGGACATGGCCCCTGCCGAGGGTGCTGCTGCGCTGAGCCAGGCGTCGGTCGATATGGCCTGTGGCTGGGGCGGCGCACTGCGCCGCATGAAGGAATCTGGCAACGTGTTGCTGACGGGTGCCGAGAAGGAAGAACTGGGCATTCTGGTGTTTGACGTGACATCCGCGCCAGCCTCCTATGTGGCCGAGAATGGCGAAGAGTTGGCGAAGTTCCTCAAGGTGACGGCAGATGCAAACGCCATGTGGAATGCAGGCGGTGACGCAGCGGTGGCAATGCTGCCCGTGATCGCTCAGGACGCCGGCATGGACGAAACCGCCACGGCCGAAACGCTTGCGGGCTTTGAATTCCCGTCCGTAGAAGAGCAGATGAGCGCTAAGTGGTTCGGTGGCGGCAGTCAGACGTTTATGGGCGGCGTCGCTCAGGTATTCCTCGACAGTGGCTCCATCGACAGCGCCCTCGAGGACTACTCCGGTACGATAAACACCGGCCCGCTGACTGCCGTAAGCGGCATGTAACACCCCGACACTACCGGTCCGGCGTGCATCCGTGCGCCGGACCTTTCTTTACATGAGAAGAGGCGGGGCAAACTCCGCCCTGACGGTCGCTGTCTGCGGCCAGAAAGCAGGGACATGTCCGGACTTTCCATTGATAAACTGTCAATGCGGTTCGATCTGCCGAATGGCGGATCGGTGCAGGCGCTCAAGGATGTATCGCTCGAGCTTAAGGCGGGCGAGTTACTGAGTGTGCTGGGGCCTTCGGGATGTGGCAAGACGACCCTGCTCAACATCGTGGCGGGGTTTCTCGCGCCGACCGACGGTGTGATGAAGCTCAACGGCCACCAGATCACCGGCCCTGATGCAGAGCGCGGGATGGTGTTTCAGCAGGGCGCGCTGTTCGAGTGGATGAGCGTGCGCGACAACGTGGGCTTTGGCCCGTCGATGAAGGGGATGCCGAAGCACGACAAGGCGGAGATCGTAAACCATCTGCTCGATGTCGTGGGATTGCAGGATTTCAAGGAAAAGGCGGTTTATGAGCTGTCGGGCGGAATGCAGCAGCGCGTGGCACTGGCCCGTTGTCTGGCCAATGATCCGGATGTGATTTTGATGGACGAGCCGCTGGGCGCGCTCGATGCGCTGACGCGCGAGAAGATGCAGAGCCTCGTGCTCAAGCTGTGGAAAGAGACCGGCAAGACGATCATTCTGATCACGCATTCCGTGGAAGAGGCGCTGCTTCTGGGTGAGCGGCTGATCGTGATGGCGCCCCGTCCAGGGCGCATTCACAAGGAATACCGCCTGCCGTTTGCCGAGTTGGGCGTCTCTTCGGATCTGCGCGAGGTGAAGAAGCACCCTGATTTTGCGAAAAAGCGCGAGGAGATTCTGGGCATGATCTGGGACATGGAAGAGGAGATCATGGGCCGCTCGGAGGCGAGCGCATGACAGGGCTGATCGTACTGGCCGTCTACGTCGGCATTTTTGTGGCGGCGATGGTGATCTTTACGCGACTTGGTGCCAAGATGCGCGACTATACATCGCTCAAGACTGTGACGTTCGGCGACGAGAGTGCGGTGCGGCCCAACCGGGCGGCTGGCATCATCTCGATCCTGACACTGTTCCTGCTGTGGGGGATGTTTACCGGATCGTCGCTTATCCCCGGATTTCTGCACGCGCCGGCACCTTTTCAGGGCCAGACATCCTTCGACCTCACGGTGGAGGCGAATGGGCAAACGGATATGTCCAGTGTCACGGTTCTGGTACACGAGCGCGAGCAGAACCCAGATGATGTGGAGGTGGAGCCCGGCGACGGCTTTGCCAAGAACGACAGCATTACCGTGGCGCAATACCGCAGCCAATTGGTCAGCTTTGACCGCAATGACGAGATCACGCGCGCGGACGGTGCGGAGGTCGTGGCCGTCAATGGCCAGCGGGTCCGGCCCGGTGACAGGATCGAGATCGAGGGTGGATCGGTGACGATCTCCGACAAGGGCACGCCGAATTTCGAGCCCTACAACGGCATGCAGATGGAGCCGCTTTATCTGCCGTCGCCCGAGGCGGTGGTAGACCGGACGATTAAGGTGCTCGATGAGGGGTTCCGGGGAACATCGCTGCTGGGGCATCTGGGCTGGTCGCTGTTTCGGGTGATCGCGGGGTTTGTGTGCGGCGCGATTGTGGGAATTCCGTTGGGCTATGCGATGGGGCTGAGCAACTGGTTTCGCGGCTGGTTCGACCCGATCGTGGAGTTCATGCGGCCTGTCCCGCCCTTGGCGCTCATTCCGCTGGTGATCATCTGGGCGGGCATTGGCGAGACAGGCAAGATTATCCTGCTGTTTCTCGCCGCGCTGTGGATCATGGCGATTGCCGCGCGCTCCGGTGTGTCGGGCGTCAATATCGCGAAGGTGCACGCGGCCTATTCGCTGGGGGCGAGTAAGTGGCAGATCATGCGCTATGTGATCATACCGAACTCGCTGCCGGAGATTTTCACTGGTGCGCGGGTGGCGATGGGCGTGTGCTGGGGCACCGTGGTCGCGGCGGAACTGGTCGCGGCGGAAAAGGGGGCGGGCATGATGATCATGGTCGCGTCGAAATTCCAGAACACCGATATCGTCATACTGGGCATCATCCTGATCGGGGTGATCGGCTTTGGCATTGATATGCTGATGCGCGGGGCCGAGCGGTTCATGGTGCCATGGAAGGGCAAGGGCTGATCCTGCCTGTGGCTAACATACGCTCTTGGGGGAGTGTCTAAAGTCCTCGGCGGGGCAACCGTGCGCTGGAAATCCAATGCGAATGATATAAAAATGGCCAGAGCGGATGCTCCGGCCGTTCTTTAGGTTCGAGGTGGTTGAGGCGGCTTAGCGTTTTGGGCCTTTGGGCCGTGCATCGCCGCCGCGAGTCGAGGGCTTTTTGGCTTTACCGGGAGGTGTGAAACGCTTGGAAGCGTCAGCCGCGCGGTTGTAGCCGCCCTCGGGCTTCGCTTCAGCGCGGGCAGCGCCTTCTTTGGCGGGCTTCTTCCAGACGGCTTTGGCGCCCGATTTTGCTGCGGGCTTTTCGCCTGCCGGTTTATCTTTCCACGCGGTCTTTGCTTTGGGCTTTTCGCCCGCTTTCATCGGCGTCCGCTCGGTCTTATGGGACTTGGGCGGGCGATCCGCGTCGCGCTTTGGCTTGGCCGGTGCGCCGCGGGGCTTGTCTGCCGCACGGGGCTTGTCCGTGGCGCGGGGTTTGGCCGCCGCTGCGGGCGCTGCCGCCTCCTCGCGCTGTGGTTTGGGCTTGTACGCAGGCTTGGGCGTGTCTGGATTGTAGTCTGGTTTATCACGGTAGGACGGTTTTGGCCCTTTGTCATGGTCGAACTTGCCTCCCGGCTTGTAGCCGGTCCCCTTGTTTTCGGGGCGGGCAGTGCGGGGGCCGAAGTCCGGCACGCCGTCGAGACGGGTCAGGGTCACGCCATCTTCGGCTTTCATGTCGGGACCAAGGGCGTTGACTAGCTTGGGCACAGCGCCTTCGGCCACCTCGACGTAGGAGTGGCGCGGCTGCACGCGGATGGCGCCGATGTCGTCGCGGGTCATGTCGCCGACGCGGCAGAGCATGGGCAGGATCGTGCGCGGCTCGGCACCATCGTTGCGGCCTGTGGACACGGTGAACCAGACGGATTTGCCAAATTCCATGCGCGGTGCATTTTCCTTGCCGTCGCCGGGGTTGGACAGTTCCTCGGGCGCGGAGCCACGGGAGCGGTGCAGGTTCACGAAGGCTGTGGCGAGTTGTTCTGGCGAATAGCGCTCGACCAGCTCGGCCACGAACTCCACCGCGTCCTCGGGTGCGGGGGTGGTCCATGCGGCATCGTTGAGCAGACGCTCCTGATCGGCGGCGTTCACTTCCGATGCGGAGGGGGGCAGCGCCCATTCCGCGTCGAGCTTGGCCCAGCCCATGAGGCGCGTGGCCTTGGAGCGCATTTTCGGCGGGACGATCAGAGCGGAGACGCCTTTGCGCCCCGCGCGGCCTGTCCGGCCCGAACGGTGCAGGAGCGTGTCGGCGTTGGTGGGCAGATCGGCGTGGATCACCAGTTCGAGATTGGGCAGGTCGATGCCGCGGGCGGCCACGTCGGTGGCGACGCAGACACGGGCGCGGCCATCACGCAGGGACTGGAGCGCGTTCGTTCGCTCGGTCTGCGAGAGCTCACCCGAGAGGGCCACGACGGAGAAATTGCGGTTCGTCAGGCGCGAGGTCAAGCGTGCCACGGCGGCGCGGGTGTTGCAAAAGACGATTGCGTTCTTCGCCTCGTAGAAGCGCAGGATGTTGAGGATCGCATTTTCAGTATCGCGTGGATTTACGGTGAGCGCGCGGTATTCGATGTCGGAGTGCTGCTTGCCATCTGCCACGACGGAGACGCGCTGCGCATCGCGCTGGTAGCTTTTGGCGAGCTTGGCGATAGCGGCGGGGACGGTCGCCGAGAACATCAGCGTGCGGCGTGTCGCGGGAGATTCGCCCAAGATGAATTCGAGATCCTCGCGGAAGCCCAGATCGAGCATCTCGTCGGCTTCGTCCAGCACCACGGCGCGGATGTCGGTGAGGTCGATGTTGTTGCGTTTGATGTGGTCACACAGGCGGCCGGGCGTGGCCACGACGATATGCGCGCCGCGGTCGAGTGTGCGTCGCTCGGTGCGGGTGTCCATGCCGCCCACACAAGTGGCGACGATTGCGCCTGCTTTGCCGTAAAGCCATGTCAGCTCACGACTTACCTGCATCGCGAGCTCGCGGGTGGGGGCGATGATGAGGGCCAGCGGTGCGCCCGCGCGGCCGAAATGCGTCTGGTCGCCCAGCAGGGTTGGGGCGATGGCCATGCCGAAGGCCACGGTTTTGCCCGAGCCGGTCTGGGCAGACACGAGAAGGTCGGCACCGTCGAGTTCGGGGGCGATGACGGCGTCCTGGACGGGTGTCATCGTGTCGTAGCCTTGGTCGGCCAGTGCGTCTGCGATCGTTTGAATCAAGGGGTGTTCCTGAACGGATAAAGAATAAGTTTTCCTGCCCCTACTGGTTTGGGGGGCGTTTGTACACGGGGCATTTCGCGCGGGCAGCATTGCGCGCAGCGCAGGACAATCGGCTGGAGATCAGCGGTGTAGCGAAAATTGGGGGTGTGAAAATGGTGACTTCCATATAGAACAAAAGAAGAACAAACTGGAGGGATGTATGATGAGCGATTCTTCTTATGGTCAGTTGGTGAAGCTGGACAACAAGCATGGCGTGGTAGATGTGCCGCGGCCGGACGTCTCTCAGGCGGTGCTCAAGGATGCGCTGTCGGCGCGGCCTTTCGATGCGGCGGTGACGGCCTTCGTACTGGCGTGCCTGCCGCGCAGCAAGGCGCCGGTGCTTTGGGTGCAGGACCGCGCCTCGCGGCTCGAGAACGGTCGGGTCTACGGGCCTGCGCTCAAGGGCATGCGGCTTTTGCGGGTCGAGGTGAGCCACGCGCGCGACGTGCTGTGGGCGATGGAGGAGGGGGCGGGCTGTGCGGGGTTGGCCGCCGTGGTGGGCGAGGTGCATGGCGCGCCGCCGGTGCTGGATTTCACGGCGACCAAGCGGCTTGCGATGCGGGCGGAGGCCTCGGGCATACCTGTCTGGCTGATCAGGTCGGGTACGGTCGAGGGATTGTCGGCGGCGCGAGAGCGGTGGCGGATCGGTTCGCTGGCTTCGGAGGTGCATCCCTACAATCCTGCGGCACCCGGTGCGCCGATGTGGGAGGCGGAGCTGTTCCGGGCGCGCGGACGCAGTCCGGGGATCTGGGAGGTTTCCCATGACGCGGGAAAGAACGGGGGCGAGAATCGTCTCCGCTTTCTTCCCCGATCTGGCGATGGACCGTTGGAGGAGGATCACGGCCGCGCAGCGCACGCTGCCGGATGAGGCGGTGCCCGTGGTGCTGGCCACGCAAGGTACGCACGGGCCGGTGGTACATGCGGTGAGTGCGGCGGGTGTGGCAAGGGGGATCGCCTGCGGTGCGCGGGTGGTCGATGTACAGGCGATCCATCCTGATCTGCATGTTGAGCAGGCGGATATAGAGGGGGATCAGGCGCTGCTCGGGCGGGTGGCGCTTTGGGCGCGGCGGTGGTGCCCCTGGACGGTGGCGGAGCACGACGGGATCTTGATGGATGTGCGCGGCGCAGCGCATCTGTTCGGCGGCGAGGCGCAGATGTTGCGCGACATGCACGCGCGCTTTGCCATGCAGGGGCTGCGTGCGCGGCTGGCGCTGGGGCCCACGCGCGGGGCGGCGCAGATGTTGGCGCGGTTCGGGGCGCAGGGGGTGATTTGCGGCGCTGATGATGTGGCGGAGGTGCTGGCGCCCCTGCCGGTGGCAGCGCTGCGTTTACCGCATGATACGCTGCGCCTGCTAGAGCGGCTGGGGTTGCGCACGGTAGGCGCACTGGCTGATGTGCCTCGTGTGGGGCTGATGCGGCGCTTTGCGGGGACCGTAGAAGCGGCCAATCCGCTGCTGCTGCTGGATCGGGCGCTGGGGCGCTCTGCCGATCCGCTCGACGCGCCTGCGGAGGGTGCGCGCTGGCTCGCACGGGTGCGGATGGCGGAGCCGGTGGTGGATCCGGTGCCCTGGCTGGAGGGGCTGGCAGAGGATCTGGCGGCGCAGCTGGCGCAGGCAGAGCAGGGCGCGCGGCTGCTGCGGGTGACGATCTACCGTGTGGACGGGGAATGGCGGAGCCGCGATGTGGCGACGGCCCGTGCGAGCCGGGATGCGCTGCATTTCGTGCGGCTGGTGACCGGAAAGCTCGACGGGATCGATCCGGGATTCGGATTCGATCTGATGACGCTGGAAGCGCTGCGGGTGGAGCCGCTGGTGTTGCATCAGGACCGTCTGGACGGGACGCATGATGCAGGTGCGGACGTGGCGGCGCTGCTGGACCGGCTGACCGCCAAGCTCGGGCCGCAGCGGGTCACGTGGGATGCCTGGGTGCAGAGCCACAAGCCCGAACGGGTGGAGGCGCGGGTGCCGGTACTTGCGGGGGCTGTGGAGGGTACGGTGGAGGTGGCGCGGGAGCGGCCCTTGCGGCTGTTCGATCCGGCTGAGGAAGTTGTGGTGCTCTATGCGGTGCCGGAGGGGCCGCCCGCGCGGTTTTCGTGGCGGCGGGTGACGTTTTTGATGGTGCGTTTCGAGGGGCCGGAGCGGATCGCGCCCGAATGGTGGCGCGACCGGAGCGGCACCCGGCTGCGGGATTATTACAAGGTCGAGGTCATGGACGGGCGGCGCTTCTGGCTTTTCCGCGAGGGGATCGTGGGGGATGCGCGGGGGGGGGATCCCCGCTGGTTCGTGCAGGGGGTTTTTGGGTGACGTGCGACGCGCGCGTCCCGCGACGCCCCGCCCGCCATCCCGTGAGGGTTTAGAGACTTATTTTGAGGTAAAGGCTGCCACCTGATGCCACAGCAGGAAGGACATAAACGCCGGTCGATCGAGGATGACGACCCGTTTCACTGGAACGATCCCGGCCCTTACGTGGAGCTGGGCCTGTCGACGTGTTTTTCGTTTTTGCGGGCGGCGTCGGATGCGGTCGATCTGGCAGTGATGGCGAATATGCTTGGCTATCATGCCATTGGGGTGGCGGATCACAATACTCTGGCCGGGGTGGTACGGCTGCACGTGGAGGCCCGCACGGCAAAGGTGCGCCCACTGATCGGGGCGCGTCTGGTCCTTTTGTGCGGGACGGAGCTGCTGGCCTATCCGCGGCACCGCAACGCCTACGCGCGGCTCAGCACGCTGCTGTCGCGGGGCAAGATGGCGGATGTGGATGGCGGCTGGCAGGCCAAGGGCGAGACACATCTGACGCTGGAGATGGTGGCGGAGTATAGCGCGGGCATACAGTTCATCGTGATGCCGCAGGGCAAGCTCGATGTGTTCGAGGCGGGGCTGGGGCGGCTGTGCAACGCCTTGCCGACGCTGCGGCATATCGGGGCGGCGTATCTCTACCGGGGCGACGATGTGGGGCGGATCAACCGGCTGGACAAGATTGCGCGGGCGCAGGGTCTGGAGATACTGGCGACGAATGACGTGTTGTATCACAGCCCTGCGCGCAGGCCTTTGCAAGATGTGATGACCTGTATCCGGCACGGTAAAACCATCGAGACGGCAGGGTTTTTGCTGGAGGCCAATGCGGAGCGGTATCTCAAGGCACCCGCCGAGATGTGCCGTCTTTTCGCTGCGTGGCCCCATGCGATTGCGGCCACGCGCAAGGTGGCGGATGCCTGCGAATTCTCGCTCGACGATCTGAAGTATGAGTATCCGCACGAGATCGTGCCGCAGGGCCGCACGGCGATGGAGGAACTGGAGCGGCTCACCTGGGCGGGCGCGGCGTGGCGCTATCCGGACGGGGTGACGGACAGGGTGCGCGCGATCATTGAAAAGGAATTCGATCTGATCCGCTCCAAGAAGATCGCGCGGTATTTCCTGACCATTAACGATATCGTGCGGTTTGCGCGCGAGGAGGCCCGCCCGCCGATCTTATGTCAGGGGCGCGGTTCGGCGGCAAATTCGGTGGTGTGTTTTTGCCTCGGGATCACGGCAGTGGACCCCGAGGAGCATGACGTGCTCTTCGAGCGGTTCTTGAGCGAGGAGCGCGACGAGCCGCCCGATATCGACGTGGATTTCGAGCACGAGCGGCGCGATGAGGTGATCCAGTATATGTACCGCACGTACGGGCGGGAGCGGGCGGGGCTCTGTGCCACGGTCATCCACTATCGCCCGCGCTCGGCGATCCGGGAGGTGGGCAAGGCGATGGGGCTCTCGGAAGATGTGACCTCGAAATTGGCCAGCACGGTCTGGGGCAGTTTCGAGGGGCAGATGGGGGATGCGCGCGTGAAGGATGCGGGCATGGATCTGAGCGATCCGTACCTGCGCCGTGTGATCGCGATTGCGCGGCAGATGACCGGGATGCCGCGGCATCTGAGCCAGCATGTGGGTGGGTTCATTCTGACGGAGCGGCCGCTGACCGAAATGGTGCCCATCGGAAACGGGGCGATGCCGGAGCGGAGTTTTATCGAGTGGGACAAGGACGACATCGACGCGCTGGGGATTTTCAAGGTGGATATTCTGGCGCTGGGGATGCTCACGTGCATCGCAAAGGTGTTTGACCTGATGGGGGCGCATTACGGGGTGCGCCATGATCTAGCCTCTGTGCCCAGCGATGATGCCGATACCTATGACATGCTGTGCGCGGGGGATTCGCTTGGTGTGTTTCAGGTGGAAAGTCGTGCGCAAATGGCGATGCTGCCAAAACTCAGGCCGCGCAAATTTTACGATCTGGTAATCGAGGTGGCGATCGTGCGGCCCGGGCCCATACAGGGCGATATGGTGCATCCTTATTTGCGGCGCAGGCAGGGGCTGGAGGGGGTGGCATACCCTGCGCCCGGCCCGGAGCATCCGCAGGATGAATTACTGCGGATACTGGGGCGCACGCTGGGGGTGCCAATCTTTCAGGAGCAGGCGATGAAAATCGCAATTGATGCGGCACAGTTCAGCCCCAAGGAGGCCAACGAACTGCGTAAGGCGATGGCCACCTTCCGCTCGCGCGGGACGATCGAATTGTTGCAGCAGAAGATGGTGGGGCGGATGACCAAGCGGGGCTATGACGAGGAATTCGCGCAGCGGTGTTTCAATCAGATCAAGGGGTTCGGGGAATATGGCTTCCCCGAGAGCCATGCGGCAAGTTTTGCCAAGCTGGTGTATGTGTCGAGCTGGATGAAGTGCCATTATCCGGCGGCGTTTGCCTGCGGGCTGCTCAATTCCCAGCCGATGGGCTTTTACGCGCCCGCCCAGATCGTGCGGGATGCGCGCGAGCACGGGGTGGAGGTGCGGGCGGTGGATGTGAACTATTCCGATTGGGACTGTACGCTTGAGCCCTGCGAGGGCGGGTTTGCCCTGCGTCTGGGGCTGCGGCAGGTGGATGGGATGCGGAGGGATGCGGGGCTGCGCATCATGGGGGCGCGGGAGGTGCCTTTCGCGGATGTGGGCGATCTGAAGGCGCGCGCGCGTCTCGATCGCGGGATCATCGGCAAACTGGCGGCGGCGGATGCGTTCCGCTCCTGTGGGATCGACCGCAGGGCCGCACTTTGGCAGGCGCAGGGGCTGCGCGATGCGCCCGCGCTGGCGCTGTTTGATCATGCGGAAGCGGCGGGTGAGGGTGACGAGCCTGAGGTGGCCCTGCCCGACATGGCGCAGGCGGAGCATGTGGTGGCCGATTACCAGACGCTCCGGTTGTCGCTCAAGGCGCATCCGATGGGGTTCTTTCGCACATCCCTGCGCAAACAGGGATTCATCGGTACGCATGACCTCATTCACATGCGGCACGGGCAGCGCGCCAGCCTCGCGGGGTTGGTGCTTGTGCGGCAAAAGCCGGGCAGCGCCAAGGGCGTGTGCTTCATCACGCTAGAGGATGAGGATGGCGTGGCAAACCTCGTGATCTGGCCCAAGCTTTTCGAGCACTATCGTGCGCTCATCATGACTGCGCGATTGCTGGTGGTGCACGGGCGCGTGCAGACCGATGGCCGCGTGATCCATGTGGTGGCGGACCGGCTGGAGGACCGCACGGCGCGGCTCGACACGCTAGCGGATGAGCGGTTGCGTGCGACTTTCGCGCGGGGCGACGAGGTGCTGCATCCGGTACCCGGTCAGGTGGGGGGGCGGCAACATCCCCGCGACGTGCGCGTTATTCCTAAATCTCGTGATTTTCACTGACGGCATGCTGGGCTAGGATAAAGCGAACACTCTCAAAGGCACCCCCATGAACAACCCGTTCTCCGTCCCGAACATAGTCATTGCGCGCTTTTGGCAATGGAAAGGCTGTGGCGCATGATCAATCTTGAGAAACAGGCATTCCTGACGGGGCTTTTCGAGGCGGCTGTGACTGCTGCGGATGCGACGGCAGCGCTGCGGCCCTACCTGCCTGCAAAGCCCCAAGGCCGCGTGGTTGTCGTGGGGGCGGGCAAGGGCGCTGCGCAACTCGCGGCGGCGTTCGAGGACTTGTGGGACGGGCCAGTGGAGGGTGTGGTGGTCACGCGCTATGGTTACGGCTGCGCGACGCGGTCTATCCGCGTAATGGAAGCGGCGCATCCGGTGCCGGACGCGGGCGGGATGGCCGCGACTGCGGCGCTTTTCAAGGCGGTCAGCGGATTAGGGCCAGAAGATCTGGTGGTCGCGCTCATTTGCGGGGGGGGATCGGCTTTGTTGCCCTGTCCGCCGGAGGGGCTGACGCTGGCCGACGAGCGGGCGCTCAACGAGGCGCTGCTGGCGTCGGGCGCGCCGATCGGCGTTATGAATGCAGTGCGCAAGCATGCCAGCGGGATCAAGGGCGGGCGGCTGGCGGCGGCGGCGCACCCCGCGCGCGTGGTGAGCCTGATCGTGTCGGACGTACCGGGGGACGATCCGGCGCAGGTGGCCTCGGGGCCTACGGTGCCGGATTTCGTGACGCTGGCAGACGCGCGGGCGCTGATCGCGGCGCGAGGGATCGTGCTGCCGGAGGCTGTGCTTTCCCATATGGCGGAGGCCCCGCGCCCCGATGATCCCGTCTTCGCCCGCAACGAGGTGCACGTGATCGCCTCTGCGCGGCTATCGTTGGAGGCAGCGGCAGCAAAAGCGCGGGCGGCGGGGGTACCTGCGGTGATACTGTCCGATGCCATCGAAGGAGAGGCGGAGGTCATCGGACAGATGCACGCGGCGATTGCCCGCGAGGTTGCGGCGCGGGGGCGGCCTTTTGCGGCGCCAGTGGTGATCCTGTCGGGCGGAGAGACGACTGTGACCCTGCGCCACACCGAAGGGCGCGGGGGGAGGAATACAACATTTCTGCTGGGCCTTGCGCGGGGCATCGACGGGATCGCGGGGATCACGGCGTTGGCAGCGGACACGGACGGGATAGACGGGTCACAGGACAATGCGGGCGCATTCGCGGATGGGGAGACTGCGGCTGCGATGCGTGCAGCGGGAGTGGATCCAGCGGATGCGCTGCGTAGGCATGACGCCTGGGGGGCGTTCGAAGCAGTGGCAGGGCTTTTCGTTACAGGACCTACGGGGACGAACGTCAACGACTTTAGGGCGCTATTGGTGGAGGGGTGACCGTCCGCGAAGCTATTGATTTGCTTTTCAAGGCCCTGCCACTCTAGGGATATTCGCCTCGCGAATACCCTGCCGTGGCTTAACTCTTTTACGTCGTAGAAGCGCTTGGTGGAGCATAGCGGGATCGAACCGCTGACCTCCTGCATGCCATGCAGGCGCTCTCCCAGCTGAGCTAATGCCCCAATCACGCAAGCGTGGATCGGTCCACCCGTCTGAGGGTGTCTGGTGCGGCTCCCGAGAAAGCCGATGCGCCGTGTACTAGGCACAAGCTGCGGCGGGATCAAGCGAAAAACGCCTGCCCGCCGCTGCGGTTTTATCTGTCGTCGTCGTTGGCTGCCACGTCTGCAATTTCTTCGAGCGGGACGGTGTCATCATCGTCTTCATCATCGTCCAGCAGATCATCGTCAAGATCTACGTCTACATCATCGTCATCTACCAGATCGTCCTCGTCCGACACCTCCGCTGCTTTCGCTTTCGCTGTTGCGGCATCTTCGGCATCGGCGGCGATCATCCGTGATTTCGACTGATCGACTGTCACCACTTCACCCGTGTACGGGCTGATGATCGGGCTTTTATTCAGGTCGTAGAAACGCTTGCCCGTGGTGGGGCACAGGCGCTTGGTTCCCCATTCTTCGTTGGGCATGGATTTCCCCTTTGATCGTTAATGTTGTGTCTAGATGATAGCTATTCAGATTCATGGGCGAATGCCATATGCAGGCGATGCTGTCCAGTCCAAAGCCATCTGTCCCCATCGCGAGCACCGCCCATGTCCGATCCACATCTGCCCGGTGACCCGCCGATACCGCTGATCTTGCGCCGTTCCGCGCAGGCAAAGCGCATCTCGCTGCGCATCAGCCAGCTCGACGGGCGTGTGACTCTGACCATGCCCAAGCGGCTGGTTGAACGCGAGGCGCTGGATTTCGCGCGCAGCAAGGAGGCGTGGATTCGCAAGCATCTGGACGCGCGAGGGGAGGATGTGGTGGTGGGGATCGGTAGTGAGGTGCCGCTGGGCGGCAGGATGTACCGGGTGGAGGCGGGCACGGGGCGGGGCGTGCAGATCACACCGGACGGGATTTTCGTGCCTGGCCCGGTGGCAAGGGTAGGCAAACGGCTGGGCGCTCATCTGCGCGAGATCGCGCGTGACAGGCTGGCAGGGGCCAGCGATGATTATGCGGCGCTGCTGGGGCGCAGCTATACCCGCCTGACCCTGCGGGACACGCGCTCGCGCTGGGGTTCTTGCACCTCCGACGGGGGGCTTATGTATTCGTGGCGGCTGGTGATGGCGCCGCCAGAGGTGCTTGATTACGTTGCAGCGCACGAGGTGGCGCATCTGGCTCAGATGAACCACTCGGCGGCTTTCTGGGCGGAAGTGACGCGGATCTATGGTGCTTACGCTGCGCCGCGCGGGTGGCTGCGCAGCCATGGCAGCACGCTGCACCGTTATAAGTTCTAGGCGAACCTTTCGGCTTTGCTGCCTGCTTGGCGCCAGGCGGGCGGGGAAGAGTGCATGACGTGATCTAAATTAAATGGGTAAATTTGAGAGAAATGCCGCGCGCTGTTCAACATGGCGCGGGATGTGCTGGCGGGCTGGTGGGAGCGCAGGCCCTCGAAATCATGGGGCGACGACAGCGCTGGGGGCGTATTGAGGGCTTATGAGCCGGGACGCCGCATCGTTAAGACCAAGCGAACCGACAAGGATGATCCGCTGAAATGGGGGGCGACAACGGGAAGATGATTGACGCCGCGTTCATTTGTGATCACAAAAGCGCATGAACCTCACTCCCCGCCCCGTTGATCCCACTCCGCTAGCGCACGATCGCGTCTACCGGCAGCTGCGCACCCGCATCATGCACGGAGATATTCCGCCCGGACACGCGCTGACGTTGCGGGGGATCGGGAAGGAATACGATGTGTCGATGACGCCCGCCCGCGAATCCGTGCGCAGGCTGGTCGCGGAGGGGGCGCTGAGCATGTCTAACTCGGGGCGGATCTCCACGCCGCTGCTGAGCAACGAGCGGATCGAGGAACTGGCGGCGTTGCGGGCGCTAATCGAGGTCGAACTGGCGAGCCGGGCGCTGCCGCGGGCGCATCTGGCACTGATCGAGCGCCTCCAGAACATCAATGCCAAAGTTGCCGAAGCTGTCGCGCACCGCGATGCCGTCAGCTACATCCGCACCAATCTGGAATTTCACCGCACGCTCTATCTGCGGGCACAGGCTCCCGCGATGCTGGCGATGGCGGAGACTGTTTGGCTGCAAATGGGGCCGACGATGAATGCGCTTTACGGGCGGCTGCGGCGCACGGACCCGCCGCATTTCCACCGTTTGATCATTGCAGCGCTGCGGGCGGGGGACGAGCCGGGATTACGGCTGGCGGTGCGCTCGGATGTGACGCAGGGCTTGCGCATGCTGGCGAGCTGAGCGCAGGTGTTTCGCGGTGCGTGGGCCGGACTTGAGTTTATCGGTTAAATGAGTGCGGGGAGGATGCCGCCATGATCCGGTGGATAAACTCAGCTTGCTCCGGCGTGTCGGGGACCGGTGTGCCGCGCATTTTGCTGATGTGGGCGATGGCAGTCCGGGGTGTGTGGCCGAAGTGGCCCAACACAGTGCAGGCGAGCATGCTGGAGCGGCCTATGCTGGCATAGCAGTGGATTGCTACGTGTTCGCCGCTGCGAATGCGGGTGGCGATGTCCGCAGCGAAGGACTGGAACGGCGCATGGTCCGGCAGGTGCATGTCGCGGATGGGGTGCGTCAGGAAGGAGAGACCGAGCGCTGTGCAGGCGGCGGCTTCTCCTGCGAGGCCGGTTTTAACGGCTTCAGCCGACTCAAGAAGGGAAATCACAGCGGTGATTCCAACGGCCTTTACGGAGGCGAGATCATCCGGGAGGCTGCGCGGGCGCGCCATGATCGACAGGCTCCCCGCCGCCGTGGTGAGAAGAGGAAAGAGGGTGCTCAGGCTGCGAGCCCTCTGTCACCCATGTCGAGATATTTCTCGCGGCGGTCTTTGACGAGCGCTTTGGGATCTTTGCCGTCCAGCGAGGCGAGCATTTCCTTGATCGCTGTGGAAACTGCTGCGATCGCGGCAAGCGGATCGCGGTGTGCGCCGCCTTTGGGCTCTGGAATGATGCGATCGTTTACGCCAAGTTTTTGCAGATCCTGCGCGGTGAGGCGCAGCGCTTCGGCGGCTTCGCGCATCTTGTCGGCGTCTTTCCACAGGATCGAGGCACAGCCTTCGGGGGAAATCACGGAATAGACGGAATGCTCCAGCATGGCCACGCGGTTGGCCGTGGCGAGGCAACGGCTCCACCGGAGCCACCCTCCCCGATGATGACGCTGACCAGTGGGACACCGATTTCGAGACATTTTTGGGTGGCGCGGGCGATGGCCTCGGACTGGCCGCGTTCCTCCGCGCCTTTGCCGGGGTAGGCGCCCGGCGTGTCGACCAACGTGATGACGGGCAGGCCAAAGCGGTCGGCCATGTCCATCAGACGGACGGCCTTGCGGTAGCCCTCAGGGCGGGCCATGCCGAAGTTGCGCTCGATCCGGGTCTTGGTATCGTTGCCTTTCTCGTGGCCGATCACCATGACGGGGCGATCGTTGAAACGGGCAAGGCCGCCCATGACTGCGTGATCGTCGGCGAAGTTCCGATCGCCTGCCAGCGGGGTAAATTCGGTGAATAGGGCGTCGATATAATCGCGGCAGTGGGGGCGGTCTGGGTGCCGGGCCACCTGGCATTTGCGCCAAGGCGTAAGATTTTTGTAGAGATCATCGAGCATCTTGGCAGCTTTCTGATCGAGCGCGGCGGCCTCGGCGGTGACGTCCGTACCTGAATCGCGCCGGGCCATCGCGCGCAGCTCTTCGGCTTTCCCTTCGATCTCGGCGAGGGGTTTTTCGAAATCCATATATTGGGTCATGCGGTCGCTCCGTCCTGCTTTCCGCTTATATGGGCCTGAATTGCAGGTGATGCAACGTCGCTCACGGTGCCAGCACGGGGTAGAGCGATGCGATCAGCAGGGCGGCCATGGTCCAGTTGTAGGCGCGCAGGCGGCGCGGATTGGTCAGGATCCGCTGGAGTTGCTGGCCTGCGATGGTCCAGATCGACACCGAGGGAAGATTGACCACGGCAAAGACGAGAGCGCCAGTCGCAAGCCACACGAGCGAGGCGTCGCCGAGATAGACGGTGATTGCGGTGAGTGCCATGGCCCACGCCTTTGGATTGACCCACTGGAAGGCGGCGGCGGCTATGAAGCTGAGGGGTCTTCCTGCGCTTGCGTTTTTGCTCACCGGGGCGGCGTTGGCGATTTTCCAGGCAAGCCAGAGCATATACAGCACACTCGCGATTTTGAGGACTGTGTAGATCACTGGAAAAAGGTCGAAGACCTGAACCAGCCCAGCGCCCACGGCGAAGAGCATCACCATGAAGCCTACGGAGATACCGAGCATATGGGGAATTGTGCGGACAAAGCCGAAATTAGCCCCCGATGCCATCAGCATCAGGTTGTTGGGCCCCGGCGTGGAGGAGCTGACGAAGGCGAAAAGAGTGAGGGCGGTGAGGGCTTCAAATGTCATGCAGGCAGCTTTGCGCCAAATTGGCGGGGGATGGTATTGTTAATTTCTTGGCACCGTTTGGAGTGTTTTTGGAAACAATCTCGGGGCGGCTGCGGGATTGACCGAAGCACGAAGCGCGAAACAGACTGTTTCCAGCCGCTCGCTTGCATCTGGCAGCAGGACTACGAAGAATAAGGCAAGACTGTGTTGAAAAGGGGGCCTAATATGACTTTGGTTAATTATTTGCTGGTTGGGATTTTGGGGACAATCGTCGCGATCGCGCTCTATGCAGCGCGGTGGGATATGTCGAGCGAAGCTGCACCACAGATGGCGCCGGGAATCTTCATGGCGACCTGATACTAACCCAAATAATGCGAAAACGGCCCGCCGAGTGGTGGGCCGTTTGCTGTTGTTCGCAGCTTCGTTCAGCCCGCGATCATCTCGGATTGGCGCACGATGACTTCGGCCTGTTTGATGGACGCGATGTCGACGAGTCGGCCCTTGTAGACGGTTGCACCTTCGCCGTTTGCCTTTGCCTGCTCCATCGCGGCGAGGATTTCGCGGGCTTCCGCAACGGCTTCGTCCGACGGGGTGAAGACTTCGTTTGAAATTGCGATCTGCTTGGGGTGGATCGCCCATTTGCCGACCATGCCCAGCGTGGCGGAGCGACGGGCCTGTGCGCGGCAGCCTTCATCGTCAGAGAAATCACCAAACGGGCCATCGACCGGCAGGATGCCGTGCGTGCGGCAGGCGGCGACGATGGCGGTTTGCGCCCAGTGCCAGGGATCGGACCAGTGCTTGGTTCCGTCGTGGAGCATGTAATAGTTTTCCTGCGTGCCGCCGATTCCGGTGGTCTGCATGCCCATGGAGGCGGCATAGTCGGCGGCGCCGAGGCTCATCGCCTCAAGCCGGGGAGAGGCGGCGGCGATTTCGTTTACATTGATGAGCCCGGAGGCGGATTCGATGATGACCTCGAAAGCGATACGCTTCTTGCGGCCCTTGGCGGCCTCGATGGCGCTGACCAGCGCATCGACAGCGTAGATATCGGCGGCGCAGCCGACTTTTGGGATCATGATCATATCCAGCCGTTCGGACGCCTGCTCAAGCAGATCGACCACATCGCGGTACCAATACGGGGTATCGAGGCTGTTGATGCGGACCGAGAGGGTTTTCTTGCCCCAATCGACCGAGTTGATCGCTTCGATCACGTTGGCGCGGGCAACTTCTTTGTCATTTGGACCGACGCTGTCCTCAAGATCGAGATTGATCACATCAGCGGCGGAGGCAGCCATTTTGGCGAAGAGTTTCGTGTTAGAGCCGGGGCCGAACAGCTGGCAGCGGTTGGGGCGGGCGGGGGGCGTGGGCTGGATGCGAAAGCTCATGGAGGGTATGATCCTTTTGAGACATAAAATGTCGTATAATTACGATTTGGGGTTATAAAATTGCGCAACTACCTGCAAGGGTCTTTTTGCAGGTGCAGCAATTTCTGCGACGCAAAATATTTGCGCAGGAAGATGCTGCGGCGCAGGAATTGTGCGGCTCGGCGGCATTTTGTGGAGGGAATGCGATTGAATTGCATGGGTTTTGCAGCAAGCTTTGCCGAGTTTCTAGAATTACGGAGAATCGATACATGATCCAGACACCTTACTTGCTGTTTTTGGGCGATGCGCCTGACCAATTGGCAGCCAAAGTGGCGCAGGGGATCAAGGATTGGCGCCCGGAAAATGCCGTTGGGCAGTTTCGTCTGCCGGGCTGCAAGGCGACGGTGGGTTTGACGGACATGACGCTGGCCGAGGCGCAAGCGGCTGGTGCGAAGACGTTGGTGATCGGGGTGGCAAACCGCGGCGGTGTGATCTCGCAGGCGTGGAAAGAAGTGCTGCTGGAGGCGTTGGCGATGGGCTACGATCTGGCATCTGGCCTGCACAACCTGCTGAGCGAGGAGGAGGATCTTGTGGCGGCGGCCGCCGAGCACGGGCGCAATCTTCACGATGTGCGTATTCCTGCCGTCGATTATCCGATTGCCAGTGGGGTCAAGCGCACCGGCAAGCGTGTGCTGGCGGTGGGCACCGATTGTTCGGTGGGCAAGATGTATACCGCGCTGGCACTCGATGCGGCAATGCAAGCACGCGGGATGAAAAGCACTTTCCGCGCAACGGGGCAGACCGGCATTTTGATCACCGGGCATGGCGTGCCGCTGGATGCTGTGGTGGCGGATTTCATGGCTGGTTCGATCGAGTATCTGACGCCCGACAATGACCCCGATCATTGGGATGTCATCGAGGGGCAGGGCAGCCTGCACCACATCAGCTATTCCGGGGTGACGCTGGCTTTGGTGCACGGTGGGCAGCCTGATGCGCTGATCATCTGCCACGAGCCCACGCGGTCGCATATGCGCGGCTTGCCGGATTACAAAGTGCCGAGCATGCAGGCGATCCGCGACGTGGCGCTCTCGCTGGCGCGGGTGGGGAATCCCGATTGTGTGGTCGTAGGCGCTGCGGTGAATACGCAGCACATGGGCAAAGAGGAGGCGCTGGCGTATTTGGAGCGCGTAGAAAAAGAGATGGGGCTGCCTGCGGTCGATCCGTTCCGGTTCGGAGCAGAGCGGCTTGCGGAAGCGCTGGAGGCGATCTGATCCGGTGTGCCCGGTGCGGGTGCTGGATTTGAATTTTAAAAGCCAAAGAAGCTTGGTGGAGTTTGCGGTTTGACGGGGTACGATGCGGATTGAAGTAAGCAGAGACGTTTTTAAGCTGGCGCACGTGTTCACCATCTCGCGCGGGTCGCGGACGGAAGCACATGTGCTGACGGTACGGATCAGCGACGGCGACGCGGTCGGCATGGGAGAATGTGTGCCTTACGCGCGATACGGCGAAACGCTGGAGAGCGTGACGGCGCAGATCGAGGAGCTCCAAGGTACCGTGACGCGAGCCGGGCTCCTTGATCAGCTGCCCGCAGGTGCGGCGCGTAACGCTGTTGATTGCGCACTGTGGGATTTGGAGGCCAAGCAAAGCGGGAAGGCGGTCTGGGAGCTGGCGGGGCTGGCGCCTTTGCGGCCGGAGATCACGGCCTACACGCTCTCGCTGGATACGCCCGAAAAGATGCGGGCGCAGGCGGCCGAGCATGCTTTTCGCCCCTTGCTCAAGATCAAGCTTGGCACGCCGGATGATATGCCTCGGCTCGAGGCGGTGCGCGCGGGGGCGCCTAAAAGTACGATTATCGTGGATGCCAACGAGGGCTGGTCGGCTGCGGTTTATGCCGATCTTGCCCCGCATCTGGTGCGGCTTGGCGTCGCTTTGGTAGAACAGCCATTGCCTGCGGGGGAGGATGATGCGCTGTTGGATATCGCGCGGCCCGTGCCCGTGTGTGCCGACGAGAGCTGCCACGACCGCAGCAGTTTGCCGGGGTTGCAAGGCAAGTATGACGTGGTCAATATCAAGCTCGACAAGACCGGTGGGCTGACCGAGGCGCTGGCGCTGCGCAAGGCGGCGCTGGCGGAAGGTTATGACGTGATGGTGGGCTGCATGGTGGGCTCGTCGCTGGCGATGGCGCCTGCGCTGCTGGTGGCTCAGGGGATGCCCTTTGTGGATCTTGACGGGCCTTTGCTGCTGGCCGAGGACAGGGACCAGCCATTGAAATTCGACGCGGCGGGGGTGCATCCTGCCGACCGCGCATTATGGGGATGAATGCGATGCGGACAGTTTATGTGAATGGGCAGTTCATGCCGGAGAACGAAGCTACGGTGTCTATCTTCGACCGCGGGTTTCTGATGGCGGATGGTGTCTACGAGGTGACATCGGTGCTGGGTGGCAAGCTGATCGATTTCGACGGCCATGCCGTGCGGCTGGCGCGCTCGCTGGGCGAACTGGACATGCGCAACCCGATTGCAAAGGAGGATCTGCTGGAGGTCCACCGCGAGTTGGTGCGGCTCAATGAGATCGACGAGGGACTGATCTATCTCCAGATCACCCGCGGATCGGACGGGGACCGTGATTTTGCTTTTCCCGACCCCGAAACGACGGAGCCAACGATCGTGCTCTTTACGCAGAACAAGCCCGGCATGGCAGACAGCCCTGCGGCCAAGCGCGGCGCCAAGATCATCAGCATCGAGGACATCCGCTGGGGGCGGCGGGACATCAAGACGGTGCAGCTTCTCTATCCGTCGATGGGCAAGATGATGGCGAAAAAGGCCGGATGCGATGATGCTTGGATGGTCGAGGACGGAATGGTGACCGAAGGCACCTCGAACAACGCTTATATCGTTAAGGGTAACAAGATCATCACGCGCCATCTGGGTAACGAGATCCTGCATGGGATAACCCGGGTCGCAGTGCTGCGGCTTGCCCGCGAAGCACAGATGGAGGTCGAGGAGCGCTCGTTTTCCATCGAAGAGGCGCAGGAAGCGGACGAGGCGTTTACCACGTCGGCCAGCGCATTCGTAATGCCGGTGGTGGAGATCGACGGTGTGGCTTTGGGCGAGGGTGTGCCCGGCAGGGTGGCGATGCGGCTGCGCGAGATCTACATCGACGAGATGCGCAAAGCGGCTGTGTAGCGCGGCCCTGCGTTAGATCAGGGGACGCTTCATGGGCTCGCGATCTCTGTCGAGTTGGGCGATGTCGCAAAGGCGTTTGTAATCAAGTATGTTGAGAGAGCCGTCCTGCCAGGTCGCGACGCCGTCTTTGCGCAGAAGCTTGAGGGTCTTGTTGGTGTGGACCAGCGAGAGGCCCAGCGAATCAGCAAGATCCTGCTGTCGGTAGGGCAGTGGCATCTCCGCTCCTTTGAGCATTCCCAGTGCCGCGGCGCGATCGTGGAGGCGAACGAATGCGCGGGCGATCCTTGCGAGCCCATCAAGATGCCCGATGATCGCGAGACTCTCGCCAAGAACATGCTCTTCGACAGCCGCAATCCAAGTGAGATCAAAGGCTCGTTCGGGATGATCGCGGAACATCGACCACAGCATCTTCCGGTTGAAAACGCACAGCGTCATATCCGTCGTCGCTTCGACGGAGTGCTGCATTTCCTTCATCACGCCTGCCTGCAAGCCGATGAAGTCGCCGGGAAATACAAAGTTGATGACAGTGCGATCACCGGATTCGAGGGTTTTGTAGCGTAGGCCAAGGCCGTTGAGAACAGTATAGAGCTGCGGGCTGTTTGAGCCCTCCATCATGAGGGTTGTTCCTGCTTCCACCTCAAGCTCACCTGCTTTGAACTTTTGCATGAACGCGATCTCGCGGTCGTTCAGCGGATCAAAGATGGGGCGCAGCCGCAGGGGACAATTTGTGCATTTTGTCGCCATTTAATAAGAGCACCTGCCTATGTCGTAGTTTAATGCACGAACGCCCGAACTGTTCCATTGATCGCCCATGAATAATTTAAAAATCCTGATTCGTGCCGATTTAGAAATGACAGACACTGACGACCGCGCTCTCCCTGTATTTATCATACAGGAGGGTGAAGAATTTATCGCCGAGGATATCATAGGATGCCTCAAGGCAGTTGGCCCCTGTAGAGTCGTCCATGTGCGTGAGGCGGACGCTATCGCGGCGGCGCTGGCGCAGGAGCCGGACGCTTCTGTGGCGGTTCTGGACCTTTCATATACGGAGGCAGCTGAATCCGCGGCCGTGAAGGCGCTCATTGGCGCAGGCGCGCGCATTATCCTGACCAAGAGTGGTGCGGACGAAAGGGAGGCGCGGGCCAGAGGGTGGGGGATGCTGGCGCGCCCGTTCACGGACCCGATGATCCGGGCGGAGCTTGCGGGGCAGGGGGTGGAAGGCGATTTGGGTCGTGTGAGTAACTCCTCGCCGAGCACCGGCCAGCCTCTTTGAGGGATATGGCGGTAGGAACAAAAAGAAGTTGAGCGTGCGCGGTTGTTTCGCTTTTTGAAGCAGTAGCCGCGTCCAGCAGCGGTCTTGCGAGAGATGTGACTACCGCCAGATTGCTTTGCCAACATACGAATTTGGAACAGGATGGATATAGAGTCCTGACCCTTTGTGGGCTTGGTTCTGTTACGCTTCCCCTGCTTTTTCTCTCTCTGCACGTCTCGGTCGGGTGCTGATCATCAATCTGATGGACAACGATGAAGACGCGGAAGAAGCGACTTCTCTCTATGAGGAATTTGAGCCGGACGGGGGGTGACGAGGGCTAAGGCCACATGAGCGCCGACATGGTGCGTGAAGACGCAGGGGCCGATTTGGTCCTTCTGGGAGATGGTGACGACGATTGTACCCCCTATAAGACGAGCTGCGCCAACACTGCAGACAATGACTTCGTGCACAGCATGAACGGCAATGACGTAATCGCTGATCTGCTGAGGGCCGACGAATTACGCGGCGATGGCCCGCTTTTCTATGTGCCGTTAATTCGCGTGGCGCTGCACCACTCGCGTCATTTCTTTTGTTCAGTGCCCACATTCTGCTCGAACGCCGTCTTGAACGCGTCTTGCTGCTTGCCAGTTGCCTCTGTCTGGTGGTTGGATTTCCACTCCTCCATGCTCATCCCGTAGAACAGCTCGCGTGCTTCCATCTTGCCGATCTCGACGCCGCGCTCGGCTGCAGCTTCCTGATACCAGCGCGACAAGCAATTGCGACAGAACCCGGTGAGGTTCATCATGTCGATGTTCTGGACATCCGGGCGGTCCTGCATGAGGTGCTGTTGCAGGCGGCGAAAGGCGGCAGCCTGAAGCTCGATTTCTTGCTGTGAATGCTCGGTCATGGTGGCTCCTATTGTGCCCTCTCTAAATGGAAGCGGGCGCGCGATGCGTCAAGGCTGTGCGATCCGTGCCGCAGTGTCATTGGATTGTAACAGTTTTCGGGTTCACGGCAGATATGGCAAGGGGTATGCGTTAGGGCGACCCTGATGACCGACCCGGCCGCCGTGCGCGGCATATGTATTTGAGGAGCGACCGGAATGAGACGCCAACGTAATGTAAAGATCGTCGCGACCCTTGGCCCTGCGTCGGATACGGCGGAGATGATCGAGGCGCTGCACCGGACAGGAGCGGATGTGTTTCGTCTGAACATGAGCCACGGCAGTCACGAGGAGATCCGCGCGAAGCATGCGATGATCCGCGCGGTGGAGGAGCAGACCGGATCGACCATTGGCATCCTGGCCGACCTGCAAGGGCCTAAGCTGCGCGTGGGAGTGTTCGCGGGCGACAGCGAGGAGCTGGTGGTCGGTGCGGCATTCCGCCTCGATCTTGATCCTGCCGAAGGGGATGCGTCGCGGGTTTGCCTGCCGCACCCGGAGATTTTCGCGGCCCTTGAGAAAGGTTCAACCCTGCTGGTCAATGATGGGAAGATCCGCCTCAAAGTAGTGGCGTGCGGCGCTGATTTTGCTGAGTGCGAAGTGATTGCCGGGGGCACGATATCCAACCGCAAGGGCGTAAATGTGCCCGATGTGGTGCTTCCGCTGGCGGCGCTGAGCGAGAAAGACCGCGCCGATCTGGAGTTCGTATGTGCGCTGGGCGTCGACTGGCTCGCGCTGAGTTTCGTGCAGCGGCCCGAGGATGTGGCGGAGGCGCGCGAACTGGCCAAGGGTCGCGCGGCAATCCTGTCGAAGATCGAGAAGCCATCGGCGGTGGAGCGGTTCGACGATATTCTTGCAGTGAGTGACGGGATCATGGTTGCGCGGGGTGATCTGGGTGTCGAGCTGCCGGTGTCTGCCGTACCACCGATTCAAAAGCGCTTGGTGCGCCGGTGCCGCGCGGTGGGCAAGCCCGTGATCGTGGCGACGCAGATGCTCGAAAGTATGATCGATAGCCCGATGCCCACGCGCGCCGAAGTATCGGACGTGGCCACGGCGATCTACGAGGGCGCAGATGCGGTCATGCTCTCGGCAGAATCGGCTGCGGGGAGTTTCCCGCTCGAGGCGGTGAGCACGATGGACAACGTTGCCGTCGAAGTGGAGCGCGACCCTACCTACACCCAGATCATCGAATCGAGCCGCACAGCCTCGCGCTCGGGCATCGCGGACGCGATCGTGGCGGCAGCGCGCGAGATCGCTGAAACGACCGACGTCAAGGCGATCTGTTGTTTTTCCCAATCGGGCACGACCGCCTTGCTGATCGCGCGCGAGCGGCCGCGCGTACCCATCATCGCGCTGACCCCGCTCATCGGAACTGCTCGGCGGTTAACGCTGAGCTGGGGGGTGAACTGCGTGATGACCGGCACGCTCGACCGGTTCAAAAAGGCTGTCGTAGGCGCCGTTCGTGCGGCGCGTAACGAGGGCTTTGCGGGGGAGAGTGATTTCGTCGTGGTGACCGCTGGCGTGCCTTTCAACGTACCGGGAAGCACGAATATTTTGCGCGTGGCACCCTGTGATGAGCGTTTGATTTTTGCGTCAGATCCGGAGTAGACTCACGGAGATTTGTACGAGGAAGACCTGAATGGATACGGATCTGGCGCTTGTGATCGGCATCGTGATTGCCGCGTTGACGATTCCTTCCATCTTGTCTGCGGTGTCTGACAGGCGCGCGCCCCGGGCCTCGGCGATCACGATCCTGATTGCCGGCGGCCTGATCGTATTTGCGATCACCGCCAAGCCTGGCGGATATAGTCTGGAGCAGGTGCCGGATGTAGTATTGAACGTGGTTGCACGGTTTATTCCTTGAGCATGCCCACGCTGCGCCTTTCGGCCCTTGCGCCGTAACGGATCCTGTCCTATAGCCCAATTTCATTCCTGCGCGGCCGGCTCAAGCGGCATGCCGAGGCGCGCTTAAACTGTAGACGACAGGAGACAGAAATGCCCAAGATGAAGACGAAATCGAGCGCCAAGAAGCGCTTCAAGATCTCGGCGACCGGCAAGGTCATCGGCAGCCAGGCTGGCAAACAGCACGGCATGATCAAGCGGAGCAACAAATTTATCCGTAACGCACGCGGTACGCAGGCTCTGTCTGCGCCCGATGCCAAGATCATCAAGGGCTTTATGCCCTACGACCGTTAAGGAGAGCCGATATGTCCCGTACAAAAGGTGGTACAGTTACCCACGCCCGTCACCGCAAGATCGTAAAAGCGGCCAAAGGATACTATGGCCGCCGCAAGAGCACCTTCAAGGTTGCGAGCCAGGCGGTCGATAAAGCCAACCAATATGCGACCCGTGACCGGAAAGTGCGCAAGCGGAACTTCCGCGCGCTCTGGATCCAGCGGATCAACGCGGCCGTGCGTGCCCACGATGCTGAGCTGACGTACTCACGCTTCATCAACGGTCTCAGCCTCGCTGGTATCGAAGTGGACCGTAAGGTTCTGGCCGATCTGGCTGTGAACGAGCCCGAATCCTTTGCCGCGATCGTGAAGCAGGCGCAGGCGTCGCTGGCAGCCTAATCCGACCAGACGCGTAAGAATATGAAAAGCCGCTCCTGACCGGGGCGGCTTTTTTCTGTGCAGCGGTGCCCCGTCATTCTGGGAGCCGTTTGCAAGCTATTGCGGGGGGCAGAGACAGCTATCTCACTCGCGTGGCGGGGGCAATTTATCTGCCGTTGGAAGGCCCTCGGCGATGACATGGAAATCCTGTATATCACAGGTGAAGATTGCCATTTCCGGTCCGGAATATGCGCCATGATCATCAAGTGTGCCTACTTTGAGCACCAGAACGGGGCGGCCTGGCAGACGCGTGAGCACATGCGTGCCGCATCTGCCGCAAAAATCACGGGTCCGGGCAGTTTCAAGATCGCTGCGGGTAAATTGGGCGGGTACTCCGTTGGTGTAGGAAAAGCCTTCTTCGGGTATCATCATGAAATAGTTTGGACCACCGCCCGAGATATACTGGCACTCCCGGCAGTGACACTGTGCCTGCCATACGGGTGCGCCTGTTGCCGAATAGGTGATATCTCCGCAATAACATCTGCCTGTGATCGTCATATCCGGGGCCCCCTCAAGATTAGTCCAATGCTTGGGCCGACGACGCCAGTATGTCTAGTTGCCATTTATCTGATCGTTTGGCGCTCCCGCGATTTAGTATGGGCTTTCAATGCTTAAATCCGCAGTATAAACACAACATTGTGTAACGATAGGACGGGCTGACACATGAACTTGACTCGACTGGTGTATTACAGCCAACGGAACCCGTCGGAGAGCCTCGAAATTGAAAAGCTGATCGAAACCTGCCAACGCAATAACGGCCGGATGAATGTCTCTGGCCTGTTGCACTACAACGGGGATCACTTTTTACAAGTGCTCGAGGGGGGGCGTGTCGAGGTCTCCGCGCTCTATCACCGGATCGCCCGCGATACCCGCCACAGCAACATCATTTTGATGGGGTGCTACGATGTACGCGAGCGTATGTTCCCGAACTGGTCGATGGGCCTGCATCAGGGCATGGACGCGCAGACCCGCGCGATCTATTTGCGCTACTTCGCAACCGACGATGTGAACCCCGAGACAGTGAATGTGGAAAGCTTGCTGGACGTGCTTCAGGATCTCGCGGTCGAACTGGGCTGACTAGCCGCGCCGATTGCGGCGCTTTTCCTGCACCAGACTGTTGCGGGCTTTGTCGGCTTCTGATTCTGCATGGGCCGTCCGCCGCCGCATCTTGCTGATCTCCGAGGACAGCATGGCGATCTGGAGCGCAGTGCGCCGCTCCGCCTGATTGCGGGCAAACACATATCCGGCCGTGCCGGCAGCAAGCATTGCCAGAACGATAATCAAGAACCTTAACAGCAGGGCGATCGTCATCCCTGTGTTCCTTCACGGCGCAACACGCGGAAATCGACGCGGCGGTTTTCCGGCGCGGCTGCGGGTGTCTCGGACGTGAGCGGGACGCGCGTGCCAAATCCAAAGGCTTCGAGTTGATCGGCGGGCGCGCCAAGCTCGATCAGCCGGGACATCATTGTATCGGCCCTTTGCCAGCTGATCTGGATATTGGCAATTTCCGGCCCTGTGCTGTCGGAGTGCCCCTTGATCATCAGCCGCGCGGTACCGCAGCTTTGCAGGCTCTGTGCGATGTCGCTCAGGGCTGCTGGGGTTTGCTCGGGGAGAGTGGCGCTCGCCATGGCAAAGGGTAGATGAAGGTTGCGGACCGTCTCCCCCAGTGCCGTGACACAGTCGGTGGCGGTGCCAAGAGAGGCCTCATCCGCAGGTACGGGAAGGGAGGCCGCCGTCGTCAGAATTTCGAGCCGTGCTGAGATACCGCCCTCGGCGCGGGTGGTCTGTTCCGGTACGGCTTCCTGGTCAGGTGTTGCGAAACTTTGGGTAAATTGTGTCTGTTGCAGATTGCGCAGAGTCGCGCTTGCCAGCTGCTCTGCTGACGAACCTGATGGGGGCGCTGGTGCCGCTGCCGGGGCTGCGATCTGAGCTGATGGGGGAACTGCTTGCGGATTCTGTTTCGCGCTCTCGACGCTCCGCGTGAGATCGAAACCGACAGCGATGATTCCACCCATCAGGATGAGCGCAACCGCAGCGCTAGCGACAAGGACTGCGCCGGATCCCCGCTTGTTGCGTGCCAGACGGTCGGCATTTGCCAGCGTGAAACCGGCAGCGCGGAGCCGCTGCATTTCGGAGATTTTAGAGCGTTTAAACATCAAGCCGGATCCATCAAAAAAGAAGCGCCATGTTAATCAGGGATAGAAGGTCATGAAGGTGCCATTTACACCGTGCTCGACGGACAGCTGGATGCCCAGCAGGGCAACCGTCTCGCGGATCATCGGTTCATTGTCGGCGAGCGACAAGGATGCGCTTTCATCCGTGAGCGACACCGTCAGCCCCAGCTCCCGCACGGTGTGCTGGAGGACGGTTTTGAGCCGGTGCGAGTACATCACTGGTTGCATGTGTTACCGATCTATCCTGTCGAGCGCTGTGTTTATTGCAAGACTCTACTACCCAATATTGTGCCCTACCACTCTTGATCACACAAGTTATAGCGAAAATTTTGTTTTGTCGGGCGTCGAGCGATGCGTGTGGGCGTTTCTGGCAGGAATCGCTACCTTTGCGAGTGTCTCAAGGGCGTTGCCTGCGGGACGGGTTGCGTTTACGCGGGGTTCTGGTAGCAGGTTTGCAACTTCTCAAGGACGCGGATGTTATGGACGATCTCAAGCAAAAATACCTCAGCCAGATTGCAAATGCGGGAGATGAGGCCGGGTTGGAAGACATCCGGCTGGCCGCTGTCGGCAAAAAGGGTGAGGTCGCACTCAAGATGCGCGAGCTGGGCAAGATGAGCCCGGAGGAGCGTCAGACTGCCGGTCCCGCGCTCAATGCCCTTAAGGACGAGATCAATTCGGCGCTCGCGGCGAAGAAGGCAGCCCTGGGCGATGCCGCGCTCGACGAGCGGCTGCGGGGCGAATGGCTCGACGTGACGCTGCCCGCGCGCGTGCGACCCATGGGGACTGTACATCCGGTGTCTCAGGTCACCGAAGAGCTGACCGCGATTTTCGCGGAGATGGGTTTTTCCGTGGCCGAAGGGCCGCGCATCGACACCGACTGGTACAACTTCGACGCGCTCAACATTCCCGGCCACCACCCCGCGCGCGCCGAGATGGACACGTTCTACATGGCGCGTGCAGAGGGCGACGACCGCCCGCCGCATGTGCTGCGCACGCATACATCCCCCGTGCAGATCCGCACGATGGAGGCGGAAGGCGCGCCCCTGCGCATCATCTGTCCGGGCGGTGTATACCGCGCGGACTATGACCAGACCCACACGCCGATGTTCCATCAAGTCGAGGGGTTGGCGATCGACAGGGACATCTCCATGGCGAACCTGAAATGGACGCTGGAGGAATTCTTTGCCGCGTTCTTCGAGATCGACGGCATCAAGACCCGCTTCCGCGCCTCGCACTTCCCGTTCACCGAGCCTTCGGCGGAGGTGGATATCCAATGCTCGTGGGTCGATGGACAGCTGCGCATTGGTGAGGGCGACGGATGGATGGAAGTCCTCGGTTCCGGCATGGTCCACCCCAAGGTGCTGGCCGCTGGCGGGATTGATCCGGAGGTCTATCAGGGCTTTGCCTTTGGCATGGGGATCGACCGGATCGCGATGCTGAAATACGGGATACCCGATTTGCGGGCATTCTTTGACTCAGATCTGCGCTGGCTGCGGCACTACGGGTTTGCGAGCCTGGATCAGCCGAATTTGCATGGCGGGTTGTCACGGTAATACAGAGGCACAGAGATCTATTATGAAGCTATTTAGACATGAAAACAGAGAATCCACCGAGGCCAGTCGCAAGCTCTATGCACGGTTCGAAATGGTTTACACGATCGTCGATTTCTCTGCTGCGCTGTGTTTTATCGCAGGGTCTATCCTGTTTTTCTATGAAATCACTCAGGTTTCGGCGACTTGGCTGTTTCTGGTCGGATCGGTTTTCTTTGCGGTTAAGCCCACTCTAAAAGTTATTCGCGAGATCAAATTGTATCGGATGGGCGATCTTTCAGATCTCGCTGATCGCTACACTCACTAGGATAGATCATGAAGTTCACTCTCTCTTGGCTCAAAGAGCATCTCGATACCACGGCCTCAGTGGATGAGATCACCTATGCCCTGACCGATTTGGGTCTGGAAGTCGAAGGCGTGGAGGACCGTGGTGCGAAGCTGCGCGACTTTACTTTGGGCTTTGTGAAGTCCGCCGAGAAGCATCCCGATGCGGATCGCCTCAAGGTGTGTCAGGTCGAGACCGACGAGGGGCTGCAACAGATCATCTGTGGTGCGCCCAATGCGCGGGCGGGGATTACGGTCGTGATCGCCAAGCCCGGCGTTTATGTCCCCGGAATTGATACGACGATCGGCGTGGGCAAAATCCGCGGGATCGAGAGTTTTGGCATGATGGCCTCCGAGCGGGAGTTGGAGCTGTCCGAAGAGCATGACGGGATCATCGAGCTGTCCTCGGGCAACGTCGGCGACAGCTTTGTCGACTGGCTGGCCGAGAATGACCCTGCCAAGGTGGACCCTGTGATCGAGATTGCGATAACGCCGAACCGCCCCGATGCGCTTGGCGTGCGCGGCATTGCGCGCGATCTGGCCGCGCGGGGCCTGGGCAAGCTCAAGCCGCGCGATGTGGATGTGGTGGAGGGGACGTTTGCGTGCCCCGTGAGCGTGACCATCGACGACGACACGCTCGGCCAGTGCCCGGTATTCTACGGCCGCGTCATTCGCGGGGTCAAGAACGGCCCCAGCCCACAGTGGCTTCAGGATTGTCTGCGTGCCATTGGTCTGCGGCCCATCAGCTTTCTCGTCGATGTGACCAATTTCTTTACCTACGACCGCAACCGCCCGCTACATGTATTCGACGCGGATAAAATCGCAGGTGATGCGCTCCGCGTGCATCGTGCGCGCGGCGGCGAGACGCTGATTGCGTTGGATGATCGCGAATATACGTTTCTTGAGGGCATGACGTTGATCTCGGACGAGAATGGCGTCGAGAGCATCGCGGGCGTGATGGGCGGTCTGCCGTCAAGCGTGACGGAAGAGACGGTGAATGTGTTCATCGAAGCGGCGTATTTCGATCCGGTGCGCACCGCCTACACGGGCCGCGCGCTCAAGATCAACTCGGACGCGCGCTACCGCTTCGAGCGGGGAATCGACCCCGAGTGGACGCCCTACGGCATCGAACATGCCACGCGGATGATCCTCGATCATGCGGGCGGCGAAGCCTCCAAGGTCGTAGTCGCGGGGGCGATCCCCGACACCAGCCGCGCCTACAGGCTCAACGCGAAGCGTGTGATTTCGTTGGTCGGAATGGAAATCCCGGAGAGCGAGCAGCGCCAGACGCTGACTGCGCTGGGCTTCCGGCTAGAGGGCGATATGGCCCATGTGCCAAGCTGGCGCCCCGATGTGCAGGGCGAGGCTGATCTGGTGGAGGAAGTGGCGCGGATCGCGTCGCTGACCAAGCTGGAAGGGCGGCCCCTGCCGCGTTTGACCTCTGGCGTGCCGCGTCCGGTGATGTCCGCGTCCCAGCGGCGCGAGGTTGCCGCACGGCGCACTGCGGCGGCACTGGGCTACAACGAATGTGTCACCTACAGCTTCATCGATCAGGCTTCGGCGGCGCTGTTCGGCGGCGGGACGGAGGCCACGCGTCTCGAGAATCCGATCAGCAGTGATATGAGCCATATGCGCCCTGCACTGCTGCCGGGTCTGTTGCAGGCGGCGGCGCGCAATCAGGCGCGCGGCTTCGCCGATATGGCTTTGTTCGAGGTCGGACCTGCGTTCAGTGGCGGGGAGCCGGGCGAGCAGCATATCCAGGTGAGCGGCCTGCTGGTGGGGCGGACTGGCCCCCGCGATGTGCTGGGGGCTGCGCGCGATGTGGATGTGTTTGACGTCAAGGCGGATGCTGAGGCGATCCTGTCTGCGATAGGTGCGCCCGCAAAGGTGCAGATCCTGCGCGGTGCTGAGGCGTGGTGGCATCCGGGGCGGCATGGCAAGATTTGTCTCGGGCCCAAGAAGGTGCTGGGCGTTTTCGGAGAGGTGCATCCGAAAGTGCTGGCTGCGATGGATGTAAAAGGCCCCGCGATGGCCTACACGCTCTGGCCCGCCGAGGTGCCGCTGCCACGCAAGGCAGGTGCCACGCGGCCCGCGCTTAAGGTCAGTGATTTGCAGGCTGTGGAGCGTGATTTTGCCTTTGTCGTGGACGCAGAAACCGAGGCGCTGACGCTTGTGAACGCGGCGATGGGGGCAGATAAGACTCTGATCGAGGATGTGCGCGTGTTCGATGAATTCATCGGCGGCAGCCTTGGAGAGGGCAAGAAATCGCTTGCGTTGACGGTTCGCATCCAGCCACGCGAACACACGTTGAAAGATGCCGATATCGAGGCTGTCGGCGCGAAGGTCGTGGCTTCTGTAAAGAAGGCAACGGGCGGTGTTTTGCGCGGATGAACTGGGAGTCCTGCGTCCGTCGAGGGTGCTGGATTTGAGTTTATTTTGAAAAGTGAAGAGGCGGAGGATAGCGGATGTTGAATGTTTATTTGTCGGGTGAGATCCACACGGATTGGCGCGAGCAAATTGTCCAAGGGGCCGAGGGTCTAGATGTGGTATTTTCTGGTCCGGTGACGGATCATGCGGCCAGCGACGATTGCGGCGTTGCTATCTTGGGCGCGGAGGCTGACAAGTTTTGGCACGACCGCAAGGGTGCCCAGATCAACGCGATCCGCACGCGTAAGGGGATCGAGGACGCTGATGTGGTGGTCGTACGGTTCGGTGACCAGTACAAGCAGTGGAACGCTGCGTTTGATGCGGGCTATGCGGCGGCGCTGGGCAAATCGCTGATCATCCTGCATGGGGCGGATCATGCGCATGCGCTCAAGGAAGTCGACGCAGCGGCGCTTGCGGTGGCATCGGAACCGGCGCAAGTGGTCGAAATTTTACGCTATGTGCTGACGGGTACCCTGGCCTGAGCGTGGGGCGGGAGGCGCTGGTTTTGAACACCCCCCGCAACTGATCAACTGCGTGGGGGCGTCACGAGCCCTTTTTGTACCGCCTCACGTTTTTCGAACCGGGCGAGGTAGTTCACCAGATTGGTATGATCCGCCCATCCGAGCCGCTCCTTCACGCCATAGAAATCCAGCGCGCGCAGCCAAGGTGCAATGGCAATATCGGCGATGGTATAGTGTGAGCCGATGATCCACTCCTTGCCGTCCAGCTCTTTGTCGAGGACGGCGAGCAAGCGCTTTGCCTCGTCCACGTAGCGTTGCTGAGGACGTTTATCCTCCCATTCGGACCCGGCGAATTTGGTGAAAAAGCCCATCTGACCGAGCATGGGACCGAGACCGCCCATCTGGAACATGAGCCATTGCAGGGTCTTTGCTTTGTCGGTTGCGGTCTCACCCATGAGTTGCCCGGTTTTTTCGGCCAGATAGATCAGGATCGCGCCGCTCTCGAACAGGCCGATGGGCGCGCCATCGGGGCCATCGGGATCAATGATTGCGGGGATCTTGTTGTTGGGGTTGATGGAGAGGAACTCCGGGCTTTTGACGTCCGCATCCGACAGGGTGACGGTATGGGCCTCGTAGGGCAGGCCCAGTTCCTCCAGCGCGATGGAGACTTTGACGCCATTGGGGGTAGGGAATGAATACAGTTGGAGAACTGTGGGGTTTTTCGCGGGCCATTTCTCGCTGATTTTGAAATCTGTCAGATCGGTCATGTCGGAAGCTCCTGTGTTTCTGTGACACAAGGTAGGAGATGTTCCCCGCAAATACAGACTGAAAACTGTGCGGATATGTGATATGCGATGTGCACCGGCATGGGGTGGGAGCTTCCTTGTCAGAATTAACTTCAACATGGACCAAGAAATGATTAACGAATTCAAGGATTTCATTGCCAAGGGCAATGTCATGGATCTTGCCGTGGGCATTATCATCGGTGCCGCGTTCACCGCTATCGTCAGTTCGCTGGTGGGTGATCTGATAAACCCCATTATCGGGCTCATATTGGGCGGTGTCGATTTTACCAGCATGTATGTTGTACTGTCGGGCGAAGTGCCTGCCGGAATGGGGCTGGACGCGGCGCGCGAAACCGGATCGGCGATTTTTGCCTATGGCGCGTTCGTGACGGCCTGCATCAATTTTCTGATCATCGCTTTTGTGGTTTTCATGCTGGTCAAAATGGTCAATCGGCTGAAATCAGTGGCCGAAAAGCCGGATGATATCGTGCCAGAGGTTGAGACAGGCCCAAGCGAATTGGACGTTCTACTGGAAATCCGCGACAGTCTGGCCAAGCGGGCCTGAACCGGAACCGATGAGATCTGAAAGAGGCGCCCCGCTTGCGAGGGCGCCTCTTTTGATTATGCGATGGCATTTTCCGGCGCGATGTACGCCATCCCTAGGGCTTCGCCTACGGCGGCATAGGTGATCTGGCCCGCGTGGACATTCAGCCCAGCCAGTAGATGCGGATCGTCGGCGCAGGCCTTTTTCCAGCCTTTGTTGGCAAGGGCCATCATGAAGGGCATCGTGGCATTGCCGAGTGCGATCGTGGAGGTGCGAGCCACTGCGCCGGGCATGTTGGCCACGCAATAGTGCATTATCCCGTCCACCTCATAGATCGGATCCTGATGCGTTGTCGCCTTGGAGGTCTCGAAGCAGCCGCCCTGATCGATGGCGACGTCCACAAGCGCTGCACCGGGCTTGAGCTCGGAGAGCTGCGCGCGGGTGATGAGCTGTGGCGCTGCGGCGCCGGGGATGAGCACCGCGCCGATGATCAGATCGGCCTCGCGGGCCAGCTCGATCGTGTTGCCTGCGGAGGCGAAGCTGGTTTTAAACACGCCGCCGAACGCATCATCTAGGTAGCGCATGCGCGGGAGCGAACGGTCGAGCACGGTGACGTCCGCGCCCATGCCTGCCGCCACACGGGCCGCGTGGGTGCCTACAACACCGCCACCGATCACGACGACGCGGGCAGGACCCACTCCGGGGACGCCGCCCATCAGGACACCGCGCCCGCCGTTCGCTTTTTGCAAGGTCCATGACCCGACTTGCGGTGCGAGCTTGCCCGCGACTTCGGACATCGGCGCAAGAAGGGGCAGGCCGCCGTTGCGATCCGTCACGGTCTCATAGGCGATGCAGGTCGCACCGGAAGCGATAAGGTCTTTCGTTTGCTCCGGATCGGGCGCGAGATGGAGATAGGTGAAGAGCACCTGACCCTCGCGCAGCATCTTGCGCTCGGCGGCCTGCGGTTCCTTCACCTTCACGATCATATCGGCGGCCTCGAAGATTTCGGCGGCTGTGCCGAGGATCGTGGCGCCTGCGGCTGTGTAATCCGCATCCTCGAAGCCTGCCCCTGTGCCTGCGTTTGTCTCAATGATGACCTCGTGCCCCCCCTGCACGGCCTCATAGGCGGCATTGGGCGTCATGCCGACGCGAAATTCCTGTGGCTTGATCTCTTTTGGGCAACCGATTTTCATGGGCTATTTCCTTCTGGGATGATTGTCTGAGATTTACGGTATCTTCGGCGCAATTGGGTGGCGATTATGCGTCGCCTTTCGGGGTAATATTCGAATAGTCTGCTGTTGATTGACAATTTTACGCGAAAGTATTGCGCCGATGCTGGACTCCATTGACCGAAACCTCCTTGCGGCCTTGCAGAGGCGGGGGCGGATGTCGAATTCGGATCTGTCCGAACAGGTGAACCTATCCCCCTCGGCCTGCCACCGCCGGGTGCAACGGCTCGAGGCGGAGGGTTATATTCGCGATTACGTGGCGCTTTTGGATGCCCGCAAGCTTGGAGTGCCGACGACCGTCTTCGTCGAGATCACGTTGCAGGGGCAGGCGGATGAAATTCTGGATGCTTTCGAGCGGGCGGTGGCGCGGATCCCGAATGTGCTGGAATGTCATTTGATGGCGGGCTCGGCGGATTATCTTTTGAAGGTGGTGGCCGAGGATACCGAGGATTTCGCGCGAATCCACCGGCAGCATCTGGCGCGGTTGCCCGGCGTCGGGCAGATGCAATCGAGTTTTGCGTTGCGGACGGTGTGCAAGACGACGGCGCTGCCGGTTTAGGCTGCAGGATGCTTTGCCTCTGGGGCCGTTAGGGGCTATCGTGCACAGAGCTCGGCAGATAACGCCACATAATTTCAAGGGAGTAGTATCATCGCTAACCTCATCCAGATCATCTATATGTCGCAGCCTTTCGGATACGATGAGGCAATGCTTGCCGGAATTTTGCTTGACGCGCGGCGCTGCAACAAGCGCGATGGAATTACCGGTGCGCTGGTATGCCGTCATGATATCTACCTGCAATTGCTGGAAGGTCCTGCGGCCGAAGTAAATGCGGCTTACGCGCGGGTCGAGCGGGATGACCGCCATGTAGGCATGACTCAACTCGTCGCGGTGCCGGTGGCGGAACGGATGTTCGGAAGTTGGGAAATGCTGCACGATCCGGCCAAATCATGGATTTGGAGCGAGGCGGAGATCGCGGATGGCGTGCTTGAGCGTGCGACGCAGCAGGAGGTTCGCGGCGTGTTCGAGAACCTTGCCGGGCGGGTGAACGCTTAGTTCCTTAAAAAAACCCCGTGATCACGAGGACCACGGGGTAATTTATACGTAGGCTTCATGAGAAGGGATGACTTACATCATGCCTTCGCGCTGGAGCTTTTTGCGTGCCAGTTTCCTGGAACGACGGATCGCTTCGGCTTTCTCGCGTGCTTTCTTCTCGGACGGTTTCTCGAAATGTTGCTTGAGCTTCATTTCACGAAACACACCCTCGCGCTGAAGTTTCTTCTTCAGGGCGCGCAGCGCTTGATCGACGTTGTTATCGCGAACACTAACCTGCATGTGGTTTTCACCACCTTTCTAGTTTGAAGTTGCAAGGATTTGCAGGAAGTGGTGAATTAGCAAATCTGTGCTATATTGTCCAGCGTCTTGACCCTCCAAGGAGATCTGTGATGCCCAATACCGCGACTACACCCAAAGAGAAGCTTTTGCAGGCCGCCCTGATCCACGTGCCGTTCGATGGATGGTCTCAGGCCGCGTTCGATGCGGCCATTGCCGATTCGGAGATCGAGCGCACGGTGGCGCAGAGCGTGTGCCCCCGTGGTGCTGTCGACCTGGCGATACTTTATCATAAACAGGGCGACGCTGCGATGCGGGCGCGGATCGACGAGGCTGATCTGAGCGAGATGAAATACAGTGCGCGGATCGCGGCGGCGATCCGGTTCCGGCTTGAGGCCGTCGAGGATAAGGAACTGGTGCGTCGGGGCACGACCCTTTTCGCACTGCCGATGTACGCAGGTGACGGAGCCAAGGCGATCTGGGGGACGGCAGATGCGATATGGACCGCGTTCGGCGACACATCTGACGATGTGAACTGGTATACCAAACGCGCCACGCTGAGTGGGGTCTATTCTGCCACGGTCCTGTATTGGCTCGGTGATGCAAGCGAGGACAATGCGGACACTTGGGCATTTCTCGACAGGCGCATCGAGAACGTGATGCAGATCGAAAAACTCAAGGCACAGGTCAATAAAAATCCGGTGCTGAGCAAATTGATGGTGGGGCCGAACTGGCTGTTAAGCCACGTCAAAGCGCCGCAGCAGATGCCGCGGTCGGGTCTGCCGGGGCGTTGGACACGGCCCTAGGTGCTGGCGCAATCACCACAGGCAGGGCGTTATGCAGCGCGCCTGCGCTGTTTGAGCTACCAACAAAAGAGCAAGGCCTGACAGCGAAGGCAAAGGCGTCCTTTGATGGTCTGTAGTGCGAAGAATGTCGGCACTTTTCATGGCGGTTTGGGTCGGCCGAAGCTTAGGCATACGAGAGTAGTGATGTTTCCCGATCGGCGATGGCCACGTTTGGATCTTTTCCCGTGCGGGCTCGGCTGTTAGGTCGCGGTCAGGTTTCGCTTTACAGAGTTTTCCGCCATCGCCTCTCGATCTGCCCCTTTGCTGCACCTCGACGCCGTCGATCTCGCGATCGAAGAGCGATCCATTCTGCGCGAAATCAGCATTGCGACAGACGCACGTCGGGTGGCCGTGCTGGGCCGCAACGGTTCGGGCAAAACGACGCTGGCGCGGGTCGTCGCGGGGCTGCAACGGCCCAACTCAGGGATAGTTCAGATCGCCGGTGTGGATGTGGCGCGCGACAGACGCGGGGCGTTGGGTGCGGTTGGGATTCTGTTTCAGAACCCCGATCATCAGATTATCTTTCCGACCGTCGAAGAAGAACTAGCCTTCGGCCTCGCCCAGATGGGGCTGCCGAAGACGGAGGTGGTGGAGCGGGTGCGCACGGTGCTGGCGCGGTTCGGCAAATCCGAATGGCAGTATGCTGCGATCCACCAGTTGTCTCAAGGGCAGCGGCAGTTGGTGTGCCTCATGGCGATCCTCGCGATGGCGCCTGAGGTGATCGTGCTGGACGAGCCCTTTGCCGGCCTCGATATTCCAACGGCGATGCATCTGGCCCGGGTGCTTGACGCGGTCGAGGGAACGCTGGTGCACATTACCCACGATCCACGCATGATCCTGGACTACGAGCACGCAGTCTGGATCGAAGGCGGCGCGGTGCAGATGCAAGGGCCTGCTGCGCGGGTGGCGCAAGCCTTTGAAGCTGCCATGAGAGAGTTGGGGGCGCGCGATGATCTCACTGACCTCTCCGGTTAGGACGCGGGCGCATGACTGGCCTGCGGGGGCCAAGATCGCGGGGCTTTGTGTGGCATCGGTCGTTTTGTTTGCGGCGCCTTCGGTAGCAGTCCAAACGATGGCGGCATGCGGGGTGCTGGTGCTCTATGCTTTGCCGGGGCGCGCGTTTTTCGTCCACGGGCTTTTGCGGCTCTGGCCGCTGTGGCCCTTCGTGGCGGTGCTGATACTCTGGCATCTGGCGATCGCGGCACCGCGCGAAGGCGCTGTAATCGTGTTGCGGATGCTGAGTGCCGTGGGCCTTGCCAATCTGGTGACCATGACCACGACGCTGGCGGCGATGATGGATGTGGTGAACCGCTTGCTCCGGCCCTTTGCACGCCTTGGCGTCAACCTGCGCGCAATAGAGCTTGCCGCCGCGATGGTGATCCGGTTTACCCCTGTTCTGGCGCAGAAGGGTGGCGCTTTGGCGCTTTCATGGCGGGCGCGTTCACGCAGGCTGGCTGGATGGCGGGTGATCGTGCCCTTTCTGGTGCTGGCGCTGGATGATGCGGAGCACGTGGCCGAGGCGCTGCGCGCGCGCGGTGGTTTTGAAGGAGACGGACAGAGATGAATACAGAACGCAACGTGGCGCAGATCGCGCTTTTTACGGCGCTGATTGCGGCGCTGGGCCTGATCCCGCAACTGACGCTGGCCTTCGGGGTGCCGATCACGGCGCAGAGCCTCGGGGTGATGCTGTGCGGCACGGTGCTGGGCGCGCGGCGCGGGTGCTACGCAGCGCTGCTGTTCGTGGGGCTGGTAGCGCTGGGTCTGCCGCTGCTGGCGGGCGGTCGCGGCGGTCTGGGCCTGTTCACTGCACCGACGGCTGGGTTTCTCATCGGCTTTCCCGCCGCAGCCTTAGTGACTGGGCTGATGACGGAACGGCTGGGCTCTATGTCCATCGGCTGGGCTGCTGGCATTGCCGCGGCCTTGGGTGGCATTTTGGTACTTTATATTTTCGGGATTGGGGGGCTCGCCCTCGTACTGGGTCGGTCGGTGCCCGAAGCGGCGCTTCTGGTCACGGCCTTCATTCCTGGAGATATCATCAAGGCGGTTCTGGCGGGTCTGATCACGGCGGCGCTCTACCGCGCGCGGCCGCATGCGGTGATGTCACGCGGATAGAAGCAGCGCGGTCGCTATGCCGCCTGCCGCCGCGATGGTGGCAAGGCCCGTGCCGCCGGTTTTGCGCAATTCGTGGTAGAGCCGCACGGCATTGATCGTGCCTGATGCGCCGATGGGATGTCCGCGCGCAAGTGCGCCGCCGCCGACGTTGACACGCGCGGGATCGAGCGCCGCCCCCTGGACACAGGCGATGGCCTGAACGGCAAAAGCCTCCATGACTTCTGCGCAGGTGATGCCGCTTGCGGTGAGGCCGGTTTGCGCCAGCGATGATTTTATAGCTGCGAGGGGGGCGATGCCGGGCAATTCCGGCGCGCCACCCTTTGTGGCTCCGCCAAGAATGGCGATGCCGTTGCGGCCGAGTTGGGCGCGTACCCGCTCCGAGACGATGACGCAGAAGGCCGCAGCGTCGGCGGCCACGGCCATGTTCGCGCTGGTGATGCTGCCGGTGATCGTCTTTGCGCGGGCCATCAGCGCCGGGGTCAGGCGGCGGGTGAAAGGATCTCTATGCTGGCTTTCCAGCGCGACGATTTCATCCGGGGTTGGCTGCGCATCGCGTGCTTTCGCATGGCTGTGGGACGCCCATGCATCTTGTACCTCCCGCGTAATGCCATGGGCGCGGGCGAGTGCGTCGGCAGCGGTTGCCATGTCGGGATCGCGGGTGGGCCAGGGGGCAAAGGGTGGCTGCTCGTAGGGCTCCGGCGCCCGCCCATCGGGATGCGTGCGCAGGCGTAGTGGGCGGCGCGAATAGCTCTCGACCCCTCCTGCGACTACCACATCCGCAGCACCGCTCTCGATCAGTGCGCGGGCGAGCAGCAGCGCATCCAGACCTCCGGCGCACTGCCTGTCGATGCTCAGGCCCGCAATTTTTTCGGGCAGGCCCGCTGCGAGTGCGATCAGGCGCGCGGGATTGCCGCCGCCGCCGATGGCGTTCGACACGATCACTTCGTCGACCTGTGCCGCCTCGATCCCGGCACGCGTGAGGGCGGCCTTCAAGACAGGCGCGCCGAGCGCATCGAGAGTGAGCGCCGCAAAAGCGCCGCCGCGCGGGACGACGGCGCTGCGACAGGCCGAGATGATATAGGCGGTCATAGGGTGCATCCTGTCAAAGCGGCGATGCGCGACAGGTCTGGCTTGCCCGAGGCCAGCAGCGGAAAAGGGTCGAGAAATACGATCTCGCGGGGCCGGATCAGCCCGTTCGCTTTGCAGGCATCCAGTAGCGTGTCACGGATGCCTGGCAGATCCGGGCCCGCCAGCACGGCGACCAGATGATGGCCGCGCAGGGCATCGAGGCGCGCAAGGATCACGCAGGCGGGCATGCTTGGCACCGCGCCGAGTACGGCTTCCACTTCTTCGGGGAAAATAGCGGTATCGGCGATGTTAACCATCCGGCCCGCGCGCCCGCGCAGGTACAGGTATCCGCTCTCATCCAGCGTCCCGACTTCACCCACCGTGAGCCAATCGCCGTGGCGCTGTGTGTGTGGGCTGTCGCCGTCCAGATACCCGTCCGACAGGTAGGGACTGCGCACCCAGATGAGGCCGCTGCCCGCACTGTCGGGGTTGCGGATCTCAATTTCGACTTCCGGATAGGCGGTGCCAACCGAGCCGTCCGGCGTCTGAGCATCGCCGAGAGTGATAAAGCTCGTTTCTGCAGCGCCGTAGAAGATGTGAAGTGCTGCATTTGGCGCAAGGGCCGCAATGTGTCGACGCATCGGTGCGCTCAGCGTGCCACCGCCGCACAGGATGAGGCGGAGGGCGGGCAGGCATGTGTCTGCAGGCAAAAAACCTAGCTGCGTGGGGGTCGCATAGAGGATCCGGCACTCATGCTCGATCATCTGTGCGATTTGTGCGCGCGGTGCGAGGGGCGAGAGGGCGTGGACGTTCATCCCCAGGTGCAGGCCTTCGAGGACGCCGTATAGCGCCAGCGAATGGCTCAGGGCGCCGAGAACAGCGACACTGTCGGAGGGTTTATAGGCGAAGTACGACGCGTTTGCCTGAAAACTATGGATCCAAGAGGCCTGACTGCGCCGGATGATTTTGGGCGGGCCCGAGGTGCCGCCAGTGAGCGTCGCAAAGGTGCTGCCACGAAGGAGGGAGAGATTGGCGGGGGCTGCTGCGGCGAGGCAGAACGGGGTGTTGCTGGAGAAAGCCCGGTGCAAGCCTTCAAAAGCATCGCTCAGAGGCTCTACAGGAATGTGACGCCGGGGCGGGCCGTCCTGAGGCGTAACCTCTTCGGACCCTGCAAAGGCGCGTGACATTGGATGCCAGTGAAAGCGGGCGTTGGACATGACCGGATCCTGAATGTGGGGTCTGCCGTGCTGCTTTAGCAAAGCGGGGGCGCGCTGACCATAAGGGGCTGTACACTGCCCTGCGCGCTCTTATGGTGTGGCGCAATCAGATGATTTGGAGGAGCCAGCCATGACCGATATGATGCGTGCCATTGAAATAACGAAACCCGGTGGGCCTGAGGTGTTGCAGGAGACACAGAGGCCGGTGCCGGAAGCAGGGCACGGTCAGGTCGTGATCAAGGTGGCATGGGCAGGTGTGAACCGTCCGGATGCCCTACAGCGCGCCGGAGCTTACGCGCCGCCCCCAGGGGCCAGCGATCTGCCAGGGCTTGAAGCTTCCGGAGAAGTTGTCGCGATCGGTGAAGGGGTGTCGGGGCTTGCTTTGGGCGACCGCGTTTGCGCGCTGCTGCCCGGCGGTGGCTATGCGGAGTATGTGATGACGCCCGCAGCACATTGCCTGCCCGTGCCCAAAGGCATGGGAATGAAGGAGGCTGCCTGCCTGCCGGAGACGTTCTTTACCGTCTGGTCCAACGTGTTCATGCGCGGCGGGCTCAAGGCGGGCGAGCGGTTCTTGATCCACGGCGGCTCGTCCGGGATCGGGACGACGGCGATCCAGCTCGCGCATGCCTTCGGCGCACGCGTGTTCGTGACGGCGGGCAACGCGGAGAAATGCGCGGCCTGTGTGGATCTGGGGGCCGAGCGGGCGATCAATTATCGCGAGGAGGATTTCGTCGCGATTATGAAGGAGCAGGGCGGTGCCGACGTGATCCTCGATATGGTGGGCGGCGAATATATTGCGCGCAATATCGACGCGCTGGATCTGGAGGGTCGTCTGGTACAGATCGCGTTTCTGGGCGGACCGAAGGCCGAGATCAATTTTGCGCCGCTCATGATGAAGCGTCTGACGATGACGGGCAGCACGTTGCGCCCGCAGTCGGATCTGGCAAAGGCAGGCATCGCGACGGAGTTGCGCGAAGCGGTCTGGCCGCTGCTGGACGCCGGGCGCGTGGCGCCCGTGATGGACAGCGAGTTTGCCTTTGAAGATGCGGCCGGGGCGCATGCGCATATGGAGGCAAGCCAGCACATCGGAAAGATCGTGCTGAAGGTCGGCGGCTGACGTACATATCGCGCTGATGCGTGGCTGATATATCTATCTGGACCGAACGCGGGAGACTGCGTTCGGTTGTTTCGTGCGGCGTATTGTCTGCAACCAAAAAATGAGGTTTTGGATTAGCGTAGGGGGGTGAAGAGCGCGTCCTTGAGGGTGCAATCCTTGATCACGTCGCTGCCGCAGGGGACCGGGTCAAGATCGCGGGAAAGGCAGATGCGGGCCTCCTGAATGTAGCCCTGACGGCAGGTGATCGTGATTGAGTCACGAGTCAGGTTCGCGTTTTCCTTGAGAAAGGCGTCCTCTACCACCGAGGCGGGGAGCCTTACCGTACGGTCGAGTTTGCGGAATACCTCTGGGCGGATGATGGTGGCGTAGGCGCGGCGCGACAGGGCGAAGTAGTCCGGAGCCTCGAGATCGGTGCAGGTGCCGTGTTTTTTCCACTGATGCCACGCGAGGCCGCCTGTGCCCATGATATCGGCCATCTGCGCAGTCATGCCGCGTGAGGGCGGGCGTTTTGCGGTCTGGCAGAAGGAGGGGAAGCCACGATGGAACTGCGGCCAGAGTCCGTGCAAGATCCAGCCGTGATCTTCGCGTTCGTCGCATTGCGGGGAATTGCGTGCATCGCCCTCGAGCGCGCACCAATTGGCCGACCAGCTCAGCGCCATGACGTAATAGTCGAAGGCGCCTGCGCGCTCGCCTTGCGCGTGGGCGGGGAGTGCGGAGAGAATGAGCATAAGGGCGAGTACAGTCGGGCGCATCTGGGGTCTTTCCTTATGGGCGGTCCTTGTCTATATAAGCCATAAGTTCCCCCACATTGGAAACGGTTCCGGCCTCCGGGACAGCCTAATTCAGGCGACGGGGAAGGTGCGTTTATTAGGAGAGACACATGGGCAAACCGATTATGGCAAAGGCCACCGCAGTCTGGCTGGTGGATAACACGACGATTGGCTTCAAGCAGATCGCGGATTTCGTTGGCATGCATGAACTGGAAGTGCAGGGCATTGCTGACGGTGATGTGGCCGCAGGCGTCAAGGGGTTCGACCCCATCACCAACAACCAGCTGACGCAGGAAGAGATCGACAAAGCCCAGGCGAGCCCGCAGCATAAGCTGACGCTCAAGTTCAATGCGGCTGCCGAGGGTGAGGAAAAGCGCCGGGGCCCGCGCTACACGCCGTTGTCCAAGCGTCAGGACCGTCCGGCTTCGATCCTGTGGCTTGTGAAGTTTCACCCCGAACTGGCCGACGCGCAGGTGAGCAAGCTCGTGGGCACCACGAAGCCCACCATTCAGGCGATCCGTGAGCGGACCCATTGGAACATCTCGAACATTCAGCCGATCGATCCTGTGGCACTGGGCCTGTGCAAGCAATCCGAGCTGGACGCTGCCGTGCAGAAGGCGGCGGCAAAGAAGGCGGCGGCGGGTGAGGTCATGACCGATGATGAGCGCCGCAAGCTGGTGAGCACCGAGCAGAGCCTCGGCATGGACACCGAGCCGAAGATTCCCACGGCAATCGAGGGCCTTGAGCGGTTTACCCTGTCGGGTGACAATGACGATGAGGAAGAAGTCGAGAAGAAAGACAGCGATTTCGCGGATGCGGAAAGCTTTTTCAACATTCCCGACGGGGATGATGACGAGGACGACGACGGCAAATAGACCGTTTGAAATACGAAAAGGGCGTCCAGATCGGGCGCCCTTTTTGTATCCGTCTTCAGATTTGTTTGCGCGCGCGCATGGCAGCGGTAATCGTGCCATCGTCGAGGTAGTCGAGCTCCCCGCCGATCGGTACGCCTTGGGCCAGTGAGGTTAACCGCACGCGGTGTTCGAGCTGGTCTGCGATGTAATGCGCTGTCGTCTGGCCGTCGATGGTGGCGTTGAGAGCAAGAATGACCTCCGTGATCTCCTCGCTTTGCACGCGGTCGATAAGTCGAGGGATGCGCAGCTCTTGCGGGCCGATTGCATCGAGGGCCGAGAGCGTGCCGCCGAGGACGTGGTAGCGGCCTTTGAATACGCCCGAGCGCTCCATCGCCCAGAGATCGGCTACGTCCTCGACCACGCATAGCTCTCCGTTTGCACGCTTTTCGCTGGTGCAGATGTCGCAGACGTCAGATGTGCCGACGTTGCCGCAATTGAGGCACTCGCGCGCCGTGGCGGCGACCGTCTGCATCATGTCGGCCAGGGGGCCGAGCAGGAGCGCGCGTTTGCGGATGAGATGCAGGACCGCGCGGCGCGCGGAGCGAGGGCCGAGGCCGGGGAGTTTGGCCATCAGCTCGATCAGGGCGTCGATGTCGCGGGTGCTGCTCACGCGTGTCGCTCCATTGAGAGGGAGTGGGAACGCGCATTCTCGAGAGAGTGCGCTACCTTCCACCGACACCAATTTTTCAAATTGGTGCTTAGAATGGCAACTTCATACCGGCGGGCAGGCCCATGCCTTCGGTCAGTTTGCCCATCTCTTCGGCGGCGCGCTCGGAGGCTTTGCCCTGCGCGTCCTTGATGGCGGCAAGTATGAGGTCTTCCACGACTTCCTTGTCGTCTCCGTTGAAAATGGACGGGTCGATATCGAGGGATTTCAGCTCGCCTTTGGCAGAGCAGACAGCTTTCACAAGGCCCGCACCGGATTCGCCGGTGACCATGATATTGTGCATTTCTTCCTGCATCTCGGCCATCTTGCCCTGCATTTCCTGGGCTTTCTTCATCATGCCGGCCATATCGCCGAGGCCGCCTAATCCTTTGAACATCTTCGTCTCCTATGTGCTTGTTGTGTCTTATATGTTGCTTGGTGGCCTTGGGGACAAGGTCTGCGTCAGCTGTCCTCGAAGGGGTCCCATTCGTCCTCGACCTCTGGAAGGGCATCGTGCACGGCGGCGGCGGCAATGTCCTGAGCGGTGCGGATGGCGGTAATCTTCGCCTGTGGAAACTGTGCGAGTACGGCCAGCATCAGGGGATGCGCTTCGGCATCGGCGCGCATCGCGTTGTCTTTTGCGTCCCGCAGCGAGGCGATGGTGGGAGCGCCGCCTGAATTTACGACCGTTACGGCCCAGCGGTTGCCCGTCCACAGTTGGAGCTTGTTTCCGATATGCTGCGCAAGATCGCGCGGAGCGGCATCGGTGGGGACAAATTCGATGCGGCCGGGCCTGTAGGCCGCCAGTTGCAGTGAGGTTTCCACCTCAACCAGCAGCTTGACGTCGCGGTTGTGGCGGATCAGCTCCAGCACATGCTCGAACGTCGGATAATGGGCGAGAGCCGCATCGGGATCGCGGGCGAGGGCGGTGGTTTGGCCCGCCGCACTCGGCTGGGACGCCATGCGGGTCTGGGCATAGTGTACGGCTTGTGCTCCGCCTGTCTGCCCCCCCCCGGTCTGTGAAGGTGCAGCGCCGCCGGTCGGGGCGGGCGAGTTTTGCAGCGTCCGTACAAGCTCGTCCGGTGAGGGTAGATCGGCCACATGGGTGAGCCTGATGATCGCCATTTCAGCCGCCATCATCGCGTTGGGCGCACTTGCGACCTCCTCCAATGCCTTCAGCAGCATTTGCCACAGGCGGGTGAGCACGCGGATCGGCAGAGCGCCTGCCATGGCGCGACCGCGGTCGCGCTCTTCCGGGGAGATCGTGGGATCTTCGGCTGCGTCGGGCGTGATTTTAACCACACTGATCCAATGGGTGATCTCGGCCAGATCGCGCAGGACCGCCATGGGATCGGCGCCTTCGCTGTATTGCGCGCCAATCTCTGTCAGCGCGCCCGCCGCGTCGCCGCGCAGGATCATGTCAAGCAGATCGAGAACGCGGGCGCGGTCGGCGAGGCCCAGCATTGCGCGGACCTGCAATGCCGTGGTCTCGCCTGCGCCATGGCTGATCGCCTGATCCAGCAGCGAGGTGGCATCGCGTGCGGAGCCTTCGGCGGCGCGGGTAATCAGGGCGAGGGCATCGTCGGCGATCTGTGCGCCTTCGGCGCTTGCGATCTTTTGCAGGAGTTTGATCATAACTTCCGGCTCGATCCGGCGCAGATCGAAACGCTGGCAGCGCGACAGGACCGTGACGGGTACCTTGCGGATTTCGGTGGTCGCGAAGATAAATTTGACGTGCTCTGGCGGCTCTTCGAGGGTTTTCAGGAGCGCGTTGAAGGCACCCGTCGAGAGCATGTGCACTTCGTCGATAATATAGACTTTGTACCGTGCAGACGCTGCGCGGTAATGAACGGAATCGATGATTTCGCGGATGTTTGCCACACCGGTGTTGGATGCGGCGTCCATTTCGATCACGTCGACATGGCGGCCTTCCATGATCGCGGTGCAATGTTCGCACTGGCCACAAGGCTCGGTGGTGGGGCGCCCGTTGCCGTCGGTGCCGATGCAGTTCATGCCCTTGGCGATGATGCGTGCAGTGGTGGTTTTGCCGGTGCCACGGATGCCCGTCATGATAAAGGCCTGTGCGATGCGGTCCGCCTGAAACGCGTTTTCGAGCGTGCGTACCATCGCTTCCTGCCCCACCAGATCGGCGAAGGTTTCGGGCCGGTATTTGCGGGCGAGTACGCGGTACGCAGTAGCGTCGGTCATTAGGGGTCCATTCCGGATTCGGTTAGACCCTTAAACTATGCCTTCGCTTCGGTATCGTAAACCGCTGTCGCAGCATCCTCGGGATCGTCCTCACTGCAGCTGTGGCAATGCTAAGGATCAGGGCGGCGCACGTCGGATCCACATCACGGATACTGCCTTGAGACCGATCGCAACCGCCCGAGGGGCCATGCCGCTGCGCCTTCCCAGCGGGAAGAAGCGCTAATTCGCTGGAATTGTCCTTTCGCCAGCCCAATCATAGTGAATTATCGGTCGACCGGTCTTTTGCTGCATTGATCAAACATGGTGCGATTATGCTATGCTGCCAAAGGTAGATGAGCAAAGGGGCGCGCGATGCGGCTGAGAGGGATCAAGCGGAGTAGCAATGTCGAGGTGCGCGGGCGTGGCGGGTGGCGTGGTGGACCGGGCAAGGGCGGGCTTGGCCTCGTCGGAGTGCTGGTGGTGCTTGCGATCGGGTATTTCACCGGTGTTGATGTAACGCCGCTGTTGCAGAACTCGAACACGCAGCAGCAGAGCAGCGCATCCGCTCCCGCTGACGAGGCGGCCACGGCGTTCAGCGCGCAGGTGCTCACCACGACCGAGGCGGTCTGGACGTCGGTCTTTCGTGACCAACTGCGGCGTGAATATGCGCCGCCTACCTTGGTGATTTTCAGTGGTGTGACACAAAGCCCCTGTGGTGGAGCGAACGGTGCGACAGGTCCGTTTTACTGTCCGGCAGACAGCAAGGCCTATCTGGATACGGAGTTCTTCACCGCACTTGATCGCCAGATGGGCGCCGGCGGTGATTTCGCCGCCGCCTATGTGATTGCCCATGAGGTGGCGCACCATGTGCAGAATGAGTTGGGAATTTTGCCGAAGGTAAATGCCGCTCGGCAGCGGGCTTCGGAGCGAGAAGCAAATGCGCTGACGGTCCGGCTCGAGCTGATGGCCGATTGTCTCGCGGGCATCTGGGCGCGAAATGTCGAAGGGCTGATGGAGCGGGGGGATCTTGAGGAGGCGCTGAACGCTGCGCGTAAGATCGGAGACGATCATCTGCAACGGCAAGCGGGTCGCGTGCCGCAACCGCATACGTTTACCCATGGCACCAGCGAGCAGCGCGCGAGCTGGTTCGGCCGCGGCTTTGATACAGGGTCTGTGGGCAACTGCGATACATTCGCTGCGGCGCAGTTATAAGACAATCTTTGAGGGAGCTGTCCTTTCGTACCCTTTGCTGTGCAAAGGCACTGCCGGGTGCCGCATTCTGCTGCGCGGTATGAGGCTGGGTGAGAGATTGATAACGACCCAAGCGGGACTCGTTGTGGCTGCTGCCTTCCGGCTCTGACCAGGTTGGCGAGGCGCCTGCCCGCACCAACCTCTCAACCGTCATATAGGCAAACATGCGCCCGGCCGCAAGTCTAGAGCGTGACGCAAAGTCTGATAAAGCCGTCTGGTGTGGTGCCCTTGAGAGCGGGGCGCAGATGAGCGATCTCGGAGATGCAATCCATCGCGTCGGGATGGGTCAGGATAATGGCGCGGGTTTCCCGAGCGGGCGCGAAGTGCCATGGCGGATCGTTCTGCCACGGTAGCGTGGTGCAGGAGGCGAGTGCCTCGATCATGCCAGCCGCGATCGATGTAGTGACTCGCACGGCGACCCGCTCTGCGGGCGTCGGTGCATATCCGCCCCCGCCCGCGACGCGAAACTGGTTTGTCGCCAGAATGAAATCCTGATCCTTTGCCACCGGCAGACCTGCATACCTTAGATCGGTAATCCTCGCATGGGGCGGAGCACCCGGATCGATGGCGTAGTTGAGGCCGAAGATGGTATCGAACTGAAAAGTGGGAATATCAGCATTTACCAGCATCTGCTCGGGTTGATTTGGCGCGAGCGTATTGAACAGGGCCGCCGAATGTTCAAGCCAGCGGCGCAATTGCGCGCCGGTGATGTGAATGCCGACAACCTGATTTGCGAACGGATTGAGCCCGGCAAGATGGCGCTCCAATACATCCCCTTTCGGAACGTAAATGTAGTTTTCCACACCGTCCCGTCCGCCCGCGCCATGCGCTGCGGAGGCCGCAAGGACGGGGAGGGAGGCATCGCTGGTCCCGGCCAGCGCCTTGCTCACGAGCTGGAAGTGGGTCTGCGCGGTGAGCTGCTGGGTCGGCGCTGGGCTGACCACCGAGAAAAAGCTGTGCAGTGCCCGGGGGGTCGCCGCGACCTTCTTGCGAAGCTGGCTGCGGATCTTGTTATGCTGAGGTGTCGCAAGGGCGACGATCTTGGGATCCGGTAGGACGTTCACGCCATTGGGCCGCAGGGTGCAGCGGTGCGACGCAATGCGCCACCCTGTATTGGGATCATGGACGAGATCCAGCTCCATCACTCCCAGATCGGAGCCCGCATGCCCCGGCATCAGGGCGGGAACGCCGGCGAGCGTACTAGCGCGAATGTCAACGCCGGGCCGCGCGGCATAATCTGGGGACGGAAGGCGGCGGTGCGTGTGCCCGAGGATCAACGCATCGATTTGGCCAGTCCGGGCCAAAGCCTGCCCCGCCCGTTCATCGCTGTCTGCTCCATCCGCCATTCCGACACCCATGTGTGCCAGTACTACCACAAGATCGGCACCGGCTGCCTTCAGGCCGCGCGCGGCGACGGCGGCCGCGATTTCCGGCGCCTCGACCATTGACGCCGAGCCCAGATGGTGGCTGTTCCATGCAGCACTCATCGAGGGCAGCACTGACAGGATGCCGAGCGTGAGAGGTCCCGGCGCACTGGCCCCAAGATCAACCGGCAAGAGCAGACTTTGATGCAGGGGGCTTCGGTCTATATTGCGGAGATTGGAGTTGAGAATGGGCATATCAAGCGCTGCGGCCACGTCCCTGAGATATGGCAAACCATGATCGAGATCGTGATTGCCAAGGCCAAGCGCGTCGTAGGCCAGGGTGTTCAGGCAAGCCACGATGGCGTGATCCGGTTTGACCTTGCGGGCAGCCAAACCTGTGGCGAGCGGAGTGCCTTGAAAGGTATCGCCATTGTCGAGCAGGACCACCGGTATCCGGGCCGCATTAGCCTGCGCGCGCTCCTGTGCGATCAGACGCGCAAGTCCGGCGAGGCCGCCACCTTGTGTCGGCTGGTCTTTGGTATAGTCATAGGGCAAAAGATGACCGTGCAGGTCTGTTGTTGCCAACAGCCGCACCCGCGCTGTGCGTTCTGATGGAGGCAAAGTGGGTGTGGCGCTCATGATGGTTAAAATACCAGCACTGGTTGAAAGGGTAAATGGGATTATCGCTCGGTTTCGTTTGCCTTTTCAAATAATTCGATCAATTGCGCGCCGCGTAGGGCCATGAAGGGCAACAGGATGAGAAACGCAGAACATGTTACTTTCGGGGGCTCGGGATTTGACCGCGCGGGCGAGTTGCGCGGCAGTCCGGAGGCGATTGCGAAAGCGGCTGCGGACCCAGCGGCGCGGGCGGTTGTTTTCTGGCGGGGCAAGCCGCTGATCTCGGCGGAGCGCCCTGCCGGATTGATCCGTCTCGCGCTGGATCATGCCGCGCTGAAAGACGTGCCCGGTGCGCCCGTGTTGCTGGGCCGTGAGGAGGGCGCGCCGGTTTTTGCGGTAGATCTCTCTGGCTGGATTCCTGCAGATCTCGACGAAAGCACCCTCGGCGGCTTTGCAGACCCGAGCGAGCAGCGCCATCCTGCCTTGCCCGACTGGATGGTGTTTGCCGAGTTGCGCCGTGTGATGACATGGCTCAGCCCGCGCGATGCGGAGCTTGCGGCGACAGGCCGTGCGGTGTTCAGCTGGCATGACATTCATCAGTTTTGCGCGCGCTGCGGAGCGCCAACGCAGATGACGCAAGGCGGCTGGCAGCGGCTGTGCGGCAGCTGTGGCGCCTCCCATTTTCCGCGGACCGATCCCGTTGTGATCATGTTGATCACGCATGGCAATTCAGTGCTGGTTGGCCGGTCGCCGGGTTGGCCTGCGGGCATGTATTCGCTGCTGGCTGGATTTGTGGAGCCGGGCGAAACGCTTGAGGCGGCCGTGCGCCGCGAAGTGTTCGAGGAAGCAGGCGTGCGCGTGGGCGAAGTCGGATATCTTGCGAGCCAGCCGTGGCCCTTCCCGGCGTCGCTGATGTTCGGCTGCTACGGCGAGGCCGTCAGCACTGAGATCACGATCGATCCGGTCGAAATCGAGGACGCCCGCTGGGTGACGCGCGAAGAGATGATGGCCGTGAGCGAGGGGCATCACCCCGATATTATGCCGGCCCGAAAAGGCGCCATCGCCCATTTCCTGATCGAGCGGTGGTTGTCTGACACTCTGGACTGAACCTTGGGCGCAATGAGTTAGCGATTATGCTGGCTAGATAGTTGACCCATGCCCGAGGCAGATTACACTGCCACTGCAGGCTGAAGCGAGACATAAGAACGAGCGGAACGGGGCGCCCATGAAATTTTCGACCAAAGAAGACATCGAAGCGCCGATCGACGCGGTTTTTGACATGCTGTGCGATTTCGAGATGTTCGAACGCGCAGCGATGCGCCGTGGTGCGGAAGTGCAGCGGACCGATTCCAAAACAGTGCCAGGAGTTGGAATGGGCTGGCGCGGTGCGTTCAACCTGCGCGGCAAGCGGCGCGAGGTGGACATTGAGATGATCACTTTTGACCGGCCCAATGAAATCGTTCTGGAGTGTCAGTCGGCCGGTCTGCTCACGACGATGACGATCGAACTGGTCGCGCTGTCGCGAACGCGGACACGACTGATGATCGCGTTCGAGATCAAGCCGCTGAACCTATCGGCGCGCCTGCTGGTGCAGTCGCTTAAGCTGGCGAAAACCTCTATGACGAAGAAATTCAAGTTGCGGATCGCCGAATTTGCCAAGTCACTGGAAGAGCGGCACCAGCGCGCCTGAGCAGGGCGTCTACTGCTCGATGTCCCAGCGGCCCGGATGGGCGGGATAGACGCCGAGAATGTCGAGCATATTGGTGAAATACCCTAATTCGTCGAGCGCGCGTTTCACCGCCGGATCCTGTGGATGCCCCTCGATGTCGGCGTAAAACTGGGTTGCGGTGAAAGAACCGCCGACCATGTAGCTTTCGAGCTTTGTCATGTTGACCCCGTTGGTGGCAAAGCCGCCCATCGCCTTGTAGAGCGCGGCAGGGATGTTCCGCACTTCGAAAACGAATGTAGTCATCATTTTTTTGCCGCGCCGCGACAGGTCGATCTCGGGGGCCATGAGCAGGAAGCGGGTGGTGTTGTGATCGAGGTCTTCGATCCCATCGGCGAGCACATCGAGGCCGTGAATCTGAGCTGCCACGGCACTGGCGAGCACTCCCTCGTGGGCAGGGCCACCTGCCGCGAGCTCCTGTGCCGCGCCTGCGCTGTCGGCGGCGGCCTCGGAAGTTATGCCGCGTGCTTCCAGATAGCTGCGTGCCTGCGGTAGCAAAACCAAATGTGCGCGCACGTGCTTGATCTGGTCCAGCGCTACACCCGGCTTGGCCATCAGCGCGATTCGAACCCTTACGAAGGCTTCCTCGATGATGTGCATCCCGCTTTCGGGCAGCAGACGATGGATATCGGCCACGCGGCCATAGGTCGTGTTCTCGACCGGCAACATGGCAAGGTCTGCACGACCTTCGCGCACCGCGCGCAGAACCCCGTCGAAAGTGGTACAAGGCACGGGCGTCGCGTTGGGCCGTGCCTGCAAACATGCCTCATGGCTATAGGCACCCAAGGCGCCCTGAAAGGCGATGCGCAGCGGCTTGTTTGCGGTCATCACATCGTTCCTTTGAGAAAACACAGGTAAATGGTCGTTTGGTCGCGGTAACTACACCTTGCTTGCGGGCAGGGAAAGCAATAGATAGCCCTGCAAATGAGTGAACAAACGAGAGCGATGGACTGACCCATGGATACAATGACAATTACAAAAGTTGCTGCAGGTGTGCTGGGTGCGTGGCTGGTGCTGTTGCTGGGCCAATGGGCTGGCGAAGAGGTGTATCACGCGTCCCTGCATGGTGAGCCGTCTTACGCGATCGAGGTCGCGAGTGCGGAGCCCGAAGAGGCAGTCGAAGAAGTACCTTTCGAGGAGCGGATGGCCGCGGCTTCGGTTGAAGACGGTGAGAGAGTGTTCCGCAAGTGCACAGCCTGCCATAAAGTGGCGCAGGGCGAAAACGCGGTTGGTCCGTATCTGTACGGTGTTGTTGGCCGGAATATCGATTCCGCCGAAGGATACCAGTACTCTGGCGCGCTTGAGGAAGTTGCCGATGTCTGGACACCCGAAAACCTCTACGCGTTCCTGGAAAAGCCAAGCACATGGGCGCCGGGTACAACTATGGGCTTCGCAGGACTGAGCCAGTCTGAAGAGCGTGCCGACGTGATCGCCTATCTCGACAGCCTCGACGATTGATCACAGCCCTTTGATTTGGCAAGAGATATGAAAAGGTCGCCTCCGGGCGGCCTTTTTGCTGAGTCTAGCCGGATTTCGCGCAGATCACAGAGTTGCAACTTGTATCTTGGCGCATGCCGCCATTAGCCTACATCACAAAGCTATAGCCTATCGTTTTGGTATAAGGAGCCTGTCCATGAAGCCTCTCGCCCGTGTTCAATACCGTCCCCGCCCTGTTTTCCAGCTGTGGTCCGCGCTCGCGGTGGCTGCAGGTGCTGTGATCTGGGGCAGTGACCTGCGTGCCGAAAACCACGAGACGATGATCACCAGCCATGGATACTCCTTTTACGGTGATCTGACGTATCCCGCAGATTACCCGCATTTCAATTACGTGAACCCTGATGCGCCCAAGGGTGGCGAGATTTCTATCTCGACGCTGGGTACATTCGATTCGATGAACCCCTATTCTCGCAAGGGGCGCGGCGGCGTTCTGAGCACGATCATGTACGAGAGCCTGCTGGGTGACGGTGTCGGTGGCGAAGCGGCACCCGCCGACGTCTATGGCGAAAGCTATTGCCTGCTGTGCGAAAGCATCGAATACCCTGAGAGCAAGGATTGGGTCATCTTCAAGATGCGCCCCGAAGCCCGGTTTTCAAACGGCGATCCGGTCACGGCACATGATATCGAGTTTTCGCACAATCTGTTGCTTGATCAGGGCCTGCAATCCTATGCGGATGCGGTCCGCAAGCGGATCCCCAAGGTCGAGGTCATCGATGACTATACGATCAAATTTTATTTTACCGAAGGCATCTCGCGCCGCTCGCTCATCGATCAGGTAGGCTTTGTGCCTGCGTGGTCGAAGAAATGGTACGAGGAGACAGGCGCGCGGCTCGACGAGAGCCGTCTCGAAATTTCGCCCGGGTCGGGCGCCTATATGGTCGAGACGGTCGATGTGAACCGGCGCATCGTCTACAAGCGCAACCCCGACTATTGGGGTAACGATCTGCCTTTCAACGTGGGGCGCAATAATTTCGACCAGATCCGCGTGGAATATTTCGGTGACGAAAACTCTGCGTTCGAGGCGTTCAAATCGGGTGAATACACCTTCCGTAACGAGGGCAACTCCAAGCAGTGGGCCACAGCTTACGATTTCCCCAAGGTCGCCGAGGGCTTCGTGGTGAAAGAGGAGATCCCCGACGGATCGCCACCAGCGCCAACTGGTATCGTTTTCAACCTTGGCCGCGAAGTGTTACAGGACAAGCGGGTGCGCGAGGCTGTGGCGCTGGCGTTCAATTTCGAATGGATCAACGAATCGCTTCAGTACGGATTGTTCAAGCAGCGCACCTCGTTCACGCAGGATACGCCGCTCATGGCGCAAGGCATACCGCAAGGGCCTGAGCTTGAATTCTTGCAAGGTCTGGGCGATGCGATCGTGCCAGAGCTTTTGACGGACGAGGTCCGCATGCCGCATACCTCCGGTGCGGAGCGCCTGCTGGACCGGCGCAATGCGCGCGCGGCCTCCGAGCTTCTGGACGCGGCAGGCTGGCCTGTGGGCAGTGATGGCATGCGCCGGAATGAAGCGGGTGAACCGCTGCGGCTCACCTTTTTGCTGAACTCTTCGGGCTCTGCCACGCTGGCGGCGGTGATCGAGAACTTCATGGCCAATCTGGAGGATTTCGGCGTCGAGGCTGTTCTGGAGAAGGTCGACAGCTCTCAGTATACCCTGCGCGAGCGCGACCGTGATTATGACATGGTATTCGACCAGTATGCCGCCTTCCTCGGCACGGGCACGGGGCTCTCGCAGCGCTACGGATCGGAGGCTGCGGCTTTCTCGCTGTTCAACCCCGCAGGTCTGGCGAGCCCGATGGTCGATGCGATCATCGAAGCCTCGCTTTTGGCGGATACTCGGGAGCAAGAGGAAGCGGCGATGACCGCCCTCGACCGCGCGCTGCGCTATGAGTTCATCATGATCCCTGCGTGGTACAATGATGTGCATTGGGTCGCTCATTATGATCAATACGGGCGTCCTGAGGATCAACCCGCCTATGCGCTGGGCTATCTCGATTTCTGGTGGTACGACGCCGCCAAAGCTGAAGAGCTGCGCGCGGTAGGCGCGCTGAGGTAATCCATGGGCGCCTATATTCTCAGACGGCTGTTGCTGATCCCGGTCACATTGTTCGGGATCATGCTTGTCAACTTTGCTCTGGTGCAATTCGTGCCAGGCGGGCCCGTGGAGCAGGCGATCGCCCGTATTCAGGGCGGCGGTGATGTTTTCGGCGGCTTTGCCGGATCGGGCTCGGATGCCAGTACCGTGGATCTGGGTGGATCAGACAACTACGTGGGATCGCGCGGGCTGCCGCCCGAATTCATAGCGGAGCTCGAGCGGGAGTTCGGCTTTGACAAACCGCCCGTCGAGCGATTTTTCCGCATGATGGGCAACTACCTGACCTTCGATTTCGGGGAGAGCTATTTTCGCTCCATTTCCGTCATCGACCTGATCAAGGAAAAACTACCCGTCTCGATCACGCTGGGGCTTTGGTCGACGCTGATCGCCTATCTCATCTCGATCCCGCTGGGGATCAAAAAGGCCGTCCGAGACGGGTCAAAATTCGACACCTGGACATCGGGCGCGATCATCGCCGCCTACGCGATCCCAGGGTTTCTCTTTGCGATCTTGTTGCTCGTGCTTTTCGTGCCCGCCAATTGCTTCCGGATTCCGGTGCTGGCGGAGGCGTGGCCGGGCGGCGCGGCCTTCAACCCGACGTGCTATGAGCTTTTTCCGCTGCGTGGCCTCACCTCCGACAATTTCGCGGAGCTCAGCGCATGGGGCAAGGTCAAGGATTACGTCTGGCACATCACCCTGCCGGTACTGGCTTCGACGATTTCCGCCTTCGCTACGCTAACGTTGCTGACGAAAAACTCCTTTCTTGATGAAATCAAAAAGCACTACGTCATGACCGCGCGTGCCAAGGGGCTGTCCGAGCGCAAAGTGCTCTACGGCCATGTGTTCCGCAATGCGATGCTCATTGTGATCGCTGGCTTTCCAGCAGTTTTTATCGGGGTGTTCTTCGGCTCCTCGCTCATCATCGAGACGATCTTCTCGCTCGATGGTCTGGGGCGGCTTGGCTTCGAGGCGGCGGTGGCGCGGGATTATCCTATCGTATTCGGAACGTTGTTCATCTTCGGCCTGATCGGTCTGGTGGTCGGGATCATTTCCGATCTGATGTATGTGCTGGTCGATCCGCGCATTGATTTCGAGCGGAGGGAGGGCTGATGCAGGCACCAAATCCGTCGCCCGCCGCCGATGCTCCGGCACCAGTCGTGCCTGCAGCGCCGCGCCGCAGGCTGTCGCCGCTCAACCAGCGCCGCTGGCGCAATTTCACGCGAAACAGGAGGGCTTATTGGTCAATGTGGATCTTCGCGGTGGTCTTCATACTCTCGCTCTTCGCCGAGTTTCTGGCGAACGATAAACCGATCCTCGTGAATTACCGCGGCGAAATGTATATGCCGATCTTCAACTTCTATCCCGAAACGGCATTCGGCGGGGATTTCCAGACCGAAGCGGCCTACCGCGATCCCGAAGTTCGGTGTTTGATCGCCAGTGGCGGGCTGGAGGCTTGTTTTGACGATCCCGAGGGGATCGTAGAGCAGATCGACGCCGGTACATTCGGCGCGGGGGTGGAAGGGTTCGAAAAGGGGTGGTCGATCTGGCCGCCGATTCCTTACAGCTATGACACTGCGGTGGACCGGCCCGGCGCTGCGCCCCTGCCGCCCAACGGGGAGAACCTGCTGGGCACGGATGGCACCAAGCGTGACGTGCTCGCCCGCGTGATACACGGCTTTCGCCTCAGCATCGTGTTTACTCTCGTCGTCACGGGGCTTGCCACGCTTATCGGAATTGTGGCGGGTGCGGTACAGGGGTTCTTCGGTGGCTGGCTCGATCTGATATTCCAGCGGGTGATCGAGATCTGGACATCGACGCCGTCGCTTTACGTTATCATCATCATGTTCGCGATCCTTGGGCGAAGTTTCTGGCTCTTGGTATTCCTACTGGTCCTCTTTAGCTGGACCTCGCTCGTTGGTGTCGTACGCGCCGAGTTTTTGCGTGCGCGTAATCTGGAATACGTGCGCGCGGCACGGGCCTTGGGCGTGGGCAACACCACCATCATGTTCCGCCACATGCTGCCCAATGCCATGGTGGCAACGCTGACCATGCTGCCGTTTCTGATCACAGGCACGATCTCCTCGCTGGCGGTGCTCGACTTCCTCGGCTTCGGGTTGCCGTCCTCTGCGCCCTCGCTGGGTGAGCTGACCTTGCAGGCCAAGAACAATCTGCAGGCGCCCTGGCTTGCCTTCACCGCGTTCTTCACCTTCGCGATCATGCTGTCGCTGCTGGTGTTCATCTTCGAGGGGATCCGCGATGCGTTTGATCCCAGAAAGACCTTTACCTGATGCAGCCCCTTCTGGATGTAAAAGACCTGCGCGTGTCCTTCCGGCAGGACGGCAAGCTGACCCCGGCTGTCAAGGGGATCTCGTTTCACCTCGAGCGCGGCGAGACCGTGGCGCTCGTAGGGGAGAGCGGTTCGGGCAAGTCGGTCTCGGCGCTGAGCACCGTGAGCCTGCTGGGCGATACGGCGCATGTGGAAGGCTCGGTCACGTATGACGGTCAGCAGATGATCGGTGCCTCCGAAGCGCTGCTGCGCAAGGTGCGCGGCAATGACATCAGTTTCATCTTTCAGGAGCCAATGACGTCGCTGAACCCGCTGCACACCATCGACAAGCAGCTGGCGGAATCGCTGACGCTGCATCAGGGGCTGACGGGTGCGCCGCTGCGTGAACGTATTCTGGAGCTGTTGTTGAGAGTGGGCATCCATGACGCCGAAAGCCGTCTTGGCTCCTATCCGCACCAGCTTTCGGGCGGGCAGCGGCAGCGCGTGATGATCGCCATGGCGCTCGCCAACAAGCCAGACGTGCTGATCGCAGATGAGCCGACGACAGCGCTAGACGTGACCATTCAAGCCCAGATCCTCGACCTCCTCAAGGAGCTGAAGGACAGCGAAGGCATGGGTCTGCTGTTTATCACGCACGATCTGGGGGTGGTACGCCGCATCGCCGACCGTGTCTGTGTTATGCAGCACGGCGAGATCGTGGAGCAGGGGCCAACACACGAAATCTTTGATAATCCAAAGCATCCCTATACGCAAAAGCTGTTGGGCGCGGAGCCCACGGGTGGGCCTGCGCCTGTGCCTGCCGGGTCAGAGATTATCGCGCAGACCGAGAGCCTCAAAATCTGGTTTCCGATCCAGAAGGGGCTGCTGCGCCGCACCGTCGGGCATGTGAAGGCCGTCAACGATGCAAGCCTCACCGTGCGCGCGGGCGAGACGATTGGGATCGTGGGTGAGAGCGGATCGGGCAAAACTACGCTCGCGCTCGCCATCATGCGGCTGATCGCTTCAGAGGGTGGAATTAGCTTCATGGGCAAGGATATCCGCCAATGGTCGACCAAGGAACTGCGGCGACTGCGCAAGGATATGCAGATCGTGTTTCAGGATCCCTTCGGCAGCCTGTCGCCCCGCATGACCTGCATGCAGATAATCGCGGAAGGGCTGACCATCCATAAGGTCGATCCTGACCGCGATAAACGCGAGCTAGTGCACGATGTGATGGTCGAGGTGGGTCTTGATCCCGCGACGATGGACCGCTACCCCCACGAATTTTCCGGCGGGCAACGACAGCGGATCGCCATCGCCCGCGCGATGGTGCTCCGCCCCCGCCTGCTGGTGCTCGACGAGCCTACGAGCGCGCTCGATATGACCGTGCAGGTCCAGATCGTCGACCTGCTGCGCGCGCTTCAGTTGAAGTACGGGCTGGCCTATTTGTTTATCAGCCATGATCTGCGGGTCGTGCGCGCCATGTCGCACCAGGTCATGGTGATGAAGCGGGGCGACGTGGTCGAATACGGGGATGTTGATGCGCTCTACGATAACCCCCAGACAGAATACACGCGGACCCTTTTGCAGGCCGCTACCTGGAAGCCCTAGTCAGGCTTACAGATCATCTGGGTCGATGCACCTCGTCTTGCGCGGGGTAAACCAGCGATGGCGCTTTTCTTGTGGGATCGATGGTACGTCCCTGACACGAATTTGGCCGGTCCGGGTCGCGTGCATGAAGGCTTGCGCATAGATATTGATCATCTTCGTTCTCCTGATATGTGCTCCTATCCTTGACGAAACGCGTGACGGATGCGACTCATGGATTTTTAAGACATGTAAGCTAAGGTGACATATGGATTGGCGTGCGCTTCCACCGCTCTCTGCCCTGCGGGCGTTTTGCGCGTTCGCTGACAGTGGCAGCGTCGTCGCTGCGGGTGATGCGCTTGGGGTGTCCCACGCGGCGATAAGCCAGCAACTGCGAGCCCTTGAGGCACATTTGAATGTCACACTTCTGGAGCGATCGGGGCGCGCGCTTCGACTTACGGCCCGTGGGGAGCAACTTGCTCAAGCCTTGCGCACGGGGTTTGCACAGATAAACGAAGGGGTTGCCGTGGTCACTGGCGCGCGCGACGCGCGGCCCTTGCATGTTTCGGTCACGCCTACGTTCGCTGCGCGCTGGCTCATGCCGCGGCTCGCTCGCTTTCGGATGGTGCATCCCGATGTTGATCTGATGATCGATCCGACTGCCGAAGTCGTCACGCTGGGTCCCGACGGGATCGACCTCGCCATCCGGTTTGGCCAAGGGGGATGGACAGGTCTTGAGACGCGCCTGCTATGGGAAAGCACGATGGTCGTCGTCGGAGCGCCCAGCCTTGTGGGGGATGCGGCCTATCCGGATTTGGAGGCGCTGGCGCAATTTCCGTGGATGGAGGAATTCGGCAATTCGGAATCAACAAGCTGGCTCGAGAAGCAGGGCTTCGGCGTGCGTGCCGCAGGTATGCTACGGGTCCCGGGAAACTTGCTGGTGGATGGTGCCCGTGATGGGCAGGGGGTCGCGGTGACTGTGCGCAGGTTTGTCGAGCCCGATATCGAGGCGGGCCGGTTGCGCGTTCTGCACGAAGAGAACAGGGCCGGAACCGGCTATCACATCGTCACGCGCCCCGGTGTAATGCGCGCGCCGCTCAAGGCCTTCGTATCATGGCTCAAGCTTGAAGCGCTGGATCCCTGACTGCGTTCAGCCCGGCCCGATCATGAAGCAGCTGACATTGCGGGCCTTGAGCCTGCGGCAGGCCAGATCGGCTGTCTCCCGCGTCATGCCGAGGAAATTCGCGTCAAATCCCTGTGGCTTTTGAACGACTTTCCGCAGGGAGCCATCGAGGCTCGACATTTCGGCCAGCGCTGTTTTGATCAGTACCTTTTCAGCGGCATAGCGGCTATTGTATCTGCCCACATTGACACCCCAATGCCGCCCGCCGGAGGTTGAAACGCGAGTGACCACCTCTTGGGGGGCTTGCGTTTTCTTTTGGGTCGGAGCGGCACCGATGACAACCAGGCCCTTGGGCCGCAGAGTTGGACGCATCGTTGTTGTCGCGGCGGCAAGCATGATTTCAGCATCTGGTTCTGCCGTCTCCGCTTCAGCCATCGCCATGTTTTCGGGCCGTGGGGGCGGTGTGGCAGTAGGAACAGCAGGAGCGGTCGGTGACTGTACGGCTTGGGCCACAGCCGCATCAATGGCAGAGCTCAGAATATCGCTGATCGGGTCCGACAGTTCGGCAACCGCCACCAGCACGGGCGCTTCGCTTGCCGGCCGCAGCACAGGGCGGATCGACGTGGATACAGCGCGGATCAGACGGATGGTTTTTCCCTTTGCGCCCGGTACTGCTGCGCTTGAGGCAACCTGTTCGCCGCCACCGCCGTTATCGGCAATATAGGCCGGAAGATCCGGCTTGCGGATCGGGGCATTTGAGGGAGCTCTGCGGAAGCCCAGATCCATGAGCTCTGCCACTTTCGCGTTTCGCGACGTCGTGGAGTTCCCGCCGAAGACGGTCACGATGATACGCTCATTGCCACGCTCCGCCGAGGCGGTAAGGTTGAAGCCCGCTGCGCGAGTGTAGCCTGTCTTGATACCGTCGGCCCCTTTATATGAATTCAGAAAGCGGCGGTTTGTGTGGCTGACCTTGCTGATACCGGCATCTGCCGTAATGCGCGAGAATAGATTGTAGTACTGCGGATAATCATAGAGCAGGTGGCGGCCCATGATTGTCATGTCTCTTGCAGTGGACTGGTGACCCACTTCGGTCAGGCCATGGGCGTTTTTGAATATCGTTCGGGTCATCCCGAGTTGTTTGGCGGTACGGTTCATACGGCGTGCGAACTGTGCTTCTGAGCCAGATATCGCTTCGCCGATGGCTGTGGCGGCATCATTGGCGGATTTCACCGCTGCGGCCCGGATCAGATAACGCATGGCGATGCTCTGGCCTTCGCGCAGGCCCAGCTTGCTCGGCGGCTCGGCGGCGGCATTGCGGCTGATGCGTACCTCTTTATCGAGTGAAATCTCGCCGCGCTCGATTGCTTGAAACGCGATGTAGAGTGTCATCATCTTCGTGAGGGAGGCGGGATGCAGAGGGGTCTCTGCGTTGGTCGAGTGAAGCACCTCGCCCGTGCGCGCATCAATAACATATGCGGCATATGGAGCGGCTTTCGCACTCATCGGAACGAGAACAAACAGCCAAAGAGCCGCAAGAATGAATAGCCCGAAACGGGCCGGCTGCGAGCGCCGAACCTTCATGATAACCTGCCTAATCTGCCTCTGGCCCCCGATTTTTCGAGTGGCCTTATTATTTATTGTCTAAAACGTACCATGAAAGACTGCGGCTGATAACCCGTTTTATAGCAGGTTTTAAAGGATTTTCAGCGCTTTGGAAAAGCACATATTGGGGCTCAAAAACGACCCGACACAACACCCGCTATTATGGCAGAAATGTGGCGGGATCTAGGCGGCGTTTGCCTTAATTGAACAGCGTTTACGCGGAGGTGATTCAGGCGCGCCGATCAGTCGAGGGTCAGAGAGGCGTAGTGGGTCTCAAGGAACCCGATCTCGACCCCGAAAATGCAGGCCCTCGGGACGTGGGGGCGAAGCGTGGATTGGAGAGCGGCAAGCAAATCTTGCATGAACGCTTCATCACGGTGGGGCTTTTTGAGCATGCGCACGCGCAACAGAATATGGGCGTGGTGTGTCATATCCAGTGCGTGCGCCCGACCCTTGCAGGCACCGGAATTTGGGTCATGTGCCTGAATGGTCTCCTCGACTGCGGCGAGAAAACTGGCCGCATCCAGCGGGATCTGCGCGGAATAACTAAGGTCAGCCTGTGGCATATGCATCTCCTAGAACAAGCGCTTGAACGAGATCCGGCAATTCCGCCAAATCATTAATTTCGTGAAATTTGTCGTGCTCCGGGGTGTCTGCGTGTTCGATTTCCCAGGTCAGGCGGTGGGGCACATGCACCCCCCATCCCCCGGCGGCGATCATCGGCACCACATCCGATGCCATCGCATTGCCGACCATCATCCCCTGACCGGCGCCGCTGCCATGGTTGGCGAAAATGCGGGTATAGGTGTCGGGAGTCTTCGCAGATACGATCTCTACTCCGTGAAAGAGATCGCGCAGGCCCGATTGCGCCAGCTTGCGCTCTTGGTCCAGGAGATCGCCTTTGGTGATTACGAGGACAGTGTAGCGCCCCCGCAGATGCTCGACCGTCTCCGCGGCATGGGGCAGTAGATCGACCGGATGGCTCAGCATTTCCCGGCCCGCGTCGAGCAGTTGTGTGATCACCGTGGCTGGAACCCGACCATCGGTCACTTCTATGGCGGTCTCGATCATCGACAGCGTGAAACCTTTGATCCCAAAGCCGTAATGCGGCAGGTTCCGCCGCTCTGCTGCTAAAAGACGCGCCATTAGCGTGTTGTGGTCCGTATGTTCAGCCAGCAACGCCGCGAAACGATCCTGCGTCAACGCGAAGAACTGCTCGTTGTGCCAAAGCGTATCGTCGGCATCGAAGCCGATTGTCGTCAGGGTCTGGGACATATTGGCGCCATACCTCTTTTCTAAATGAGCCTGAGCGTTATATAGACAAACTAACACCCCGATGAACACGCATTTACCGCAGGAGCAGCAATGCACCTTGATCCGATGATGATGGCAGGCTCGCAAGACGACGACGATACCGAACTGCTGACCAAAGTTAAGCCTAAGACGAAGCGGCCACCGATGTATAAGGTGATGCTGCTCAACGATGATTTCACGCCTATGGAGTTCGTTGTGCATGTTTTAGAACGCTTTTTTGGCCTCAATCATGCGCAGGCCTTCGAAATCATGTTGACGGTACATAAAAAAGGGCTCGCTGTCGTGGGCGTGTTCAGCCACGAAATTGCCGAGACCAAAGTGGCGCAGGTGATGGACTTTGCGCGCCGCCACCAGCATCCGCTTCAATGCACCATGGAAAAAGAAGAATAGGCGATGCTTGATTCGCGACTGCCGCTGGCGCTTGACGGCGGCGGCCTTGTCTGGCCTGAGAAGGGGACAATCGCTGTGTTCGGCCCCTCCGCGGATCTTGATCTGGAGGGGTTCCCGAAGGATCGAATCCAGATCATCCACGATTTTTATCCGGCCTATGCTGTATGGTCCGCACGCGACGTGAGCGTGGCGGTGGTCAGCGAGGGACGCTACGCGGCTGCTGTGGTCTGCTTGCCACGCGCCAAGATGGAAGCGCGCGCGATGATAGCGGAGGCCTGCGCGCTTAGCGATGGTCCGGTGGTGATCGACGGGCAAAAGACCGACGGGATCGAGGGAATTTTTAAGGCGATGAAAGCGCGCGTGAGCGTGCACGGACCCGTCACGAAAGCGCACGGTAAGCTCTTCTGGATTGACGCGCCCGCTGCTGACAACTTTGCCGATTGGGCTGCTGGACCTGAGCTGACCGAGGGTGGCTTCTGGACCGCGCCGGGCGTGTTCTCGGCGGACGGTGTCGATATCGCTTCCGCATTGCTCGCTGATGCCCTGCCCGAGAAATTGGGCAAGCATGTGTGTGATCTGGGGGCGGGCTGGGGCTTTCTCTCGGCCCATGTCCTGACCCGGGCGGGCGTAGAGGCTGTTCATCTTGTCGAGGCAGGGCATGTTGCGCTGGAGTGTGCGCGCCGCAACGTGACGGACCCGCGCGCGCAGTTCCATTGGGCAGATGGCACCGATTGGACCCCCGAGCACCGGGTCGATACGATTGTGATGAACCCGCCGTTCCATGTGGGGCGTGCGTCCGAGCCGCAAATAGGGCAGGCCTTCGTGGCCTCTGCTGCGCGATTGCTGACGCCACAGGGGCACCTGTGGATGGTAGCCAACCGCCATCTGCCCTATGAGGCGGAGCTGAAAACCCGCTTCATCTCGGTCGAAGAGATCGGCGGCGATGCGCGGTTCAAACTGTTCCATGCCTCTCGGCCCCTGCGCAACCGCCGCTAACTCCTTAAAAAGGAAACACCATGTCATTTTCCATCGCTGGCAAAACTGCGATCGTCACGGGTGCTGCCAATGGTATCGGCCTCGCGATCGCGCGTGATTTCGCGGATAAGGGCGCCAATGTGATGTGCGCCGATATGGATGAGAAACGGCTCAAGGACGAACTGGGCGAGGCGCGTGACGAAGGCAACATCCGCTTTTTCGCTGGCGATCTGCGGCAGCGCCTGACCATCGCGAACCTTGTGTCTGCGACAATCGATGCCTTCGAGCAGGTGGATATTCTCGTGAATGCATCCCGCCAGGTATTTCCTACGGATGCGTTCGATGTGGACGACACCTCTGTCGATATGCTGCTGGAGCAAAACCTGATGACAGCATTGCGCCTGTCTCAGCAGGTTGCCAAGCGGATGATGAAACAGGGGGAGGGGCAACCTGAAGGACAGGTAGGCTCTATCATCAATCTCAGCTCGACCGCGGCACATCACACGCAGCCAGAACTGATGGGCTATTCCATCGCCTCCGCGGCGCTTGATCAGATGACCCGCTCGATGGCGCTTTCGCTGGCCCCGCACCGAATTCGCGTGAACGCTGTTGCGTTCGGCTCCGTCATGTCAGCATCGCTCAAGGCTTCCGTCGCCGAAAACCGTGAATGGCGTGATGACATCCGTAGCCATACGCCGTTAGGTCGCATCGCGTCGCCAAGCGAGCTTGTGGAGGCGATTCAGTTCCTTGCGGCCGACAGTTCGAGCTTCATGACGGGAGAGGTTATGGTGGTCGATGGAGGCCGCTCCCTGCTCGATGCAGTCACGGCGCCCGCGCATTGAATCTGCAGGATCTTGCTCTGTTCACGCTGGGCCAGATGTGATGTAAGCATGTCAAAATATTCTGACAGAGAGCCTTACCATGACTGCTTCCTTTGAGCCTGAAAAAGACCGCGCGAGCGCCTGGTTTCGTAGCCTGCGCGACGACATTGTTGCATCTTTCGAGCAGCTTGAGGACGAACATGCCGAAGGTCCGCTCACCGATATGCAGGTGGGCCGTTTCGAGGTGACCAGCACGTCTCGTACCTCCGATGATGGATCGGACGCGGGGGGCGGGCTGATGAGCGTGATGCGCGGGGGCCGGGTTTTCGAGAAGGTCGGCGTCAACATCTCGACCGTCTACGGCACGCTTGGCGAGCGCGCGCAAAAGGCAATGGCAGCGCGCGGTGTGCCCGGCATGGCGGAGGACCCGCGCTTTTGGGCCTCGGGCATCAGTTTGGTCGCACATATGCAAAACCCCCATGCGCCTGCAGTTCACATGAACACGCGCATGTTCTGGACCCCCGGGGCCTGGTGGTTCGGCGGTGGCTCCGATCTCAATCCCTGCATCGAATACACCGACGATACGGCGCATTTTCATGCCACTCAGCAAAAGTATCTTGATCCGCATGGTGCCGAGATCTACCCGAAACTCAAGGAATGGGCCGACGAATATTTCTACATCCCGCACCGTAACCGCGCGCGCGGAGTGGGCGGCATTTTTATGGACGATCGCAATACCGGCGATTGGGAGGCCGATTTCGCCCTGACGCAGGACATCGGGCGCGCGTTCCTGCCCGCCTATGTGCCGCTGGTGGAAAAGCGCAAACCGCAGGTCTGGACCGAAGCTGACAAGGATGCGCAATTGATCCACAGGGGGCTCTATGCGGAGTACAATCTTGTCTACGATCGCGGCACCAAATTCGGGCTTGAAACCGGACATGACGCCAACGCCGTTCTGATGAGCCTGCCCCCGCTGGCCAAGTGGGTTTGAGCGGCGCGCGTGATGCTGTTTGTGCCTTGACGCAGGCGGGTGGCTATCATAGTTCACCCGCACGGCGGCGTTATAGCTCAGTTGGTTAGAGCGAACGACTCATAATCGTTAGGTCCCTGGTTCAAATCCAGGTAACGCCACCATTTCTCATACTTTGCATGTGATGTTGATTATCGTCTTGCGGCAGCGGATTTATCCTATCCGCCTGCTTTGCGGCGACACGGGATTTGTGTAGCGGCGCCGTCCGCTCAGAGTGCTGTCCTCCACCGCGGTGACAAAACATCTTGGGGGTTTTTCAATTGTGCATTACATTTAATCGCATGGCACAATTTGACACCTCTTCGAGCATAGATGATTCCCGTACTGCCCTGATGGGCAGGCTCGCGCAGCGTGTCCGTGACGAGCGAAATAAAAAGGGTTTGCCCAGGCGCGTGGTGTCCGAGCGATCGGGTGTGTCGCCGCGCTATCTTGCCCAGCTCGAAGCGGGTGAGGGGAATATTTCAATTGCTTTGCTGGAGCGAGTTGCGGGAGCGCTGGATGTGCCCATCGAAGCCCTGATCGCTCAACAGCAGATTTCAGCGGACAGTGATGCACAGCGCATCGCCCAACAGTTCTCCCGCGCATCGGCGGATGTAAGGCGCCAGATCGTGTCGCTTTTGGAAGATAAAAAGTGGGCGGACATAAAGGCAGGTCGCATCTGCCTTCTGGGCTTGCGCGGTGCAGGAAAGACCACCCTTGGAAGGCTTGCCGCAAAGGCTCTGGGCACCCCTTTTGTCGAGTTGGATAGCCTGATCGAAGGGGAGACCGGTATGCCGGTCGCTGAAGTGCTGTCGCTCTATGGTGTAGATGGTCTGCGCCGTCTGGAGGCAGAAGCGCTTGAGCGGGTGATCAAAACCGATGGTCCGATGATCCTGTCCGTCCCGGTTGATTTGGTCGAGCAGGCGAGGCCCTTTGGCCGTCTGCTCGCGCGCTTCCATACCGTCTGGTTGCAGGCCTCTGCGCAGGAGCATGTCATGCGTGTACGCAACCGAAGCGATACGGAGGCCACACTGGCGGATGACGAGCCACAGGCTCTTGCGCACATTAACGCGCTGATGCTGGCTCTTGCGCCCGAGTTTGCGCGCGCGCAAGCGACGCTCGATACATCCGGTCAGGGTCAGCAAAGCGCTGCGCGCGCGCTTGTTTCGCTGATGACGGATTATAAATTCATACACGCCGACTGAACCGGATCAAGGCCACATCGCTCCGAGCCTTGACGCTTGACTGCCATAAAAAAGGACCGCGATATACGCGGCCCTCCATTTGTTACCCTGACGGATAAAGCGTCTTAGCTCCACGCCATACGTGCGGGGTGATATTCGAAGCTGATGTGATGCGCAGCACCGGTCAGGCCTTCTTTCGTATGGTTGTAGAGCGAGCGCCAATAGGGCTGGATCGTGACGCCCTCGTCCTGAATCATCCGCTGGCCGCGTTCCATAAGTGCCCGACGCTTGTCCACATCGGGGGTCGCGAGTGCTTCCGTAAGGATCGCGTCGAACTCGGGATTGGACCAGCCAAACTCGTTCCATGCTTCGCCAGAGCGGTAGGCTAGTGCCCAGATCTGTACGCCAAGTGGGCGTGGGTTCCAGTTGGTCGAAGAGAAGGAATACTTGGTCCAGTCGTTCCAGAAGGTGGAGCCGGGCAGGATCGTCCGCTTCACCTTGATGCCCGCATCGCGCAGCTGGGCTGCTACCGCATCGGTGGTGTCCTTGCGCCAGGCATCGTCGATGGAGAAGAGCTCATGCTCGAAATCGGCCATGCCTGCTTCTTCCATAAGTGCCAGTGCCCCCGCCGGATCCGCTTCGCGTCGCGGCAGCTCGGCGTATTCGGGGTGCATCGGGCCGATGTGGTGGTTCTCGGCCGTGAGCCCCTTGCCGGCATAACCCAGCTCGAGCAGTACGGAGTTGTCCACCGCCATGGACAGAGCGCGGCGCACGCGGGCGTCCTCATAAGGACGCTTGCCATCGACTTCGGCGAGCTGGTTCGGGCGGATCACGATAGTTGAGGCCGTTGCGATCGAATGTTCGACCCAGCCATCCAAGCTCGACAGAATGTCGATGAAATCGCCCTCCATGGAATAGAATGCATCGACTTCCTCTGCTTCGGCCGCTGCGATCCAAGCGGAGGGATCGGTGCCGTAGTCGATATATTCCAGACGGTCGATATAGGGCCCACCATAAACTTCGGTGCCCCACCACGTGTGGTCCTCGTTTTTGACGAGCACGCCTTTGACGCCCACTTCGAGCGATTCCGGCAGGTACGCCCCGGTGCCGATAGGGTTGCTCACCATTTCTTCCGCGTTAAACGAGCTGTGCACGATTGCGGCAGGATAGTCGGCCATGCCTGCGATTAGCGTGATGTCGGGAACGGGCAGCGTGAGCTTGATCGTGTGGCTGTCCACCATTTCGACGATACCCTCAGCGAGCTTATCCGTGGTGGGATCGATCAGGGTCGCGAAACGGCCCGCCATCGAGTTGCCCTCAACCGCTTTGTCGCACCAGCCGGTAATGTTGCGCACCACGTCCTCGGCGGTAAAATCGTCGCCGTTGTTCCATTTGACGCCCTGGCGCACGTTCAAAGTATACTCGGTTGCGTTGTCGTTGATCTCCCAGCTTTCCAGCAAGGCGGGGGTGAACGTGCCGTCGTTTTCCCAGATCGCGAGATACTCCAGCCAGCCGCGCGAGAAGTTGGCGATCTGGGACCAGTCATAAGTGCGCGGATCCTTGAGCGCGCGCACTTCCATCTGCATGCGCACGGTGCCGCCCATGGTCTTGTTGCCATGCCCGTCTGCTTGCGCCGGTGTGGGCAGCCCGATCATAGCATAGGCTGTGGCCGTCGTGGCGCCAAAGGCACTGGCCATCGCAAGAAATTCGCGGCGGTTTACGGGGTCGGCTTTTGCAAGCTCAGCATGGTCCAGAATGGCCTGCGGCAACGGCTTGCCGGTGCGTGTGGTGAATGTCATCTTCTTCCTCTCTGTTGTACATGCGGCAGCCCATTTGATCAGCGCGCTGCAACGTAAGGCCCGATTCCACGAGCTTGGTGATTGCAGGTTTTTCCTGCTTTTGGTGCTGGTTTTCAGGATAAAACCAGAAACCCTCAAGATATGGCTGATGATCAAGGCATATGCCGCCCCCGTCAACCCCGGAGCGGGAATATGGAAATGAGCGCGTTGGGGGTGCGAACGCCAGCAAGGAGCTGATCTTTGACCACTCTATCGGGTGCTGCGAGCAATGGACCACTAGCGACCTAGACGCGCCATGAACCGCGGGGATGCGGAAGCTGGCTTGACCTACTACGGTGTCGCGAAGGCGCGAGATGGGCATTGAAATGAGGCATCTTAGAGGTTTTCGCGAGCTTTCGTGATCTCGGTCCTGCGGCGATCAAGCCGATTCTCTCGCGGGGGCGAAAGCGCGCAGCGGGTGGCGCTGTGCGACAAGAGCTTCGGCATCGCCGGCATCGCTGATCCGCAGGCTGTCCAGCGGGGCGTCCTCCACGAAAAGTGGGGGCAGCCCCATCGCGGCGCGCGCGTCCGTCGTGATCATCGGCAGCCATTGCGCCATCGGCGGATCCAGATGTGCGGCGAGCGCAGTGAGGTGCAGCGCGGCCATGGCATCAAACTGCCCTAGCGGGCAAAAGGCATCTGCCACATTGTCCGATCCCGTGAGGATCCGAACCCCTGCCGCCCGTAATTCCCGCAGCCGAGTCAGACCGCGCCTGTCCGGTGTGCCGTTGCTGCGGTCCTGCAGGTAGAGATTGGTTGTGGGAAGGGCGCAGACCGCGATGCCCGCGCGCGCCAGTTTGTCCGCGATGCGGGCCACGCTTTCTTCTTTGCGGTCCATCAGGCTACACGCATGACCGCACAGGATCGGCCCCTCAAACCCAGTGGAAAGGGCGGCATCCGCAATCATTTCCAGTCCGTTGAACTCGCCTAGGCCCTCATCCACATGGAAATCGAGTGGCAGGCCATGATCGCTCGCTTCCTCCATCATGCGCGATATGCCCTCTTGCATCCTGTCGTGATCGAGCACGAAGCCGCCAAGCGCGCCGCCCGCCTGCGCGGCGGCAGAGGCAAGCGCGCGGGCAAAAGAGGCATCGGCCATACGGTCCACGCCGGTAAGGGGGCTGAGCTGGAGTATGATCCCCTCCGCTTCCTGCGCCATTTCGCATAGAACATCCCAAGCCATCGGGCGCGCGGTGCCGTCGCCCCAATCCACATGGCTGCGCAGCGCCCCCGCGCCCGAAGCCCGTGCCTCCCGCAAGCCGCGTCCCGCGCGGGCGCGGATGTCGTCCGGTGTCCAATGTGTTTTATCGCGGACCTGTGCAGCAATGGCTGTGCGCAGATCTCCGGCCACGGGGCCGAGCCGTGAGATAGTATGGCATTTATCCAGATGGCAATGCGGATCGGTGAGTGCCGGGATCACGATGCCCTCAGGGCTGGCTAGATCCCCGCCCGATAACCCGACGAGCCTGCGCTCCCGTACGATCGGGAGACCACACTGGAAATCGCCATGACGTTGGCCGCCGAAGCTGTCAGGATTTCGCAGCAGGATGCGGGGGATAAGGATCTCGTTCATCCCTTCGGACATATTACGGGACGCTCCACTGTCGAGGACGTGCTGCAAAAACCCTTTGACCGCGACCTTGAAAACCGCCACCTGATGAGACATGACACCACACCTCAAAGGCATCCTGCTCACATTGCTGGGCGTCCTGTTCGTCGTTCCCGATAGCCTTTTCGTGCGGTTGATTGTGGCGGATGCGCTCACGGTCGCGTTCTGGCGGCTTTTGGGCGCGGGCATCGCGATCGCGGCCGGACTGCTGGTCTGGCAAGGCGCTGCGCCGTTTCGGGTGGTGTTGCGCACGGGGCGCGTGGGGCTGATCTACGGGTTTTGCACAGGCATCAGCGGGCTCTTGTTCGTACTGGCGGTGGCCAATACCTCCGTCGCGAATGTGGTGTTCATCATCGCGTCGATGCCCGTGTTTGCCATGGTGTTCAGCCGCATTTTTCTCGGCGAGCCGATCACGCGGCGGATGATGCTCACCATACTGGCCGTATTCGTGGGGCTGAGCGTGATCGCTTATGGTTCGGGCGAGACGCAGGGTGCATCTTGGAAGGGTGATCTGCTCGCGCTTTCGGTATCGGCGATTTTCGCCGCCGGTCTCACGGCCGCCCGGCAGATGCGCCATGTCTCGATGGTGGCTGCTGTGCCGTTGGCTTACGTGTTGTTCGCCATTGTACTGTTGCCGGTCGCCGCCCCATTCAGCGTGCGGGTCGACCAGATCCCGCTTGTGGTCCTGCACGGCGGATTTATCGCGCTGTCGTCGATCTTTCTAGCCCTTGGCCCGCGCTATATCACCAGCGCAGAAGTGTCGTTGTTGATCCTGGGCGAGAGCGTCCTCGCGCCTCTTCTGGTCTGGCTCATGCTCTCGGAAAATCCCGGCCCTTGGGCCGTCGCGGGCGGCAGCGTGGTGCTCGGCGCGCTCTTCGTGTCGAACCTGGTGGTGTTGGTGCGGCGCAGGCGGGCTTAGAAGTCTGCGGTTACGCCGGGCAATTTGAGTGCCTTGATCATATCGCGCAGTTCTTGCCGCGCAGCGATGTTTGAGATGTTGAGCTGCTTGACCCCAACATCTTTGAGGTCCAGCAACGTCAAACCACGCGGAAACAGCTCGCGGAAAATCACACGCTCGTTGAAGCCCGGCGCCACGCGAAAGCCAATGCGCTTGCTCAGGTTCTGGATCGCGCGCTCCATCTTGTCCTTGTTCACCATGCGCTGGGCCCCCAGGCGGTTGCGCACGACAACCCAATCGATCGCAGGCAGCCCCGCTTGTGCACGCAATTGCCGCGCGTTCCAGACCATTTCGGAATAGACAGAAGGGCCGGTGATCTTGTCCCCCGACGCATCCGTGTGGGCCAGCAAATCAAAATCGATGAAGCTGTCGTTGAGCGGGGTGACGAGCGTGTCGGCGAGACTGTGCGCGACCTGGCTCAGCCGCGTGTGTGAGCCGGGACAATCGATCAGGATGAAATCGTTGTTCGGCTCCAGCTCCGCAACGGCGGCAGACAGGCGGTGATCATAGACATTCTCGCCCGGCTTCAAATCGCTTGCGTTGATCTCCGGCAAATCGTGCGAGTGAGCACTGGCCAGATCGAGGCCACTGTCCTTGAGGAAGGCCTGACGATTATCGGAGAACCGCCCGAACGTGCGCTGCCGCAGATCCAGATCGAGAGCACTGACCTTATGGCCCATCCGCGCGAGAGCCGTTGCGATGTGCATGGAAACCGTCGATTTCCCTGCACCGCCTTTTTCGTTTCCGACGACGATGATATGCGCCATATGCGGGTGCCCTCTAAACCATGCCTGCGTTTGCGCAGGGTATTGTTGCGACCACTATATGTAGGGTTTGGGCCTTTGAAAAGCCGTGAACGCCCCAATGCGGGTGCACTGGGGCATGGGAGCAACTAAGGTTGATGACGCAGTTGGCCATGCAGGAGTGCGGGCGGTGCACACGCGCGGGACAGTCTCGTCCGTGGCAATTTGGCTCGTTAAGAAATGGATCATCGGCCCGCTCCGATGGCAGGGTGTAAAATTTGTATCGAAGTGTAAGCCTTGCGGGGACTGAGAAATAAAATATAGCTTTTACCGATAAACGTTCTCTTGAAGCGAACAGCGGGACTTTCATGCTGAACTATCATCACTTGCGGTACTTTCAGGCTGTCGCCCATGAGGGAAACCTTACGCGCGCGGCGCAGATGCTCAACCTTTCGCAGTCCGCCCTCTCGACCCAGATCAAGGCGCTGGAAGCGCGGCTGGGGCAGGATCTGTTCGAGCGTGTGGGGCGGCGGCTGGTCCTGACGGAAGTGGGGCGCATCACGCTCGATCACGCGGACCGCATATTCGCCACGGGAGCCGAGCTTGAAGCTACATTAGCGCAGACGTCCGTCAGCCTGCCGCCGTTTCGCGTGGGCGCGCTGTCGACGCTGTCGCGGAATTTTCAGCTTCAATTCCTGCGGCCTGTTCTGGCGCGGGGCGGGTGCGAGGTGATCCTTCGGTCCGGCGGCCCGGAGTTGTTGGACACGCTGCGCGCACTGGGCCTCGATGTCGTGCTCACGACACAGCCCCCGCCCCATGATCAGGCCCCGAGTTTCACGACTCACCGGATTGCGGCGCAACGTGTGGGCCTGCACGGTGCACCGCACCGCTTGCATCATAAAACCCTCGCCGATCTGCTGCGGAACGAACCGCTAATCCTGCCGATGGGTGCCATCCGTATCGGGTTCAACAGCCTGCTCGCACGGCTGGACATTACGCCCGAGATCGTCGCGGAGGCCGACGACATGGCGATGGTGCGCCTGCTTGCGCGCGAGGATGCTGGCGTGGCGCTGGCGCCGGATGTTGTACTCGCCGATGAGATCAAGTCAGGCAGGCTGGCTACAGCGCCCTTCGATCTGGAACTGACGGAGACCTTCTATGCCATCACGGCCCCGCGCAATTTCCCGCATCCGCTGCTTGCCGAGCTTGTGGGCTAGCGCGCATGTGCAGATGAAAAAAAGGGCGCATCTCCGTGTGGAAATGCGCCCTTAATTTTCAAGACGGTGGTTTGGCTTAGAAGCCGAGGCCCGCGTATTTGCTCTTGAACTTGGACACGCGACCGCCGGTATCCATCAGACGGCCCGATGTGCCGGTCCATGCGGGGTGTACCGTCGGGTCGATGTCGAGCGACAGTTGGTCGCCCTCTTTGCCCCAGGTCGATTTCATCTCCAGGATCGTACCGTCGGTCATTTTGACGTTGATCGTGTGATATTCGGGATGTGTATCTGACTTCATCTCGCTTACCCCTTGAGCTCTTTGTAGTTGACGTTCTCGATGATACGCGCGGATTTACCACGGCGCGTGCGCAGATAGTAAAGCTTGGCGCGACGCACGCGTCCACGGCGGACCACGGTGATGCTGTCGATGTTGGTGGAGTGCAGCGGAAATACGCGCTCGACGCCCTCGCCAAACGAAATCTTGCGAACGGTGAATGCGCCGGCGATGCCTTTGCCGTGCTTGCGGCTGATGCAGACGCCTTCGTAGTTCTGCACACGGGTCCGTGTGCCTTCGGTGACCCTAAAGCCGACCCGGATGGTATCACCCGCGCGGAAATCGGGGATTTCCTTTGCGAGTTCGGCGATGTGTTCCGCCTCGATTTGTGCGATCAGGTTCATCTGATGCTCCTATGATGCTCGTGGTATGCCACGAAGGTTTTAATATGATTCCAGAGCTTCGGTCTGTGTGTCAGGACTGGCCTTGATCGAGGAACAGGGGCAGCCTACCGGAGGTAGCATCGTCTTTGCTTTTGGATCTGTGCATGGCACAGTGATCCGGAATCGTTTTCACGGTCCAGATTGAGGCCGTATAGGCGGGATGTGGGCCGCGATCAAGCGCTCAGTAGGCGTTGTACCACATCAATCGGTTGAGTCCGGTTTGCGCGCCGCCCAGAGATCCGGCCTGCGCTCTTGGGTGAGCCTGTGCGACATCTCGATCCGCCATTTCTCAATCTCCGCATGGTTGCCCGACATCAACACCGGCGGGATCGCGCGGCCGTTCCATTCGGCGGGTTTGGTGTATTGCGGATGCTCCAAAAGGCCTGCGGAATGGCTCTCTTCCACGGTACTTTCGGCATTGCCCAGAACACCGGGCAGCAGGCGCACAGCGGCATCGATCATCGCTTGCGCGGCCAATTCACCCCCTGTCATCACAAAATCCCCCAGCGAGACCTCGGTGATGCCGTAATGCTCGATTACGCGTTCATCCACGCCCTCGAACCGGCCACAGAGCATGGTGACCCCCGCACAACTGGCCAGATCCCGTGCCATCGCCTGATCAAAGCGCTGCCCGCGCGGCGACATGTAGAGGATGGGCCAGCGCCCCTGCGCCCTGGCCTGGACTGCCTCGATCGCGGCACCCACCACATCGGGGCGCAGCACCATACCCGCACCGCCGCCGGCCGGGGTATCATCGACGTTGCGGTGCTTTGTAAGGCCGTATTCGCGCAAATCGTGCGCCTTGAGCTGCCATTGTCCCTCTTTCAGGGCCCGGCCCGTCAGGCTTGCGCCCAGCACTCCGGGGAACAGTTCGGGAAAGAGCGTGATCACATGCGCTTGCCAGACGCCGATGTAATCCGGCGTGTCCTTCATGAGTTCGCGTGGTTTGAGCGTCGCGGTCACGCGCTGCTTTCCGTGGGATCGGTTGGGCGGGGTCATGTGTTTGGTCCTTTGCCCAAAAGGGCGGCCTTGGCGGCATTGCGTGCCTCCGTCGTCGGGTGGGCGCGGTTGATGCCGAGCAAAGCGTTGAGGGTATCATCATCGAGCCGGGTGTTCTGGAGTGGTTGCGCTATGAGGCTCGCGCGCAGATCATCGGGCAGATCACACAGATCCAGCACGGGATCGGCCGGCCCGAGATCCAACTCACCGCAGTCCTCCAGCGCGAAGGCATGAACCGGCGCAGGCACACGGCTGCGCACCTCAGCGATCACGGCGTCCAAATCCGGCGCTGCGGGATAGCCTGCACAAAATTCTGCAAAATCCAGCGTCATCCCGGAGGATTTCACATGCTCCGCCCAGGCCGAGCGCTGCCACGCCGCAGGGTCGCGCGTGCCGAAGCAAAAATGGACAGAGGTTTGAGGAAACGCGATCTGCGCGCGCTGCCAGAAAAGATACATGAGCACAGGGGCGGCACGATAATCGGTTAGCGCGCCGCGGCCCGGCATATGGCCTGACAGCTCTTCCGCACTCAGCAGCAGTGTGCGGCGCGGCATGCCGGGCAGATCCGCGAGCAGGGCGTCGAACCGGCGGCTGACCTTTTCCAACGCCTCGGCGGTGCCGTAGGTCGAATACCCCCGCGTGGCGCTGATCAGTTCCTGCATCTGGCCCTTGAGGCGGATGGCGAGGGCGGGCATCAAGGCTTTGCGGTTGGCTCGCAAGATGGCCTGCACGGTCGAGGTGCCGTTTTTGTGAAAGCCTGCGTGAATCACGAGTTTGCGGGGCATCAGGCAGTGCTCTCGATCAGGGCGCGCTTGGCCTTGCGCAGTGCGCCATCATCCAGACCCGAGCGGTTAAGTGCCAGCAGTTCGGCCCTGAGAGAGGCGGGCAGGGAGGCATTGCGGGTGGGCGAGGGGAGGAGGGTTGCGCGGCGCGCCTCGGTCAGCCCGAGATGATCGAGCAGTGCCTCAGCCATCCCCAGCGGACGTCCTGCATGATCCTCGAGAGCGGCATCCTCGACCATGTGGCCGGGCACCTCCTGCTTCACCAGATCAAGGATTTTGTCCAGATCAGCGGAGGCACTGAGCCGCTTGACGTAATCGCCCTCGTCCCAGACCATTCTTGAGGCGCGTAGATGTTGTGCGTAGCAACTGCGCAGCCAGGGTGCTGCGGCGCGGGTGGTAAAGAAAAAGCTGATATCGGCATCGGGGCTCGCCGCTTTGATCGCCACCGACAGCGCACGCATGATATGCGGCGCGGCGCCGTAGCCGTGGAGCCTGTAGCGCCCGGGCATGTGGCCGCTCAGATCCTCGGAGGAGAGGATGATGGTCGGAGCTTCTTCGTCCCGCAACTCCTCGATCAGTGCGACCGCCTCGTATTTCACCATGCCCAGATCATAATCCTCGCGCGAGCGGCTGTAGGCGCGGGCACATTCGCACAGGGCCTTCATGCCCGGGCGCAGCACCAGACGGACATCGGGGCGCAGGTTGGCGCGGTTTTTGCGCAAGGTCTGTTGCAGGCTGGTGGTGCCTGTCTTGTGAAAGCCGGCGTGGATGATGATCCGCCGCATTGATCAGTCCAGCGGGGCTGGCTTGGGTGCGGGCAGAATGCCGTCTGGGGGATCGGCGACGATCCGCCCTGTGGCCAGATCGACCGTGGGCACCGCGGCCTTTGTGAAGGGCAGGAAAGTGGTGGTGGACGTGCCGCTCAGCTGCAGCTCCAGCAGATCGTCGGCGCCGTGATTCTGGACAGTTTTGACGCGTCCCAGCAGCTCGCCGCCGGTGTCGTAGACCTCGAGACCGATGAGATCGGCATGGTAGAACTCGTCGTCGGGCAGCGAGGGCAATTGCTCGCGACGGGCGAAAAGACGAGTGCCGCGCAGCGCGTCTGCTTCCTCCTTGCTCGCCACGTCGGGCAGGCGGGCGGAAAAGCCGTTCTTGACCGGGCGCAGGATGGCCAGCATGAACTGGCGCGCGCCGCTCTCGTCTGTCAGCGGGCTGTAGCTCTCGATGTCCTCGGGTACAGCGCAAAAGCTCTTGATGCGCAGCTCTCCGTTTACGCCGTAGGAGCCGGAGATGGTGCCGACGCAGATATGGCTGTCGCTCATTGCAGCAGCTCCGAATTGACGCAGATCGTGCCGGTCCACTGACCCTCGCCGGCGCTGCATTCCGCTCTCATCAACATCCCGTTGAGGTGGAAGCCCAGCACGGCCCCGATGGCCAAAGTGGTGGCGAATTTCAGTAGTCCAAACATCAGCGGTCCTCGATATGCAGGGTGGCGGCACGGGCTTCCCAGCCCATTGTTTCAAGCTCTGGTGTCAGCGATACATCGCGGGGCCAGCCAAGGCAAAGATAAGCGACAAGTGACCAGCTCTCTGGTACATCAAGATCACGGCACAGGCGCGCAGGATCGAGCACGGAGACCCAGCCGATGCCAAGCCCCAGCGTGCGCGCGTGCAGCCACATCAGCGTGACCGCGCCGACAACGGAATAGCGGCGCATTTCGGGCATCGAGGCCGCGCCGAGGCCAGCACCTTTCGGCGTAGTGTCATCGCAGAAAATCGCAATATGTTCAGGGGCTTCCGCCATACCCGATAGCTTGAGCGAGGCATATAGCGTGGCCTGATCACCATCATAACCCGCGAGGGCATCGGCGTTGGCGGTCTGGAAATTGTCTAGGGCCGCTGCGCGCGCGATTGCGGAACGGACCCGGATCACACGCCAAGGCTCAGACAGGCCCACCGAGGGTGCGAGAGAAAGAGTGGAGAGGCACTCGAGAACAAGTGCCTCCTCCACGGGGTCGGTGCGGAACTGGCGTACATCGCGGCGCCAGCGCATCAGGTCGGTCAGTCCGGCACGAAACTCATCCGAAAACGCGTCCATGCCGGATTTCCCTCTCTTATTCTGCTGTTGCGTCTTCCGCTGGTGCTTCCTGGGCTGGGGCGTTCGCGGCTTCTGCTGCGGCTGCGGCCTTGGCAGCCTTCTCCTCGACGCGGGCTGTCGCCTTCTTGCCGGGGGTGCCTTTGGTCGGGTTGTTGCGCTCTGTCTTGGGGCGTACGCCTGCGGCTTCCAGCATGCGCTGGACGCGCTCGGTGGGCTGTGCGCCCTGGCCCAACCAGTACTCGACGCGCTCGACGTTCATCACGACGCGGTCTTCGCTGTCTTTGGCCAGCAGGGGCGCGTATACGCCCAGCTTTTCGATGTAACGGCCATCACGTGGCATGCGGCTGTCGGCTGCGACGATCCGGTAAAAGGGACGCTTTTTAGAGCCACCGCGGGCGAGGCGAATTTTCATTGACATAGTATTGGTATCCTTACGGGTTTTCTTGGTGATGTTTGTGATGCTGAATGACTTCAGCGATGATGAAGTTGAGAAACTTCTTGGCGAATTCAGGATCCAGATCTGCCTGTTTCGCCAAATCTTCGAGCCGCTCGATTTGCGCGCTTTCGCGGGCGGGATCGGAGGGGGGAAGGTCGTGCTCGGCTTTGAGTTTTCCAACAGCCTGCGTATGTTTGAACCGCTCGCCCAGCGTATAGACGAGGATGGCATCAAGCCGGTCTATGCTGGCGCGGTGCTCGCGTAGGACCGCTGCTGCGAGGGTGACGGGATCGGTCATGCTACCTCTCCTGAGTGGCGGTATATGGTCATCGTCCCGAAGCGTGCATGGGTAAAGCTGCCATCGGCCACTGCGCCCAGACGCATCGCCACTGCTGCAGAGGCGTCATTTCCAATCTTTACAAGGCTGATCAAGGTCTCCCAGCCAAGGGTCTTGAAGGCATGATCGCGAGCAGCCCTGCCGGCCTCGGTGGCATAGCCCTTGCCCAGCGCGCCGTCGAACAGGTCCCAGCCCAGCTCACGCTCGGGGAATCCTTCAGGATGCCAAAGCCCGACCATACCAACAGCCGCCCCGGTCGCCCGTTCGGTCACAGTCCAGCGGCCAAAACCGCGCAGCATCCAATGACCGGCTTCTTGTGCCAGCGCGCGCCATGCCAGCTCGCGGGTGAGTGGTCCGCCAACCGTAGCGGACCGTGGGCTGGCATAAAAAGCTGCAAGCAATTCGAAGTCGCTTTCCTGCGGGGCTTGCAGGATCAGACGCTCTGTTTCGATGACCGGAATGGCAAACATTACTTCTTCTTCCCGAAGCCGGACAGACCGGAGGGCAGGCCCATGCCGCCGCCGCCGAACGGGTTCTTGCCACCCATCTGCTTGGCCGCCTGCTCCAGCGCCTTGGGGTCCATGCCTTGTGCCATCGCGGCGGGGTCCATGCCGCCTGCGCCGCCTTTGCCGCCCATCATCTGCTTCATGGCGGCTTTCATCATGCCGCCCTTGCCTTTGCCCATCTTCTTCATCATGTCCGACATCTGGCGCTGCATCTTCATCAGCTTGTTGAGATCGGAGACCTCCATGCCCGCACCCTTGGCGATGCGCTTCTTGCGGGAGGCCTGAAGGAGCGCGGGATTGGCGCGCTCTTTTTTGGTCATGGAGTTGATGAGGGCGATCTGCTGCTTGAGGATCTTGTCGTCGAGACCCGCATCCTCGATCTGCTTGGCCATTTTACCCATGCCCGGCATCATGCCCATCATGCCCTGCATGCCACCCATTTTGAGCATCTGTTCAAGCTGCATCTTGAGGTCGTTCATGTTGAACATCCCCTTGGCCATGCGCTTCATCATCTTTTCGGCCTGTTCGGCCTCGATGGTTTCCTGCGCCTTCTCTACCAAGGCGACGATATCGCCCATGCCTAAGATACGGCCTGCGACGCGCTCGGGCTCGAAAGTCTCCAGCGCGTCCATCTTCTCGCCGAGACCCACGAATTTGATCGGCTTGCCGGTGACGGCGCGCATCGAGAGGGCGGCACCGCCGCGGCCGTCGCCGTCCATGCGCGTGAGCACGACGCCGGAGATGCCGATGCGGGAGTTGAAGTTCTCGGCGGTTTGCACGGCGTCCTGACCGGTCAGGCCGTCGACGACCAGCAGCGTCTCGCGCGGAGTCACGATATCGCGGACCGCCTCCACCTGTGCCATCAGCTCCTCGTCGATCGACAGCCGTCCTGCGGTGTCCAGCATGTAGACATCGTAGCCGCCAAGGGAGGCTTGAGTCTTGGTGCGTTTTGCAATCTGGACGGGGCTCTCGCCTTTGACGATGGGAAGGGTATCGACGCCGATCTGCTGGCCAAGGATAGCGAGCTGTTCCATCGCGGCGGGGCGGTTGACGTCGAGCGAGGCCATCAGAACGCGCTTGCCCTCGCGCTCCTTGAGGCGCTTGGCGAGTTTCGCGGTGGTTGTGGTCTTACCGGAGCCCTGAAGGCCGACCATGAGGATAGGGGCGGGCGCGTTGTCGATCTTCAGCGCGCCTGGCTCGCCCTCACCCTTGAGAACATCAATGAGGGCATCGTGCACGATCTTGACGACCTGCTGGCCCGGTGTGATGGATTTCGTGACGGCCTGCCCGGTGGCTTTTTCCTGCACGGCGGCGACGAAATCGCGTGCGACGGGGAGGGACACGTCGGCTTCCAGCAGCGCCACGCGGACCTCGCGCAGGGCTGTCTTCACGTCCTCATCGCTAAGGGCGCCCTGTTTCGTAAGGCGGTCGAATACGCCGGAGAGGCGCTCGCTCAGGTTCTCGAACATGGGCGGATGCCCCTTCTTGGTCGGTTGCGGTTGCGTTCTATGTAGGAACGTCCGCTTAAATGCACAAACGCCCCAGTGGGCGTAACACGCTGACTGGGGGCGATCCTGATACGGGTCAGGACCGGAAGAGATTGCTTCCGGAATTGGAAATCGATTTAGCGAGGGTGCAGGCGGCTGTCAACCGCCTGCGACTGGCTCAGAGTGCGGCGATGACCTCGCGCGCAGATGCCACGGCTTTGTCCTGATCCTGCATCAGCAGATCTGACTTGATCACCGTCACGTCCGTGATGCCGATGAAGCCGAGCACTTGACGTAGATAAGGCGTGGTGAAGTCAACGCCTGAATCGACGGGCGTGCCGCCGGTGGTGACGACAAGCACAGCGCTCTTGCCGGTCAAAAGGCCCACGGGGCCGTCTTCGGTGTAATTAAATGTGTGGCCCGCGCGACAGATATGATCAATCCAGGCCTTGAGCGTTGAAGGCACCCCGAAGTTGTACATCGGCACCGAAAGGATGAGCGTGTCGGCGGCCTTCACTTCCGCGATGAGGTTGTCGGAAAGCGCTAGGCGTGCTTTCTGCTCTGAGGTGCGGTCGTCGGCAGGGGTGAAATTGGCTCCGGTCCAGTCGCTGTCGACCGCGGGGATGCCCTTGGCCACATCGCGTGTGGTGACGGCGCCGCCGATTTTCGTAGCTGTCTCGCGGCCCAACATGGCGGAGACAGAAGGCGCGGGAGAAGCGGAGGAGGTGATGTGCAGGATGGACATGATTGATCCTTTTGTTACGGTGCGAGCAATACTTAGCTCTTGCATAAATTCACGGTAGGCCCAATTTCCAACAGAGTGTGTTGAGTTATGCACAGAAGATATTTGAACTGATCCGGGGGCGGGAGACGGTGATGCAGAACTGGGATGAAGTGCGCACAGCTTATTATGTTGCGCGGACGGGCACAGTCAGCGGGGCGGCGGACAAACTCGGCGTGCATCATGCGACCGTGATTCGGCACATCGACGCGCTGGAGGGACGGCTCGGCATCAAGCTGTTCCAGCGGCACGCCCGCGGTTATACCGCGACGGAGGCGGGCGAAGACCTGCTGCGCGTCGCGCAGGCGACGGAAGACCAGTTCAGCCAGTTGCTGAGCCGGATGCAGGGCAGCGGGCGCGAGGTCTCCGGGGATCTGGTCGTGACATCGCTGGCGGAGCTCACGCCGCGCATGACACCGTTGCTGGCGGCGTTTCAGCAGGAGTATCCAGAGGTTGTGGTGCGCTATCTGACTGGCCAGCGGCTGTTCCGGCTGGAATACGGCGAGGCGCATGTGGCGCTGCGGGCGGGTGCTGCGCCCGAGCAGCCCGATAACGTGGTGCAGCCGTTGATGGATCAGACGGTCGGACTGTATGCGGCCGAATCCTATATCGCGGCACACGGGATGCCAGAGGGGGCCGAGGACTACGAAAACCACCGCTTTGTCGGGCTGGAAGACGAAGGCAGCCGCGCACCCTATCAGCAGTGGCTGGCGAAAACGGTGAACCGCAGGAATGTGGTCTTTCGCAGTAACGATCCGAGCGCAATGGTCCTGGCGGTGGCGGAGGGGATCGGCATCGGGTTCATGACGCCTCAAGCGGCGGCAAAGAGACCGAATCTGGTACAGGTCGCGGCACCGCGGCCGGAATGGACGGCGCAACTGTGGCTGGTCACGCATGTGGATCTGCACCGGACAAGTAAAGTGCAGGCGCTTCTGAAGTTTCTGAAGTCGCGGGTCAGGGATACCGATTTGTGAGAGGTGCCCTCACGTCTCAGATGCAGGGGCATCTCGCGATGCTGGTGTTTTCCGGGTTGGTGGCGGGATCTTTCTCGTTGGGCGGGATGGTGGCGAACGAGATCGCGCCGCTGGCGCTCAATGCAGCGCGTTTCGTGGGGGCCACTGTGCTGGTGGGCGCGGTAGCGCTGGCGACGACAGGGATCCCGCGCAGTGCCTTTGCGGCGCCGTGGCGATATGGGCTGCTGGGTGGCTTTTTCACGGTTTATTTCGTCCTGATGTTCGAGGGGCTCAAGACATCTCCGCCTGTCAGCTCAGCTGCGGTGTTCACGCTGGTGCCTGTGATGGCGGGGATCTTTGCCTGGTTCATGCTGCGCCAGCGGATGACGCCGCGCATGGCGTTGGCGCTCTGCATCGGCGGCGCTGCGGCACTATGGGTGATTTTCCGCGCGGATCTTGGGGCTCTTTTGGCTTTTGATGTGGGGCGCGGAGAGGCGATCTTTTTCGTGGGATGCGTGGCTCATGCGATCTACACGCCGCTGGTGCGCGTGCTCAACCGAGGGGAAAGCGCTATGGTATTCGCCTTCGGCACGCTGGTGGCGGGGGCGTTGATGCTGCTTGTGATCGGCGCGCGCGATATTGCGGCGACGAATTGGGGCGGGCTGCGACCGCTGGTGTGGATCACGATCCTCTATGTCTCGGTATTTGCCAGTTCGATCACCTTCGTTCTGGTGCAGTTTGCCGCGATGCGGCTGCCGTCGGCCAAGGTCATGGCTTATACCTATCTGGTGCCGAGTTGGGTGATCTGCTGGGAGGCTGCGCTGGGCAATGGCTTTCCGCCGCCGGGGGTTGCGGCCGGGATTGCACTTACATTTGTGGCGCTTTTCCTTTTGCTGCGCGATGAGGAGGGGCTGCGGTAGGTCTGATAATTCACGGCCACTTTAAATTTGCGGAACCAAAACAGCTCTTCACAGGTTCGTTACAGGACACAGAACTGAAGGGAATTGTCATGCGGAATATTATTTATCTTGTTGGTCTCGTAGTAATTGTATTGGCGATCGTACAGTTCGTGCTGTGAGCGAAAGTACATGAGACGCAGACAAAGGGGCCTTATGGGCTCCTTTTTCTGTTTTAGGGGGCGGTAGTCTGATCTGCATCGGGATCCAAAGACAACTCGGTTCTCAGAAACCGCTCGAAGGCGTCGAGGTGAACCGGCTCGAACTGCCCGAACCCCTGCATCCAGGTGGATGCGGCGCGCAGAGCGTCAGGCTCCAGCTTGCACCACTTTACCCGCCCGCGCTTCTCCTGCGTGATGAGGCCTGCGGTCGTAAGGACGCCAAGATGCTTGGAAATCGCCGCGAGGGACATCTCGAACGGTTCGGCGACGTCTGTCACAGCCATATCATCCTCCAGCAGCATCGCGAGAATGCTGCGTCTGGTGGGATCTGCCAAAGCGGCGAATGTGATGTCGAGGGCGCGGGCCATGGTGCTGTCATAGCGCGGCGGCAGCGTATGGGAAAGCGTGCGCGTGCGAAGATCAACCAAATGGTTGAATAAGGATCGAGCCGATAATCGGCCAGATCGGCGCCTGAATGCCTGCGGCACATTGGTGTGCTGGAAATAAAAAGACTTACTTTCAGTTGGTTGAGGAAGGTCTTTGGGCCGTTGACTCGGGCCGGCCTGCACAGTAATCACTCCGCAGAACATCCCAATGGGGGCTGAGCTGTGGACGAGCACGATCGCAAAGCGCAAATGGCCGCGATCGAGGCGCGAATTGCAGCAGCCAAGGGCGCGCAAGGGCCCAAACCGCGGATGGACGAGCATTATTCAGACGCCCAGCTTGCTTGGCGGATGGTCATAGAGCTTGTAGCCGGTCTTGGGATCGGTTTCGGCATCGGATACGGGCTCGATCTGTTCTTTGGAACGCTTCCCATATTCATGGTGCTGTTCGTTCTGCTTGGCCTGGCGGCCGGAGTGAAGACAATGCTCCGATCCGCGCAGGAGATGCAGAAGCAGAGAGATACGGCTGAGGCCGGTAGTGGTGACGTTTCCGACGGGGACGCGCGATAACAGCCCCGAGCGGGCGATGAGAATGAAGGGCTGCACGAATGGCAACAGCAGAACAAAGCGATGGTGGCGGCCTTGTTTTCAAGCCGATGGACCAGTTTCTTGTAAAGCCCCTTAGCGGTGATGGCATCGTTCAGTGGTTTACGTTCACCAATGCCGCGCTCTGGACAAGCCTCGCTGTCTTGGCGGTGTTTCTCTTGCTGGTAACAGCGACCTCGAAGCGCGCGATTATTCCCGGCCGGGCGCAATCAATCGCAGAATTTGCGTATGGCTTCATTCACAAGATGGTCGAGGATATCTGCGGCAAAGAGGGTCTGCGGTATTTCCCCTACATCATGACGCTTTTCATGTTCATCGTAATGGCGAACTTTCTTGGCCTCATTCCTACAGCCTTCACGCCGACGTCGCATTTTGCCGTGACTGTACCGCTCGCGCTGGCCGTGTTCCTCGGTGTGACGATCCTCGGGTTCGTCAAGAACGGGGCATCTTTTCTGGGGATGTTCTGGGTCACTTCCGCGCCGCTTGCCTTGCGTCCCGCTTTGGCGCTGATCGAGCTGATCTCCTATTTTGTGCGCCCCGTCAGCCACTCCGTGCGTCTGGCTGGCAGCATGATGGCGGGTCACGCAGTCATCAAGGTGTTTGCGGGCTTTGCAGCTTTGGCAGCGGTGTCTCCGTTCGCAGTGCTCGGCATTACAGCAATGTACGGCCTCGAAGTGCTGGTTTGCTTCATCCAAGCTTACGTCTTTACGATCCTGACATGCGTGTATCTGAAAGATGCGCTGCATCCTCATCACTAACAACCGCGATCACTCACAACGGACAGGGCGACCCGTCTTTATCTATCCACTTCCAATTTACAGGAGATTTCTCATGGAAGGTCAACTCGCACACATCGGCGCAGGTATTGCGGCACTCGGCACCGGCATCGCAGCTATCGGCGTTGGTAACGTCGCCAGCAGCTTCCTTGGTGGCGCATTGCGCAACCCCTCTGCGGCAGCATCCCAGACAGCAACGCTGTTTATCGGTATCGCCTTCGCAGAAGCCTTGGGCATCTTCTCGTTCCTTGTTGCTTTGCTGTTGATGTTCGCTGTCTAAGCGACCACGTCTCATCCAAGACGCATCGGGCGGCGCGGCATGCCGCGTCGCCCAACGCTTTATAAGTTCCGATTTTCAGGTTCTGACAGGAGGCCACGATGGCAACTGAAACCGCAACAGACGCTTACGGCGCTGCGGAAACAACAAGTGTAGGAATGCCGCAGCTTGACGCTTCCACCTGGGGCAACCAGATTTTCTGGCTCTTGCTTGCACTGGTCGCAATCTACCTAATCCTGTCCCGTGTTGCATTGCCGCGTATCGCGGCAATTCTTGCCGAGCGTCAGGGCACGATCACCAATGACATTGCCGCCGCTGAAGATCTCAAGGCAAAGGCGGTTGAAGCTGAAGCCGCATATGACAAAGCGCTGGTCGATGCCCGCGCCGAAGCACAGCGGATCATCGCAGAGGCGAAGGCCGAGATGCAGGACGATCTCGACGATGCGATTGCTAAAGCAGATGTGCAGATCGGCGAGAAACTGGCCGAATCTGAAGCTGAAATTGCAGAAATCCGCGCCGGTGCTCTGGCGAACGTGAAAGCGGTCGCAAAGGACACTACAAAAGAAATCGTCGCTGCGATGGGTGGCAAGGCGGACGCAAAAACCGTCACCGCCGCCGTCACCTCGCGGATGAAAGGATAACGTCATGCGTTTGATTGCAACATCCGCCGTCACATTGTTCGGGGCCACACCGGCCTTTGCTGCAGGGGGCGCGTTTTTCTCGCTGTACAACACTGATTTTGTCGTGCTGCTGGGTCTGCTGGTCTTCATCGGGATCAACATCTATTTCAAAGTTCCGTCGCTGATTGCAGGCATGCTGGATGGCCGCGCCGATGGGATCCGCTCCGAGATCGAGGAAGCCCGCAAGTTGCGTGAAGATGCGCAATCTATGTTGGCGTCATACGAGCGTAAGCAGAAAGAAGTTCAGGAGCAGGCTGACCGCATCGTTGCAGATGCCAAAGCGGAAGCCATGGCTGCAGGTGAGCAGGCTCGTGTGGATCTGGCCAAATCTGTGGAGCGTCGTCTGGCAGCCGCAGAGGAGCAGATCGAATCCGCTCAGGCGGCCGCGATCAAGGAAGTCCGCGACCAGGCGATCATGATCGCGATAGCCGCATCGCGCGAGATCATTGCCAAGCAGATGACGGCGGCTGATGCTAACAAGTTGATCGACGATGGCATTACACAGGTAGATGCCAAGCTGCACTAAGAATTTCTAAAGCGACATTGAAAAGGCCCCGATCGAGAGATCGGGGCTTTTTTTGTTCGGAGCCCGGTCCGCTCACGGCGTTCGTCCAGACGCTTAGCGCGTGAGTTGTGCGAGGAAATCTATCCTGATGCAATGTATTGCTAGCGTGCGACCCATACGGCTTATGCCTTTTTATCGAAACGAGGATGGTAAGCTGATCGCAAGGATCGAGAAACTAGACCTGCCCGAAATGGACGAATTTGAAATCAAGGGGCTTTAGATCCATCAACTTGATGGTTTCCATGCCGCGTAATCGCCTTCAAGCAGGCGACTGGAAGAATGGATATCCCCTATCTCTTCTGCTCATGATCCAGCCTCTGGCGTGCGACGTGTTCGTGGCGCTCGGCCTTTTGATGGTCCATCAGGGCGCGCTCTACGTAGTTCAGATGTGCTTCGATCGCCGCGCGCGCGCCGATGGCATCGCGCGCCATGAGTGCGTCATGGATCGCGCGGTGCTGGTCCAGAAGGACCGCGCGTTTCGTCTGTTGCTTGAACATCATCTGGCGGTTGTAGAACACGCCGCCGCGCAGAAGTTCGTACATGGAGCGCATCATGTGGAGCATGACCACGTTATGGCTCGCTTCGATAATGGCCATATGGAATTGCGCATCGAGTGCCGTCTCGTCCTCGGCGCTGCGGCTGTCGTGTGCTGCTTCCATCTTGGCGAACACGGCGGCGATCACGGCCAGATCGGTATCGGAGCCAAGACGCGCGGCGCGTTCGGCAGCGAGCCCCTCCATGTCACGGCGAAACGACAGGTAGTCCATCGCGGCTTCATCGTGGCGCGCGAAAAGAGCGGTGAGTGCGGGCGAAAAGGCGGACCCCAGCACATCGGCCACGAACACGCCCGCGCCGGGCTTTGCGCTGAGCAGGCCTGCCTGCTGTAATTGAGCGATGGCGTCGCGCAGCGAGGGCCGCGAGACGCCGAGGCGTTCCGCCAGTTCACGCTCCGGCGGCAGGCGTTTGCCGGGTTGCAGGATGCCGCGCAGGATCAGCTCTTCGACTTGTCGGACGACGGCAGCCGAGAGTTTTTCAGGGGTCACAGGGCGAAATGGCATAGGATGTCCTTTGATTGGTCAATTTGTATGACCAATCAAAGATCGAAACAAGACGTCGGGCGCTGCGTGCCATGCCGGATTCGTTTGTAGCTGGACCGGAACTGGTTGCTATTTGAATTTGTCTTTCTGAATGTCCACACTCTGCGGACTGGCTGCGCCGGAGGTACGCTCATGAGCCAAAACAGCGCCCGCCGCACCGGATGATGGGGGAGAAAGGAGGGGGTTAAATGGCGTTGAGAAGCTATCCGAAAGGAGGGCAGAAAGATGCCACTGCCAGTGCTGCCACATCGATCGGAAATCGGGATTGCACCTTAGGCACACTGCAAGGACCCGCACGGCACGGGAAGGATTGATTGCGGTCGCTCGACCATTCCTTTTTACGAATTGTTAAGGAAGAAAGACGCAAAGTGGCTGCATGAAATACATGATCTCCCTTACGCTTTGCCTGCTGGCCGCATGTAATACTGCCGGACCGCATTTTCGCGGACTGCCCGCCACGACCGTCATGGTCGATGGCTCGACATTCGACGTGCGCGTGCGCGGAGAGTTGGCGGAGGCGATCCGGACGAACGCGGAATACGCGCCCCGCTTTGGCCCGATCCGGGAGCGGGCGGGGCGGGCGATGGCCATGGTCAGCGGTTGCGAAGTCAGGGAGGTGCGCGGTGATCAGGCGCAGGCGACCGGTATCCTGAACTGCGGTACGCGCGGTTTGCGCCCTGTCATGGCGGTGCCCGTCGATCTCGACTGTGTGCCGATCCGGGGAACGGAGCTGAAACAGCTGGGTGGCAAATCTGTCGAAATATCCTGTGAGCCTGCTCTTTAGTCCCAATATCTTGTGGATAACTAAGCTCATGACCCTCTGGCTTGTGTGGGGCTGTTGACAGATCCGCCGCAAACCAGCCACCCTGCTGGCCAGACCGGAATCACCTCGCAGGGGGGCCATGCGCTTTTCCAAACTCAGGCTGACGGGCTTCAAAAGCTTCGTGGACCCCACTGATCTGATCATCGCAGATGGTCTGACGGGCGTTGTTGGCCCCAACGGCTGTGGGAAATCGAATCTTCTTGAAGCGCTGCGCTGGGTCATGGGGGAAAACCGTCCGACCGCCATGCGCGGTGGAGGGATGGAAGACGTGATCTTTGCCGGAGCGGCGACGCGGCCCGCGCGCAATTTCGCCGAAGTCTCCTTGCAGATCGACAACTCAGAGCGGCTGGCGCCTGCGGGCTTCAACGATACCGACCAGCTCGATATCGTGCGCCGGATTACGCGCGATGTAGGCAGTGCCTATAAAGCGGCGGGTAAGGATGTGCGGGCGCGCGATGTGCAGATGCTGTTTGCCGATGCCTCGACCGGATCACACTCCCCCGCGCTGGTACGGCAGGGCCAGATCAGTGAGCTGATCAACGCCAAGCCCAAGAACCGGCGGCGGATTTTGGAGGAAGCGGCAGGGATATCGGGGCTCTACGCGCGCAGGCACGAGGCGGAGCTGAAGCTCAACGGGGCAGAAGCGAACCTGGCGCGGGTTGATGACGTGATCGAGCAGCTGGCGGGACAACTGGCGCAACTCGCGCGGCAGGCCCGGCAGGCGGCGCGCTACCGCGAGATCGGCAACGAGCTGCGGCGGACCGAGGGCACGCTTTTGTATCGCCGGTGGCGTGAGGCAGATGACGCGCGGGCGCGGGCCGAGGAGGAGCTGCGCCAGCGGGTTACAGCGACTGCTCAGGCCGAAGGGCTGGTGCAGCGCAGTGCCAAGGCGCGGACGGCGGCGGAAGACGCGCTTCCCTCCCTGCGCGAGGAGGATGCGATTGCGGCGGCGGTGGTGCAGCGTTTGGTGGTGCAGCGCGATACACTCAGCGATCAGGAGGCGCGGGCGACCGCGCTCATCGCGACGTTGCAGGGGCGGATTGACCAGTTGTCCCGCGATATCGAGCGTGAGGGCGGCCTGAACCGCGATGCGGGCGAGACGATCGAGCGGCTGGACTGGGAGGCGCGTGAGCTGGCCCGTGCCGGCGAGGGGCATGGCGCGGCTCTGGAGGCGGCGGCGGAGCTGGCGCGTGAGGCAGCGGCCGTGTTGCAGGCGCGCGAAGGTGATCTGGGGCAGCAGACCGAGGATGTGGCGCGGCTTGCGGCGCGTTACGGCTCGGCGGAGCGTTTGCTGGAGGATAATCGCAAGACCCAAGCCAAATCGGAATCAGAGGCCGCGCGTGCGCGGGAGGCTGTGGCGGCGAGTGAGGCGGCGCTGGCGCGCGCTGCGGGTGATTTCGAGACGGCGACAGTGGCGGAGGCGGCGGCACAGGCGGCGGCAGAGGCAGCCGAGGCGGCGCTGATCGGCGCGGAAGAGGCGCGTGCGGCGACACAGGCCCGCGAAGCGGATGCGCGCGGTGAGCGCTCCGAGGCCGAAGGCGAGATGAACGCCCTGCGCGCCGAGACAGGTGCCTTGGCCAAGCTGGTCGAGCGGGACACGGCGGAGGGAGGCCAGATCCTCGACCGGTTGCAGGTGGAGCACGGGTTCGAAAAGGCACTGGGGGCGGCACTTTCTGACGATCTGCGCGCGCCCGAAGTGGACGCGGACGGGCCATCGGGCTGGGCAGCGCTGGCGGCTTACGCGCAAGTACAGCCGCTGCCTGCGGGCGTGACGCCACTGACCAATCATGTCTCGTGCCCCGATGTGCTGGACCGGCGGATGGGACAGATCGGGTTGGTTGATCCGGATGAGGGGCCGCGTTTGCAGTCGGATCTGAAACCCGGCCAACGGCTCGTCTCGCTGGAGGGGGATCTGTGGCGTTGGGACGGTTTCAGGGCCTGGGCGGAGGATGCGCCCTCTGCGGCGGCGTTGCGGCTGCAGCAGCTGAACAGGCTCGAAGTGCTCAAGCAGGCGCTGGAGCAGGCAAGCCAGCGGGCGGAGGGCGCGCGGGCGGCGCATGAGAGCCTGACAGTGCAACTGGTGGCGCAAACGGAAGTTGACAAACAGGCGCGGGAGTCCCGGCGTGAGGCGGACCGGATGGTGGCCGATGCGGGGCGCGCGCTGAGCCGTGTGGAGGCAGACCGGAACTTGGCGGCGGGCCGGCTGGAGAGTCTGGGTCTGGCGGTGACGCGGCACGAGGAAGAGGCGATGGGCGCGCGGGCTCGCGTTTTGGAGGCGGAGCGGGCGTTGGCAGATCTTGGTGATCTGGCGGAGGCGCGCGCCGCTGTGGAGGATTTGCGCACGACGGTCGAAGCGGCGCGGATCACGATGATGTCGCGGCGCTCGGGCCACGACGAGCTGCGACGTGAGGGCGAGGCGCGGACAAAGCGCGCGCAGGAGGTCACGAAGGAGCTGAGCGGCTGGCGGCACCGGCTGGAGACTGCTGAAAAGCGCAGCTCGGAGCTGGTCGAGCGCAAGGTCGCAGCTGAGGCGGAGCTGCGGCAGGCGGGGGCGGCACCGGCGGAGATTGCGGCCAAACGTGAGGAGCTGAGCGGCGAGATTACGCGTGCGGAGGTGCGGCGGGCGCAGGCGATGGACAAGCTCAGTACAGCGGAGGCGACCCTACGGGAGGCGACGCTGGCCGAGCGCGAGGCTGAGCGAGCGGCATCGGAGGCGCGAGAGGCGCGGGCGCGATCGGAGGCGCGTAGCGATGCGGCGCGCGAGACCGTGGCGGCGGCGGCGGAGCGGATTGCGGAGGATCAGCAACTGACGCCAAACCAGCTACTGACCCAGTTGGACGTGAACCCCGACGAGATGCCGGGCGCGGATGTATTGGAAGCCGACGTGAACCGGCTCAAGCGGCAGCGCGATGCGCTCGGGGCGGTGAACCTGCGGGCGGAGGAAGATGCGAAGGACGTAAAGACCGAGCACGATATGCTGGTTACCGAGAAGAGTGATCTGGAAGAGGCGATCAAGACGCTGCGCGCGGGTATTGCGAGCCTGAACAAGGAGGGGCGCGAGCGGCTCCTGACGGCCTTCGAGCAGGTGAACGCCAATTTCGGGGTGCTATTCAAGCACCTGTTCGGTGGCGGCGAGGCAAGCCTGGTGATGGTGGAATCGGACGATCCGCTGGAGGCGGGGCTGGAGATCATGTGTCAGCCGCCGGGCAAGAAACTCTCGACCTTGAGCCTGCTGAGCGGAGGCGAGCAAACGCTGACGGCGATGGCGCTTATTTTCGCCGTGTTCCTTGCCAATCCGGCACCCATTTGCGTGCTCGACGAGGTGGATGCGCCGCTGGATGATGCGAACGTCACGCGGTTTTGCGATCTGTTGGACGAGATGTGCCGCCAGACCGACACGCGTTTTTTGATCATCACACACCATGCGGTAACGATGGCACGGATGGACCGCTTGTTTGGTGTGACGATGGCGGAGCAGGGCGTGAGCCAGCTTGTCTCGGTCGATCTCAAAAAGGCGAGCCAGATGGTGGCCTGATCAGGCCTTCGGCTTGACCTGTTCGACCGGGCCGCCTGCCTTTTCCCATGCGCCGAACCCCTCTTTGATGTGGGCGGCGTCGAAACCCATATCCTGCAGGGTGGCCACGGAAATGGCGGAGCGCCAGCCCGACGCACAGTGGAATACGAATTTTTTGTCTTGCGCGAAAACCTCTTTGAAATATGGGCTATCGGGATCGACCCAAAATTCGAGCATACCGCGCGGACAGTGGAAACTGCCGGGGATGAAGCCGGTGCGCTCGCGCTCGCGAGGGTCTCGCAGATCGACGATTTGCACGGCGGGATCATTCACCATGGCGATGGCATCGGCAGTATCGATTTCTTCGATGCGGGCGCGGGCGCGGGCGACCATATCGGCGGCGGAGAGTTTCAGGCTCATGGGATCATTCCTCGATCTGGGATAAAAAGGCGGGGGTAGGCCATGCGTCGGCGGGCAAGCCAAGGCGGATCTGTTCGGACTGGACGGCTTTGCGAGTGTTGGCACCAAGGATACCGTCAACCGCGCCCACGTCATAGCCGCGCGCTTGGAGCGCGCGCTGCAAGCGCTCCATCTGGTCGCCGCTTAACCCCCGATCGGGGGTTCCGGCGGCATATATCTGTGCTCCGTTTAGCCGGGTCGCAAAATAGGCGGCGGTCATGACGTAAGTAAAACTCTGGTTCCACTCGAAATACACGTTGAAATTGGGATAGGTGAGAAAGGCTGGACCGCCGCGCCCTTGCGGCACGATCAGGGACGCGGGCAGCGCGGTCTCTAGTGCGCCGTCGCGCGGGGTAATGCCCAGTGCGGCCCAGTCGGCGGCAGGTTTTGTCGTGTCCAGCCCGCTCAGCGACCAGTCAAAGCCGGGCGGCACGGTGACCTCGTCGATCCACGGCTCGTCCCTGCGCCACCCCAGCGATTGCAGCATCCTGCCGCCTGATACCAGCGCGTCAGGGGCGGAGGATTTGAGGCTCACCCGACCATCGCCATCGCCGTCGGTGCCGTTCTCCAAGATGTCGCGGGGCAGCATCTGGACCATCCCGATCTCGCCGGCCCAAGCGCCCGTGGTGGTGGCGGGATCGAGATCGCCGCGTGCGTAAAGCTCCATTGCGGCAAAGATCTGGGGGCGGAACAGTTCCGGGCGGCGGCAATCATGGGCGAGTGTGGCGAGCGCGTTTGCGGTGTTAAAGTCGCCCTGAATGGCGCCGAAATCTGTCTCGAAAGCCCAGAAGGCCAGCAGCACGCCCCGGTCCACGCCGTAGTCCCGCTCGATCCGCTGGAAGATATCATCGTAGCGGTTACTGTTTGCGATGCCACGATTGATCCGGTCGGCGGAGATCAGGCGGCGGGAGAAGTCGATAAAGGGGCGCTGGAACACGCCCTGCGAGCGGTCCGCGCGCAGCACGGCGGGATCGGGGCGCAGGGCCGACAGGAAGGCCGCTGCTGTATCGCGGACGATGCCGTGGGAGGCTATGGCTTCCGCTTCCAGTCCGTCGAGGAATGTTGTGAAATCGCCGCCGCAGGGGGCATTGGCCATGACAGGCAGTGGGGCAAGGGTGAGCAGGGCCGCAAGAAATGTGGAGCGCATGAAAAAAGCTTGTGTCCTTATCCTGTCAGGGCCAGCACCACGGCCAGGCCCAGCATGAGCGCCCAGGCCTGCCAGAGCTTGACGATTGCGGCGTCTATTTGTGCTGCGCCTAGCGTGGTGGCGCCGGCTTCTCCGACCCAGGGGAAATCCTGCATCACGCCATCATAAGCGCGGGGGCCCGCCAAGGCCACACCTATGGCGCGGGCCATGGCCGCCTCCGGCCAGCCGGCGTTCGGGGAGCGGTGTAGGCGGGCGTCGCGCATGATTCTGCGCCACTGGTGCAGAACCCTCGAAGGCAGTGCGATGAGCAGACTGGTGAGGCGGGCGGGGATCAAATTGAGCGCATCGTCCATGCGGGCGGCGGCCTTGCCGAAGCGCTCGTATTTCGGTGTGCGGTAGCCGATCATGCTGTCGGCTGTGTTGACGATCTTATAGACCATGAGCGCGGGCAGACCGCCGACGAGGAACCAGAAGGCGGGGGCAACCACCCCGTCGGAGAGATTTTCCGCCGCGCTCTCGATGGCGGAACGGGCCACGGCGGAGGGATCCATCGTGGCGGTGTCGCGGCTGACAATCATGGCGACGGCGCGGCGGCCCTCCTGCACGGATAGCCGCAGACCCTGTGCCACCGCCGCGACATGCTGGACCAAGGAACGCTGGGCGAGAAGAATGGCAGCGATGACGATCTCAACAATGTTTCCGAACTGGGACAGGACCCAGCCGATCCCGTAGGCCCCAGCCATGAGGACGGAAAGGGCGAGGATGCCCGCAACCACCCCGTGTCGTCCGGTGTTGAGCTTACGGTCAAAGGCGGCTACGGCGCGGCCCATGAGCACGGCGGGATGGGGCAGACGGCTCCAGAGCCACTCAGGTTCTCCCAAGGCGGCGTCGAGCAGGAGGGCCAGCGCGAGCAGGGCGGCTGTGTTCATGTCAGCGCCGATGTGAGCCGGGGCCAGTGCAAGGGGCCGGGCAGGCCGAGGCGCAGCCAGCGTGGATTGTAGGGGAACACGCGGCTCCAGATGTGATGGCGGGCGAGGCGGTCCTGCCAGGCGAGTGCATCGGGCACATCATAGAGGCGGAACAGCGTGGTGCCGCCGACAAGGTCCGCGCCTGCGTTTGTCACCAGCGCATCAAGGCGGGCTGTATCGGCTTTGAGGCGCGCGCGGGTGCTGTCGGCCCAGCCTGGATCAGCCAGCGCGCGTGCGCCGATGTCCAGCGCCGGGCCCGCCACGGGCCAGGGGCCCAGCATCTGCGAGAGCGTATCGACCAGTTCAGGATCACCGATGACGAAGCCGAGGCGTAGCCCCGCGAGACCCCAGAACTTCCCGAAGCTTTTCAGGACCAGCGTGCCCGGGGTGGCGGCCAGCGCGATCAAAGAGGCTTCGGGGGTGATATCACAGAAGCTCTCGTCGATGATGCGCAGGGGGGCATGAAGCTCGGAGGTCGAGAAAAAGCGGCCATCGGGATTGTTGGGATGGACGACGACCTGCGCATCGGCATCTCGCGGATCTGCGGCGGTGGACCAGCCCGCCGCGCTGAAGGCTGCGGCATGCTCGTTATACGTAGGGGTGCAGATATGGACCCGTCCCGCCGTGCGCAGGGAGGGAATCATTGCGATGGGAGCAGACGCGCCCGGTGTGGCGAGGATGGCCGCCCCCTGAGGGATTTGCCAAAAGCTGCCTGCACAGTCGGTGAGCGCGCGCGCGGCGCTTTGATCGGGAAGTGCCGTCCAGGCATCGGGGGGCAGATCGCCCAGTGGGTACGCGACCGGATTGATCCCGGTCGACAGGTCGATCCAGTTGTGCCGCAAACCTCCGTATTTCATGGCTGCAGCGTCAAGTCCGCCGCCGTGGTCCAGTTGTACTACGCTCAAATCATGGGCTCCGGTGTCTTGTGGATTGGCCAAAAGCTGCCTGTTATCACGGGTCTTGAAACCGGAGTTTTGGATATTCTTCAAGAGAATGTTACAATAAGGTCATGCATGTTTGATTGACCTTCTTTTTAAGCGATAACTCCGAAAATTTCAAAGCCCATGGAGGGCCTAATAATGGCAGCGTTACAGTCCGAGGTGACACGGGTCCTGATCGTGGAAAGCGTACCGGAACTGGCATCGGTATGGCAGAGCCATCTTGTCCGCCAGGGCATGATTGTCCAGAGCGTGGGCGGGCAGGAAGCGGCGATTGATTTTCTCTCGTGCAACGAAGTTGATATCATCATTTTGGATCTGGTGATCGAGGAAGGCTCGGCGCTGGCGATCTCGGATTACGCAAACTACAGGCACCCGCAGGCGCGTGTTATTTTCGTCACCAACACCAGCTTTTTCTCGGACGGATCAATCTTTGCCCATTCGGCCAATGCGCGCGCCTTCGTGCAAAGCAATACGCCGCCAGAGGATCTGGCGGCGATGGTGGCACATTACGGAGCGGAGCGGGTGAGCAGCTAGCCGCGACCGTGCGGGGCGCCCCAGTCGATCTGCGGATTGATCGGAATGATCCGGTTGGGATTTATCGTCTCGTGGCTGTAATGGTAATGCCGCACGATGTGATCGAAATGCACCGTTTTTGACACTCCTTCCCATTGATAGAGTTCGCGCGTGTAAGCCCATAGATTGGGGTAATCCACGATCCTGCGGCGGTTGCACTTAAAGTGCTGGTGATAGACGTAATCAAACCGCAACAGCGTGGTGAAGAGCCGCCAATCGGCCTCCGTGATCCGCGCGCCGGTGAGATAGCGGTTGGCGGCAAGGATGTCCTCAATCCAGTCCAGCGTATCGAACAGCGGATGCACGGCGGCGTCATAGGCCGCTTGCGTCGTGGCGAAGCCCGACTTGTAGACCCCGTTGTTGAGCGTGTCGTAGATGCGGTCATTGATCGGCTTAATCGCTTCACGCAGATCGGCGGGCCAGTAATCATCCTTGTTGCCGGTGAGCGCGTCGAAGGCGCTGTTGAACATACGGATGATCTCGGAAGATTCGTTGGAAACGATGGTGTTTTGGTGCTTATCCCACAGGATCGGCACGGTCACGCGGCCAGTGAAATCGGATTGTGCGCGGGTATAGATATCGCGCGCGAAAGGTAAGCCGAACTGGCGATCGCCTGTGGCGCCGTCGAAATCCGTGTCGAAGGTCCAGCCGTCGCTCAGCATGTCGGGGTGGACGACCGAGACGTCAATAAGCTCATCCAGCCCTTTGAGGGCGCGGAAAATCAGGGCACGGTGAGCCCAGGGGCAGGCATGGCTTACGTAGAGATGATAGCGGCCTGCCTCGGCTTTGAAGCCGGCTTTGCCGCTGGGGCCTGCACCGCCATCGGGCGTGACCCAGTTGCGAAAGTTTGATTCCTGACGCTTGAACGCGCCGTCGCTCTCCTTCGTATCATACCACTTGTCGTGCCATTCGCCGTCGATCAACAGTCCCATATTCGCGTTCTCCTTACTTCATTCACATGGATGTAATGTGTTTGGGGTTTGATGCGAAGGGACGGAGCCGCGCAGGAGCCCTGCGCAAATACACAGGTCTGCTGGATGTGGCTGGATGAATTATTCGAAAAGACGTTGCTATACAGCGCGTTCGGCATACCCTTGGACGGGAAATGAGGGGGGAGAATGATGGATGTATTTTTACCGGAGGGATTCGAGCCGGGTTTGAGCAGGCAGCGGACGCGCAGGACGGTGAGCAGGTCTACCCTGTCCGTCATGGCGGGCGGCGTAATTTATCCGGTCGTGCGGCGCTGGGCGACAGGCTTTGCCGTGTCTGCAGCGGATGTGCCCGCGATTACGGGCGTTGTCGATCTTTATGACGGGGCGGACCATGCGCATCAGTGTCTGATCACGCAATCCGAGCATAGGGGCAACGAGCTTGTCTTTACCGTCAAAAGCGCGCGCCATGTCGATTATGCTGCGGTTTTTGAGATGGCTGCGGATGACCGGGATGCTGCGCAGTAGCAGCGGCCCGCGACTCCGCTGATAGGTTGGACGCCCGCAGCGGGGCGCCCACGCTGACTATTGCAGGTCCTTGAAGGCTTCCGCGAGCCTGTCGCAGGCCTCCTGCACCCGCGCGCGAGGCGTGGCGATATTGAACCGCAGGAAGCTTTCGCCACCGCTGCCGAAGGTGGGGCCATGGTTGGCGGCGATGCAGGCACCTTGCTCGACCCGGGCGGTAAAA
>Ga0306910_1000015_pt1 | contig 170494 bp, 176 predicted proteins | sample AntRauMFilla2698_FD_190438 | JGI IMG/M metagenome (GOLD analysis project Ga0306910, IMG submission 190438) | Saline lake microbial communities from Rauer Islands, Antarctica - Metagenome Filla 2 #698 (v2) (version 2) | ecosystem: Environmental > Aquatic > Non-marine Saline and Alkaline >... | reverse complement strand
AACGCGTCATTGGTGACCGAGAGTGTGAACTTTAAGCTGCAGTATGCCAGGCGGGTAACTTCTTGTTCAGCTATTTCCAGCTGGAATGATGTTGGTGATAGTGGTTCGGGTGAAATCTGGCGAGCTTATGATGCGACGCCAGTTGGTGGTACGCAGCTGTTAGGTGGTGGTGCCTTACTGCTATCAACATCTAACGTAGCTGGTACGTATGAAGAAAACAGCCCGTCATCGTTCAACCCTAGTACGGTAGAAATAGGCGACTACATTGAATACGACTGGCATATCGAAAATAACGCCGCGATTCAAAAGAGCAGCTACTGCTTCCGGATGGTCGAAGGGGATGGATCGGTGATAGATGGTTATGATGTCTATCCAACTGCCAGAACTTCAGGCTACACCCCGGTCATTGATAATTGGCAGTGGTTTACCGACGAAGAGAATCTCACCCCATCAACAGCGGCTGCTGGTGAAAACGTCGCACCCAGTGCAGTGAATAATGGAGAGGAGTTGAAGCTCCGGGTATCAACCGCCGAGGTTGAGGGCGCGCCAGGAAACGGTATTAAGTTCAATCTGCAGTATTCACAGTATCCCGATTTTCGAGACGCCGTAACACTGACGTCGACCACCACGTGTGAAGCCAATTCCTTGTGGTGTTACGCTGATGGTGCTGGAGATGATAACGATACATTGCAGTCAACCGTACTGTCAGGGGTTGATAGTTGTGTGGCTGGAGTGGGGGATGGCTGTGGTACTCGTAATGAAGGTGCAGGATTATCTGGTGTCTATGATCAGCCGGCTTTTAGTACCTCTGAACACGAGTTTACGGTACGTCAGGCGGGAGCACGTGTTGACGGAGTCTATTACTTCCGTTTGTTCGATGCTACCAATGGGGTGCCGTTGGTGGCTAGCAGCTCGTTCCCCAGCCTCACCACCGAAGGAGCCATCCTCACTTTTGCCGTCAGCGGCCTAGATGCCGCCACAGTGGTAGAAGGTGTGACTACTGCCGCAACGACCACCGCTACCACAGTAGATTTTGGTTCTTTACCAATGGATACTAATGTCGATGCCGCTCAGCGCCTAACTGTCTTTACCAACGGTACTGAAGGTTACCGCGTGTACATGAATGTCGATCAACCATTAACTAACAGCTACGGCGGTACGCTTGATGGTATGAGCAGTACTAATGCAGCTCCAGCCACCTGGGCATCAGAGTGTACTATCGCGGATACTGGCTGCTTTGGGTATCACGTTGGCGACAACGCCTTGTATGAGGGCTCATTACGCTTTGCGCTAGATGATACCTTTGCCGGGGTAGAGTCCGGTCCGGTTGAAGTCATGGCCAGTAATGTACCGGTAACCTTTGACGTTAGCGAGATTATTTACCGAACCAGAGTCGGCTTCTTGCAGCCGGCTGGTGACTACACCGCAACCGTTCAGTATATAGTAGTCCCAATTTTCTAGTTTAGACAGCTAGAAGTGTTGTAAGTTGAGGAAAAAAATGTAAAATAGCTCGTACTTGTTCGCAAGTGAAGATAATTAAATATATTCCGGCGTAGCTCAGCTGGTAGAGCAGTTGACTGTAAGCGTGAAGCGTCGCTTCAAAAATAGCAGCCTTGTAGAGTAATCTACATTGCAAACGTGGTGAATTGTCTGGAAACCCTAACGCCCATAACAAGTATGGGGCGAGGGCAATCAGCAGCCAAGCTTTGGACTTAGTCCATTGAAGGTTCAGAGACTATCCCGCAAGGGAGTAGCCCCAGAGATGGGTCGAAGCGCCACGCATCCCCAGTCATGCAAATGAACGGATGATGATATAGTCCACCCCTAGGAGAAACCCAAGGATAAGTGTAATCAATTTGTCGCAGGTTCGAGTCCTGCCGCCGGAGCAATAGAAAAGAACCACCTAACAGGTGGTTCTTTTCTATTGCTCCGGCGGAGTAAGCTCTGGGAGAGCTTACGTCAGGACTCGAAAAGGTTAGTCAGATATTTTGCGACTGAAAGGAGTGAAAATATCGACAACCTGTACCGTTCATGTAAGCAAAGCTTTCTTGCCCTGCACTCAAAAGCAATATGAAAGTGAACTTTCCATATTCTTCCTCGCTGGTCCAAGTAATGGAAGAGTTCCTGCCGCCGGAAAACTACAACATAAAAATCCTAAAAATATTGTCCCTGTCCCCATTTATATGAGAAGAGTTTAGAGGAATTAGAGGGTTACAACGGGTCTATTAAAGGTTTTTAATAGTTTATAGCTAAAATATTATGCCTCACCATAAAACTACGTCAAAGCCACAAGTCTGAATTTTTGATAGAATACTAAGTAATGGCCGATTTAAAACAAATTCTTTTAAATACTTTTCTAAATCTTTCTCATGAAAGTGGAAGCCTCCGTGATATTGCATATGCTAAAGCAGTTCTATGGACTTTACTTTGTGAAGATAAGGAGTTAACTCTAGACGAAATAGTAAAATTAATTGGTCAGCTGTTTGGTCAAAATTCAGTCCCACGTGATTCTTTAAGAACAGCAATAGACTTGTTGGTCATGAAGAAATTGATTCTTGAAAAAAATAATTCTTTTAAACTTAGTCCCATTCAACAGGAATCGATGAATAAACAGATTAAATATTCACACCAATCAACAGAAGCAATTTTAAATAAGAGATTTCCATCTAGCATAGATAAGTCGAATTTAAAAAAATGGTTTGATGAGGTTAATAGTGTTTATTTCGGTGCGAGTGCTGACAAGTTAATTTCATTACATTCTGATAATCAGAAGCCAGTTTTTAAAGTTGATAGTGTATTGAAACCGATTATAAAATCTTATGAATTTGAAAAATTTGAGTTAGAATTGATCCAAGGTTATAAAGAATTTCTGACTAGTACTAATCGACAAGAAGAAGAAAAGGTGTTTTCTTTACTAAGCTCAGTCTTATCTTCAAAACTAGTTACAGCCAATCTGAGTCCAGAGAAAATTAGTTTGGAAAAGTTTAGAGACAGTAAGTTTCTACTTGATACTAATGTACTTTTCTCAATGGGTGTTGATAGAGAGCAAGATATAAGTAAAGTCCTTGAGTCTCTCGGAAAATCGACTAAAACGCTTGGCATTAGTTTATTTGTTACAGATTTCACTATTGGTGAGTACGAAAAAGTTGTAACTCGTGAGAGAGAAAATTATATAACTTTAATTAATTCTTATAGTAAAGAAATTTTTGAGGGCATGTCCAATCATAGCGATTTTCATAACACAATTGTTACATTGGGATGTGAAAATGAGCAGGATGTGAAAACTTTTTTCGATGTTACTTTGAAAGTCCCTGAGAGGTTGGAGAGTTCAAATATAGAGCTTTTGCAGGGTCGTGAGGTAAAGGGTACTTATTTTATTGAAGGGAATGACAATAAATTACTCAATGATATACGAAAAGAGACAGGCAAGGTTGGTGCAACTGCTGAACACGATCTTCGTCTATGTAAACTTGTGAATAAAATGCGAAGTAAAGGTAAGGCTTTTGTACTGACTCTTGACAGCAGTATGGAGCGGTTTTCAATGAATCAAGTAAATGAAAAGGAAGAACCTTCATGGATCAGCTTATTTAGTCTTATACAAATTTTTGCAATAAACGGTGGTGGTCCTGATTTTTACCCTGCAGACCTCGCTCCATTTATTAGAACTTTCATTGACTTCGAAGAAGCAACGAAAGAAGAGAGGTATGACGAAAGAGACCTTCTGCTTTTGGTAGAAAAGACAGACAGAGTTAATGAACTTAGTGAGACTCAAATGGTAAATTTGTTAAATAAGCTCCATCGAATTAGATTAAAGCGTTCACCAGAGGAGGGTGTTCGGGAGGTAGTGCTGGAGCTAGATAGAACACTAAGAGGTAATTCAAAAAAAGCTGATAGTTTAGTGAAAGAAAAACAAAACGAATTTGATTCGTTGGCTTCTGATAAGCAGGATGTTGATGGCCGGCTCGATAAAGTGTGTGTCGATTTGAAACAGCAAAAAGTACACAAGATTTATATTTTCTTTATCATTAGGGTGTTTTTTTATCTAAGTGTGGCGTTGATACTGTCCCTATACCTGAAAGAAGAAATTCTCTTAGATTACTTGAGTGGTGATAGGTATCAATTAGTTACAAAGGTTGCATTCGTTGCTGCTTTTATTGGGGCAATAATCACTGATTATATTACCTACACAAGTAAAAAAATAGACGAAGTAGAATCTAAAACGATTTGTTAATATGATCCATCGAAGATATAAAATAGTATGAAATTTGGGACAAGTATTTACATACAAGGAAAATAGGGTCAGGGAAAATAGGGTCAGGACCCATTATGCTATGTATCAGGTAAGAAGAAGGAAACCAAAGACATTACTAAAACTGAGGAAGATCCACAGATTTAAATGAACTCCGGAGGCCTGACCTCCGTAACGGCACTTACCTAGGTGAAGCTTGGGAAAGTACGGTTTGGATAAGGATTTAGCAGATGATGCTAATTTTGTTGCAATCGTACACAAAGATCAAACTTACGATGAGTATCTTCATCTTGGTAAAGATTCAGTAGTAGTAACAACGGGCCAAAAAGTTAGTCGGGGAGATGTTTTAGGTTATACCGGCTTGCCAGGCTGCATGTCTGCCCCACACCTACATCTAAATGTTTTCAAAACTAAAGGCGGAAAAGCAGTGAGTATACCTATTAGTTTAAGTAGGTAAGACCAGGTCTTTTTTATACAATAGTTCGAATATCATCCCGTAGGCGGAGCATATATTGACAAATACATTTTTGAATGTATTATTTAACTGAATCTGTAACGTCTGAAAAGAGGTCTTTTAATGTCCAATATCGATGAAATGTTTCGCTCTCTTCTCGAGGGTCGCTACCATTGTCTCACTGCTTGGGGATACCCCAAGATGCCGTTGCTGATCTTCGATGTGTTGAGCAGGATCAGTCGCGATGTCTACGGTGATGGCGATCCCATGAGCGGCGACAATCCGTTCTCTTTGGATTGTGATACGACTCAGGCTGACGTCGACGCCGCATTTCGTGAGCTAGAACTGCTTCGGCAGTCTGAGTCTCCTGATTTCGTAAAATGGCTCTGGCTCGAAGAGTGTCTGACCGACTGCATAGCGTTTGTGACCAGTTGGAAGCTGACTGCTAAGGAAATCATGGAGACGCTGGACGGCTTTGAAGTTACTCTCACGGAAAAGCAGAAAGCTCTGGCTCTGCAGTGGGGACTTGATCACGTCGAAGATTGTGAACGTATAAGTGCTGAACTTCCCCCCAAGGAAGATTGTGAGATTACCGAGGCTGATGAGATCGAAATCGCCAATTGGATCGACAAAGTCTACCAAGAGCTCGACGCGAAGTCTCGTGTACGACTTGGGGTAGCTATCAAAGCTGATGATCTGCTCAGTCAGATATTTCAGCACAAATCCTGACACCCACCAACGGAAAATCCGTTTCGGCGGGTTTTTTGTGGTGGTAATGGGTACACACGGTAATGCGGTAATGCGGTAATAGGGGTAATGGGGATACGGAAGTAATGGGGATGCGTCCGTTAAAAACCCAAAAACCGTGTCGTAATAAAATATACCAAGAATTAACAGAGTTGCAGTCGAAGGTGTTGCAATCAACCATAGGCCGGCCGGTGCAGACATAGGTTTTGATTAGGCCACAGATTTTGATGGAATAACGGACGTATCCCCATTACCCCAGATTGGCGTTGGGGTAGTGCGTACCGTCGCTATTTAGGTACTGCAGAGCAGAAGTCCTTGTTGTGTAATTGGAGTGTCCCCGAACCTCAAACTTACGAGATAATAGGGTCAGGACCCATTATGCTAAGATAAGTTAATGGCTAGACAACCTAGAATAGATTTAGCTGGGTACACTTATCACATAATTAATCGAGCGAGTGGCCGAGTCCCAATATTTAATACTGAGAGTGACTACGAACAATTTGAAAATGTTCTTGAATTAGCAAAAGATCGGACTAATATGGATATAGCAGCATACTGTATTATGCCCAATCACTTTCACATAGCGCTACAACCTAAAATGGACGGTGATGTGCAGGCGTTTGTGGGTTGGTTAACTAAGACCCAGACGCAACGATGGCACGCTTCTCACAAAACTATCGGACATGGACATTTGTATCAAGGAAGATACAAATCTTTCATCGTTAATACCGACCAATATTACCTCAGTTTGATGAAGTATATAGAACAAAATCCATTGCGAGCAAAGTTGGTCAAAAGTGCATCAGATTGGCGTTGGGGTAGTGCGTACCGTCGCTATTTAGGTAGTGTGCAAGGTTAGACCTTGCACACTAACTTGTGGTATACCGTCCATGTAAGCAAACCTTTTTTGCCCTGCACTCAAAAGTAATATGAAAGTGAACTTTCCATATTCTTTCCCGCTGGTTCAAGTAATGAAAGAGTGCCTGCCGCCAGAGCCTCTGTAAAGAAAAGTTAAGTAAGAAATTACTTGGATGTTTGGTACTATTCAAGTATGAGAAATTATAAACGAATTTTTGGTGGAGAACTAAATCCAACATATAGTTGGTCGTCATATGGTGATTTACGAGCACTGAAGTTTTTTGGATTTTTTATTTTACTTATGATTCTCCCGCTAATTTTTTGGTTGATGATGCAAGAGGCAGGGCGCGTAAATGAATTTCCTAAGGTTAGTTGTGGTGCTGAGAGCTGTCGCTTTGATTTTGAAAACGGCACCAGCAAAATTCTCCCCAGAGACAAAGTTCCGTTCGATGAAAATGATGTTGTGATTAAAGATCAGGTAGACTCCGGAGTCCCGGTCTCCGTAGTTATAGACTCCGGAGTCCCGGTCTCCGTAGTTAAAGAAAAAGATTCAAACACATGACATCCTATTTAGTGAAATCAGGCCAGCTAATAAAAGATTTGCTTATGTGGAAATCATAAATACAAATGACTATGTGGTGTCAACTAAGCTTATGGTACTTCGGGCAAAAAAGGGGATTTACCCTAGATTTGTTTATTATTGGATGACGTGTGCTGAGCAGTTGAGAGAATTTCAAATGTTGGCAGAATCACGTTCTGGAACATTCCCACAAATTACTTTTGATACCATCAATCATCTAAAGCTTAGTAAGCCAGACTTTGAAACTCAGAAGAGAATAAGTGACTTCATAGATGCGATTGATCATAAAATCGAACTCAATCAACAAATGAATGAAACGCTCGAACAGATTGGTCAGACTCTTTTCAAAAAGTATTTTGTTGATAGTCTTGAGAGCGGGGGTTGGAAAAACTCGGAAATATCAGAAATTGCAGAACACGTTAAAATATCGAGAAAACCCCAGGAAGAGCCAGATGATGATTTCCTGCAATACAGCATCCCAGCTTTCGAAAGCGGTTTGACTCCAGAGGTCTCCGTAGGTTCAAAAATAATGAGCAATAAATATCAGGTTATTGAGAATTCTATCTTAGTCTCAAAACTAAACCCTTCAACTCCAAGAGTTTGGCCGGTTTTTAATGCTGAAAAAAATGCTGTCTGTTCGACTGAGTTTGTTGTTTTGAAGCCTAAAAAATATTATGCCTTTATCTATTTTTTACTAAATTCTAGATTGTATAAAGAAACGATGATTGCTGCGGCTGGAGGAACTAGCAATAGTCATAAAAGGGTGAGTCCCGGATTTATTACTTCTTTTGCTTTTCCAACTCCTCCATCAGAATTACTTGATAGTTTTGAAGCTGCAGCTCATAATCTGATTTATAAACAACAATTAAACATAAGTGAAACCGTCACTCTTTCAAAATTGAGAGACTCACTCTTACCAAAACTAATTTCAGGCGAAATAAAAGTGTAGAAAGAACTTTAATATGCAAAGAATCAGTAGCAGTATTAAAGACAAACCACAGTGGGATTTTTTGCAGCCAAAATTAGCCAGTATCCTAGAGGATTCACGCATCAATCAAAATGACGCAATTGGTAAAATAAAAGATCTGATTGAGACCATTGCTATCAGTATAATTGTCGATAATGGTGGACAAGACGAGAAGAAAGAAGTTGGACCGCTCACCAAAGACGCTATCAGAACCCTTTCATTTTATGGGCGTATTGAAACTAAGGATCAGGATGTAGCAATTAAGCTGACTTCCGCATTCATATCTGCCTTCACAGGCATTGGGGAATTACGAAATCGGCACGGTACTGTGGGGCACGGACAGGATGTGGAGCATCAACCGATAGATCATTATCTGTTCGAGATGGCATTTGAGTGCGCTGATTCACTTGGTGCATTTTTGATTAAAGCTCATCATTGTGATTTGCATCAACGATATCGATTGCGATTTGAAGATAATTCAGACTTTAATGATTACCTCGATAACGCATTTGATGATGTTCAGATCGCTGATGTTATGATTGCTCCAAGTCGAGCGTTATTTACGGACATTGAAGCGTATAAGGAGCAATTGCAATCTTTCAGAGACTCACCAGATGCTTTAACTGAGACTTTGACGATTACTGATAACATAGAACAGACAGTAGGTCGCATAAATCAAATAAGTAGCTTATTCAACTCTTCTCAAATAAAAAGTTTGAAGCAATTGGCAGAGCAACAAGCGAGAATACAGACACAGTTAGAGCCATTGTTAAATAGTATTGATTTCCAGCACTTGACCAGAACAGTAGAGGGTATGCAGCCTGTAATTGATACAGCTATTGCTGCAAAAGTAAGACAGGAGCATGTTAAAAAGCGGTTAGGTTTATAGCTTTTAAATACAAGTAAACTAAACAAAACTCCTTAAGCTCGTGAGCTAAAGGAGTTTTATTGTTCAATCAGGATTTTATCCCGTGTTGCAGGCAGTGGAACAGTGCTTACAACCATTGCTTTTGCGGTGGTAGCGCTTAGCCGCTATCACCGCCGGTCGGCAGTTGGTGAAATCACCTAGGTACTGACAATCGTTGGCAATTTGGTACCAGTAGCAGGACTGAGTGTGAACCTCGTGATCACCTGAATCAGTCTGGGCTCGGTTGTTGACGTAATAACGCATGGGTAGTTTGGCTTAGTGAGTAAAAACCCTTGCTGCTAGTCGTAACCATATGTATAGTAGGACCAACAGATCAAAAGGTCTGTCATTTTGGGACGGCGGGGTGCGAGAGCATCCCGCCGTCTTTGGTATTGTATCAAGCCTAAGCATAATTGCAAAATACGTTAACCAAAAATAGTTTTTTGGTCAGTTAAAATATATTATTTTATAACCAGGTTGGTGGTTGTAATTAGTACAATTTCTGGTACACTGTGTACATCAAGGTCGATATGTATGAGAATTACCTACAAGAATTCTAAATTAGAAAAGCTGTGCGCAGACGATACCAAGTTATCCAAAAAATATGGGCAACAAGCGGCAATCAAAATCATTGAGTGTCTACAGGCACTAGACGCCTCTACTTCTATGGCTAAAGTACCGCCACGTTTACGTCCACATCCAACAGTCCCGAAAAATAAAGAGATATTTCAAATAGATGTCCTTAAGCACAAACACCCCACCAGGCTATTTTTTACTCCAGCTGGTACCTACGATATTCTCGACTACGCAACTGTTACAGAGGTTAAAATTATTTCGGTTGAAAAAACCCATTCATAAGCAACATACTATGAGCAATACACAAACATATTTTCCACAAACACCAGTTCACCCAGGAATCTCTTTAGCTGAGGATCTCAAGTTTTTGAGCCTGAGTGTGTCTGAAGCTGCCGAGCGAACTGGCGTAAGTCAGAAACATCTAAGCAATATTCTCAACGGAAAGGCTTCAATTACTCCGGAAATGGCATTGAAACTAGAAAAACTAACTGGTACAGAAGCTATATTTTGGAACAACCTCACTCGTAATTATCACGCATCTCTTGCTGCAATCGAGGAGAAAAAACAGATTCTACACGAATTACCTAAAGTAGAATCTTTTCGTGGTGTATACAGAGAATTAACAAACAAAGGTATTATTGCACCCAAACTCACTTGGACCGACAAAAATAAAGAAGGTATTGTTCGTAATTTACTCCATTTTTTCTCTGTAAATTCTCTCGACTACGTAGCAGATGTCTACATGAAGCCGGCCGCAGCCTTTCGAAAATATGATCAAAAAGTTGACCAAAGATCTATCGCTGCCATTATTCGTTTGGGAGAAAGAAAAGCCCAGTCAGTAGCAACTGAGCCATTCAATAAGCAAGCGCTAAAGGCGTCTTTGCCTGAAATTAAGTCCTACTCTAACTTGGAGCCCAAAGAGTACTTACCGTTATTGGATGAAAAGCTCCGTACTCTGGGTATAGTGTTAGTACGAGTGCCAGGATTTGCTCACACAGGTTTGCAAGGAGCAGCAAAATGGCTAGATTCTGACAAGGCGATGATTATAATCAAATCTGCAGGACAAGAAGAGGGTAAGACAATTACAGAAGATAAATTTTGGTTTAACCTTTTTCATGAAATTGGGCATTTACTATTGCACAGTAAGGGTGAAGGGTTTGTTGATTTGGAAGATGCTACAGATTCACCAGTAGAGGTTGAAGCAAATAAGTTTGCCAGCAAGCATCTAATGCCTGGATTCACGTTGTTTGATTTGAATCAGTATAAAAAAGATGGGGTTATTAGAGCGGAGCTAGCCATTCCGGGGTTAGCAAAGAGATTTTCTATTGCACCAGGTATCGTCGCTGGTATGATGTCGTATGAGTACCAAGATAAACAGGGTAATATATATAAGGTCTTAGACAGCTACAAACGAAGAATCTCTGATACAAATTACCAAATTTCATGAACGAAGATAAAATAGAACAAAGCGCTTTAGAATTACTCTCAAACATAGGGTATGAGGTAATTTATGGTCCTGACATTGGTCCAGAAGGAACTGGTGAGCGAGAGAGTTATAAAGAAATGATTTTGGAAGAGCGCTTGCGCAATGCTCTGGTGAGTTGTAATGCGCATATACCTGAAACAGCTATTGAAGAAGCAATAGGTAAGGTGAAGCGAAGTGTAGGGACATCATTATTGCTCGACAACAAAGATTTTCACTCGTACCTAGCAAATGGAGTAGACGTAGAATACCGAGATACAGAAGGGGAAATTAAATCGGACTTAGTCCAATTATACAATTACGCAGAACCGCACAAAAACGAGTTTGTCGCTATCAATCAATATACTGTGATAGAGGGAGAGCAGACTCGTAGGCCGGATATTATTTTGTTTGTTAATGGACTGCCGCTGGTAGTCATTGAATTGAAGAATGCTGCTGATAGTAAGGCCGATGTGAAGGCTGCGTTTAATCAAATTCAGACATATAAACGAGAGATTCCATCATTATTTCGATTTAACGAGCTGTGTATCATCAGTGACGGTCTAGACGCACGAATAGGTACAATCAGTGCCAATTTTGAGCGATTTATGACTTGGAAAACAGTCGATGGTGAAAAAGAGGTGGGGAACGTGCCGATGCTAGAAGTGTTGCTGCGTGGGGTGTGCGCACCAGAGAAGCTTCTTGATGTTGTGCGTAATTTCGTAGTATTTGAGAAAGACGATACCGAGAAGAGTTTTATAAAAAAGACAGCTGCGTACCACCAATACTGGGCGGTTCAAAAAGCCCTTCTGAGTACACATACAGCTACACACAGTGATGGTAGGGCAGGCGTGGTGTGGCATACCCAAGGTTCAGGTAAGTCACTTTCAATGGTTTTTTACACTGGAAAACTGATTGGTTCTGCTGCACTTGCAAACCCTACGATTGTGGTAGTTACCGATCGTAATGATCTTGACGGTCAGCTTTTTGATACCTTTGCTAACTGTGCTGATTTACTCAGACAAACGCCGGTCCAGGCTGATAGTCGTTCTCATCTACAAGAATTGCTCAAGCGAGAAGCAGGAGGGGTGATCTTTACGACTATTCAGAAATTTTACCCTGAAGAAGGTCAAGATTCGTTGCCTGTACTTACAGATAGAAGTAATGTGATTGTGATGGCGGATGAGGCGCACCGTAGTCAGTATGGCTTCAAGGCTAAGTTGCGAGAGAGTGATGGGATGATGGTGTACGGAAACGCTAAATACATGCATGACGCACTACCTAAGGCCAGCTATATTGGCTTTACTGGTACCCCTATTGAATTTGAAGATCGATCAACCCCAGCCGTTTTTGGTGAGTACATTGATATTTATGACACCAAGCAAGCAGTGGAGGATAAGGCAACGGTCCCGATCTACTACGAGAGTCGTTTGATTGACCTTGGAATGAATGAGGAAGCAAGAGAAAGTCTTGATCAAGAAATGGATGATCTGCTTGCAGGTGAAGATGCTGATCGTCAGCAGCGCCTACAGGCTGAGTGGACTCAGAAAGAAGCAATTGTGGGTAATGAAGAACGCCTGAGTTTAATTGCTGAGGATATCGTAAATCACTTTGAAGCTAGGCAAGAAGTAATTGATGGCAAGGGAATGATTGTAACAATGAGTCGCAAAATAGCTGTCGACTTATACGATAAGATTGTTTCAATCAGGCCCGACTGGCATGGTGATACAGACGACACTGGTGCAATCAAAGTGATTATTACCGGTTCAGCGAGTGATACCGAACAGATCCAAAAACATGTGCGAAGTAAAGATAAGCTTAAAGATCTCGCAACCAGAATGAAAAAAGTCGATTCTGACCTGAAGCTAGTGATTGTGTGCGATATGTGGCTGACCGGCTTCGATGTACCTAATATGCATACGATGTATTTAGATAAGCCATTGAAAGGTCATAATCTCATGCAGGCAATTGCTCGTGTTAACCGTGTATACAAAGACAAAGAGGGAGGTTTGGTGGTTGATTATCTGGGAGTTGCCCGAGCACTTCGTGAAGCTCTAGAGACATACACTAAGAGTGATGGAAAAGGGCAGTTGACGCTCGATATTGCAGAAGCTGTCGCACTCTTGCAAACCAAATTTGAAATAGTTGAACAGCTATATCACGGGTTTGATTATCAACGATACTTTAGGCTAAATACTGCCACACAACTACAAATTATTTTGGACGCCCAAGAGCATATCTTGTCTTTGTCCGACGGAGAAAAACGGTATAAACAGAGTGTTATTGAACTAAGTAAGATATTTGCGCTAGCGATGCCAAGACCAGAAGCAGTGGCACTTCGTGAAAAGGTAGCGTTCTTTCAAGCGGTGAAAGCACGACTAGAAAAAATGGAAAGAACAGAAGGTGGTCCTAGTGACGACGACTATAGAGGAGCCATCCGCCAGATCGTAGATAAGGCAATTGCTCCAGTCGGAGTAGTCGATGTGTTTGCAGCAGCCGGTCTTGATAAACCAGAGTTACCGATTCTTTCCGATGAGTTCTTAGCTGAAATCAAGGGTATGAAGCGTAAGAACTTGGCTGTAGAAGCGCTAAACAAGCTTCTCAATGATGATATTAAGGTTAGGTTTGGTAAGAACGCTATTCAGTTAAAAAAGTTCTCAGAACAGCTTGAGGAGGCTTTACAGAGGTATAAGAACGGAACAATTGAGGCTGCTCAAGTCGTCGAGCTGCTGATTGGTATTGCTAAAGAAATACGTAGCGAATCAGAATCTGGTGAATCGCTAGGTCTGTCGTCAGACGAAAAAGCTTTCTATGACGCTCTGATAGAAAATGGCAGCGCCCGAGACGTTCTAGGTGACCAACAATTAAAGCAGTTAGCACACTTGTTAGTTGAGAGAGTGCGAGGAAATGTTAGTGTCGACTGGCAATATCGAGAACCTGCTAAGGCTCGATTGCGAGTAGAAGTAAAGAAGCTTCTGCAGGAATTCGGTTACCCGCCTGATCAACAAGCAGTAGCGACAAAGCTGGTTCTAGAGCAAGCAAAGCTTTTTGCTGATGATTGGAGTAAGGATTGAATTCATTGAAACAGTAAAGCATTGAGCTTTATCCTGTGTATGCGAGCCTATAGTGTTTCTTTGATCTCGATGCTTGATTTGGTAATGCCTAAAATTGTAGTATAATGTTGCTGCAGCCGTCCGTGGTAGACTGTTTCAGCAGTTACCAGGTGACCGCTGTGCAACGTCCTCGTCCTTTGGGTCGGGACACATCAGGCTTCAGTCAAGCAAGTGACAGTTACGAAGATTGAACCTGACCAAAGCACTTCAGGAAGTGAGCTTCGCAAGTTGTTCACTTCTTGGCTTGCTAAGGGAGGTTAACTGGGTAGTGGAGGTTCGATTCCTCGTAATCTCGCATTTAGATGAATAATAGATCAAAGTTTTTTAGGAATTATCTACAGACGAACGATATTGATTTTCTAAAAATGACAGTAGAATCCCGTTCAGAACTACTGGCCGTTTCAAAAGAGGTCATTAAGGGTGGCAAAACTAGGTATATTGAATATAAAGAAAACGAATTAGCTTATGAGATTAGGAAAACTAAGCTTGGTTCATTACGTGACGAACTGAAGTCTGGCAATACTGAAGTAATATCTGAATTATATTCTCAATTAAATAAGGGTACATATCCTAATAAACCCTTTCAGGGAATGCTTATTGAGCGTTTGGATAAAGTCGATAAACCTAGGATGATCAAAATACCAGCTGTCACAGACAGAATTGTGTATGCCTTATTACTCAAACGTATTGAGCCATTTTTTGAAAATGATTTAGCGAAGTATCCTATTTATGGCCTTAAAAATAAGGGGGTGTCTTTGGCTATTAGCCATCTTACTAATGCAATAAGTAATGAGTCAGTAGTTTTAAAACTAGATTTTCAAAGTTACTTTGACACAATCTCCAGGTCAATTTTGATGAGGACATTAAGAGATTATAAGTTAGGGGGAGAAGAGCTTCGGTTATTAAAAGCTGCTATCAATGCTCCTACCAACTTACCAAAATTTCCTAAAGATTTAAGTAGGAAACATGCTCATAAGTTTAAGCCATATGAAACAAAGATTGGCTTACCCCAAGGGTGTGCATTCTCACCTTTATTGGCTAGTATCTATGCGCTAGATGTTGAGAAATATCTTAAAAAAAGAAATGTTTTCTCAGTTAGGTACATAGATGACATCATTATTTTAGTCGATAGTGTAGATCAGGCAGAAGAAATATACCAAGACTTAAAAGTTATATGTGAAGCTGCAAACCTGGTCATTCACGAACCATTACTCAATGAGGTAAATGATAAGAGTTATATATCAACGGCTGATACTGAAATTCGATTTCTAGGTCTTGATGTGATTGATAATCAGGCCTGTTTACCTGAAGACAAAATTGTTAGATTTGTACAGGTTTTGAAAGAGAGGTTATCTCAAGAGTTAATAAGTAGAGCAGATATAGAGTATAGAAACGATTGTATAGTCTCTTTTATTATTGGCTGGACAAAATACTACCGTGAACATGCAAGTGATTGGGGAAAAAAGAAAGAAAAAATTTTAGAACTTGGTTTGAAATTGATTGACGAGTCAACTATCATCGAAGATTCAACAAAAAATAATTTCAAAGGAATCTTAATTAAGGAAATTAGAAAATAGGTGGACTATTCGAACAGGCTATACTAACAAGACAAAGTTAAGTAGCTACACACAGGTTCGAACATCCTCCACCCAGCGGAGCTGACAAAAATAGCCTTATTTTATAAGGTTATTTTTATTACCCACCAATACCCCACGGCGTAAGCCTGGGGATGTAGGGAGTTCAACTGCCACTTGTGGCAGTTGTTGAAAGCAAAGCTTTTAACTTAAATTGATACCCCGAGCGTAAGCTCGTGGGAGTTTCATTTTAAATCTATACCCTTGAGGTTAATATTCGAACCTTTTGATATACTTCACATATGCAAACAATTATAAAAAGAACCATATTGTATTTATTTAGCTTCGCTTGTTCTTATTTTGTAATATCTATACTTCGTTTATATGAAATTGCACTACCTAACTTAGAGTTAACACTTTACATTCTAGTAATATCCATACTCTTATTGTTACTCTGTATTCCAAATATTATGGATACACGGGTCGGCTTTATACTTTTACGCCGAGCTCTTAATATAAATAAGGGCTCTGTTTGGAAGAGAGAGTCTTATCTTGATTATGTTACCGATAGAATGTACCGCACAATTCCAATTTTAATCTCTATGTTTATCTTTGGAGCTTTGATGTATTTTAGTGGCCAGACGATGGAGAGTGACGAAATTTCATTACTGGTAATATTTCAGATTTTTGTACTTTCCTATATAACTATAAGGGATATATAAGGCCTGACTACATAAGCTGGGCCTATGTAGTAGGTCGTATGTGGGCTGCTTTGTTTACACAAAAGTTCGAACATCCTCGACCCAGCGGAGCTAGAAATAAATCCCCGAAAGGGGATTTTTCTTTGGCTACGACGGAGAAAGCTCTGGGAGAGCTTTCGTCAGGATTCGAAAAGGTTGGTCAGATATTTTGCGACTGCAAGGTGTAAAAATATCGATAACTGCGACCAATTTTTAAGAAACACAGAGTGCGACTACAAAAATGGAAGTACTCTTGTGGTGTACCGCCCATGTAATGGGAGAAATTCCTGCCGTCGGAGCGGTGAATACTACAAACCAAAAAGCACCCATCTGGGTGCTTTTTGGTATACTCAACTAGACATGAAACTATATCGATTTAGTCCAATAAAAAGTGAAGACGAGCTGCAGCGCGCTATCGAGCACATTCACTTCGAGTCATACAGACTATGCAAAACTAGCTTTGGTGAGTATTTACCAAACTCAGGAAACATAGGGATATTTTGTCATTATATGGACGAATACGAATATCTTACTAAGGTGCGTGAAAAACTAACTGAATCATCAGACAACTTGAATCAAAAGTATTTCAAACTGCATAATCCAATAGTAATCCCTGCCCAGGGTGACGTTCCAGAAACTGCATACGACTTTCTATACATCAGACAACCAGATCCATATCGTCATCACGTTGGTGATCTAGATTTTATCTACCTGAAGATGAATATTTTGAACTGAAGAAAGAAATGGAGAATGGTAAAGAAGTACCAGGTGCTCGTCTATTTCCAAGCCCAAGCCTAGAGATGATTGAGATGCTCGATCCAGACTGCGATGTGCTTGCCTATGTGAGTACTGAAAAGATGACGGACATAGTTAAGACAACAAAGAGTGAAGCCTGATATGCTCGACTACCTGACTAACATAACTGGATCACACGGTGAAATAATAATAGCTGCTTTAAGCTCAGTTGTTTTTGCCTTTCTGATTTGGTCAGTCAAGGAGTCATACCGGAGGGTTAATGGGGTCAGGGTTAATGGGGTCAGCCACTATTTCTACTATAATAGTGGCTGACCCCATTTTCCCACTATTTCTACTATAATAGTGGCTGACCCCATTTTCCTTGCGAACCATCGGTTCCCATGATGAGCGAACCGATCCATCCAGCAAACCCTCCTAATACAATCCAAGCGATGAATGACATATATAATATTTATTTAGTTTTAATTTTGCTTGCTCTACTACTGATAGCAAGCAGCCAACTTAAGTCCTTCAGAAAAAGATGGTGTAGCCCCGTTAGTAATCTCTACCACTCGATCGTCCCCTAAACTGGTTTCTGCACAGGCAATCATTGCTGGTGTCACAGTAATGTTATTTGCGTCAATCCCTAGTGCGGACAAAAGTTTTATTTGTCCATCGGTGAGACTTGAAGCTTCAATGGAAACGTTACCCTCTACATTTTCTGCTGTACCTGGGGTAGTACCTTGATCGTTATTCACAGCTGCAACTTCGGTGCTTGGGCTCTGTGTTCCGCTAACGATAGTATTAGCAATCGGAGTAAATCGTCCAATTAAAAATCCCGCTCCAAACACGACAAAGATCAGAACCACCGACAGGACGTTTTTAAGCATAATTTATTTTATTATCCAACCCCTTGCAGGAGAAACCAAGGTGCTGCTAGGTTTTTAAATACAGATAGGTTGCTAGGTAAACCAGTCTGTATATCTCTTGACTTTATTATACGCTAGTGGTGGTTGAATAGATACATAGATACCACTTGTTTGAATGAAGAATACCGCGCTTTCCTAACAACACCGCAAAACCGCTGCATCATGTGATGCAGCGGTTTTTGTTTTCTTCTATATTTGCTTGCTACTCTGTTGGTGGCAACAGGACAGAATCAATCACGTGTACGATTCCATTACTGGTTTCAATGTCAGCCATGGCTACGTTGGCTGATCCGTTGATTGATACTCCGCTAGCATCAACGTTAATGGTGATCGTCTCACCATTAACTGTGACTACCTCCATACCATCAACTAGGTCACCAGACATCACGGCTCCTGGTACGACGTGATACGTAAGGATTGCTTGTAGATCAGCTATATTTTCAGGCTGTAGCAATGCTTCTAGTGTCGCAGGTGGTAGGGCAGCAAATGCATCGTTTACCGGTGCGAACACTGTAAATGGTCCTTCGCTTTGTAGTGTTGCCACTAGTTCTGCTTGGGTAACTGCTGTTACTAGAGTACTAAGCTGCGGGGTTGCGATCGCTGTTTCAACAATGTCACCTGGAGTAGTTGCTCCCATATCGTCTGCCATTGGTTCGCTCACTACTTCTACTTGTTCTACTACTGCCATATCATCAACCATTGGTTCTGCTGCTGGTTGTAGTAGCAAGAAACCACCAATACCGATAATCACTATAATTCCTACAATTAGGATGTTCTGCATAGAATATATATTTTATTAACTAAATTAAAACACAGGAAAATTCTGATTTTACCTTGTCCAGTGATACGTGAGTGATGCGTAGATATTTCGCAAAATACACACTACGTCAAAATAATTGTAATTTGGCAAGGGGAGAGTAGTCCGTTTTGCCTGCAGAAAAGTGTTGTGAACATACCTATACGTAAGTCACGCAGCTTTTTTGACAAAAATGCTGGGTGTGTTGTGTATTTTGACAGTCACCAGTAATGAGCGTATTGTTGATCCACATACATGACTACTCAGAAAAACAGCAAGAATCACTCATAAAAAGCGCCACTAGATATTTTCTTGTGGCGTTTTTTTATGACCTTGAGCTGAGTACGTGTACTTATTAACGTTATTAAATACTTATACTTATGAATAAACGAATGATTTTAAGCGGTGGAATGCTCGTCTTTATGGCAGCAATCGTCGCGGGCGGAACGGGTGCATTCTTTAGCGATACAGAAACCTCAGTTGGAAACGTCTTTACCGCTGGAAGTGTGTCAGTGACACTTGATTCGCTAACACACCAATATTATGGTGACGAAGCTGCAATCGATGAAGATTACTTCACTGTCCGAAACGCCAGTGGGGAAGCTCCTTCTTTCCGTTTCAACGACCTCAAGCCGGGTGATACAGGAATGATTACAAAAGAACTAACTAACGGATCTAACGACGCCTTCTTCTGTGCTCGAAACACCCTAGTTGAGAGTGATTCACCATTTACCGACAAACTAAATCTGCGAGTAAACGTAGGGAATGGTGTATCAGCTGGAACATTCTACACTGCACCGTTTGACGAATGGTATACACTTGATACAACAGATCCTACGAATCCAGGTGGACCAGGACTTGCTGTTGACGCTGGTGATCAAATCACAGCTGACCTTGAATACTGTCTAGGTGACTTTACTAACGGAGTAGCTGGAGCACCAGGTTCAGCCGGAGCCTCTTGTGTCGTTGATGCCAGTCAAAACTGGAACGCACTACAAAACCAAGAAATTGAGGTTGATGTAGAGTACTACGCAGTACAGCAGCGAAACAACGAAAACTTCACTTGTGGAAGTTTGAATGAAACAATTACGTCGTCTGCTGGTGACATTTCAAGATTCACTGCTGCATACAGGGATCGATTAGATGGAACTAGCGAAGACTACGCAGGTGTTTATATGCAATTTGACGAGACTGGCATCGTTGACGCCACTCAAATCGAATTACGATTAAATCTGGATGATGGTTCAGTGTACTCAACCTTTGCTCAAGGGTCTGTACTAACAGATATTAACGCAGACGGAAACACAATCACGTGAGGTGGAACTGTTGTTACGGTCAATAGCAGAACGAGCGGTAGTTGGAGTACACAAGACTCAGCTGGTTATACAAATGGTCCCTTCCCAGCGGGAGCTGTCGTTGAGTCAGCTCAAGTGGTGATTACTCTTGGCGACGGAAGCGTCATCTTCAGTACTGTAGATGAAGCAGACTTCTTAGGACAAGGTGAAGAAGGTGTTGTCTTACCATAACTTACACAAACAGTTATAGTACTTAAATCTTTTGAGATTTGACGAACGGTTGGCGAGCTTTACTCGTCAATCGGGGTCAGAACTGAATCAGACTGAAATTATAAGTATTCACCATTTACAGAATTTATGAACACCAAACGAATTATTCAGAGCACATTGATGCTAGTGGCAGTAGCAGGAATCACGGCGGCTGGAACGGGAGCGTTCTTTAGCGACACGGAAGTATCAGCTGGCAACGTCTTTACTGCAGGGAATATTGATCTAATGATCGATCATACCGCGCAAACCTACAACGGCGTCGACTGTCAAACTTGTGGTGTGAGTATCTACAGTTCAACCGACACACTGGTAATAGGTGCCAATGCTGCTGCTTCCTACCAAGCGCCTTTCCCGGTAAACGCACAGTTAATTGCAAATCCTAATCCAAACTGGCTCAACGAAAGCACACTTACGCCTGCTGAATGGATTTGGCTGACACCAATTGTCGATGCTGGAGACACGACTAATAATGCTGAATACACTTTTTCAGATAGCTTCACCCTACAAGGTCCGATCGCTTTGACTGATTTTAATCTCAGTATCGCTTCAGACAATGGCTATAAATTAGTGTTAAACGGAGTAGAAATTGTTAATGCGCTAACCACAGTTCGAGCCTTTGAATCAGAAAATCCATTAACAGCCAATCAAAAATCAGCATTTCAAGCAGCTTTGATTCAAAATGGTCTTAATACCATCGAGATTACTGTTCGAAACCTATCTGGAAGCACTAATCCGAATCAAAATCCAGCCGGACTAATCTACAAGATTGATTTCTCAAACCAAGATTGTGAAGCTGGCGTGGCTGATTTTCAGCAACGGTGTGAGCTGTGGGAATCGACTGACCTAACAAATGAATCATTCTTTAATTTTTCTGACATTAAGCCTCAAGATGAGGGGACCAACCTCATTTCGATGACGGTCGAGAGTAATGAGTCGTATCTGTGTCTTGATGTAAATAATGCAGAAGACGCTGAAAACAGCTACCTAGACCCTGAGGTTACGGCAGGGGATCAGAGTGATGATGAAGGAGAAATGGGCACCTTTTTGCAGGTGGCAGGTTGGTATGCTAATAGTAATGGCGATATTTCAAGTTTGCTGTTTGGACCAACGGCAGCTAATGATATAGAAAGTATTGCCTACGCTGATAGCAGTACTGGTACTACAGTGCAGCCAGGCGAAACACAGTACGTTGAATTGGCGTGGTGTATGGGAGAAATGACTGCTGATGACAACGGATTTACGTGTAACGGCGCAGTCCCAGACATCAACCAAACTCAGACTGATGCGTTTTTGGCTGACTTGCAATTCTTTGCTATCCAAACGCGAAATAATGAAAGTTATACCTGTGATGCACCGTTACCAGGTACGGGTGTATAAATCATAGATTGAGTTTTGACACTCGGGTGTGCAAGGGGCACACCCTTAGTCAGAACTGAATGTTCTGAATCAAACCATGTTTAGCAAAATCCTCTATTACACTTTAGTTACTGCCGCGTTTGCGTTGGTGCTTTTGTTGGTATTGGTGCAAACATCATTTATCCCGGGTTATCAAGCTAGAATCGTACAATCAGGTTCGATGGAGCCGGCGATTAGTACTGGAGCGCTAGTAATAGTGCGCGCGCAAACTCAGTACAGTGTGGACGATGTGATTACTTTTACCACTGCCGGGGCAGATATCCCAACCACCCACCGGGTGATATCAGACGGGTTGCAGCAAGGTGAGTTAGTGTATAACACCAAAGGTGACGCAAACAACGACCAAGATCCAGAGTCGGTGACGCTCTCGCAAATTTTGGGTCGAGTTATACTGTCGATTCCGTACCTGGGGTACTTGCTTGATTTTGCTCGTCAGCCACTGGGCTTTGTATTACTGATCGGAGTGCCAGCCTTGATGATTTTTATAGAAGAAGCGGGTAGTATAGTGCGTGAGTTCAAGAATCGTAAACCAGAACCAACTAAAGATGATCAATAGTCTATTTTCGCAAGCCAAAAAAAGTATCATCGTCTGCTCTGCACTGGCTGTTTTCCTGTTACCGAGCTTTGCGCAAGCGTTTTATAGTGATATAGAAACAGCCCCTCAGCAACAGTTCCAGGCGTCCGAGCTACAGCTCGAGACCAGTCTGACTGAGTCAGCCATTGCAATCGGGGTCGACCAGGCCGCAGCTACCACAACCCTGCTGGTCAATACTTCGGCGCAGAGTGTGTCAGCAGTATTTGATATTGCAGTCACCGGGGTGACTGGCGATGTCGCATTTTGCGATAATATAAACCTCCAAGCCCAAAATGGTGCGGTGACTGCGCAAGCAGTACTGCCAGCCTTTACCACTCTCGAGCAGACGACGTTTGGTGCCTATGATCTAGCGGTTTCGTTTATTGATGGAGATGTAGTCACAGCTGGGAAAGAGTGTGTGGTAACCCTGACTGTTACCGCCTGGCAGCAAAATATGAGTAAGGGTAGCGGCTATCACGATGTCGACGTGTACGAGCTAACTATTACCACTACCGAGCTAACTGTGCTACGACAAGTGGCTTCACTAGTGTCGGGAGACACAGAGGATGATGGTGCGAGCGCACTGCCAACCAAAGATACAAAATCACCATCAACAGATGCGGCACAGTTAGCGGGCAGCAGCGGTGATGCACCAGTAGACCCACCAGCGACACCAGCCGTCGCCGGTGAGAGTGATACACCAGCCGACTCAACAGTCGATGAGGCTGAGGAATCTGCCAACGAACACTCAAAAGAACCCGCAGACGAAACCAACAAACAACCAGAATCTCCAATCGATCCTGCTGCAACGCCTGAGGATGAAGCTGATGCACCGGCTGAACAACCGAGTGCACCAGAGAAGAAGGCTGATGTGTCGGTAGATGAGGCTGCACCAGCCAAGCTGGACGAATCATCTACACTAGCAGAAGGGACTGAGTCAGAATCAGTCGAGGGTACACAAGAAGATGCGAGCCAACCACCAGAATCAGCACCAACGCAGCCCGTGATCAAACCAGATCCAGAACCAGTTGCACCACCAAAAGTAGTGTCAGATACCGCGGCTAAAGACCTGGAGACAGAACCAGAGCCAGCCGCTATAAAAGATGAGACAACTAACGAATAATTATGATTGCAACTTATCTAGCACCGTTGAAATATGTCGTTGTGAGTCTGTTTTGTTTGGCTGCGCTCTTCCCATACGCTGCGTTTGCCGCGCTTGAGGTGACGTTTGAAGCGGCGCCATTGTTTATCAATGCCAACGTTATGCCTGGTGATGCCGTTACTCGGAGTGTAGTGGTCAGTAACACCGGCAATGAACCAGAGGATATTATATTTAGTCTAGAAAATACCTTTTCTGATGGGTTGGCTGACGTAATGGAGGTGGCTGTGGTTTCGGGGACAGATTTGTACGCCGATACTACCTTTACCCAGTTATTTGCTTGGGGGGAGGTTGATCTTGGAGTGTTGCCGGCCCAGTCTACCAAGACCTACGAGTTTACCGCCTTTCTTGATCCGTCGGTTGGTAACGCATATCAACTTTCTGAACTAGGGTTTGATCTGGTGATTGGATTTTCTGGAGGGGAAACCGTCACGGATAACCCTGGCTCAGGTGGAGGTGGAGGAGGTGGTAGAGGAGGATCGACTCGCGACGAGTTTGACCTGTTTAACGAGGCTGTTATCGTAGAAGATAATATCGTTGCGCAGCTAACTTGGAGTACCAACCGCGAGGCAACCAGCTTTGCTGTCTGTGGAGACATAGATGATGGCCCGTTTGCGCTAGATGCGGATGATGCGTTATTTGGCTACAGCTTTGGGTCGACCGAAGATAAAACTAAAACTCTAACTCACGCAGTTAATTTTGCTGACCTAGACGCTGGCACCTATGCCTGCCGGGTCGCGTCACGAGAAGACACCGACGATGCCTTTACTGTTGGTAAGGAGGTGGAATTCGTAATTCTACCTGGTGGGCTGGTGGCTGGGATTACTGATAGTCAGCCGTTTGTAGGAGGTAACATCTTGCAACCGACGCCGTTGGTGGCGGGGGTCAGTAACTGGGGTAAAGGCTCACAGATGACCTATGAAGAATACCGAGCCGAGCTAGATGCGATGAAAGTCGCTCGTGATGAGTTTGAATCTGGTAGTTTATCGCGTGGTACTAGCACTACAGAGTTACAACCAATAGACAATCTACCAACCGGGATTGACGCAGCTGACATGAATCAAGCTAGCCCTAGGTACTGGATCTTTGTGCTGATTGGCTTGGTAGCACTTGGTTTTGGGTGGGTGCTTGCTAGACTACGTCGGGTTAGCAACAACTAAACCAGACCAATAACAGTCATTTTCAAGGAGGGTAGTTAAGTCAATGTGGCTAAATGATTGACTTTCCATGAAAAACGTGTATTATGTAGGTTCAAATCGATTGTATTAAACAAATATGTATGTAGGTGTTTAGGCAATCTCAAAACAGGTTTGAGATTATTATTTGTTTAAAGCAAAACTATTATGGCAACAGGAACTATCGCTCGACTAAATAACGGGTACGGATTCATTACACAAGAAGGATCAGACAAGGATCTATTCTTCCACGTTAATGAGCTACAAGGTGTAGCATTTGACGATCTACGAGAAGGAGACAAGCTTTCTTTCGAAGTAGGTGAAGGTCCAAAAGGACCAAACGCTGTTAACGTTTCTCTAGTAGAAGAAGGAGCTGCTGACGCAGCACCAGAAGCTGCTAACGACAACGCAGCACCTGCAGAAGGAGAAATGGCTGCATAGTCAGACTTCATATATAACAAAAAGCGCCTCACCCGAGGCGCTTTTTGTTATATACTAGACTGATGAATTCCAGACGAATAACGATGTTGTGTGCTGCTTTGGGCGGTTGGATAGGAGGATATGTGCCATTAGCATGGGGAGCGGGGTACTTTTCGATGTCGTCAATTATTTTTAGTGCATTGGGGGCAATTGTGGGTATATATATAGCATTTAAGGTTACGCGTTACTAAATTTGAACCAAGTATCTGAACTGTGAAAGAAATGCTACACTCGTGCGTCATAAGGGACGGGAAGAGGGGAAACTGGGTATGTCTGGAGGGACATAACTCTAAATTTCTATAGTACAAAAGTACAAAACAAAGGACCGAAAAATGAAGACGACACTACTTTGCGCACTTACAATTGTGGCGACGACATCTCTGATGCCGTTCGCCAAAACCGCAAGTGCGGAAATGCTTGATAATAGCGAACTTTCGCTTGATCCGGCAAAGCAGACAGACCAAATCGAAGCTATGATTGAAACCGTCTTTGAGCCACTGGAAGAAAAAGTTCCAGGTGTGGTGAAAAAGATGATCAAAATCGCCGATTGTGAGTCATACGGGGGTCGCGATGGTTTAATTATGCATATCGACAAAGCTGGGAAGTTGATTCGCAACGCAAAAACCAAGCGTGCCCGTGGAGTTTTTCAAATCGTACCGAACCCACATGACAAAATGGCTGCGTCAATGGGTTTAGATGTTACCAAGGTGTCAGACAATATTCAGTATAGTCGTTTTCTGGTTGAGGATCGACTCAGGATGGGAGACAAACCATTTACAGACTGGGTCTGTGCCTAATACAGGCAGCAAAAAACAAACAACAGGCGACCACCCAGTCGCCTGTTTTCTTTTACCTGGATGAAATATCCAGACATGACTTTTCGTAGTATACTGTAGAGGAATTAGAAAAATAATTGATCACACCATGCTGAGCTTGTACCACATTGAATCTTGTCCATTTTGCCATCGGGTATTAGATATGGCTGAAAATTTGGGAGTAACCCTAGATTTAAAAGATATCGAAGGCGACGCAGAGCTGACGGCGGAATTAATCGCTAAAGGCGGTAAAAAACAAGTGCCATATTTGGTAGACACCGAGAAAGACGTCGCGATGTATGAATCAAACGACATCATCGAGTACATCCGCGATAATTACGCTGGCACCGCCGAGCCTGCCAAGCCACGAATCCATAACGCCGGTGCAGCTGCCACGTGCGTTGCATGCGAAGGATAGTACTAGAAGAACGGCCATTGTGACGAGTACGGATAGAGCTACTTATCTGATAACATCAAAATATGAACGTCAATTTCAACTATAACAACCACGCCGAAGCCCAAAATTTAACTGATACCACCGAGCAAAAGCTCGCTAGTCTTAAAAAGTTTATTACCGACGGGACTCCGACCATCTGTGATGCGGAGTTCGATAAAGTTGCAGCTAATAAAAAAGGTGCAATATTCCAATTCTCAGTCAACCTCCAAGTGGATGGAACCATGCATCGCGCTGAGGCTACCGAAGAGAGTTTTGAAGCAGCTGTCGATGAGGTGCGTGACGAGCTCGATAAGAAGCTTCGTCGGACCAAGAGCAAAAAAGACTCGCTAGGAAAGAAAGCCGGCCGGGCGATGAAGAATTTAATTTCACGCCAAAACTAGGCGGTTTAAATACAGTTGTGACTTAACCAAGTTATGACTGTTGTGCCTGATGCCAAGTCGCAAAATCAATCGCCGGTTTACCTTCGGGAACCACGGTCAAGAGGCGGAGTTTTCCCATCGAAAACTCCGCCTCTTTGATTTTAATCCGTTTACCTTCGTGCATAAACCAGGTCCCCCCGATACCATCAAAGGCATTAATCTTGAGCCAGGCTTGGCGAGCTTTGTTGCTGGTTGGGAGCTTGCGAGGGTTTAACTCTAGTTCGCTGTCAGCTTTAGTTAGTCGGCCACAGTAGGTTGCCATGGTGTCATCCTGGTCTTGGGGGATGATTTCGCCAGCCAGGTAATCGCGCAGCACGTCCGCCAGCATAGCACCGCCCATGCGGGCTAGCGCCTGATCGAGTTTTGGTCCAGGGATTGGCCAATTTTCGTCGGATATGATCATTGGCATTTGATCCAGTATTGGTCCAGTGTCCATGGTGGCGTCCATTTGCATAATAGTTACACCGATCTGGTCACGCAGATCATCTTTGATCGCGGTTCGGATTGGGCTGGCACCACGCAAAAACGGCAGCATTGATGGGTGTAGATTGATCACGCCATGCTTTGGGATATCAAGTAGCCACTGTGGCAATATATGGTTGTATGCTACGACGACAAATATGTCCCAGTCGGCAGATAGGAATTTTTCTTTGACAGCATCTACTGCGTCACCTTTGTATGACTCTGGCTGATACACTTCGATTTCTTTTTCCTGCGCCCAGACTTTTACAGGCGGGGGAGTCATGACCTGTTTGCGACCAACTGGTTTGTCCGGGCTCGCTACAATCAGATCTGGCGTGATACCGGTGAGATATAGTTCCTCTAATACTGGCATACCTAAAGGTTCACCACCAAAATACGCGATCCGAGGTTTCACTTTATTCATATTAGTTTTCGTAGCCTTCGGGCTCGTTACCCTTGGTCCAGACTTCTAGCGCCCGCTGTGGGAACAGGATGCCGTCGAGGTGGTCGTACTCGTGTTGCAAAATGGTAGAAAACAGTCCACCAGCGCCACGGGTGTAGAGATTGCCGTCCTCGTCAGTTGCTTCCATGGTGACGTTTTTGTGTCGGGCTACAATGCCGTAGGTGTCAGGGATTGATAGGCAGCCTTCGCCCATTTCTTGCATCTTTTTCGATGTCTTAGTGAAGCGGGGGTTGATAGCTACGAGCGATGGTAGGCGGTCTTCGCGGTCTTTTGATTCGTCTTGGGTGATGAAAATGCGCTTGCTGACCCCGATCTGAGGCGCTGCAATAGCCACCGCGGCATAGCCGTCTACGTCGTAAGTTTTGATAGCCGCGCGCAGGTCTTTGACGATTTTCGCGACCGTACCATCAGCGAATTCTTCAGGGGTAACCTCCTCCGCTATGGTGTGCAACGCTGGGTGATTTTCTGGGACTAGTTTTGCCATAAGTTAGTTCATCTCAAAATAGCACATCTGCACCAGTTTCGGAAGATGAACTCAATCAACGTACCATCTAGTACGTCGCAATCGTTCATTTCCTGCAACCAGTACACCTGTATCTATTTTGAGATGAACTAAGGTTTCAAATATGAATAAAAGAAAAGAGCCACCGTAGCAGCTCGATTGGAGTGCGGGTGGCTCAGGTGGCGACGGATACTTTGTTGTTATCAGTGTCATAGCAGTTGACAGTGATTTTGAAATCATAGTCGAACAAAATAGGATTTCTATTTATCCAATTTACTATAACTTCTGCAGTTTGCTGCGGCTCAGCAACGACTGAGGTGGTAGAAATCGTAATTTCATTTTTTTCACCCAAGTTAATCCCTGTACAAGACACTCGAGAGGTGTCATCTGTCAGGGTTGAAAAATATCTGGCGATATCTGATACAAATGTGGCTTTAAGCCAGCCTGCGTTTCCGTCCTTACTGCCTTTTTTGAGTCTGAACGCAATTTGTGGCATTTTTTATTTCCCTTATTAGAACTATATGGATATACTTATATCACTTATATCAATAAAGTCAACATCATACAATCCGCTCTGGATTCACTTCGATCTTTACATACGGTGGCAAGGTACGCAGGCGGTCTAGGGTGTCGATATACGCTGGCTTGTCTTCTGGGTTGAGGCGGATTAGACCGTGGCGCATGACTTTACTCTGTGTTGAGTGAGGGTGGTTGTAGCACTGGATTTGTTCGTCGCGTAGGGTGCTGGTGATGAGGGCTTCAGTGTTGTTGCTGGCCTCAAGGCTACCGGCCCAGGTAAGCAGAATAAAGGTGCACACCGGTGGGTATTGCACCATCCGGCGTAGTTCGATTTCGTCGTCATAAAATCGCTCGATTGCGCCGCGGGTGGCGTAGGTCAGCAGATTGTCGGTCTCGGTGCGGGTTTGTACGATCAATTCTTGGCTGGTGGATTCGCGCAGGGTGAGTAATAGTCTAAATAGTGATTCGTCGGCTCGCCAGGTCGGGATGCTGCGTGCCGCGTCGAGCGACACAATCGCACTAACTGCCACGCCGTGTTTGAGGTACGGCAACACTACCTGCGTCCCAATCAAGACGCCGGATTGCTTTTTAAAGAAATCTTGGGCTTGCTTGTGGACCTCTTTTGGGGTTTTGGCGGTGGCTTGGTCGATCACGGTTAGGTCGGTGTCGGGGAACTGATCCTTCCATTCGTCTGCGACCTGTTGCAAACCGATCCCTCGTTCACGTAGCCGCCATGATCCACACTTAGGACAGACATCAGCGGCTTTGACTCTTCGCCCTGAGGTGCTCGATACAAACCAGCGCTCTTCTTCGCCCGTGTCACCATAGGTCCGCATGAGCGAATACGGAGTACCAGAGTCTGGACAACGAAAGATGTGGCTACAGTCAATACAAGCCACCACTGGCGCCAACCCCCGCCTAGCAGCGAACAAGAATACCCGTCCTTTGCCTTCAAGTGCTCGGGTGACCGCGTGCCCAAGTTCATCAGAAAACAGTTGAAACGGGACGTCAGGCTTGGCTTTGTCACGCTGGGTGATGATGGATAGCGGCGCTTCAAACGCCATGCGTTTAACTGGTTCGTTGAAGGTGGTGTAGATATCTTCGCGGCGCTTATATTCATCTTCGGTTGCCGGGACGGTGTCACCTAAAATTAGTTGTCGTCCGCTTGAAATTGCAAACGCTTTGAGCGCTTCGCGGTGATCAAGGTATGGGCGCACTCGGGCGACGTAGTGATTGCTGCCCGAGTGTTCGACGATGATGGTGTTGCAGTCAGCTCGCCCGATATAAGCATAGGCCGGGGTAGTGATGATGAGTTTGGCGGTATCTGTGTCCTCGATTGCGTTGTACGCCTTGTCACGGGCGGCCTTGGTCATGGATGGAGACAGGGTAATTACCCGGTCCTTAATCCCGGCCGATAGGCTAGCGGCTGTACTTTGGATGTATGATGCCGTTGGCACCACAAATACCACTGATTTTCGTTTGGCAAATTGACTACGGATATGACTTTGATAGGTGAGTAGTCGTTCGTCGGCTTTGGCGGTGAGCACCTGCGGAACGGTGTCCTCAGCTTGTTCAATTACCTCACTGGCTGGATACGGTCTAGTGCCGTTGCGGACGTCCGGTGGAAGTAATTGATATAAAATTGCACCAACCGAGGCTGGGTAGATTTTAGTTAGCCGTTCGGCCGCGTCGCGCAAGCTGGCTGGCAAGGTATGAGTATTTTCTTGCTGGGGGAGTTTGCGCAAAGAAAACGTAGCGGCTTTAAGTGCAGTTTTGCTGGCTGCTGCTGGACGAACGGCTGTCACAATCGCCGATTGCGTCTTGCCTCGAATTGGTACTTGTACAAAGCTCCCGATGTCATAGGGGATGCTCGAAAAATACGACAGAGATTCCAGCGTAGTGCCGCGCAGCAGTGGAGTGACGATAATGACATGCATAGGGGTAGTATAGCAAAATGAGCCCTAAAGGGCTCATTGTCTTATTGTTGTTCCAGGAACCTTGTGACGTCAGTGTAATTATCAGTCATGACTGGAGGATTTTCGGCTGGGCGGAATCTTGGCAGAGCAGAGCAAAGATCAGGTCGTGCGCCAAATATCAGCAAAGGTTTATTGCTATTCAAAGCAAACGCGATTTCAGACAGTGTGCCAGCAGAATCAGAGCCGATGGCGATAATGCGGTCGCAAGACAGAATATTCATGTAGTTACGTCCGCTACCCATGTTGGTAATGATCGGAATATCGACGTACTCATTGAGTCGCTCCGAGTCATCACCTGACGCAATAGCGATTACCAGACCGCCCTCCTCTTTAGCACCTCTGCAGGCACTTTGCATGGTGCCAGGCCCACCTCCTGATAAGAGATGGTAGCCATTTTGTGCTACCAGCTTTCCACACTGGTAAGCTGCCGCCATTTGTTCAGTGTTGGCAGAATTGCCAGGTCCCATGATTCCCACGATTAGTTTCTTGTACATTGATTCCTCCTTGAATTAGTTTGAGAACTTCTGATTGAGTAAACTAGAATTCCTCTAAATAGTCAACCTTGGCCCCGAGTTTGGTCAAGCGTTCAACCAGTTTTTCGTAGCCGCGGTTGATGCTGTAGATGTTGCGTAGGATCGAGTCGCTGCGGGCGGCCAGCATACCGATCAGTAGAATCGTGGCTGGTCGGAGCGCCGGTGGGCAGACTAATTCTGCTCCTGAAAGCGAAGACGGGCCAGTAATATAGATGCGGTGCGGGTCAGCTAAGACCGTTTCGGCGCCAATTTTATCTAGTTCGGTAAAGTAAATTGCTCGCTTTTCGTACACCCAGTCGTGAATTAGTGTCTGACCAGTAGCTTGGGTGGCAATGACAGCGAAGAAAGGTAAGTTATCTATATTTAGTCCAGGATACGGGCGGCCATAAATTTTTTCCGGAGAAGCTACTAGTTTTGATGGCAGTGTTGTCACATCGACTAGTTGTGTGCGGCCATTATGACTGGTGTATTGCTTACCTTTTTTGTATTTGAAGCCCATTTTTTCCAGCTTGAGTAGCTCGAGTTCCAAAAATTCAATTGGACATCGCTCAATTGTGATTTTGGAATGTGTCACGATTGCTGCTGCTAGGAAGAACATACTGTCAGTTGGATCTTCAGACAGAGTGTACTCAACGTTCTGGTTGATTTCTTCAATTCCATGCACAGTCATAGTTGTGGTTCCAATGCCGTCGATTTGCACACCGACAGCCTCCAGGAACGTACATAACTCTTGCACCATGTAGTTTGCACTACAGTATTTTAGAGTGGTTGTGCCAGGTGTAAGCGCGGCAGCCATAAGAGCATTTTCGGTGACGGTATCACCACTTTCGTACATGATAATTTCCTTTGGTGATTTAGCTGTATATGAGACTTTGTATGCTTCTTCAGTCACTTTGATATCAACCCCAAAGTGCTCGAGGGCAAAAAAGTGCGGCCGGACGGTACGAGAACCAAGCTTGCAGCCTCCACTTTGCGGTAGTGAAAATTTAGTAAGGTGATGGATCAGTGGGCCAATAAACATCACAATGCTGCGCGTGCGTTTGGCTGACGTTTCGTCGATGTTCTTGAGGTCGTACGATTTGGGTGGGGTAAGGGTGAGCGTACTGCCGGTCCATTCAATTTTGACCCCGATACTTTCAAGCACTTCGGTAAGCCGATAGACTTCCTCAATCCGCGGCATCTTGTGAATAGTGGTTTTACCTTTATTAAGGAGCGCTGCACATAGCAACACCACTGCACCGTTTTTGCTGGTATTAGTCACAACGGTCCCTGATAGTTTGTGTCCACCCTCGATTTGCAGGTTCATAGTGCCAGGGGATAGAGTGACCAGGTTTTTACCTAGTGCTTTACTAATTTTTGCCAGCATTTCAGCAGAGACATTTTGCCGGCCTGACTCCATCCGCGCTACCGCAGACTGGGTGCTTTTTAGTTTTTTAGCTAAATCAGTTTGGGTAAGACCTTGAGATTCGCGTAAGTCGGCGATCCGGCGGCCAATATTCGTTTCTGTTTTCATGCAAGTAGTATAGCAGATGCGCTATGTGGTAGAGGGTTTATAAACATTGACTTTATAGAAAATATAATGTAAAAATAGTAAAAGTTCACAGGAGAAATGCAATGAAATACATAGTTGAGGTGCTGTGCGAATGTCAAAAAAGGATAGTTTTTAAAACATACGATTGGCCCGACCATGTGCAAGAAGAAGAGACGGTTAGTATTGGGACAGGATCAATGTACCCAGTTACTTCAAAAAAGCATTATTTTGAAGCAGCCGCCCCATTCAAGAAAGGAGATGTTGTCTTAACTATCTACGACGTCCCAGTATTTGAGTTTGATAGATTGATCGAAAATAATGGTTGGTCTAGTCATCCATATCTCGAGTGAAAGTACATGAGTAAGCCACTCTAAAATAACGGAGCGGCTTTTTCTTTGTCTTTCACTTTTGCTAGTTTTGCAATATCTAGTAAGATAGTCTTGCAGGTTCCAGCGATTCTCCCTTGGTAGGTCGAATCGGGAACTAAATTCGTAATAGTCGTTACACTCCTTTACTCATTCAATGTCATTCTTTTCTAATTTTACGCCTAAAATCGGTATTGACCTGGGTACTACCAGCATTTTGGTATTTGTGCCGGGACAAGGAATTGTGCTGAATGAACCGTCGGTGGTGGCTGTGTCGGACGATAACCGGGTCCTGGCCGTCGGGACCGAAGCCAAACTAATGATTGGGCGTACCCCTGAAAGCATCCGCGCGTATCGGCCCATGCGTGATGGGGTGATCGCTGACTACCGCGTAACCGAGGCCATGTTGCGGTACTTTTTACGTAAATCAATGAGTAGCTTTAGCTTGTTCAGGCCAGACGTGATGGTGTCGGTGCCAGCGGGGGTAACTTCGACCGAGCGTCGAGCGGTGGTAGAAGCTACGCTCAAAGCTGGGGCAAAAAACGCCTTTGTCGTCAAAGAACCGATCTTGGCCGCGATCGGTGCTGGAGTCCCGATTTATGAACCACAGGGCCACATGATTGTCGATATTGGTGGTGGGACGATCGACGTCGCAGTGATTAGTCTCGGGGGGATTGTGTCGTCCAATTCGGTGAAGTGTGCTGGTAATAAAATTGATGCCGCTATCATAGATTACGTCAAAAAATCGCGGAACCTCGCCATCGGTGAAAAAACCGCGGAAGAAATAAAGATTGGTGTCGGGTCAGCCTTGCCACTCGAGGAAGAGCTGTCTATGGAAATTAATGGTCGCGATATGGTCAGTGGACTGCCAAGGACAGTCACGATCACGAGTAATGAAATCGTTAAGGCAATCAGTAAAGAACTTAAAGAAATGATCTCCGCAATCAAAACCGTCTTTCAAGAAACACCACCTGAGCTCTCCTCAGATATTATCGACGGAGGGATCATCATGACTGGTGGTACTAGTCAGCTACGCAACTTCCCGGAACTAATCCGCCGGCGTACCGGGGTAAAGGCCAAGGTGGCTGACCAGGCACTGTTTTGTGTCGCTAAAGGGACTGGAATTGCGCTCGAGCACCTTGATGTCTATAAACGAGCAGTGTTGACCAAGCGGTAGTTTTATTGACATGTATATATAAATGTGCTATTATAGTGTTAGCTCTTTTTGCTACAAATATAACTATAACTTTGGAGGAACTGACATGTTCACTCACTATCTTCGTATCATCCTGGCAATCATCGCCCTTGCCAGCATGGCATTTGGAACACTTGTTCTTGGTCTCCAGCTGTTACATTGGGACAGCTGGATGTGGTATGTCAACTTATGGATTGCCGTCGCCCTCGCTCTGTTGGCTGTGGGTGGGATCGGGGTCATGTTGTCCTCATATTTCGCAATCGAAAATCGTGATGGCCAGCTGAGATTCCGAAAAAACTGGCTTGGTACCCAACTTTCGAAGCATTACCAAAAGGACGGTGGTAATGTCCGGTTTTGCCGGTTCTATACTGGAGTAGCATTTTACTTCCTCATGCTGATTGGCGGTTGCTTCGCAATTGTGATATTTGGCGTACTTGGTTACGGCCTAGTAACCGAGGGGTTTGGTTCTATGGTTGCGAATGCAGAATTTTCGACGTTTGATAACTTCAAGCAGAAACTGTCAGTCATCGCAGCGCTTGGCGGGATAGCCCTGGCCCTCCCCCTGGCCTACAATTATCTTGGAAACGTGTTCCTCGGGACGTGGGTTGAAAAGCTCTATACCAAAACTGTTTGCCCGTTTATTCGGACAGACTAAGTTTCGGTTTGTTACATAAATAGTAGTATGACCCTCGGTGTTTCACCTGGGGTCATTTTTCTTATACAGATGTACTACGTATACAGCACATCATCCAAGGTATGATAGAAGTAATGGAAGGCGTTCCTAAACAATTCTCTAGCCCACAAGAAGAAGTGGAATTTTTGCGCGCTCAGTTGGCAGAGCGTGAGCGAACGCTGCTTGATCGGCAGCCCGAGATCGATCACGCCGACCGAGAGTCACTCGGTAAACAAGAGCTAAAGTCCTACACCAGCTTTACGCCCAAAATGGTATTGGACCCAAATTATGAACTGTCAGGCCAAGACATGCATGAAGCGGTCGCAATGGTCGAGACGGCTGCCGACCCAATCGAAGAGATTTTGCAAATAGCGATCGAGAAAGGTATCAAAAATGCCTTATCGGTGCTTGATAGTACCAACGACCCATATGTTATTGACGAAGTTCACAAGCGTTTGATCGAGCTGATCACCAGTGGGGTGAGCATTGCCGATATGAAAGAAGGGGTTCCACCATGGCATGTGTTGCATATGACATTGTTCGCCGTGACATTACCAGCGAGCCAGGGTGATGAATCAGCTGCACTGCCATTTGCCGAATTGGTGGGCAAGATGGAACAGTTACTGGCTGGACTACGGACCATCGGGTCTAAAAAAACTGGCAATCACTTTGTATTTGAAATCGCTGTCGCCAATGATAGCGAAGACATCGTATTTTATGTCGCGGTGCCAAACGAGTTTACTTCGCTGTTTGAAAAACAAACCTTATCGTTATTCCCGCATGCGGAACTCACGGTTCAGCCCCACGATTATAATGTGTACATGCCCGGCGGGGTGACCCAGGTGGTTGATCTTACCCTAACAAAACACCCAATTTATCCAATCAAGTCAGCTGCTGAATTCGCCGCCGACCCACTAGAGGTGCTCTTGAACGCCTTTTCTAAAATCGGCCGGGCCGAGGGCGCGGCGGTACAGTTTGCGATTCGTCATCCCCAGGGGAAATATTTACCGGTCTACAAAGACATCATTAAATTGGTAGAGAAGGGCAGCAAGCCTCACGAAGCCATCTCGCGTAGTACCACCGGCGGTGCCATTATGGCCGAGGTTAGCAGTTTGTTTTTCAGTAGCACAAAAAAATCTGAAACAGAACAACCAAAGGAAATCGATACCGATAGCATTGAACTGTTCCGCCAAAAGACCGCCAAGGATATTGTCGAGGTAAATATCAGATTGGTTGTTTCCGCTGCGGATAATGGTCGGGTGCACAACTTGCTCGAAGAAATTAAGTCAGCCTTTCACCAGTTTGATACCGTTCACAGTAATCAGCTAAAATTTACACCCCTTAAAGGCAGCGCCCTACGCTTAGGCGAAAAAGCTTTTTCATTTCGGCAATTTGATCAACGCAAAGTACTACCACTAGCACTCGATGAATTAGCTACCTTGGCCCATTTTCCGGCCCATGGTGTTAAAGCAGCGCACCAATTTAAAGAATCTAATGCGAAAACCGCCCCAGCGCCATCTGATATGCCAGAGAGTGGCACATTACTCGGGATCAATCGTCACCGCAATGTTGATAAGGAAATATTTATTAGTGATGAGGATCGGTTGCGACATTTCTATATCATCGGTCAAACAGGAACCGGGAAGACAACCTTGATGAAAAACATGATCGTGCAGGATATCTTGCGTGGAGATGGGGTTTGTATGATCGATCCGCATGGGACCGATATCGAGGATGTGCTGGGGGCCGTCCCGCCCGAGCGAGCAGATGATGTGATTTATTTTGACCCGTCTAACACCGACAGTGTCGTCGGGCTCAATATGCTCGAATACGATTACAGCAAGCCCGAGCAAAAGACGTTTGTGGTTAATGAGCTGTTTTCAATCTTTCAAAAACTGTACGGCGCTAACCCTGAATCAATGGGTCCGATGTTTGAACAGTATTTCCGTAATGCGACTATGTTGGTAATGGAAGACCCAGATAGTGGTAACACACTGATGGATATTGGACGTGTGTTGTCAGACGCCTCATACCGTCGAATGAAATTGCGCAAAGCCACTAATCCTGTAGTGGTTCAGTTCTGGAAAGAAATCGCTGGCAAAGCCGGCGGAGAAGCGTCGCTCGAGAATATCGTGCCGTACATTGTATCGAAGTTCGACGTCTTTACCGCCAACGACTACATGCGCCCGATTATTGGCCAGCAAAAATCCGCTTTTGATTTCCGGGAGGTGATGGATACTAAAAAGATTCTATTGGTAAATCTCTCAAAAGGTCGCTTGGGTGAAATCAACGCCAACCTGATCGGGATGATTATCGTTGGGAAGCTCTTGATGGCAGCATTATCAAGAGTCGATGACCCAACTAAAGGTTTCCCCCCATTTTACCTACACATGGACGAGTTCCAAAATGTGTCTACTAACTCGATCTCGGCGATCTTGTCCGAAGCGCGTAAGTATAAATTAGGACTTACCATCGCACACCAATTTATCGCCCAGCTACAGCCTGATATTAAAGATGCTGTGTTTGGGAACGTTGGATCAATGGCCGCTTTTCGGGTTGGACCAGAAGATGCGCAGTTTTTAGAGCAGCAATACTCTCCGACCTTTAGCGCTAGCGATTTAATGAATGTACCTAACCGTAATGCGTTCTTGCGTGTACTAGCCAACGGAACTCCAACCAGGCCATTTAGTGCAGCCACGATGGCGCCAGCTGAGCCAGATTTAGCCCGAGTTCAACAAATGATCGCCATGAGTGCAGAGAAACACGGCAAGCCTCGCCTCGAAATCGAAGCAGACATAGCAGCTCGCTATCAAAAACCTAAACCAGCTATGCCACCAGTATCAGGTATAGAGCTGTAGTGATGCGGTAGAATGTATTTATATGTCACGCGAAGGAGGCTCCGAGCAGTTTAAGTCAAGTCAAAATGCCGCTCAGCGCCGCATATCCAACATGATGGGCGATTTAAATAAGGTAGCTGGGGTCAAGTCAGAGCAGGCAACTCAACCTGAAGATATACATGAAGAAGATCCTAAGGCTGAAGAAACCGCAGAGGTGCTTGACGATGTTGCTGAACAGGAACAGGAACTTGGCGCAGGATCGCTCGAAGCTCTAGATAATATGCCTGAAGGGTTTGCTGATTTGAAAACTCCTGAAGGTCGAGCCGCTGTCTTGTTTGCAGGGGAGGATAATACAATGAAGTCTGTATACGATAAAGAATCGTACCAACGTGAACCAGATACGTTTGTTGATTCATCTGCGTATCAAAACCTAGCTACACTGCAGGAAACTTTGAGCGGTATTGAGACCGATGCTGCTGCAGGTGAATCTATTGAAGCAGCAGATATCTCAAAGGTCGAAATAGCCTACAAAGCTACCAAGCAGCATGTACCAGAACCAAGTGTAGAAACCCCTGAAATCACCACCAAAGAAACCCATCGGAAATTAGATGAGGTGTATTCAAAAACTGAACTAACTGAGGTTATGGGTGAGCTCGAGGCTCTCGATACCCGAGTGGTAGAGATGTTGGGTACTTTTTTTACGTTGTATCCCGAGGATGACAATCGACCGTTTGAGGTAACTTCATATATTAATCAGCTGCAAGATCTGCAAGCTAGTATTAGGCAGCAAGAGAGTACCATCAACGGTCGTGAGAGTGATACGATCGCAACCGATCGCTTGTTAGGTGTAACGTATGCAGAGCTACAAACGTTTGTTAAGACTACCGACCGCACAATATCTAACTTAAGCAATGTTCCTGCTCTGGTGGTGTTCGAGCAGTTGCGTGTAGACCAAACTCGGTTGGCGACAGAAATAGAGGGGTTTAAAGAGCCAAAAGAAATAAAAAGTGAAGCAGAGTTTGAGGTACTAACAGACGACGATCTGGTGCAAGCAGAAAGTGTACCGGATACTACCAATCAAGCAGAACCAGTTGTGGAGGACTTGGCTTCAGAAAAACTAGCACCACTGGTGTTATCAAAAGAGCAGCTTGTTGCGCCCACAGATCCGTCGCCAGCAAAGTCAAAATTTACCCCTGCTATGGCAGAGGCAGCAGAGCAGCCTAAAACATCTGTATTTGGAAATATATTCAACCGTGTAAAAAAGGCCCTGGGAGAAGGAAGTGATACCAAACAAGCGCGACCACCACGCAAAGGTCCGCTTCTAACCAGGTCTGAATTCATTGCTCGTGGAGAAAAAATGAGGGCTGCTAAATCTAAAGAGTCTGAGTCAAAAGACAATGAGCCAGTGTTAACTGGGTCAAATTCTCTAGATTGGTTACAGCGTTTACATGGGCAAGAATTAGGTGCGGATATATATCGATCTAAACAAGTCTTACATCGGCTGCGAAACCAAAAAAAGCCCACAGGCGACCAGGTGCAGGGACCTAATCTAACAACGCAAGAGCAGCCAGCAACTGCCACTGAATCAACAGATGTAGTCATAGACCAAAACCAGGAACTGCGAGCTGAGCTAGCCCGCTTTGGTCAAGACTCACTAGAGCCAGACCTGCTTCCAGAAGTTGACAAGCTTGATGATAAGGTCCCAAACGAAACAGTAGTAACCGCTCTTGCGCCCAAGTCAGTTGCAAAGACTATAGAAACGAAACGATCACCCTCATCAGAAACAAAGACTGAATATGAAGCAATCAATGCTGCATGGGATGATGTGATTGCAGCTGAGTCCGTTAATAATTCAATAGAATCAAATCTACCAGAGACACGTCACACTAAAAATGAATATGCAGCAATTAACGCGGCATGGGATGACGTGACAGAAACTGATGCTCAAACTGAGTCACCGTTACATATGGCACAGTCTGAAGTTTTGGAAATGGATGAAGAGCTAATTCAGGCCAAGGTAATAGAAATCGAGCGTGCCGGTGAAGGTGGTATCGATTCATTATTTAATGGATACCAAAGTCCATATAAGGTGTTAGGTGAAATACCATTTAAAGAAATTCAACAGTGGGCAGACCTCGATAGCTCAGAATTACAAACAATTCTCGATCAGTACCGAATCAAAAAAGATACACTTAAGCAATGGCAAAAGCGCTATCCTGAACTAAAGAAACATTCACAAGGCTCTGAGAACAAATCTTTCAAAGCGGTCATCGATGAATTTTTGTTGACTCAGAAATCAACCTAAGGCACGCAAATCCGACCGACCCGCATACTCAATAATGTATAATTACAACAATATGATGCCCACAGGATATTTTGAAACAGACTCAAGAGACGTGGCTACGGGTTTTGCTATCGATCCCATGGTTAGTTTTGAACTAACTGATACTGAAGATATTGATCTTGAATCTACCACTGGCAGGGAACGTTTGCTGCAAGAGATTGAAGATTTAGCTCTGACCTGCGACGTTGCGGATGATCCTGATGCATTCGCCGTTAGTGACGTATATAGCTTAGTGGCTGAATTACAATTAGCGCTAGCTCTGATCGAAGAGAGTCAGTTGTTCGGTGAAGACGTCACGTTTGAGCAAGCTGACGCTGTGCAGACACTGTACGATCAGCTGGCTATCGAGGTCGAGCAACCATCAGTTGTGTCCGTGTACGTGGGTCCATCAAGAAAAGATATGTTACTCCAGGACCTTAGCGAAGAAGGGTCGATTACCATCACCTTTACTCAGCCCAAACTAGCTGTCGTAGAGCCACCACCAATTCCAGTAAAAACGTTTATTCATAACAGCTTGCCAATTAAGCCTCCAGTTAGCCAAGAGGTCCAAGAGTCAGCGCCCGTTACCAAGCAGCCACCGCAACCGCTATACAAAGCGGATACGCCTGAAGTTGCCTTGCAAAAAATAATCAAAAGAATCGAGGCGACAGAGGTTAGCTTTCTCGACTCTTGGATTAATGATTACCAGAGCCCGTACGAGATGTTGGGAGATATGTCGTTTGCTGAGCTACAAAAAATGGCTGCAGCACCGGTAAACTCGCGAGCGTATCTAGAGTTTAAAAACTTACTTGAACTACAAAGAATTAAATACGAAGTGTTCAATCAGTGGTCGCAAGATTTTCTAGATATGAATCAGGTAGTAGATCGGGCAAAACATAAGTCTTTCAAGCAGGTGGTTGATGAATACCTGGTAATTATTTCAGCCTCGTAATTCACAGTAGAGGTCTAATAGCGACTTGGATTTGCCAAGAGAGTGCTATTATATGTACATATGTTGAGTTCCAGTTCTTCAGGGGATGTATTTACTTTTGATACGCCAGAAGCAGTTTTGCGTGTATTGGCTTCAATTCGCGCTAGCGATGCGACCACGGAACAAAAGAATGAATTACGTGATTTAGTCCTGTCTTACACTAACGGTGGTAAGGATCCTTCGTTGCAGATTCAAATTTCACAGCGACTACAGAGTCTGGGTGTGGCAATGGCCCCTTCTAATACAAAACCTCAAGTCACGGTTCCTCACGATTTTGGTTCTACCCGGAATGTTCCCATGTTCATTCCTGGGCAAAGACAGGCAACCTCAAAGCCTCCAGTTCCTGCATCAGTTAAACCAACCGAACCTGTCCCGACTGTAGAGCCACAAGCGACTGACAAAGCTGTTGCCGAATCAACACAAACACCTCCCACACCTCCCACACCTCCAGTGGCTCCAGCTGCTCCTGAAATCGTAGCTTCACCAATACCAGTGGCTCCTGCGAAAGAAACACCAAGCCCTCAACCTGTTCCTGCAATCACGCCGTCAGAAGCTCCGGTTAAGCCGGCCTCAGAAGTCGTTGCTCCCAATCCCGTGGCTCAGCCAGAATTAGATGGAGCACTGTCACGAATTAGAGAAATTAAGTCTTTAGTTAATGAACAGGTTGGCAACCCGGTCAATTTGGTTGATATAGACAATACCGTTGGTCGCGAATACATGTCAGCGCTCTTGGACGCAATGAAGCAACTAAACTCTGGTAGTGGTTCAGAAGCAGCGATGGCACGATTAGAGGCTGCGTATCAGTCGGTTGAATCGCTGTTGCAAGCAAAAAAGACCCCAATTGCGCAACCTGATGTTCCGCCTGCTCAAGCTGTTCCGTCACCTGCACAGCCTGTACCAGTAGTGCCAGAACCTTCTGTAGTAGAATCTGCAACCACCTCAAATCCACCAAGCGCCTCTGTACCAGCGAATGCTGTAAATGAATCATCACAACCGGCACGACCTAACCCTGTTGACGATGCAGCAAAGGTGAATGAAAAACCACAAACAGTTCCTACTAAGGTTCCCGCAAGTAGTGTTTCAGCTGGTGATCGTTGGGGGGATCTTAGTTCGCCCGTGGCACCAAAACCAGCGGCACCGACCGAGACTGCTGTACCGTTAGCTGTTCCAGCACCTGTTACCAGTGCAGAGAAAAAGCCAGCAACTGCAACACCGATCCGATCTCTTGCTGATAGCGCTGCTCCTCTTAAAACCATAAATGATGTTCCAACCGCTGCGTCTATCAACGCATCTGAAACCGGTGATCCATTGTTCACACAAGAGGTTGCCAATGGGTTAAATCAGCTCCTAGCTGAATGGTCTTTGTTTAAGAAAAGTGGTTTGTTCGGAACTGGGCCAAACGGAGCTTCACATCCTCTGTACGCAAAGGTGAAAGATCTGCAGGTACCGCTGCTGTTGGCTGGAAGATTTGAAGGAGCAACGCAAGAAATTAAACAAAGTGTCACTGACTACATGAATGGATGGCGCTACGAACAAGGGATAATTTACGAACAAGGTGAAACCTTTGATCACTATCTACGTCGGGTTATTCGCCATATTCTTGATTTGCAAAAGTAACCACTTGATTGCACTATAGGTCTATGGAACATCATGCACAATTAGTGCGAACTACCGAAATTGAAACGTATACACACCCAGAAACTACAGCCACACAGCTGCGGGTTTATTTGCAAAAGCTGGGCATAGATGATGTGAGACAAATCACCGATCAGGCTTTGTTACGTCCAGCCACTAACCAGGGACAAATTTTTATAATTGCCGCGACGTTTGTAACCCATGAAGCACAAAACGCGCTACTCAAGCTGTTTGAAGAACCGCCAACGGATACATCTTTTGTATTAGTAGTTCCTCCGGCATTTCAGTTGCTGTCAACTCTGCAATCTAGAATCGGCCATGAGACAGTGCATACAAACACTGCACAGAATACAGCCTGGGACGATTTTGCTGCCGCGCTGCCGGCAGATAGATTGCAGCAAATTGATACGTGGCAGAAAAGTAAAGATCCGCAGTGGCTGGCTGAAATTGTTAGGGGGCTACACACTCTGCCAACGCAATCATTAGCAGTAGATGAAGCGCGAGTGGTACAGTTTGTTGGTCAAAAACTACAAACTAGAGGTGCTAGTAACAAAATGTTATTAGAACATCTCGCGCTCGTGTTGCCCCTTCGAAAATAAGTTCGCAGATGATACACTAGACTCATTATGGATACCAACGAAATAAAACCCAAATTACAAGAAGCAGTTGATTGGCTCAAGAAAGAGTTCGCCGCAATTAGGACTGGACAAGCCTCCCCAGCGCTTTTAGACGGAATTACTATCGAAAGTTACGGTGCATTTATGCCCCTTAACCAAGTGGCAACTATTGGTGTAGAAGATGCTCGCACACTAAGGATCTCGCCGTGGGATACAGCCACCATTCCGGCAATCGAAAAAGCGTTACAAGAGTCTAGTTTGGGAGTTTCAGCCGCTACTGATTCATCTGGAGTCCGAGCAATTTTCCCTGAGTTAACATCGGAACGACGTGTGCAGCTACAAAAGCTGGCCAAAACAAAACTTGAAGATGCTCGGATCACCGTACGAGGGGTGCGTGATGAAGTGATGAAGCAAATCGAAAAGCTCGAAAAAGACGGCGATATGAGTGAGGACGAAAAGTTTACCAAGAAAGACGAGGTGCAAAAGCAGGTGCAGGCCACCAACAGCACGCTTGAAGCTATGCTTGCCAACAAAGAAAGCGAACTAACTGCTTAGCTATATGTCTATTCTCATTTTCTTCCTGGTTTTATTTGTATTGATACTTGTTCACGAATGGGGTCACTTTATCGTAGCCAAAAAAACCGGCATGCGAGTTGACGAATTTGGTATTGGCTTTCCGCCAAAGTTATTTGGTATTAAAAAAGGAGAAACTGAATATACCTTCAACGCCTTGCCAATTGGTGGGTTTGTGCGGATCTTTGGAGAAAACGGCGAGGAGCCGTTTTCTCCGGTCGAGGGCGAAGCGCTCGATCGCCGATCTGAGGCGCAGGCCGAAGCAGGCGAAGGTGGGACTCAGCGTCAACAAACCGTAAAGTATGACTCTCGTTCCTTTAATTCTCGGCCAAAATGGGCGCAGGCAGCTGTGTTAATCGCGGGTGTGGTGATGAACGTACTGTTCGCGTGGTTGCTGTTCTCTGTAACATATATGATCGGTGTGCCAACAGCGGTTGAAGAGGCAGCTGCTGGTCCTGATGCAGAAATGGTTATTATCCAGACATTACCTGACAGTCCAGCATCTGTTATCCCAGCTGGAGCAGTCGTCACTGGCGTGGTAGCTGATGGTGATAGGACGCTGTCAACAATAACCCCCACTGGCTTTACTGAGTTTGTTACAAGTATCTCACCAGAACCAATTACCGTAACGTACGAACTGTCAGATCAAGAAACAACAGTAACTATTGCCGCGGCACAAGGTCTGGTTGCAGACCAGCCAGATCGATATGTCGTAGGAGCTTCATTAGCACTAGTAGAGGACCAGTCCCTGTCATTCTTTGCTGCTCTGCAAACTGGCGCAATCTCGACCTGGGACGGATTACAGGCGATTACAGTTGGTTTAGCTACTTTAATTTCCCAGATCTTCACTGGATCCGCTGACTTTACCCAGGTAGCGGGGCCGGTTGGAATTGTTGGTATGGTGGGTGACGCAGCTGCCTTTGGTATTACGGCGCTCCTCACGTTTACAGCGATTATCTCACTTAACCTAGCAGTCATTAACCTGCTACCATTTCCTGCTCTCGACGGAGGACGACTAGTGTTTGTAGCGATTGAAACGATCACCGGAAAAGACATACCAGCAGAGTGGGCAGGACGGATTAACTTGGTTGGATTTGCCCTGTTGCTATTACTTATGGTTCTAGTCACCTACAACGACATTTTAAACCTCTTATAGTAGCAATCTGCTTCGTTACAGCTCAGTAAAATAACAGTCACCGTACAAATTGTACGTCTCCTATTATTTTCTTCCCGCGCCTCGCATCTCACAACTCTAAAAGGCTTAAAATAAGTATGACGAATCGCTCTTACCTCTATATTATTTACCGTGCTACACTTTACTCACTAATAAATATTCATGCGACAATCACAACTCTTCACCAAAACCCAAAAAGAAGCTCCAACCGATGAGCAAGCAAAAAACGCCCAATTGCTTATCAGGGCCGGGTATATTCATAAAGAGATGGCTGGAGCCTACCAGTTACTCCCGTTGGGGCTAATGGTTGTGCAAAATATTAAGCAAATAGTCCGAGAGGAAATGGCGGCATGGGGCAGCAATGAGCTACTAGCCACTACGCTGCAACCTAAAGATATTTGGGAAAAGTCAGGACGCTGGGACAGCAAAGTTGTCGACGCTTGGTTCAAGTCTGAGTTGCAAGCCGGAGGTGAGATTGGTTTTGGCTGGACGCACGAGGAGCCATTGGCAAACATGATGAAAAATCACATCAGTAGCTATAAGGATTTACCGCGAGCAATTTACCAGTTCCAAAATAAACTACGGAACGAAAAGCGAGCAAAAAGCGGCATTATGCGAGGTAGGGAGTTTATTATGAAAGACGCGTACAGTTTTGCAGCCACCAAAGAGCAGCATGATGACCTGTACGAGCGCAGTAAACAAGCGTATATGAACTGCTTTAATCGCATGGGTGTAGGTGATGATACCTACATCACGTATGCTTCAGGAGGAGACTTTACCGAATTTTCACATGAGTTTCAGACTGTTTGTGAAGCTGGCGAGGACATTACCTACCTGAACAAGGAAAAGGGTATTGCGATTAATGAAGAAGTACTTGAGTCAGTCGATTTAGCCGAGCTGGGAGTAACTAAAGATGATTTGGTAGCAACCAAGACCGCTGAAGTGGGAAATATTTTTGATTTTGGGCAAAAGAAAGGCGAAGAAATGGAACTGTTTTTTAATGACGAAAACGGTGAGCGAGTACCTGTTTGGATGGGTTCTTACGGCATCGGCATCACTCGCATGATGGGAGTAATTGTAGAAAAATTTGCCGACGATAAAGGAATCGTCTGGCCGGCGGCTGTAGCACCATATCAACTACATTTGGTTGGACTTAATACTGATGATAGTGAAATCAAAGACTGGACCGATGGTGTCTATGCAGCACTCAAGGTCAGAGGAGTCAGCGTACTATACGACGACCGCGAGGCACGCCCAGGAGAAAAGTTCGCTGATAGTGACCTACTTGGAATGCCATATCGCGTAGTCATGAGTAAAAAAGGGAAGGAGGCTGGAACCTTTGAAGTGGTCACCAGGTCTACCGGGGAGGTTCGCAATCTAACTGAAGAAGAACTATTTGCCGATTTTGAGAAATAAAAATAGCCACAAGCAGGTTGGGCTATTAGTGCGTCAATCTTTGTGACCCAGTGGCGTCAACTTCTCACGTTGATCGATTCTTGCCAGTGACATCCGGTCCCAGTCATTTGCGGGGTTTTTTGTACGTCTATCAAACTCGGTCATGGCTTCCTTGTCGTCCTTAGCCTCGAATTCTGACCTGCTTAGGATTTCACCCAGGCGACCTCTACTGATTCTGTATTCTGGCATGTGCTTCTCCTATTGCCTGGCAGTATATAAACACATAAATTATGGATAGCCAAGTAATGTGGTCGTTAATTTGGTAGATCTCATGTAAATTTAATTTAAATTAAACATGGTGCCAAACACGAAGTTTTGTTCCAGAATCTAATCCGTAGTATACTGATCAAATGAACATTGTGTCGCGCTATTTCAGCCAGCTATTGGCGACTGTTTCTACAGATATTGCAATTGACCTTGGTACGGCCAACACACTGGTGTATGTCAAAGGTAAGGGTATTGTGCTAAATGAACCGACAATCGTAGCAATCAATAAGAAGACTGGGCAACTGGTGGCGGTGGGAAACGAAGCCAAAACCATGCAGGGACGCACTCCACAGCACATTGATGTCATTCGTCCCCTGGTTGATGGGGTGATTTCTGACTTTGAAGTAGCCGAAGAAATGTTAGCGTACTTGATCAATAAAGTGCGCAGCGATATGCGAACAATTATTGCTCCCCGGATGTTGATCGGGGTGCCGTCAGGCATCACCAACGTAGAAATGCGCGCGGCCCAAGATGCAGCCAAAAATGCTGGTGCTCGCGAAGTATTTTTGGTTGAAGAGCCAGTTGCTGCTGCCATTGGGGCCAAACTCCCAGTCCAGAAGGCTATAGGTAGCATGATCATTGATATTGGTGGTGGTACAACTGACATTGCTGTGTTGTCGCTCAACGGCCTGGTAGTGTCCAAAAATCTACGCGTCGCTGGTGATCATCTAAATATCGCGATCATAAAATACATCCGCGATCAGTTTAAGGTGCAGGTAGGAGAAAAGACCGCCGAAGACGCCAAAATCGCCCTGGCTTCAATCGCTCATACCCAAGCGGGAAAAGAAATGGTGGCGCGTGGGCGAGATGTGGTGACGGGGTTACCTCGAGAAGTTGTTATAACTGACAGTGATGTGCGTGATGCGGTTGCCTCACAACTAGAAACCATCGTCGATAACGTACGAACCGTACTAGAAGAAACACCCCCAGAAGTACTGGCTGATATTATGCAGCGCGGCATCCATCTATCGGGTGGTGGGGCACTGATCCCTGGCCTGGCATCGTTACTAGAACACGCCCTTGAGGTGCCGGTAATTGTGGTACCAGATCCACTGCGGGCGGTGATTCGTGGGGCTGGAATTATTGTCGAAGATTTAGATTATTATCAGGAATTGCTCATTGATCATGCGGAAACATTTGCGTCGCAAATCTGATAGCAACAAGATTGCCCGATTAGCGGTTGTAATTCTTGTTGTTTTGTTGGTTGGTCTCGCTGTGCCTCCAGCTGTGCGTATGGTTGGGTCAGTGATCCTGTATCCGGTGCAGCTAGCAGAGAATTGGTTGGCGCAATCAAGTATGGTTGTGCCAGTACTATGGCGAGATAAAATTGCCATGCAAAAGCATATCTCTGAACTTGAGCAAGACATTGCAGAATTGGGTCGCAAAGACCTCACTGAACAAAGACTGTTCCAAGAAAACAATCGCCTGCGGGGCTTACTAGGGGATGCTGAGGCGCAACGAACTTTAGCTGTGGTAGTTGCCAAACCAACAGAGCTTCCATACGATTTACTACAAATCGATCGTGGTTCTCAATCTGGAATTGAGGTTGGTTCTCCGGTGTATATTGGCACTGATTCCGTGATTGGATTAGTTTCAGACGTGTATCTAACTCATTCGTTTGTGTCACTGTTTACCACACCTGGTTTCCTGGCTACGGTGTACCTCACGGGTCCCGATGTGACAGCCACCCTCGAAGGCTTGGGTGGTGGCGTTGCTCGCGTTAAAATGCCGCAAGGTATAGCTATGCAGATTGGTGACCTAGTTCACGTACCTAGTGTACAACCAGGTTTATATGGGCAAATAGCGTGGATCGAAAGTGAACCAACTCAACCAGAGCAGTATGGTTACATCACTCCAGAAATACCAATCCAAAGCCTGTACCAAGTAGCAGTTGGTTCTCCGGCTAATGTATCAGTTGATGCCACCGAGCTTAACCAGCGCATAGATAAAATAAAAACTGATGCTTTATTCGTATCCGACCTAGTGCTAGCAAGTAGTACGGCCACTAGTACTGCAACTAGTACTGATACAAATACAGCTGAGGCCGCTAGTACGACTCCTGCTATATGATCATTCTAGGTTTCGTACTTTTGTTTGCGTGCGCTGTTGGAATTATCAATAGCTGGGCGTGGTTAATCGTTGCCAGCGTAACGTTATTTGCGTATCGATTTAACGCGGGCTGGCTGTTTGCTCTGGGGGTGTGTGTTGATGGGTATTATGGTGGTTTTGAACAACTGCCTGTCTACAGTTTGGCTTTTGGTGGCTTTGCAATTGTGGTAGAAGTTCTGAAGTTGCGACTAATTGGTGTAAAATCAAGTTATGACTAAACTGCAAGATAGATACACTAGCGACGTCTCGGTAGAAGAGGTGTTGCTAGATGCTTCTAATATTCCAGAATTTAACCGTGATCGCATGGAGGGTAAGCGAGAGTTGCGCATTACCGATCGTAGTTTGTCGGTGGTGTGGTGGTTATTTATTGGTATTGCTGGGATATTTTTATATCAAGTTTTCTCTCTACAAGTTGTGTCTGGTGCTGAGTACCGATCCATGGCCGAAAATAACCAGGTTGATCAGGCGGTAATAATTGCCGAACGAGGCGTGGTGGTGGATCGTACTGGAGAATCAATGATCTGGAACGAAGTCGATACCACCGGTGAGTATGATTTCCCGATTCGGGCTTACACCGATCGTAATGGATTAGGGCAGGTTTTGGGGTATGTCAGTTATCCAAAGCGAGACAGCAAAGGATTCTTCTTCCGGACTGATTACCTTGGTCGTAGTGGGGTGGAAGCCGCCTACGAAGACGTCCTGCACGGAGAAAACGGTAGTACAATCGTTGAGGTAGACGCTCGGCTCGAAGTAGTAAGTGAATTTGCCCTCAATGAACCAACTCCTGGCGGTCAGCTACAGCTGTCTATCGATGCCGAGCTGTCAGCGGCGATGTACGATATTATTGCTACTTCAAGTGAACAAGCCGGTTTCCGTAGTGGAGCTGGGGCAATTATGAATGTTCATACTGGTGAAATATTGGCTCTGACCAGTTTTCCTTCCTACGACCCAGAGGTGATGGCTGATGGTGATGATACCGACCTCATAAACGCGTATAACACCGACGACCGATTGCCGTTTTTGAACAAAATGGTGGGTGGGGCGTACACCCCTGGCTCGATTGTAAAGCCATTTGTGGCCTACGCGGCTTTAGAGGAAGGGATTGTTACCGAAAATACCCGAGTATTTAGTAATGGTTCTCTTAAGATCCCTAACCGCTATAACCCAAGTAACCCATCGTATTTTAATGACTGGCGAGCTCATGGCGAAATGACTGTGCGTGAGGCGATTGCTTTTTCATCGAACATATTCTTTTATCTAGTTGGTGGTGGATTGCCAGATTATGCTGCACCTCAGGCTGGGGTAAATAGTGCTATGACTGGGCTAGGGGTCACCAAAATGACCGAGTATTTCAGATTGTTTGGAATGGGGGAGTTAACTGGGGTAAATCTAGCCCAAGAGCAAGCCGGAGTGGTTCCAGATCCAGCCTGGAAGACCGAAGTGTTTGACGATGATTGGCGCTTAGGAGATACGTACTTTACATCAATTGGGCAGTTTGGATTTTTGACTACTCCGATGCAAATGTTGCGAGCGTACGCCGCGCTTTCAAACGGAGGGTATTTGGTAACACCGCACGTAGAGCTAGGGCGACAAAGTGAGAAAACCGACATAAACCTCAATCTGGACACTATGCAGATTGTGCACGAAGGGATGCGTAAGACAGTTAATTTTCCCGGTGGAACCGCGCGTGCATTCGAGCGTGATGATGTCGCTATAGCGGCTAAATCAGGTACGGCCGAGGTAGGAGTCGGCAATGCGTATGTAAACTCCTGGGCGGCCGGTTTCTGGCCCTATGAGGAGCCTGAATACGCGTTTATTCTTATGATGGATAAGGCTCCACGGAGTAATGCTCTTGGAGCGACCAGAATCATGGGTGATGTAGTCGAGTGGATGAGTGTTAATCGTCCCGAGTACCTAGGGATTAAGGTGGATTTAGAGACTAATGAAATATAATAAATTAATGTTTTGTTTTCCAGGAATTGGCGGCGGGCTAGAGCCGCCAATTCGGAATTAAATTCACAATAATCGCTACGCTCGTTTGTTCATTCATTATCCACATTTGACCGTTGCAAACTGGCACGTATAATAACCTAAATCCAATTTAAACCACTAGATTATGACAGATGCACAATCGTTCCTGACTCCAGAAAAATTCACCGAACTCAAAAAAGAGCTAGAGCACCTCAAGACCGTCCGACGTAAAGAAATTGCCGAAGCGCTTGAATATGCTCGAAGTCTTGGCGACCTTTCAGAAAACGCTGAATACCAAGAAGCCCGAGATATGCAGTCGGCGATCGAAGAGCGAATTCAGTACCTAGAAAAAACCATCAAAGAAGCCAAGATTGTCGATGAAAAGAAGAAGGGTGACGTAATTGGTCTAGCATCAGTGGTAACTATCCAAAAAGAGAAAGAAAAAGATAAAAAGGAATACATCATCGTCGGATCAGACGAAGCCAATATCCACGACCGAAAGCTGTCATACCTTTCACCGCTTGGGGAAGCTCTTATGGGAAAGAAGAAGGGGGACGAGTTTGAGTTTGAGACGCCAGTCGGACTTCAAAAGTACAAAGTCCTCAACGTTGCGTAATTCTCCCAGCTACTTCGTTACTGTCCGCCTTCGCAACCTTCACCGTACAATCAGTACGGCTCGGTTACTCACTTGGTCGCGCCTCGTATCTGAAATAATTCCACAACGTTCAGTTTTGATCTCGCAATGATTCAAGAAAAGGCCAGTCGCCCAAGCGACTGGCCTTTTCTTTTGTCGAAACTCACGCTAGGATAGAGAGCATGTCACAACAAGAAGATCTCCGCGCTGATCGCGAACAAAAAATCGCTGAATTACGAGCGGCTGGAATCAATCCGTATCCAGCTACTACTAACCAAACCCACACCATCAAGCGTTTTATCACGTATTTTGGTGATCTAGAAGCCAAGGACGCCACAGCGGTCTTGGTTGGGCGAGTGGTGGCCAAGCGTGAGCATGGAGCTTTGGCTTTTTTAGATATCTCAGATGGAACCGGAAAGGTTCAAGCATTTTGCTCGCGGGAGGCAATGGGTGAAGAGCAGTTCGACTCACTATTACATTTCGTAAGTACTGGTGACTTTGTGGAGCTGACTGGTACAGCCTTTGTGACCAAGCGTGAAATGGAGGCGCTTAAAGTTGTCAGCTGGCGAGTAATTGGCAAAGCCACCCAAAATATTCCTACCGAACACTTTGGTATTAAAGATGAAGACGAACGACTGCGTAAGCGCTATCTTGATATCTTGACTAATCAAGAGGCTCGCGAACTATTTGATCTTAAGGCTAACTTTTGGAAAGCTTCACGTCGGTTCCTAGAAGATAAAGGTTTTGCTGAAGTACACACTCCTACGCTTGAGACCACTACTGGTGGCGCTGAAGCTAATCCGTTTGTAACACACCATGATGACTTTGACCTGGATGTATTCTTGCGTATTTCAGTGGGGGAGTTATGGCAAAAGCGCCTGATGGCAGCCGGCTTGCCGCGGGTGTTTGAGGTCGGGCGAGTATATCGAAACGAAGGATCAAGCCCAGACCATTTACAGGAATTCACCAACATTGAATTCTACGCCTCGTACCTGAATTTTGATGACGGGTTGACGTTGCTCGAAGAGCACATCACATACGTGCTTAATGAAGCTTTTGCCGGCAAACGAGTGTTTACCATTAAAGGCTTTGAAGTCGACTTTTCACAGGCATTTAAGCGGATTGACTACGTAGAGACCATCCTTGAGGCCACTGGCGTACATGTGGTGAACGCGACTGATCAAGAGCTCGCTGCCAAGGTAACCGAATTAGGTATCGAACACGAAGGTGATAACCGCGAGCGTCTGACAGACACGCTCTGGAAATACTGTCGCAAGCAAATCGCCGGTCCAGTATGGCTGACTGGTCACCCAAAATTAGTATCACCACTGGCCAAAGAGTCAGATCAATCAGACGGGACAGTATTGCGTGCTCAATTGATTATGGCTGGTGCAGAATTCAATAACTGTTTTGCAGAGCTCAATGACCCGCAAGAACAGCGTGAACGATTTGAGACACAGGCACAACTACTGGCAGGTGGAGACAATGAAGCGATGATGCCTGACTGGGAGTTTGTAGAAATGCTTGAGCACGGCATGCCACCAACCTTTGGTGCAGCAACTCTAGGAGAGCGATTTTTTGCTTACTTGGTAGACAAGCCAATTCGTGAGACACAGTACTTTCCACTAATGCGCCCAAAAGTTACTGATACCAAAAAAGATGAGGTCAAAATAGCTGTAGCAGTACTCAATGAAGGTGCTGATCTAGAACAGTGGCAGAAGCTAAATACAGCAGCACACCTCAGCGCAGCCTTGGGTGTCCAGGGTGGTAATAAACTGATGAAATACGCTAGTGTAACTTCACAAGATGGTGTTGCTATCCCGATGAATATTCAGCATGCAATCATCATCAAGACAGCTGCTACCAACACTGCGATGCAGTCACTACTGTCAAAAGCCACTGCAGCCGACCTAGACGTGTCTGTATTTACTCGTGAGATGTTAGAGACTACAAACGATAAAAAAATTAAAACTATCACTTCTGAAAAAGTCGCAGCCGATATTGAATACCTTGGTGTGCTTGTGTTTGGAGCAAAGTCTCAGGTGGAGACTCTTACTGCTGCATTTCCACTGGTTGAGTAGTTTTGGCGCTATGTAACTTTTTTTGAATCTTGTAAGTTATAGTGCACAGAAATCAATCAAGGAGCACTTCATGAGGTTAGATGCAGTAGAGAGAGTTTTTGAATCTTCAGAAAAAAATGGAGCAAACCCTAAACCAAAACCTGAACCAAAAACAGAATCCCCTAAAAACCAGAAATAACTGGTTTTTTCTTTTATACAGCTAAAATTTGACGGATTGTACAAAGCTGTGTATTTTAAATGTATATGAATACGTCATGTTACATGCATCGGATGTGTAAGCCTTTCTACCAGAAGGTGGGTGTTTGTAATGTGAGTGTCGGATAATACATCCAGGCAAAGACTAACGACCCGCTTTCTTTTGAAAGCGGGTCGTTTTCTTTTCTTTTATATACGTCGTTGGTAGTTGGTTGGAGGGGTCTAGAATCCTCCAGCCTGGTGCCCACGGTGGGTACCAGGTTCTTTTACAACTACAGGAGGCAGTTATGCCGATTAAGATCATCAACAATGACGGCAGCTTATCTTTACTCGAGCTACAGGCAAAAATGTATCAGGGGTATTCAGTAGTGAGATCACCTCATATCGGAAATCAGCATCCTAGTACACTCGTGTGTGCGGCTCTTGGGATTCCTCTCAATCTGGTCACATTTACTTCAGGTGCACGGGATAAAAACTCCCACCCACATATGAGAATCGCTAGTGGAAAAAGTACACAGATTGCTGATCCAAATGTCTGGACGCCGTTTGGTGTGAGTGATTGTGGGGTTGCGCTCGAGGAATATCATCTGCAGGAACTTCGGGCGCGCTTCCCTCAGCTGCAAGTGCAGACTGATATTGCGCTGATGAATGCTGATACAGCCTTGGCAGAGGTTGTGTTGCGTACGATCACTACTACCACTTCTCGACTTTGGTATCGTTCTGTATCAGCGACGGGTGATGTGACAAAATATAAGGGAGAAGCTGTAACAAATTGGGAGCAGATTGCCCAAGATATTTTTCGACTAAGTAACGAAAAATCAGGATGGCTCATTCCTAATCGTGCACTCTTTCTGTTCGAGTCAGTACTACAATCGCTTAGTTCTGGTAAGGAAGTGATTTATCACTTGTCTGGTGTTCAGATGATTGGGTATATCGGTGGGGCAGAGCGGGTGCTGAGTAAAGCGTATGACGCACTACGTCTCGAGATGCCACGTCTACCAGAGACGCTACAAATCAACATTGTACCGGTAGCCTCAGCTCGTATGATTACTCATGTAAATAATCAAGATGCCTACACTGCACTTGAAAATTCGTTGCGTTGGTATGAAAAGCTTGCTCCAGAAGACAGGCGTGCTGCAAAATCGCAGTTCACTGCTTTGACAAAACTCTTTCCAGAATTTACCGACTCAATTGAATCTGGGACGTTTTTGTCACAGTACGATATTGCTTCTGTCGATGATCTACTTCTGTCTGAGTGGATGCTGGAAACGCCGCTCAAGTGGGTTTCCGGTATGTATCGGCAACTACTCCGTAGTGTTGTGTGAGTAATGTATGGTGATGATCCAAGGATCTATCGCCATACTTTTAATAGTAAAATAGTTACAAGTATGAAAATTTTCGACCTACACCAAGACTTTATGGCACATATTCGTTTCAGGAGCGAGTGGGACCAAGAAGAACAAACAAGTATTACTCAATTGCGAGCAAGCGACGTCTCTTTATTGTGCGCGACTGCATTTCCACTTCATTTAAACGACAATCACTGTGATCCGGTGGTAAATGAGCTTATTACCCAGGAATTGCAGATGTATAAAGACCTCGCTCAAAAAGAAGGCATCTTGTTAGTAGATAAAGCTAAAGATCTAACAGATGAGCGACTCAAAATGCTGTTACATCTTGAGGGTCTTAATGCCTTCTCAGGGACTATCGCTGACTGGCAGAGGCTGGAGCTTTGGATCTCTATGGGTGTACGTTCAATTGGGACTCACTGGAATGTTGATAATCAGTTGGGTGGTGGAACTCTTACGGTGACAGATGGTCTGACTGATCTGGGGTTGGAGGTGATTACCTGTATTGAAAAGAGCAATCTGCTGCTCGATCTTGCTCATATGGGAAGACAAAGTTTTATTGATGCCGCAGAAATCGTAACCAAACCACTCTATATTAGTCATGGAAATGCTGATGCTCTATGTAGCAATGTTCGTAACTACACTGACGCGCAACTCAAACAGATAGGTGCAAGTGGAGGAGTGATAGGGGTGTTCTTCGCTAATAAATTCGTTGTTGGGGACAATAAGAAGGGAACTGTTGCAGATGTCGTGAACCATATCACCTACATTAAAGATCTGATCGGTATCGACCATGTGGCGCTTGGTAGTGACTTTGGAGGGATTGCGACAGGTACGGTAGATGGTTTGGCGTCTGTATCGCAGTATCCAATCCTGCTCACAGCACTATCGCAAGCAGGGTATACCCAAGAAGAGCAGGAGAAAATTTGTTGGCGAAATGCAGAGAGAGTTATCGGGGAACATTTGGGGGCCAGTTAGGAAGTGAAGTTCATATCCTTGCTTTTTAATATGTTTGTGGTATGGTGCTCTTTGCCAATTCTGGCAAGAAAAAGGACAACGACAGCATGAACTCAGCTAAAAACCCTACAGCCGCTCAGTTAAAAACTATGCCGCGCAAGGTTTTGGAGACACTCCTCAAACGGGTTGAGACCCAACTCAAGCATCACGCTCAGGCTGATTTGCTAAGTGCATACCGCGCAGCGAAGAAACTGGCTTTGGCAGCAGGGTGCGCTAATCTGACCGATCTGGCCATGATTGGTGAGCCTATTGATTCGAAGGAAAAAGGTGATCGATCGGCGAACAAAGATACAAAACCTAAGGTTGTCAAACCAAAAGGTGATCCTGCGTTCGTTCATCCAGAGGATAAAGGTTTGGATTTGACTACTGCACGCACTTGGACCGGCAAAGGTCGACCTCCGAATTGGTATCTTAACGCCATTGATTCCGGTGTGACACCAGAAGCAATGTCTGCATAAAACAAAGCTCTTTTCGCACCGATGCGATCAAAAGCCGGTACAAACTTGTACCGGCTTTTTTATACCTTGTGATTAGTCTCGTAGTGGACCAAAGTGGGGACAAGGTGGTTGCTGGTGGGGCAAAGTGTTATAGAATGTACGTGTGGTGGGAGATAGTGGTATACTAAAATTATTAAGAATTTAAGTATGCCAAGTGGGTTTCCGCAATTCATGTAATTGTTCTCCACCATTTACATGAATTGCGGAGGCCCACTTGGAAGTCGAGAAATATGCTGATCGGTGAATACAAACACACGTTGGATCCCAAGAGACGGCTGTCTCTTCCTTCTAAATGGAGGAAAGAACTTGGGAAAAAGCTTGTAATCACAAGAGGCCTCGACAACTGTCTCTTTGTGTATCCAATGAAAGAGTGGCAAAAGATAACCGAAAAGGTTGGACAATTGCCTCTTGGACAAGCAGATACACGGAGTTTTAATCGCTTCTTTCTGTCGGGTGCAGTAGAAGCGGAGGTTGATTCAGTTGGACGTATCCTCGTGCCAGACTACTTGAAGGATTTTGGATCCCTAGACACCAAGGTGGTGTTAGCAGGAATTCATGATCGAGTCGAGATTTGGGATGAGAATCGCTGGGAGACGTATAAGAAGAGTATCGAAAGTCAGGCAGATGCCTTGGCTGAGAAACTCGGAGATATAGGCGTCCTCTAATCACCGTAAATTTACCATGTATGAACCACGAAACAGTCTTACTAGACCAAGCAGTCGAAGCTCTAGCGATTAAGCCAGGAGACACAATCATCGACACAACGTTTGGTGCAGGCGGGCATGCACGCGCAATTCTAGATACGCTAGGGTCAGGCGGGCATTACATTGGAATAGACACCGATGCATCAGCGTTACGACACGATTTGAATGAACTTGAAAACGTCACCTTGGTGCACGGAAATTTCCGTAACCTACACAAACTAGTTAGTTCTTTGGATATTACAAACGTTAGTGGCATATTGGCTGACTTGGGTTGGCGAATGGAGCAGTTTTCTGGCAATGGGCGAGGATTCTCGTTTCGTCACGATGAACCGCTACTGATGACGCTTGGTGATCCGGCCGACTATGATTTCACTGCCCGTGACATCGTAAACGAGTGGGATGCACACGTTTTGGCTGACATCATCTACGGTTATGGGGAAGAACGATTCGCTCGTCGCATTGCTAAAAAAATAGTTGATACCAGACAGACGGATCCAATTGAAACTAGTAAACAATTGTCGGATCTGATTGTAAGTGCGTATCCTGCCGTAGCTCGACATGGTCGCACTCACGTAGCAACCAAAACATTCCAAGCGCTGCGCATCGCCGTAAACGAAGAATTAAAAGCAATCGAAGAACTGATCGAACAAGGTATTAACGAATTAGCCCCGGCTGGAAAACTCGTCATTATCACGTTTCATAGTATTGAAGATCGGGTAGTAAAGCACGCTTTTAAGGCGGCTCAAGTAGCAGAACGGGGAATAGTAGTAACCAAAAAGCCAATTACAGCCAATGAAATCGAACTGGAAAGAAACCCAAGAGCACGAAGCGCCAAGCTTCGAATATTTGAAAAAGCATAACATCTCCACATTATGAGTAAAAGTCGCGAAACAATTACACATTCACCACATACCCTGATTATTATGGGTACTATTGGGTTTGCTGTAATTGCCTATTTATATTTTCTAAACGTCTCGGTAGTGCATGTAGTCATGCGCCAAGAAGCCATGCAAGAGACACAAGATCTAAAAAACCAAATTGCACTACTTGAGACCGAATACATCACGGCCCAGCACACAATTGCTGCTCGAATGGCTTCAGTTGATGGGTACCGTGAAGACAGTGAAAAGATTTTTGTTGCTCGTACCAATGCGCCAAGCTTGGTGCTTGGGCAGTAATATCTTATGCAAAGAAAAAGTCGTACACTGCGAATAAGAATAGTGGTCGGAGTAATCTGTCTGATTGCTTTTTTGCTGCTGGTTCGTAGTTACGTTGTTCAGATTGCTCATGGAAATGTGTATCGAGAACAGGCAGAGTCGCAATACGTGCGCACTAAAGATGATTTATATACTAGAGGATCGATATTTTTTACCAACCGTGACGGCACTGAGCTTTCAGCTGCTGCAATCAAATCAGGGTATGTGATGGCCCTCGACCCATCGCGCATCACAGATGCAACCAAAACTTGCTCGAGTTTAGCCAGTGTAACTGAAATTGACGAAGAACTGTGTGTGATGCGAGCAGAGCTTCCCAATCGAACCTACGTCGAATTTCAGGGCGAAATCAACGAAACAATTGCCGATGCAATAGTTGCGCTTGACTTGACTGGTGTACTTTTGTATCCAGAACAGTGGCGTTATTATCCGGGCTCATCAGTCGCAGCCAGGTCGATTGGGTTTGTTGGATTTACCGACGAAGGCACAGAGCTGCGGGGCAAATATGGTCTAGAGCGTCAGTACGATGACGTATTATTTAGACAAAACCAAGTTAGATCGGTTAACTTTTTTGCTGAATTATTTAGTGATCTTGGTGGTTTGGTAACCAATACCAAGCAGCATCAGTCTGGTGAAATTGTTACCACGCTTGAACTATCGGTATCACAAATGCTTGATACTGTACTGCAAGAAACTAATGATCAGTACGATAGTAAACTAACTGGAGCTATCATTATGGACCCTAATACCGGTGAAATCATTGCCATGAATGCCGTTCCTGGTTTTGACCTTAATGATCGCGGAGCTGCGACTATTGACCAGTTCCAAAATCCACTCGTAGAGAATCTATATGAGTTTGGATCGACTATTAAGGCTCTGACAGTAGCGGCGGGTCTCGATAGCGGTGACATCACCCCAGAAACAACCTATTACGATAGTGGTGAGTTAACCCTTAACACCTTTACCATTCGCAACTTTGATGGACGTGGTCGCGGTACGGTACCAATGCAAGAAGTGCTCAATCAGTCCCTGAACACCGGTGTATCATGGATTGTAACACAGATGGGTAAAGAGCTATTTCGTGAATACTTTTTAAATTTTAAATTAGGAAGCGAGACGGGTATTGATTTGCCAAATGAAGCATTCGGGTTAGTCGATAACCTTAATTCTCCGCGTGACGTTGAGTATGCAACCGCATCATTTGGGCAAGGGATCGCCATGACACCAATCGCTGTCACTAGGGCTTTGGCAACACTTGGTAACGGTGGGCATTTGGTCACACCACACATAGTCAAGAAAATTAATTTCATTGATGGAACAGATAAGGAATTCGTCTACCCCAAAGGTACGCAGGTAATCAAACCAGAAACCAGTGAGGAAATATCGCGCATGCTGACCACGGTAGTAGATGATGCTTTGCGAAATGGTCAAGTAGCACTACCAAATCACACTATTGCTGCCAAAACTGGTACTGCCCAGATTGCTGATCCAGTAAATGGGGGATACTATGATGATAAGTATCTCCACTCATTTTTTGGTTATTTCCCGTCCTATGACCCAGAATTCATCATTTTCTTGTATACTGTAGAGCCAAAGGGGGTTCGCTATGCGTCCGAGACACTCACCACTCCGTTTATGGACATGACCAAGTTTTTGATTAATTATTATTCTATTCCGCCTGACCGTTAACTATGAAATCTTTCTTCCGCTCCATTGTTGTATCCATACTGACGGCAGAAGCCCGTATATTGCTACGTCGTCATCAGCCAACAATTATAGCCATCACCGGTAGTGTAGGTAAAACATCCACCAAGGATGCCGTGTACGCAGCAATCAAAGATAGCGTACGAGCGAGAAAGAGCCAAAAAAGCTTTAACTCAGAGATCGGAGTACCACTAACTATCCTAGGATTGCCAACGGGTTGGGATAATCCAGTGCGGTGGATATGGAATATTGTTGATGGTGCTTTTACTGTTCTATTTACCCGGTCGTATCCCAAGGTGTTGGTGCTAGAAACTGGCGTTGATACTCCTGGTGATATGGCTCGGCTGGTTAGTTGGCTTAAGCCGCACGTTGTTGTGCTTACCAGACTACCTGACGTACCGGCTCACGTTGAGCAATTTTCGTCTCCGGCCGCAGTTATCGAAGAGAAGATGCGCCTGGTGCATGGCATGTATGCCGAGGGGACGCTGATTTATAACCACGATGACGATATCATCAAAGCTCAACTACCAGAAGTCAGGCAAAAGGCACTTGGATACGGTAGGTATCTTCCAACTGATTTCAAGGTAGAGAAAGACAGCATTCAGTACAAAGACGACGTTCCGGCCGGTATCACTTTTAGCGTGGTGCATGGTGGAGAGAAGTCGGACATAACGCTTGAAGGTGTTGTGGGTACGCAACATGCGCTTGGTTGTGCAGCTGCTCTGGCGGTGGCACAAGTGCTCGACATTGATACCTCAGAAGCTGCCAAGGGCCTACAGACACTTTCCTCACCACCTGGGCGACTGCGGGTGATTTCAGGCATCAAAGGATCAGTTTTGATTGATGACACGTACAATTCGTCTCCAATTGCTCTAGAGCACGCGCTTGAAACTCTCACTGAAATAAAGTATGCCAAGCGACGAATCGCTGTATTGGGAGATATGCTTGAATTAGGTAAATATTCATCAGACGAGCATCGTCGGCTCGGTAATAAGGTAGGCGAATCGTGTGACATTCTGCTTACTCTTGGAGTTCGCGCGCGTGGTTTTGCTGAAGGTGCGCTTGCAAATGGTCTCGACGATAAAACCGTTTTTCAATACGAAGATGTCGCCAGGGCAGGACGCGAACTGCAGGCAATGCTGAAGCCTGGCGATGTTGTGTTGATTAAAGCTTCCCAAGGTATTCGCGCCGAGCGAGTGGTACAAGAAGTGATGGCACAACCAGAACTAGCCGAGCAATCTCTGGTCAGACAAGATCGTGATTGGAAAGCAACGTAAGCCGTTTCTCTTTCCTAACTACAACCAGTCGCAATGTCTACTTGTGATTAGCATTTTAGTTAGTTCTTTGACAGCCACTGTGCAATTGATACCCTATAGATGAAGCTTAATAGTAATTTATTGTCTAAAATACTACACGTATACTATGAAAAAAATTGCCATTCTCTCAACTCACGGTTTTGAACACTCAGAGCTAACCGGACCACAAGAGTACTTTAAAAATGCTGGCTACGATGTAACGGTTGTTTCTCCAGAATCAGGTAGCATAAATGCAGCCCATGATGCAGGGTCTGTTGACATCGACCGTCAGCTCGATAGTGCTAACGCAGCTGATTATGACGCACTTATCTTGCCCGGTGGACAAGTGAATCCAGATATTCTACGTATCAACGAAAATGCACTAGGCTTTATCAAGCACTTTGTTGATGAGGATAAACCTATTGCTGCCATTTGTCATGCTCCTTGGCTACTGATTGAAGCTGGGGCCGTCTCTGGTAAACAGATGACATCATGGCCGTCACTCAAAACTGACCTGGTAAACGCCGGAGCACAGTGGGTAGATCAATCTGCAGTTACCGCTGGTAACATAGTCACCAGTCGTAATCCGGACGACATCCCAGCCTTCAATCAGGCATTTGAAGCTTTACTACAATAATAGTATCAAAAATCACCAGCGCAGCTGGTGATTTTTGAGTTTGCAATACATATTCTTTATATTGATTGTGGTAAACTGGCACCAAATGTCAGACGTGATTACAATTTTTACAGATGGAGCAGCCAAAGGTAATCCTGGGCGAGGTGGCTATGGTGCAGTTATTTCTTACGGTGAGAATGTGTCAGAGATAGGTGCGTTTAAAGAGCGGACTACCAACAACGAAATGGAACTTACAGCGGTTGTAGAGGCGCTAAAGGTTGTGCAGGCAGAAGGGAGGCTAGTTGCTATCTATACTGATTCAAAATACGTTGTAGAGGGTGCCAAAGGCTGGATCTTTGGCTGGATGAAAAACGGTTGGAAAACCAAGACCGGCAGTGATGTGCTAAATAAAGAATTATGGCAGGCGTTGCAACCGCTATTGCAAAAGATAAATATAGAATGGCATAAAGTCCCAGGCCATGTTGGTATCATTGGAAACGAACGCGCTGACACCATTGCATCTGATTTTGCTGCCAATGGTACATTCAAGCTGTATTCAGGCTCCAAAGCCGACTACGGCTTTGACATATCAGACACCTCGTTTGATGAAGCAAAAGCCAGAGAACGCAGTGATGCCCGCAAACGTTCAGCTCAAAAGGCCTTTTCTTATGTCAGTAAGGTAGACGGTGTGATTCAGACTCATGAAACCTGGTCGGAGTGTGAAAAACGGGTGAAAGGTCAAAAGGGGACCCGTTTCAAAAAGTCCCTTGATGCCCACAATGAAAAGGAGATAATCCAAGACTTCACCACCAATTAGTAGTAGTGGGTTATTTTGACGTTATCCCGCGAAATCTGACTGATTTTGCGGGATAAACTGTAATTAAGATCCGTAAAAAGCTTGGTAGTAACGATTACTATTGTAACTAAGCGATTCAAAAAATTAGTTACCCACTATGAACGAAACCAGCGCTGCAAGTAGTATATAAGAATTATAAGTAATACTATTTCAACTACCACAATGATTTGCAGTCCTGGCGGTAGTGTGCCGGTGTAGGCAAAAATAAAGGCAAACGGTATTACTCCAATTGTCGTTGCCAATAGGTACGATTTGGCAGGCATAGTAGAAAATAGCCCAATTGCATAAGACAGAACGTCAACCGGCACAGTCAGTCGTAGTAACACTACTGTCCAGAACTGATTTCGGCTGGAAAGCTTGGCTTCAAATTTTTGTATTTTTTGTAACGGAACAATCCGTCCAACCAGACGCGCTCCGTAGCGCCGTGCTAGTACAAACGCAATCATAGAACCAATCACCCAGCCTATGATTGACAATATACCTGCTGTGACCCAGCCCCAGGCTTGCGCTGCAATTGGTATCAAAGGTACGGTAGACACGGGAGCAAAAACTGTTGCAAGTAAAGTTATAAGGACGTAGGCCGCCATACTTTGTGATTCAGCCTTAGTCATATACAGCTCTAGCGAATTGGCGTAGGTTTGTGCAAGAACCGTAGCACCCACAAATAAAATCACTACAACTAATCCAGTTATCACTGCAGCTACACTTGTGGGTGAATGAAATCGCATAGGCAAAAGATACTACCAGCATACAGGTACTAACTGACATTTAACATAGTTTGAATCACTACTTTGAAATTTTTACGCTCCAACACCGTAACAACCTAAGATATAATAGATACACTTTATGCGTGATAAACTCAGTGTAACTAAATCTCGCAACCGCCTAAAAATATATGATAAAAAAGTATGACGTTGTTGTAATTGGTGCCGGTTCAGGCGGACTTACTGCAGCAGTAGGTTTTACTAAGGTGGGCAAGAGCGTCTTGCTTATCGAAGCCGAGCACATCGGTGGCGAGTGTACTAATTCAGGGTGTGTGCCCAGCAAGGCTCTATTGCACCACGCCAAAGCGTATCATCACGCAACCAAAATCTCTGGAGATACTACCAAGAGCGATACGTATCGATCAAAAGCGTTTACCTACGTTCGAGATACAATTAATAAGATTTTAGAGGAAGAAACACCAGAGGCGTTTGAAAAGCTTGGTATCACAGTAGTGATGGGCAAGGCAAGATTTACAGCCCCATGTAATATCGAGGTTGGTAACACGAAGTATCAATACAAAACAGCAATCATTGCAACTGGTTCTAGTCCGCGGATGATCGAGATCCTAGGACTTGACCCCAGCACAGTCCTTACCAACCAAAACATTTTTGACCTAGAGTCAATTCCAGAACGCACCCTTATCATCGGGGCTGGGCCAATTGGGCTCGAGATGGGGCAGGCACTAGTAATGCTTGGTAGCAAGGTAACTATCGCTACCATTGATCAAGAATTTGCTCGCCTCGAAGATGCTGCAATTAGGCCGATTCTGCTTGAAGCGTTTGAATCACTCGGTGTACAAGTCGAGTTGCAAGCCTATATCAAAGAAGTTACAAACGGAGTTGCTACTTTTGACCGTAAGGTGGGGGATGAGGTGACTGATTCATTTACAGTACCTTTTGATAAGGTGCTAATCGCTGTCGGTCGCGTGCCAAATATTCCTGATGGTCTTGAGTCTGCTGGAATACAAGCAGATAGTCATGGCGTATTGACTGATAGTCAGTACCGTACTAGCAATAAATATGTGTACGCGATAGGTGATGTGGCTCAGCGTCTCAAGTTTACCCATACCGCTGACGATACCGCCAGACAAGTGGTCACCAGGGTCGTGTCGCGCGGCCTGCTGCGGGTAAACAAAAAGAAAGCCGTTCCTAAAGTCACGTACACTCTACCCGAAGTAGCACAAGTAGGATTCTCGTGGGGAGATGCAGTCTCAAAATTTGGTGAAGATCACATCATGCGTCTAGAGGTACCATTTACAAACAATGATCGGGCAAAAACTGATAATAATACTTCTGGGGTTCTGATTGTGATCGCCCGACGCTTAAATGGTGCAGTGCTAGGGGCACATATTATTGGACCGGCAGCCGGTGAGATTATCACCATTTTTACACTAGCCATTGATCACAAGCTTTCAATGTGGAAGCTACGCTCACTAATCTACGCCTATCCAACCTACGCCCTGATTGTAAAAAAAGCTGGGGATCAATTCTTTGCCCGCCAAATGCGAGATGTAAAGAGTGATATTGGGCGCGTTGTAAAACGCCAAGCCCCCAAAGCCATCGCGCTTATTTTCTGGGTGGCTCTGATCTATACCTTTCAAAGTTACCGTATAGAGAACAATCTTTCGTATTCTGATGTACTGCTTAGCTTGATTGAATTCTTTACTAGCACTCTGTGGGGTCCGGTGATTTATATGGGACTCTATGCTGTTCGACCGTTGATCCTATTTCCAGCCACGCTTTTAACGGCCCTGTCTGGAACCCTGTTTGGTTTTTGGTGGGGTGTGATATACACAATCATCGGGGAAAATGCCTCGGCAAACTTCGCCTACTGGATTGGGCGCTTCTTTGGAAAAGACATGAAGCTAGAGGATTCAATTATTGGTAGCTGGGTAGATGCACTGCGCGCTAGGCCATTTGGGGCAGTGCTATTTATGCGTCTGTTTTACATACCCTTTGATCTGACTAATTACGGATCAGGTATTCTCAAGATTAACTGGCCATCGTATTTCACCGCCACATTGATTGGAATTATGCCAGGGCTGACCACGTTTGTAGCATTGGGTGCAGCGCTAGATCTCGAAGAATTCAGTGCCAACGGTCTGTCATTTGACGCCTTTGAACCAAGGTTCCTAGCCCTTTCAGCAGTGATATTTGTAGTTTCGCTCGGCTTATCAAGACTACTCAAACGCTGGCACGCTGAGAAATAATTAAGTAATTTTAGCTGTGATCCTAAGGGGAGCGATTTGGAACCAAATGGTAAGTCAAATAATTAATCTAAGATTGACACTTACTTAAAACAATTGTAATTTTAAGGGGCTGGAAATTCTTCCGGTGCAAACAAAGAAAGGTAAGTTCCTTATGGATGATCCGCTTCCGTCCCAGAGCCCGAATCCCTTCGCGGATGAAGGTTACAAACTGTCTTCACTTACGCACAAATGCTGCTGTGTTGCGGTCAAAATGCATGACGATGGTTCCGTGAAGGTTCGTGACACCAAGAACCTCGGTGGTCCAGCTCTCATGTTCAACAAGGATGAATGGGTCGCATTCATCGGTGGTGTCAAGCTCGGTGAGTTCGACGTATAACGATTGATCTTACGGGATCTCAGAAAGCATGGTGTCAAAGCCTTGCTCTCTTTTTATTTTAGTATTTATGTCAAAAACAATTTTCATTATTCCAGGTTTTAAAACACAAGTTAAAGACCCTCTTTACAGCGAGTTAGTGACGTATTTAAAAAGCAGGGATTATGTAGTACAAGCTGTTCCAATTACTTGGAATAACAAAACTGTGTCACAAAATGCAATAGAGTTCGTACGGTATTTTAATGAAAATAAAGGCAATTCAAACTATGTACTAGGTTTTTCTTATGGAGCAGTGATTGCACTAATGACTGCTGAGATAGTTGACACTAAAAAACTTATTTTATGTTCGCTCAGTCCAGACTTTAAGGAGGATTCAAATGCAATGCCAACATGGTTAATAAAATACATCGGTAAAAATCGCTTCGCAGATACTTTAACTCGAAGTGCAAATAAATTTGCTAAGAAATTAACTGTCGAAACTATAGTATTTTATGGTGAAAAGGAGGGAATTGATTATCCTCAGCTTAAGATTCGTTCTGAGCAGACAGCTAAGTTAGCTCCAAATTCAAAATTGATTGTTATTAAAGATGCCCCACATGATATATCTTTTCCAACCTATGTTGAAGCGATTAAAAAAGTGTTTTAATTCGTGTTCCCGCATTATTTTTTTGATGTTAACTATTCTTTACTGCGTACCATTCACATCAATATTTCTACTCAATATTTATGAACGTTAAGTAGTTGATTTTTTAGCTAAGTCAAATCGCACATCTTGACAGGTGTGTGTTTTTGTTCTCGTGATCCCACGGAGAATCGGTCAGGAGTCGATTATTTTCATAAATGAAAATATATCGCTCACGACCCTGACTCACTCCACTTCGTTTCGCTCCGTCTTTCGATTCTCACGTCGATAGTCTCCCAGACTATCCACTTGTGGGATCACGAACAGAAAAGGCACCTTAATGGGTGCGCTTTCTGTACTCGTGATCCCACGGAGAATCGATCCTTACAGGATCAGTACACCTTTTGGACAGATTGGTGCGCTTCGCTTCCAATCGTGACTCAAAAGCTTTTCGATTCTCACGTAATAAATAGTCTCCCAGACTATTTACTCGTGGGATCACAAACAAAAATGGCACACCTTGCGGCGTGCTCATTTTTGTATTTGTGACCCAACCCTTGGCACAGATCGACCAACTATCAGTGCAGGGGATGTGGTGACTTCTAGCAAAGTTCGAGTTTGTGTGTTGTGACCCAACCCTTGGCACAGATCGACCATTTATCAGTGTAGGGGATGTGGTGACTTCTAGCAAAGTTTGAGTTTGTATGTTGTGATCCAACCCTTGTTACAGGCCTACCATTTACCACGATGGTCAATTCTATTACTTCAAAAGCTTAACTAATAGATCTATAGCTGCAGCATTGTATAAAGATGGAGTCGATCCGGCTACTTTCCCAGTGGAAAATGGGGTCAGCCACCATTTATGCTAGAATTAATGAATGCCAAGAATAAATAGAGTAGACGTCGGTGGAGAAATATATCACGTACTCAACCGAGCTAATGCACGAGTGCAGATTTTTGATAACGAAAAAGACTACCAGCAGTTTGAGGAAATTTTAGAACAAGCAATCGAGAAGTTTAGTGTACGCCTGCTTGCATATTGTATTATGCCTAATCATTGGCACTTAGTACTGTATCCAAAAAGAGATGGTGATATGCAGCAGTTTATGTCTTGGCTCACAAACACTCATACTAGACGTTGGCACGTTGCTAAGGACACAGTGGGGCAGGGACATCTCTATCAAGGACGATACAAATCGTTCATCATTGAACAAGACCAACATCTACTAACTGTATTACGCTATGTCGAACGAAACGCCAAGCGAGCCAACTTAGTGAAAAAAGCAGAACAATGGCAGTGGTCAAGTGTCTGGAGGAGAGAAACAGGGACGCCTGAACAAAAGAACCTTTTAAGTACGTGGCCAACGGCAATGCCAAACAACTATCTAAAAATACTCAACCAACCACTTACCTCCGCTGAAGAAGAAGCCCTTGAACGTTCAGAAGAGAAGAGTATTCCATATGGTTCTGATACGTGGGTTAATAAAACAGTCAAGAAGTTTGGTATTGAACAGGTATTAAAAAGAGTGGGGAGGCCGAGGAATGGTGGCTGACCCTATTTACACACTTTCTCCAGACTGGTGGCAGCCCGTGGCGCTGCGTAGACGAGTTGGTGGTAATACTTGAGTACGCTCACACTCCAGCACCTACGCACAGCTCGCTCACAGGCTAACGCCTGTTCGCTTAGCTGCTGCGGTGCTGGGGTGTTCGCTTGGTGGCTTCGTTGGAGTAACAAAAAAACAAAAGTCGTTTGATAGTTGGTACTAATCTAGTATAATAAACAGATATTAAGCTATATTTAAAAATAAAACTATGTTTGAGGGCAATTCAGTTGAAACAGGCAAAAAAAATCCTAATGAACAAATCAGAGAGTTGCGCGATCAATTAGATCTAGCACTGGAGGAAATATACAAAGCTGCGGATGAGCTGGTCGCATCTGGTGGTCTATATGAAGATGCAGAAGCTGTAAAAGCTGCATACGAAGAAATTAATTCTCCAGTAGCAGAAATTCACGGTCAAATGGTCGAATTAGAGGCTTCTGACAAGGTAACAGATAAATACAATAGTGACGAATCTTCTGGGTATGATTGGTCAAATGGGGCTGCCGACAGTGCATCAATTGCATTAGCAAGATACCGAGAAGCCATGATGGTTGTAGGCGGCTCGCTGGCATACAACGCACTTCGAGAACGAGAGGCAGAACGTCGAAAATAGTTGCAAAAAACAAATATTATGGTATAAAAAGAGCACGGGATAACCCGTGCTCTTTGAAACCAGCAACGTGGAGTGATCCACGTTCTCAGATAAGGAGATCGAGATGACTCGATTTGTTGAAGCTCGTTCATCGTTCGGCATCATGTTGATGACGGAAGAACACTATATTGCTGTGTATGAGAAGGAATTTTTCATCACGGATGGCTATATTGATATGAAGCGCGCCTTTAAGTCGGGTGTTCGTATTTTTGTTTTTGTTAACAACGAAGCGGTTAGAGACGAAACGTCTGAGCTGCCTGGTTGGCTTGATCGCAACCCAGACGCGCGTCCGTTCGTAACGGGAACTTGGGATGATCTGGAGCGGATTCGCCGTGGAGGAAAAATTCGCATTCGCGACATCGGCTATCAAGGTATCATGAACCCGTTGCAGAACTGTTGGAACTTTGATGTTGAAGAACGTCATGAGTTGCGCTTGTGCGAAACCACTCCGGACGCCTTTCTTATGTACTTTGGTAAGCGTGAGAGAACTATTCGGTTCGCTCGTCCACCAGAAGGCGAAGGCGATCTCCAGATGACTGAGATCTTCTGAAATACTGATAGATAGTACGAACCGCTACATATGCAGCGGTTCGTACGAGGCTCTATTTTAATACTGCTTTGCAAAACTGCATGGCGGTTTTTTTGTTGTGTTATACTCAAATCGTAACCAACTTTCCGAATAGCTTTTTCTAATGGCTGTCTTAGCGATTCGAGTTATTCGGGTTGGTTACACTAGGGCAGCCGTTAGAGAAAAGAGAGAAAGACCCCTTAGCAACCCCAAAATTTCCTTTCAATCTTTAGGCGGCTTCCCCCACACCCCTTCCGCTAGGAGGAAATGGTAAGGAAATATTTGGGGTGGCTGCGGGCGAGTAGCCCGCGCCCGTGGCGCAGCATCACCATCAGCCCGAATGCGTACGTTGAAGTAAAGCATCACCACGCGCTCCGCGCGTTGCAGGTCACTCAAGCTGTTCAAAGTGGGTTCGAGCCAGGGTTAGTAATTCTTCACAAAAAGAGACTTCGTCTCTAAACAGCGAGCGCGCCGCAGGTGCGTGAGCAGAAGAAGCAGGCAGAAAAGCCCGACAGGCAGCCACCAAACCACTCGGGACGGCGACGGCGAAGCTGGCGGTTTTGTTCTTGTTTCCTGTCTAAAATATAATTTGAAAAATTATGATCAAACCAAAATATTTTCTATACGCTCGTAAGAGTACTGAAGACGATGATAAACAAGTGATGTCCATTGATTCACAACTATATGAAATGCGCGAGTTTGCGCGTAAAGAAAATCTTACCATCGTGCGCGAGTGGCAAGAGTCGAAAAGCGCGAAGACCCCTGGGCGAGAAGTATTTGGGGAAATGATGTCTAAGATTGAGGAAAGTGGCGATATTGGCATACTGGCGTGGCACCCAGACCGTCTCGCCCGTAACAGTATTGACGGAGGCAGGATAATTTACGCCGTAGACCAAAAGAACATCGTGTCCATGCGCTTTCCGACATTTTGGTTTGAACCCACTCCGCAGGGGTTGTTCATGTTGCAAGTGGCGTTTGGGCAGTCTAAATACTACTCGGATAATTTAACTGAAAATGTGAAGCGAGGAATGCGGGCAAAATTACGTCGTGGTGAGTGGCTAACGCAAGCACCGTTTGGATATATAAATAATAGAGAGAAGAAAGTGATTGAACCACATCCCGTTCATAGCAAAGTGATAGTGCTTGCGTATAAAGAATACGCCAAGGGCGGACACGGGTTGGTGAGTTTGGGTCTATTCCTCGCTGAGCACGGCGTTACCACCAAGAAAGGCACGCCACTTGGCAAAGCGCCCGTCAAACGGATATTGTGCAATCGAGCGTACTTGGGGTTTGTGAAGTATAAAGACGAATGGTTTGACGGCAGCTTTGCGCCAATCCTTACGCCGAAATTGTTTGAAGCTGTGCAAGTGGTGCTAGAAGATAGAGCACGTCCAGTCTATCGGCGAGCGAAACATACCTTTCCATTCACCGGTCTTTTTCGTTGCGGAGAGTGTGAGAGTATGATTACCGCGCAGTGGGCAACTGGAAAGTGTGGTGGCAGATACCGATATTATCGGTGTACGAAAAAACGCGGTTCATGTTCACAAGGGTATGTTCGCGAAGAAGCGTTGGCGCACCAGATACAAGCCCAGCTGCAAACAATTTCACTTTGCGATCGGTATACCGATTGGATGTTGGCAAAAGTGCAGAGCTGGGAACAGGAAGACAACCAGGTGTCGCAAAGTGATGTTCAAAAACTTTCTGAAAGTATCAAAGCCAGTGAAGCACGCTTAGAAATGTTGGTTGACTCGTATCTGGATGGCGATATTCCCAAAAAGCTGTATCTCAAAAAGAAGGATGAGAATATGCGTGCCACACTGTCCTTGAAAGAGCAGAAGAAAGCTTTTGAACAACGGCGTGCATACTGGGTCGAACCCCTGCGGGAGTGGATTTTAGACACGAAACAAGCCGCTTTTTTGTCCGACTCCTCTGATTTCTGCGAAATCAAGTCGTTCGTCCAAAAAATCGGAACGAACCCACAGGTCCGTGCAAAAACCGCCAGCTTCGCCGTCGCCGTCCCGAGTGGTTTGGTGGCTGCCTGTCGGGCTTTTCTGCCTGCTTCTTCTGCTCACGCACCTGCGGCGCGCTCGCTGTTTAGAGACGAAGTCTCTTTTTGTGATCCCACGGAGAATCGAACTCCGATTTCATGGATGAGAACCATGTGTCCTAGCCGTTAGACGATGGGACCAATTAAATGGTCTAGGCAAAGGTCAGTGAATTTCTATCCATGAAATAACATTTCATGGGAGAACCACCTTATTACTTCATACCCCAGGGCACCTTCTCTTGCTTTGCAATTCACCTTGTAAATATCAGCAATTCCTTCCTCTGTCAGGACCAGATAAAATGCTATACGCATTTTGTTCCAGTAGCCGTTAGACGATGGGACCGATACGTGACCGGTGTGGCTGCGTGGGGATAGTTATACCAAATTATTAAAGCAGAATAAAGCCCACTGTCAGAATTAGCTGGTATTTGCAATATTCTTATGTTGAAAGGGATTTAACGAACGAGATATCGATATAGATGCATACCGACGACTGATCCTAATAGGGCACCAGCTATGTTGCTGAAACTTACAATTCCTATTGCGATTCCAACGGCCGGGTTTAAGATTCCTGATGACCCAGCTGCTAGTGCTAGTACTATTCCAAGTGTGAATGAGCCACCGACAACTAAACCAGAGGCAGTTTCATTAGTTTTTTTATAAATGACGCTAGCAATACCGAAACTAAAAACAATCATACCGACAAATTCAGCGAACAGGTCTGTATACGATTCTGCAACTAGTCCACCTCCGAAGCTAGGGATGTCAGTGAAGAGGTTAAAAGCTAAAACATACGCTGCAAAACCCCCAAGGCACTGTACTGTTATATATAACAACGCTTCTTTGGTGGGAATTTTATTGATTGCCCAGGCACCAACGGTTACAGCTGGGTTTAGATGTGCACCTGAAATAGCGCTGATCGAGTAGACAAATAACAACAGTACTAATCCCGCGACAATTGGTGTACTGATTAGTGGGGAGGAAATGCTTAGCGCCGCCAAGACGGCAAAAGCAAGGGTTGTGGTTCCAAAGAATTCTGCAACTAATTTTTGAGGCATAGCTATTTTGTTATGTAAATAAAATTCTGGTCGGTTCTGCTTTAACTATAGCACCAACGCAGAGCGAAGCTTGCTTGATTTACTCCCTGTTAATAGCTTTATAAGCAGTTGTGATGCTGTGAGGAAGTTTTGGTCTTGGACAAAAAAGACCAGATTACAAATCTGGTATTTTTATATTAGTTCGTCTTGCGCATTGTGGCTTTGATGTCGAACCGGGGGTTGACCTTCTTTCCGGGATTAAAGACATCGTACGGGTCAAAAATGTTTTCGGTCTGCACAAATAGATCAAGCATCTTCTTGCTAAACATTTTGCTGAGGTGTGGTGTACGGATGATTCCGTCGTTGTGCTCTCCGCAGATGTTACCGTCGAACTTAACCGCCGTAGCAAAGAACTTTTCGGCCATCTTTTCTACCAGGTCGGGGGTCTTTTTGTTGGTAAAGTCGAGCAGGGGATAGAAGTGGAAGTGGCCATTTCCACCGTGACCATGTACGGCTGCGGTGACTCCAAAGTCATTGAGTAGCTTCTTGATCTCCTTAAAGAATTTAGAAAGGTTTTCAGGTGGGACGGTCATGTCTTCGAGGAAGGCCGCTGGACGTTTGCCGGCGTCTTGGAATTTAGACAGGGTATAGCTAGCCCTCCGTATTTGCCAGAGCATTTCTTTCTCAATTGGGTTTTTTACCAAACGCGGCTTGACGTTTTCACTGGCGATCGAGTCTACTAATTTTCGCTCACCAATGTCAGCAACGGTTTCAGCGTCTAGTGTCACCAGAACCATGAATTCGGGTAGTTTGCGTCTAAAGCGGACATGGTAGGTGGTGTACATCGACAGCATGGTGCGATAGTACATGGCGCTTGATAGTCGATCTTTAAAGAAAGACGGATTCTTGAGTGCGAGGTCAAATGAGAGGGCGTCGAACACTTCAACGTTGATTGGGTCGTGCTTGAGGGCTTTGACGATCGTACTAGCTGAGTCATCAAGGTTAAAGATTGGAATGGCAATCAAGGCAGTGTTCTGGGGAATCGGGATAGCTTTGATGACCAGGTTGGTGATGATTCCAATGGTGCCTTGGCTACCAGCAATTAATTGTGTGAGATCAAAAGTACCAGTACCTTTTTTGAACTTTGCGACCCCGTCTGGCAATACACTCCATAGTGGATAGCCTGCAGAGTTTTTGGCTGTGTGTGGTTTGCCTTTCTTGATTTCTTTTTCGTTTTTAGAGATTAAATCAAAGACTTCCTTAGCGATGCGGGCGTGTTCGTGATCTTGCTTGATGAGTAGCTTGAATTCTCGGAAGGTAAGCGGCTTGATGGTGTAGGTATGACCATCGTGTAACACTACCTCCATCGAAGCCACCCAGCTGGCACAGTGACCATAGCGTAGGGAATCAGGACCAGCAGAGTTGTTGCCGATTGCGCCACCGATACTGCAGATGTCCTTAGAAGCCGGAAAGGAAGGGATGTAGGCGTTGTGTTTTTTAAGTTTCTTCTCGAGATCACGCCACATGGCACCAGGTTCGGTGACAATTGTAGTTTCACCTTTCTTCTGTGTCACCTCACCGATCTTTTGCATGTGCGCACACATATCAATTACGATCGAATCGGTAAGTGATCCACCACCAAGCCCAGTTCCAGCAGCACGCGGGGTGAGCGAAAGTGAAGGGAACTGCTCGACGTTTTCAGCAATTACTTTAGCCGCCAGCTCGACGTCGCGACGGTTTTTTGGTTGGAGTACAACTTGGGGACGTATGCTAAAAATACTTTCGTCAGTACTATAAGCATCAAGCAGTGAATCTTGAGATGAGATACCGCCGCGGAATCCAGCTTCTCGAAATAGTCTTGCAATCAACAGGTGACCAAGCGGATGACTTTTACCAGAAGTTGTCATAGCTTTGGTTGTAGCGGTTTTTGCTTTGGTAGCCTTGCTAGCTTTTTTGGTGACTTTCTTGGGAGCCTTCTTTTTTGTAGTGATCTTTTTTACCGCCTTTTTAGGAGCTGCTTTTTTAGCAGTTTTCTTGGCGGCCACCTTGGCTTTGGCTTTCTTAGGCGGAGCCTTTTTGACCGCTGTCTTTTTCACAGCTTTTTTATTGATAGCAATAGTCGCTGCACCGTCTTTGGCGCTAGCTTTACGAGTAGTTTTGGCGGCTTTGACCGCAACTGAAGAACGAGTAGGCATTGCATGTATTATACAGAGCTTCTAACTAAAAGTTCTGCATTTTTACACAGAAAAGACCGCCCGAGATGTTCGGACGGTCTATTGTTGAGGAGGCTTACTTTAGTTCTTGATGGGAACGAAAGCCACCGCCGCTTCCATCGGATGCGGAAGGGAGCGTACATACGTTCCCTTCGGTAGATCAGGCTTGTCGTCTTTGTTGAGCAAGATACGCACGTAACGCGTTGCGCCGAGCTCGGTTGGGTTCAGGTCGATGTGGACAAACTTCCTGCCATCAGGCAATTCAGTGCACCACATCTGAGCCTCAGCGACGATTTCATCACCTTTCTTGACATCAGGCATGCCGTGAATGAAAAAGTTCACGTACTTTTTGTCACCGATAGGGATGCCGTATTTTTTGTACTTGATCCCGGTCGGTGTCGACTCATCATACGGTTTGCGCATGATCTTGAACGTCACCAAAAAGGTGTCGCCGATCTTCACCCGCTTCTTGTCGTCGACCGGAAGCGCTTCAGCTGCTTTTGTAGCAACTTCAACTTTTGGAGCCGGTGCCTTTCTTGTGGCAGTCATTGGCTTCTTTTTCGGTTTTGGTGTCTCAACAGGAGCCGGTTCGATATTCGTTGAGGTTTTAAGGCCGAAGAGCGGTGCGAGCGGTGCAAATTGATTGGTCATTGTGTCCTCCTCAGAACATATGTGGTTGGAAAGAGCTTAGGTAAGTATTATACATATTATTTAATTAAAGTCAATAACTCGAATCCATGCTAAAATATCTCACATATGACCCAAGACCGTGCGCTCGATATTCTGAAAACTGGGGCAAACGTTTTTCTTACTGGAGAACCAGGGGCCGGCAAGACGTACGTGATTAATCAGTATATCAATTGGCTTGAAGCAGCCGGGATGCATGTCGCGGTGACGGCTTCAACTGGGATTGCTGCGACGCATATTGGGGGGATGACTATCCATTCTTGGAGCGGGGTAGGGATTAAAGATTTTTTGTCGCCGGCTGACCTTGATGCGATTGCTGGTAAAGAGCGGATCGTCAAGCGGGTGAAATCGACCCAGGTACTGGTGATTGACGAAATTTCGATGCTTGATGGCAAGATCCTCAATTCGGTTAATAAAATTTTGCGGACCATCCGCGAGAGCGAGGAACCGTTTGGTGGCATTCAGGTGGTGTGTATTGGGGACTTTTTCCAGCTGCCGCCAGTGACGCGCCAGGGTGACATTATGACGTACGCCTTTATGAGTGAGGCGTGGCTAGCACTGAAACCACTAATCTGCTATCTGTCTGAACAACATCGGCAAGCGGATGAAATATTCCTTGGACTACTCGGATCGATCCGCAAAAATCAAATTGAAGAAGATCATTACACCTTGTTATCAGAACAGACCGAAATCGGGTACGAAGACGTCGAACCAACCAGGTTGTATACTCACAACGCTGATGTCGATGCCGTAAACAACCAAAAGCTCACCGAGCTACCCGGCAAGATTCGTAAATTTCAAATGGCGGGCAAGGGTGGAAAACCTTTGATCGAGGGTCTGATGAAAAATTGTTTGTCACCCCAGATGCTTGAACTCAAAGAAGATGCCATGGTGATGTGTACCAAAAACAACTTTGAGGTGGGGTACGTCAACGGAACCTTGGCCCGAGTGATTGAGTTTGAAAGCAATGGTGATCCGGTGATCGAGACTACTGACGGCAAGCGGATCACGATGCAGAGCACGTCTTGGGAGATCGCTGAAGACGGCAAGGTGCTGGCGCAAATTATCCAGTATCCACTGCGACTCGCGTGGGCTATTACCGTACACAAGTCACAGGGTATGTCACTGGATGCGGCTGAGATTGATTTATCTAAAGCGTTTGTCTATGGACAGGGGTATGTGGCGTTGTCGCGAGTACGATCGCTTGAAGGGCTCAAGGTGCTAGGGATGCACCCGAACGCCTTGCAGGTTGACCCACTGGTGGTCGCGGCAGACGTGCGATTTCACGCGCTGGCCGACGAAGCCGACGAAGCCTTTGAAGCGATGGAGCCAGGTGAAGCTGAAGAAATGCACGAGCGATTTGTGGTCGCGCACGGAGGCAAGGTGCCAGACGAGAGTGAAGTAGAAAAAGCCAAGAAAGTATTGGAGCATACGAAAAAAACTGATACGTATATTCAGACTAAGGAATTGCTGTTGAAAGAAAGTAGTATTAAAGAAATCGCTACGGTGCGCGATATGACCGAACAGACCGTCTGGGCACACGTAGAAAAACTGGCAGAGGATGGATCAGTCACTATGGAGCAGATCAGGCACCTAGAGCCGGTTAATTGGGGCGACGCAAAAGCTGAGCTGTTTGCGGCTATTGATGAGTACGGTGACGATAAACTTAAGCCAATATATGAAGCCTGCGACGAAGTGTATGACTACAACTTGGTACGTCTGGCCCGCATGCAATGGCAGTTGGTGCAGGAGGATAATGGGGATGAACAGCCTTTTTAAATACAAAAATTTAGTATGTTTGGAGTAAGTGGTAGGCGAGTGAGGATTGTGAGGCGGCGGCGCAGCCGTCGCCCGCGACCATGGTCAGCCGCAACGAAGAAACACTACGCAGAACACAAAGAAGCCGCTCGCGCACTATGTCACGCTCGACTCGAGCATTTTAACCAATACTACAATCTTCATTTTAACCGCGTGGCCATCCGCAACACCCGATCACGTTGGGGAAGTTGCAGTAGTAAAAAGAACTTAAATTTCAATTATCGGATTTTATTTTTAGAGCCAGAGTTACAAGATTATTTAATTGTGCATGAGCTCTGCCATCTACAAGAAATGAATCATGCTCCCCAGTTTTGGGCGCTAGTAGCTAAACAGATTCCTGACTACAAAGCGTGTGTACAAGGATTGCGAGCAGCGGAGAAAACCCTGCTAAAGCCGTGATATTATTTAAGCATGAATTACTTGTCACAATCAAAAACATTACAATACTTACTCATGGCCGCATTGTGTGTGCTTGCGACACTGATCGCAACTCCGGCTGAAGCGGAAGAAATCGCTTCTAGTACAGTTGCCGGCACCAGTTTACAAGAAGAAACCATTTTATCACTGACTGCTTCTTTGGCTCTTATAAGTGAAGCAATCCGAACGTCAGAAGAAATAGCTCCTGATGAAAAACTGGTGCTCTATGTCCAGCTAATTCAATTAAGTCAGGCAATTATGAGTCTGCGTTCAGATGAGATTTCTGAAGTGAGTAGGGTTGCAATGGCTCCGACATCTGCTCTAGTTTCACTGGGCGAATCATCAATTCATCGAGTTATGGTCAATTTAAACTGGGATTCCTTTGCTTCCGAGGTTACCGTTTATGAAAAAACTGATGTAGCTGAGCAGTATGCTAGTTCAACCAGGTCTGTTCAATTGACAAAACCTAACAGTGGAACGTTTGAGGATCAGGTGAGAATGGCAAAAGATGAGCTTGCAACCATGCTGTCAGATGAATTTGGGGTCATTGTGGATCAATTATTTGGTGCTACGTTTGTCAGTGTCCGTAACCCATTGCGTGATGAAAGAGTTGTGATTGATAGTCCTGAAGCTCAACAGTTAGAAAGTCAATTTGGTCAGTACTCTATAATCACACAAGTAAACGTGAGGACAGGTCGTGGAGGTGCTGTGATTAGTGTGATTGATGATCAGCTACAATCTCTTGTCTTGAATGTTTCAGGAGAACAGGTCCAGATTGAACGAGGAGTTACAGGTATCTCACCTGATGACCCTCGATATAGCGCGACTTTAAGATATTTCATTTTAGATGACCGAAGTGACCCGGTCGAGAGAGGCGATTCATCTTTACGACCCAGAGTTACAACGTCATTAACTAATCTTACTCCGCAAGAATTGACTGACTTTTTGACTGGGTTGCTAGAAGAAATGCCTTTTACTGAATCGATACCAGACGTTGAGCAACGATTGTTTGACTATCTACTTTCAAATCCAGCAACATATGTTATGCCTGATGATGGTTTTGTAACTGTAGGGTACCCTGTAAATATAGCTGATCAATGTATATCACCGTCTGATGCCGTAGTTATGAACGAAATTTTATTGCAACTATTGCGCGGTTTGCGGGTTCAGTACATTAATACCGACAATCTGTATGCGTATTTAGTGCCTGTAACCACCTCCAGAGCAGGAGATTCAAGGTGTCTGAACGTGCGAGATTTCTTCTAGTGCTGGTTGAGTATTGAAATATCTGTACGAGCAGAGAGTAGTAAGAGATATATCAACTAGCTCGATCTGCCTATGGAATTTTTAACTGCTCTACTACTTGCCTTTACCAGCTTTTTTGGTATCAACACTCAGGCTGAGACAGACATACCTGTTGAGGTGGCTGTGGTCGAACAAACTGACCAAGTCTCGCAAGGTGAGGTAAGTGAGCCTGGTGCAATAAGTACTTCACAAGACGGTGACGTAGAAATTACCACACAACAACAGCGGTCGGACACCTCAGCTAATGTAGTGAGCAATGAGGCAGAAGATAATACGTCCGTAGAGACTGAAATCGTTACTGGCCCAAATATTCAGACTGCACTAGTAGCCGGCGGATGTTTTTGGTGCGTTGAAGCTGATCTTGAAAAAACAAGCGGTGTGATTTCTGCGGTGTCTGGATACGCTGGTGGTACCACAGAAAATCCAACATATGATAATTATGGTAGTGGGGGGCACCGTGAAGTCGTTGAGGTGACCTATGACGCTAATCAGGTATCGTATGAGGATATATTAATTGTCACAATGAAGACCACTGACCCAACTGATGACGACGGGACATTCGGCGATCGAGGAGACAAATATTCAGCCGCGTTTTATTACGAAACTTCCGCTCAAAAACAAATCATTGATTCGTTGATAACTGAAGTAAACAATAACGGCCCATACGATGCACCACTACAAATAGACGTTGAATCTTGTCCAATTTTCTACCCAGCCGAAGACTATCATCAGGATTATTATAAGGGCACGTTAACAAAATTGAAATACCAGTTCTATCGAGACGGATCTGGTCGAACAGCATTTATTAAAAAGTACTGGGGGTCAGACACAAGTCCAAACCTGCCATGGCGTAATAACACAACTATGAACAACAATAACGAAACATACTCCTGGTCAAATTACCAAAAGCCAGCTATGGCCACTCTGGAAGAGACAATGGATCCAACCGCTTTTAAGGTCACTCAAAAGGATGGTACTGAACGTGCTGGGAGCAGTCCGCTTGATGCAATTTATGAACCGGGTATCTATGTGGATGTGCTGTCAGGTGAGCCGCTATTTTCTTCACGAGATAAATTTGATTCAGGGACTGGATGGCCATCATTTGTGGCTCCAATTACACCAGACGCAGTTACAGCTCACGAAGACCGTAAATTATTTAGTGTCCGAACAGAAACCAGGTCAGCGATTGCTGACAATCACTTGGGGCATGTATTTGACGACGGTCCAACTGACCGTGGTGGATTACGTTACTGTATGAATGGTGCAGCGCTACGATTTGTACCTGAGGCCGAAATGGTCGCAGCCGGGTACGGAGATTTCATGGATCTTATCTAATTTATCTGCAATGTGCTGTAAGTGGTGACAGAGACATGTGATTCTTGTAGTTGCAGTTGAGTGTCATGTATACTAGTCGTTATATGGAAATTACGCTTCTAGTACAGTGGGTGGGAATTTTAGCCGCAGCTTTGTTTGTCTTGGTTCGCGGCGCAGACTTATTTGTTGCCGGCGCAAAGCAAATTGGGGTCTCTTTTGGCATGAGTAGTTTTGCAATTGGAGTCCTGATTGTTGGTCTTGGGACGTCAGTCCCAGAGTTAGCATCCTCTTTGGCTGGTGTATTTAACGGAACTAACGAGATCGTGATCGCAAACGTGGTTGGGTCTAATATTACTAACATTCTCTTGATCGTGGGTGTATTGGCGGCTCTAGGCGGGCCAATATTGATTAGTAAGAACTTGCTTCAGACCGAGCTACCGATTTTCTTTATCGCTACCGTACACTTCATAGCCAGTGTGTATGACGGGGTGATTGATCGGGTTGAGTCTGTGTTGTTGGTGGGTACGCTGATTGCTTACGTCTGGTACTTACTGTCTTCTTCAGACGATACAGATAAAACTGAATCGGTTGAAGATCGAGCTGGAGTGCAGATCAAATCAATTGTCTTTGTTGTGCTTGGTTTAGCGGCTGTTCTAGTGGGTGCTAACTACACAGTTGAAATGGCAGTTAATATTGCCACTGGGTTGGCCGTTCCAATTGGTTTGGTGTCAATCGCAGCAATTGCGATTGGAACGTCACTGCCAGAGCTATTTGTGTCTTTACAGGCGATCCGCAATAACGAAACTGATCTAGCAATCGGAAACATTTTTGGTTCAAATGCTTTTAATATTCTTATGGTGGTTGGTATTCCTGGATTACTGGCACCTTCGTTTGGATCAATGACCGCGCTTACGGCTGACGTAGTGGTTATGGAGCTTGGTCTTTTGGTTTTGGTTGCGGCATCCTTAATTTTGTTCGTGAGTGGGCTAGCCCGCCAGATTCAAAAGTGGGAAGGGGTGATGATGCTTTTGTTCTTCGCCTTTTTCTTGGTTAAGCTAGTAGAGTTTGTGTAATATGGCAGATTGGCCAGAGTTACTATTAATTAATAAACCCCACGGAATCACCTCGTTTGACGTGATCCGTCGCCTTCGTCGTATATACAGCGAAACCCATAATGGCGAAAAGGCACCCAAACTTGGGCATGCTGGGACCCTTGATCCACTGGCTACCGGACTGATGTTGCTCGGGGTTGGCGTTGGCACCAAGAAGCTCGCTGAGCTGATCAAACTTGATAAAGAATATGTCGCCGAGGTGAGACTTGGTGAGTCTCGCACCACTGGTGATATGGAGGGTGAAATATTAGATGAGTACACTGTTACTGATACGATCGAGCAAGTGCGGTCGCAAGTCAAATCGGCTCTATCAAGATTTGTCGGAACTCATACATTGCCGGTGTCGGCTTATAGTGCGATTAAGGTCGATGGTGTGCCAATGTATAAACGCGCCCGCAAGGCGGAAATCACCAACGAAACAATCATAAACATCCCGATGCGCGAAATGACTGTGCATGAAGTTGAGTTGTTGGACGTAGTTGTGGCTGAAGGTCGAGCGGTAGCCACCGTGCGTTTCAAGGTTGCTAGTGGGACATATATCCGCTCGCTAGCCGAAGAGCTGGGACGTAACCTGGGTTACCCTGCCTGCCTACAAAACCTACACCGAACCATGGTGGGGGAGTATCACGTAGAAGACGCGAGCTCTCTAAAAAATATAAAAAATCAAGCGCAAGATACGCTTGATTAAGTGGTTTAGATTGGTGCATGTAGTACCAATGCGAAGTGTGAACCGGTATGTACAATCTCCACTTCGAGTCCTACTGCCAGCCAGAAACCCGCGAGTCGGTCGATCTGACGGCAATCGCGTTCATATGCGAATATGAACGGAAATACATCATTATGATTATCATTCCCTGGATTACTATGGCTTGGTGACATATACCCTGCGCTCCTGGAATTGATCCAAAAACAAAAGTAATGCATCGAGCCTTTTTTTGGTGTCTGGGTCACTGGAGTAAAGGACAAGACTACCGTCTGGTTTACGCTCAAAACCCAACGAGGTTTTGAGTATCACCTCAAGACCCTTGATTTCTCCGTCGGAGATCTTGGAGCCCTCTTTGGCCACCCAAGCAACCACTTCAATTTCGTCCTGTACAGTTTCTTTATTATTACTACTCATCTTACTTAGCCTCAATGTTGCCCCCAGGCAAACATTGATACTATTAAACCACACATAAAATTTTTGTAAATAAAAAAGACCCTTTGTGAAAAGGGTCCTTAGTAACTCGTTACTCCGTACTAGCTAAGCGATCAGCTTCGGCAGCAGCTTCCTCTTCGCTGAGTGTTAGTGCTGTAGCGATTTTGGAACGCTCACTCGTTAGTAATTTGGGGTACAAGAATTCAACAGTTTCCTCAATCTGATCAGGTGTCGGTGATTTACCGTTTGCTGTTTCGCCAATTACCCTGCGCACATTTGCCACCATTTCTTGCATCGGCAATACTTCGGCTTTTTTGTATCTCTCTTGATGTGTCATACGACCTCTTTATTTAAAACTTTGCTCTACTACTAATTTAACATCACTTCCGTCGGCTTGTCCAGCTAGTTCTTTCATGACTGCTCCAACCAGCATGCCCATTTTTGATTTATCTTCGATTCCTAATTCGGCCTTTTTTGCTAGCACTACCGGGGTGATTTCTTCTACTGACATCATTTGGGGTAGGTAGGTGTCGATGACTGCTAATTCCTCTTTTTCCGGGACTGCTAGCTCGTCACGTCCAGCAGCTTCATATTGAGTGATTGATTCTTTGCGTTGTTTGGCTGCTCGCTTGATTACAGCGAGAACTTCGTCATCAGTAAGTAGATCTTGTGGTGTGCGTCCAGTAGAGACCATTTCATTCATAAACATAGTCAGAAGCCCGCGTACGACTCGTAGTCGTACCGCTTCTTTAGCTTTCATAGCTTCCTTCAGTTCACCTTTGATAGATTCATGCATTGTCATGCTGATATTCTATCAGAAATGTTATAGTAGCGCTTATATGGAATACATTTTGGTGTCGTCAATTGTTCTACTATTGCTGGTGAATTTATTTTTGGTGTACCGATTAATGCAACCTACAACCGGTGGTGGCAAAGAGATGCTTATGATGCAGCGAATTGAGGAGTTGGGGCGCACGCTGGATAGTCGGTTGTCTGAAACTAATAGGACTATGCAGTCTGGTAGCCGGGCGCAGTTTCGTGAATCCCGCGAAATGATGGAAAATATCAATAAAGAGATGAATGAGCAGTTACGTAACGTAGTAGAAAAAACCACAGCGGTAGGGGAGAGCAGTAAGCAGGTGTTTCAGGTGGCAGATCAGCTGCGTGAGCTACAAGATATTCTCAAAAACCCTAAACAACGGGGGGTTCTTGGTGAATATTACCTTGAGACCGTTTTACAAAATGTCCTGCCGCCAGATAGTTTCAAAATGCAGTACGCCTTTAGCGATGGCGAGATTGTTGACGCGGCGGTGTTTGTTAAAAGTAAAGTGATTCCAGTAGATAGTAAGTTTTCACTCGAGAACTACAACCGTTTTGCGAGTGCGGCAGACGGGGAAGAAAAAGTGAAGTTTGAAAAAGCGTTTGTTAGTGACTTGAAACTAAGGATAGCTGAAACTGCAAAATATATTCGCCCGAGTGAAAAGACTACTGATTTCGCGTTTATGTTTATCCCGCACGAAGGGATTTACTACGATCTACTATCAAACAAAGTCGGTGCCAGTGAAGACAATCTCATCCAGCGAGCGGCTGGGAAGTATAAAGTAATTATCGTGTCACCTACGTCGTTCTTAGCCTATCTACAGACGGTCCTACAAGGCCTCAAAGCCATGGAAATCGAGGAAAAAGCTCAGGACATCATCAAGAATGTCGAGAAGCTTTCCGGGCATCTGGTGCGCTACGAGGATTATTACCAAAAGCTAGGTAACACGCTAGCGACCACAGTTAATCACTATAATGCCGGCTACAAAGAACTAAATAAAATTGATAAAGACGTGACCAAAATCACTGGGATTACTGGCGGGGTAGATGTATTGACCATTGACGGACCGCAGAAAGACGAGGATTAAAAAAGACGCCTGTAAGGGCGACTTTGTTTTGATTCATGAATCCTCAGAGCTTGCCAAGCTTGGCAAGTACGACTGAGTCAGCTGGTTCAAGAATTTTAATGTACTCTTGCATCTGCACCTTATCCTGGAAAGTGATTTTCACACGTTGCAATTCTTGCCATTCCTCTGAATGTGGTTCCTTACGTTCACTGAACTCAAAGGCCGCCCGAGGGGTTTCAATTTGTGAATTTATGTGTAGAGATACAAACCTAGTGTTTATATCAAGGCAGGTATGATCCAATACATGGAGTGAAAAGCAGGTAAATTCTTGTTCCACTGCGTATCTGTTGTGAGACAAATATACAAAAGCCTGTGCCAGATGTGGAGTGCCACTATAGGTCCACGTGTAAGAACGGCACTGGTCTTTACTTGGAACCTTAGTTTCTGGCTGGATTGTCTCGATAGAGAATAAATGTGATTCCTCGATCTCTATCGTCTTATGTTTTCGTCCAAACATTCCACTTGGTACCCGTTTTGGTACTTTTTTTATTGCCATTCCGGATACGCTTTGTAGTTCGAATTTGTCGACTTGAAACAGTGACATGCTTAGTCCCCTTTATTTGCGTGCTTGATTCTACTCAAAAAGTAGCAATATCTATTGCAAATTACAAGCTTTTCTGTATAATCGTGTCCACTATGACTACTGAAACTATCAACACAGCACCATTTGCAGTTATTGCCACTGGCGGCAAGCAATATATGGTTCGAGAAGGAGAAACCATCTTGGTGGAGCTTTTAGGCGACCATGCAGAAGGCGACAAGATCGAATTTGACGCGCTTATGACCGATGACGGCAAGACCAGTAAAATTGGTACGCCAATTGTTGGTAAAGTACAAGCAACTTACCTCGGAGAAAAGAAAGGTAAAAAGTTAACCATCATTCGCTACAAAGCCAAGTCAAACCGAGATCGACGACTAGGACACCGACAGCACTACGCACAGGTTACTATCGACAAGATTTAATTAAAAAGCTCCCGAAAGGGAGTTTTTTTGATACACTTCTTTATATGGAAAAGACTCCCGAACTCCCAACTGAACCAATGACCCTTGATGAGATTAGAGCAGTACTGCAACAAAATGTTGATGCTATAGAGACTGAGGTGGATCTGCTTGAATATCAGCAGCAATTATCTGACCTGCAGGAGGAGATTGCAGATATGTTTACAAAAAATCTTTTGGAGCAAAGCCAAAGTTGGCACGTACTGAAAGGAAGTGGTCTGCCTGACAGCGCTGAACGTTTACCAGATGAAGTCGAAAGTAAAGTTGTCTTGGTTATAACTGATCTGTTGCGCCGTCGTTTTTAAGCTCTATTCTGCCAGGCATTCTTGATCGTCTCACTGTCAGCGTATTCTAGTTCGCTACCAGTTGAGAGTCCGCGACCCAGGTACGAAATGGTAACCTTTTCATTGGTTAACTCGGTGAGAAAAGATTGTACAAATCGGGCGGTGTTTTCACCGTCGGGATTGACTGAAAATCCCAGGATCACTTCGCTCAGACCTTCTGGGATACGAGCGGCCACAGTAGCCTTGAGCGCGCCACTGCGTAGCTGGCTGTTTTCTGGTGCGGATAGTAGCGGGACTGTGCCTCCAAGGACAAAATATAAGCCGTCATAGACACCAGCGCGTTCGATTGCTTGGACATCGCTGTCACGCTCGACTACTAGTAGTCTTCCTCGGTCGCGGTTATCATTACTGCAAATACTGCAGAGGTCTTCAGTGTGCCGCTTGGTGAAGTAGCGGTGACAGCTGGCGCACTCGATCACTGTCGTGCGCGCATTTTCGATCAGGTTCGCAAGCTTGCTTGATTCATCAGCGGGTAGCCGCAACACGTGAAAAGCAAAACGCTTAGCCTGTCGTCCGCCAACACCAGGAAACTTTTCGAAGTGTGAGATAAGTTGATCGAGTGGATTCATAATTTTGATAGTAAATCTAAAACAAGAGGCATGGTGTCATTGGGTAAGTTACTGATTGAGTACCAACCAAGATCGCTATGTCTGGTAGGTTCGTTGTTGGTAATTGTGCCAGTACAATGAGCTACCTTAAAATAGTAATTTTCAAACATTCTATTGTTCGTTTCCGTTGTGTCTTTGTGAAATTGTTGCAAATCTTCTGGTTTTATCACTAGATTGACCTCCTCATAAACTTCGCGAACCGCGGCTGCAACGGCCGTTTCATGGCTATCAATATTTCCACCAGGAGGGCAAATTCATTTTCACCAAACCAAGTATTTAGACGTCGTGCGAGAAGAATAGATCCGTCAACGATTATAAATACCATTACTGTTCCTTGCATGCCTTTCATAGATTAAAAGTCGTCGCCAGTACCAGCTGCAGCTGCGTGATGAGTATCGAGGTTAAGGAAGCGGACGTGTTCGCCGTCAAAGAATAACTCGGCGTAGCCAGTGGCACCGTTACGGTGTTTTTCGACCATGATTTCGGCGATGTTTGGACGTTCGGCGTCTTTGCCAGGGTTCATCTTGTCTTCGCGGTGAATAAACATCACCACGTCGGCATCCTGCTCGATCGAACCAGAGTCGCGAAGGTCGGACAATCGCGGCTTGCCACCACGTTGCTCCACCGCACGCGACAGCTGCGAGAGGGCAATAACCGGAATGTCTAACTCTTTAGCGAGGATCTTGAGTGAGCGCGAAATCTCGGTGATTTGTTGCACCATGTTGTCACTACCTTTGGTCAGGGTGGGGGACATGAGCTGTAGGTAGTCGACGATGAGCATGTCGAGGCCGTACTCATTTTTAAGCCGGCGGGCCGCTGACTTCATCTTCACGATGTTCATGTCGGCTTGGTCGATGATGTGAATTGGAGCCTTGCTGAGCTTTTCCATGGCGCTCTGTAGGTCGTTGTATTCCTGGTCGTTACTGAGGCGTCCAGTACGTAATTTCCAACTATCAACGCCAGATTCAGCCGCTAGCATACGATCGACCAACTGTTGGTCACTCATCTCGAGTGAAAAGAATCCCACTGACGCTCCGTGCTGCAGGGCGGCATTACGCGCGAGGTCGAGCGCAAAGGCAGTTTTTCCCATCGCTGGCCGGGCAGCGAGGATGATCAGGTCAGATTTCTGGAATCCAGCCAGCACGTTATCAAGGGAATGAAAGCCAGAGGGGACACCACGCTTTTCTTGGGGGTTTTCGGTGAGGTATTCAAACCGCTCCCAGGCTTCTGACAAAGCAGTCCCAATCGGGCGAAACTTTTGCGCTGAGGGTGACTGAGTGGCGAGGAAGATTTTCTTTTCGGCTTGATCGAGCGCCTCATCGACAGACTCGGGGTCGCTGTAGCCGATTTCGGCGATATCGTCTGCGGCGTGAATCAGACCGCGTAATGAAGATTTAGCCTGGACCTGGTCAGCGTAATAAGTGGCGTTACCAGCAGCTGGCACAGTTTCGATAAGCTCAGTGACGTACGTGGCACCGCCAACCCGTTCGAGCTGATTCATTTCTTTTAGTTTGGTACTGACTGAAACAATATCAATTGGATCACCCTTGGAAAATAGCTGCGAAATAGCACTAAAAATCGCACTGTGTTTATCAGCGTAGAAGCTTTCTGGGTATACCAGCACCGAAATATCGTGCATCACGTCTGGCTTGAGAATGATTGCTCCGAGCAATGCTTTTTCAGCATCGACGTTTTGGGGAGGGGTGCGCAGAGATTTGCTAGTGTTAGTCGCCATGTAGATGCTAGTTTACCACTAATAAATAATATCGGTTACTCTGTTCAATTGTGGAAAGTGGGGAGGGTGTGTATAGTTTCAATTGGGTAACTTCAAAGGAGGCACACAATGAGCTTATGGAAGACAGTATGGTTCTGTTTAAGCTGCGCAGGAATATTTTTGATAGCGATGAACAGTGCAGGCGGAGTATACTATGTGATATTTGGTGAGCCGTGGACTACTTCAAAAGTTGTAATCTGCGCACTTATTCCAGTCGGTCTGTTTGTTTGGTACAAAATGCGTGGCGCTGAATAAAAGTCACCAACTGCCAACAATGAACGTTCGATTTAATCGAGCGTTTTTATATTTTTGTCACTCTCGGACCATGTTCTGAATCCTCGACGGTGTAACCTTTTTGTGTGATGCGGTCTCGCAGTGCGTCAGCCTCGGGCCATTCGCGACCGATGCGGGCAACTTCACGAGCGTCGATTAGATCCCTGACTTCGTCGGGGATGTCGTCTTTGGCTACGACCCCTAGTGCTCTAGCCCCCTCTGCTCGTTTGTCTGATAGGCCAATGTCGAGGATCTCATCCATAGAAAGAAGCGTACCGGCTTTGGTGGTGTCGGCTAACTTTTTATCTTTGATCATGTCCCACATAACTGCGATCGCACCCGGGGTGTCGAGGTCGTCTGCTAGACGTTGGTCGAATTTCTCTAGGTAGTCTTTGTCTGGGGCTGAAGGTTTTTGCTTGTAGTCTTCATACATGTGCCGTTTAATGCGAAAGAGAGCTTGTTTGGAGCCTTTGAGGGCTTCCCAGGTAAAGTTGGCCGGTGAACGGTAGTGCGATGTCAGTAGCCAGTATCGGTAATCATCGCCCGAAAACCCACGATCCGCTAGGTGTCGAACTGTGATGGCATTACCCATGGATTTACCAATCCGACTATTTTCAATGGTGATAAATGCATTATGTAGCCAGTATTTTACAAATGTTTTACCGGTGGCTGCTTCACACTGAGCGATTTCAGCATTGTGGTGAATCGGGACATGGTCTTCGCCGCCAGTATGAATATCGATTTGTTTGCCCAGAGTAGCCATGGCCATAGCTGAACATTCCATGTGCCATCCAGGAAAGCCGGTGCCCCAACGGCTGGGCCAACCAAGTTCACCCTTTTTCCAGACAGCAAAGTCGGCGGGATGTTTTTTTTCATTATTTACCTCGACTCTCGCGCCGGATTTAAGTTTATCCAGATTGATATTACCTAAACGACCATAGGCAGGGAACTTAGCAATATCAAAGTATACGCCGTCAGAAGTTTCATAGGTGAAGCCTTTTTCTTCGAGGGTTTTAATCAGGCTGATTTGTTTTTTGACGTACTCGCTAGCTCTAGCGTACGTGGTTGGTGGCAAGATGCGCAGGGCATGTAGGTCTGCCTGAAAGGCATCAATGTAGATGTCAGAAAGCTTTCTCATTGATTTAAGATCAATAGAGAGTCCTTCACGTTTAAGACCCTTCATCATCTTGTCTTCGCCCGCATCACCGTCGTCGGTAAGATGACCAAAGTCAGTTAGGTTGATAGTGTGGTTTACCATGTAGCCATTGCGAATCAAAACTCGCTTGAGAATATCGGCGAAGACATATGATCGCAGGTTACCGATAGTTGCATAATCATAGACAGTGGGTCCACAGCTGTACATTTTGACGTTGGTTGCCTTATACGGCTCAAAATCTTCAAGTAATCCTGACTCGGTGTTGTGTAGTTTGATTGTGCGAGTAATTACGGGGGTTCCACCGCCAAATAGATTTCCTAACATGATGTTAGTGTAGCAAATTTTTAGACTCTATGGAAAAGGGAAGTAGCATTTGTTCCTGGCTACAAGTCGTGCGATAATACTTCAATATGCAAAGATACGTAGGATTTATGGTGGCTGTATTACTCGCAGCCGGAGCCTTTTTTTCAGGGATACAATTTGGTCAAGGATCTGCCGGTCAGGGTCAATTGGCTTCGATTTTCAGTCTGTTTGCTGCCGAGCCTCAGGCTAGTGAGGAAACTAGTCTTGACCAATTCTGGGAGATCTGGAACTTGCTTGATGATAAGTTTGCAGTTGGGTCAAGCTCTCAGCAACTGACAGATGAACAGAAAATCCAAGGGGCAATTGATGGTCTTGTCGACGCGTACGACGATCCATATACCGTATACTTGCCACCAGTTGACACTGCAGCCTTTACTGCAGATATTTCTGGTGAATTTAGTGGGGTAGGGATGGAGGTTGGTTTGCGAGATAACTTAGTTACGATTATCGCCCCATTACCAGAAACACCGGCAGAACAAGCTGGCTTGCTCGCGGGCGACGTTATTGTTCGGATTGACGACGTGTCTGCAGAGGGAATGCGAATTGACGAGGCGGTTAATCTCATTCGTGGCGAAAAAGGGACGGTAGTGAACCTACGGATCTTCCGTGAGGGCGAAGGCGAGTTTCTAGAAATCCCAGTGACGCGCGACACAATCGCTATCCCAACTGTGCGTACCGAGCAGATTGACGATGTATTTATCATATCTCTCTACAGCTTTAATGCCATTGCGGAACAACAAGTTAGAGAAGCGTTATTAGAACTATCACAAACTGATGCTACGAAACTAGTGATCGATGTGCGTGGTAACCCAGGAGGTTTCTTAGAGAGTGCGGTAGCTATCGGTAGTCTATTTATCCCAAGTGGTAAAGTGATTGTCCAAGAATCATTTGTTGATGAAAGCAAAAATGATACGTTCCGTAGTCGGGGGAGACAAGCTGGTATCTTTACCCCGGAAAACCTAGTTGTCTTGGTTGACGGTGGTTCAGCTTCAGCTTCAGAGATTCTGGCTGGAGCACTCAAAGATCATCAGGTGGCAACCGTGATTGGTTCGCAAACCTTTGGAAAAGGGTCAGTGCAAGAATTGGTTGAGTTAGCTGACGGTTCATCGCTCAAGGTAACCATCGCACGCTGGTTGACACCTAACGGTACATCGATTTCAAACGGAGGGTTAACACCTGACATAAGAATTGGTCGCACGCCAGCTGATCGAATTGCCGAGGTTGATCCGCAAAAAGACGCCGCTATCCGACACTTACAAGGCGAAGTAGTAGAGAGTGAAGAATTAGAGAACGATTTACTAGAAGACGCATCTACCATAGCGCCTACTGGTGAATAAACCAGCAGTTTGCTATTATACCGGTATATACAACGATAAGATTTGAATGTTATGAAAGTTATTCTCTTGCAGGACGTGGCCAAGATTGGTCGTCGTAACGAAGTAGTGGAAGTACCAAACGGGTACGCAATGAACCAGCTCATTCCGAGCAAGAAAGCGGAGCCAGCAACCCCAGCCAACATGAAGAAGATTAGCAAGGTGCACGCAGATATGGCTGCTAACGCATCTAACATGGAGGTGGTGTTTAACACAGCTAAAGAAGCTTTGGCTGCTGAACCGCTAGAAGTTGCCGCGGAAATGAACGAACAGGAACATCTATTCCAGGCCATTAACGATGCTGACGTGGTCGCAGCTGCAGAAGCCAAGGGAATTGCTATTACTTCATCAATGGTTGGTTTTCCTGAAGTGGTCAAAGCATCTGGTGAACACACAGTGACGCTGCAGCACGGCGCGCACTCAGCACCGTTTACAATTAACGTAGTTAAAAAGGCATAATTAGTATGGATTCACAAATGAAGCAGGGGTTGTTTTCAATTGTCGGATTACTGGTTTTGTGTGCAGCCTTGGTGGCGGGTATTTCAGTATGGTTAGGCGGCGGCACTACTCCTGGTGACGCAGTTGTCTCAGACAATCAAAGTGAAACCTTCGAGCTAGAAGCCCCGCTGGTACCTGAAGCATTAGAAGATTATGACGTAGATATTTCAAATCGTATGAACCCAATCGCTGTACTAGAAACCAACAAAGGAGTAATCGAAATCGAGCTGTATGATGACGCGATGCCAATCACAGCTGGTAACTTTATGAAGCTGATCAACGAAGGATTCTACGACGGAATTAAGTTTCACCGAGTCATGGATGGTTTTATGATCCAGGGAGGCGACCCGATTACTAAAACAGACGAGGTTGGACGGTATGGAACTGGTGGTCCGGGATACGCAATTCCAGATGAACACATTGCCGGCGAGAAGCTGACAAACGTTCGGGGGACTATCTCAATGGCCAACAGTGGTCCAGATAGTGGCGGTAGTCAGTTTTTCATCAACCTAGTTGATAATACAAATCTGGACTTCGATAAGCCGCCCCTACAATCAAAGCACCCAGTGTTTGGTCGAGTTATTTCTGGTATGGATGTAGTAGATACCATCGCAGCAACCGAGACTGGTCCGACTAATCTGCCGCTTGAAGATATAGTGATTGAAACGGCGACCATTCGAGAGTAGTAGCTAAAACACTACAAAAATCTCTGACCAGACGGTCAGGGATTTTTATTTGTGCCAAGTGTTTATGCTGTAGCTGGTAGTACGTGTACTACTTTTTTGGCTACAGTAGCACCTGTGAAAGTGATTTTTCGTTTGTTACCAAACGATACTACACCATCAGTCATTGCAAAGATCGTGTGATCTGATGCAACCTTTACGCCTTTTCCAGCTTCAATTTTAGTCCCTCGCTGTCGGACGATGATTTCTCCGGTCTTCACCATTTGACCGTCTGCACGCTTGACCCCCAAATACTTCGGTTGCGAGTCGCGCAGGTTTTTGGATGTTCCACCGGCTTTCTTCTTTGCCATAACCTGTATTTATTTATTTAATATGGTGTTAAGAGTGATACAATTAACGGACGGAGTATACGACATATGCAGGGTAAACTCAAGTTTTTAGCACGTTCAGAACGTTTATTTACAGTAGTCTTGTTGTGTCTGATTGGGGTGATTTCGTTTGTGTTGGGTAGATATTCGGTTATTGAACCCACATTTATATCTAAGCCAACAGAGAACCAAGCTGGTGTGGTATTTATAGATACTCCTGATCTAGCGGTTGAGTTTGATGCTGTGAGGGTAGTAGCTTCAAAAGGTGGTACCAGATACCATCTGCTGACCTGTAGTGGCGCTAGTAGTATCAAAGAAGACAACAAGATTTATTTTGATTCCATCGAGCAAGCAAAAGCCGCCGGGTATACCCCGGCGGCGAACTGTAAAGGTTTAGAATGATATACTTATAAATATGAATCCCGAAACCAAAGCACGCCTCACAACCGTCACACCGCTATCTAGGTACTTAGCTATGGCGTTGTTTATCGCTATGCCGTTTTTAGGTGTGTATATTGGGTATACGTTTGCCCCGGAGAAGGTGGTGTACGCAGAGCAAGTGGTTGAGACAGTGGTGGAACCACCTGTTGAAAAAAATGTTTATCGTAATCCCAAGAGTCAAGATTTTAATATTGTTGATGTAGCTGATTGGCCTGGTGAATATCCAGTTATGTCAGACGGTAATGATTTGCTGATATTACAAGAAATGTCAGGGCTTTATTACCTTAGTAGTAGTGGCCAATACGACTTGGGGTTGCAGAGAATAGAATCCGTATATTACACAGATGACTTTAGATATGAAGATGGCTATCTGAAAAATAGTGACGTTGTTATAAGGATTTCAACAAATGGTGCATATTTCGTTGAGGATGCTGACCCGGAGAGTTTTGAGTTAATAGAGAATGATGAGAATGCGATAGGATTCGCGCGTGATAACAGCTCCTTGTTTTATGTTGGTTGGTATAAAGTTTTTTCGTTGGGAGTAAATCCTGATGACGTAGAGTTTGAATTAATAACGGATAAGTATGATTATAACTATTCGATTGTTAAAGAGGCAGACAGAGTGTGGGTTCCTCGAGGGTGTGCAGGAGTATCGTACATACCCATTGACTATGATACTTACGCAGATTGGACTGGACCTTGCGAATAATATTTATATGCTCATCCTAGACACAGAATGCTCAGGGCTGCGACCAGATTTACACTCGATTCTTTCGATTGGGGCGTTGGATTTTCGTAATCCTACCAACCGTTTCTATGGTGAATGTCGGGTGTGGGAGGGGGCGGAGATTATGGGTGAGGCACTGGAGGTTAATGGTTTTACGCTCGCGCAGGCGACTGATCCAGCAGCTCAATCAGAGGCCGAGCTCGTCACAGCGTTCCTCGCTTGGTCCCAAGATCTACCCGAACGAACCCTGACAGGGCAGAATGTCGCTTTTGACCGTAATATGCTCGAAGGCGCGGCTAGGCGTGCCAAACTCAATTGGAATCTGGCTCACCGGACTATTGATGTGCACACCCTGTGCTGGATGCATGTGATCAAATCTGGCGGACAACCGCCAGTCGACGCAAAGCACCGTCGAACGGCACTTAATTCACCAGCTGTCTTAAAGTACTGTGGCTTAGATAAAGAACCTGATCCGCACAATGCCTTAACCGGCGCCCTGTGGCACGCAGAGGTTACCTCCCGTTTATTGTATGACCAAAAACTTCTCCCCGAATTCGAACAGTTTGAAATCCCTTGGCTCTAGTGAAGTGCTAAAATACAGCCATGATATTGGATAAAAAATTGAGAACACCAAAAGGGGATGGTAAAAAATCACGGAAAGATGCTGAGGGTGGGAATTGTCGAATTGTTAGTGAACTACTAGATCCAGACAGTACGCAGGGTGATGCTGTGCAATCGTGGCGAGTGTTTCGGATTATGTCCGAGTTCGTGCAGGGTTTTGAGCTGTTACGATCGCACGGTCTAGCCGCAACCTTCTGGGGTAGTGCTCGCACAGACCCATCTGATAAATACTACAAAGCAGCCGAAGAGCTGGCGGCAAAAATGGCCAAAAACGGCTTCTCGATTATTTCTGGTGGTGGACCGGGGATTATGGAAGCTTCAAACGTAGGTGCGTTTAAGGTCGGTGGACGGTCAGTGGGGTTGAATATTCAGCTACCGTTTGAACAAAAGCTCAATCCATACACCAACGAGTCCCTCAACTTTGACTTCTTTTTCTCTCGCAAGGTGATGCTTACTTTTGCCTCTGAGGTGTACGTTTATTTCCCCGGTGGATTTGGTACTCTTGATGAATTATTTGAAATCATCACCTTGATTCAAACCAAGAAAATCGAGCCTATTCCAGTTGTTCTCTATGGAAAGGATTACTGGACGCCGCTACTAGAATTCTTTAAAAACGACCTACTAGAAAAGCATGGCACCATTAGTCCCGAAGACCTCGATTTATTCCATCTGGTCGACAGTGTCGATGAGGCGATGAAATATATCACCAAAGAAGTCAAAAATATTAAAAACGTTCGCCAAGTCTAGGGTATGAATTTTTCTTACTTCGATACCGAGTTCTCAAGTGATAGGTTGATCAAGAAACACACGAAAAAACTCGCTAAATATCGTGCGCACGTAGACCAAGTATTTTCAGATCGCGATACAGCTAAGCCAGAATATTCACTCGTGCACGCGGCTGACCCTGTACTACACGACACGCTCGACACTGTGCGTACGCAGTTCAAAGGGATTAAGCATCTGATTTTGATCGGGATTGGAGGACAAAATCTGAGCGTACAGGCGGTACACGAGCTGCTTGGAGAGCAAAAGGTGCAGCTGCACACCCTAGACACAGTCGCGCCCTATCAGATCGACGCAGTTTTGGCAGAACTTAAACGGGTAAAAACCCCCAAACAGGTTGCTGTGTGTGTCAGCAGTAAGTCTGGTGCCACCACAGAAGTACTAAGCAATGCAGGTGTGCTGTTGACCAAGCTAGAAGAGCAGCTTGGCGCTGCAATATACAGCCAAACAATTTTCATCGGAACGGCTGGTACTGATTTTATGCGAATAGGTAAGCGTATGAAAGCAACTTGTGTCAGCATGCCAGAGATTATCGGTGGGCGATATTCAGTCGGCACTGTAGCTGGTTTGGTGCCGCTGGCGCTACTTGGGCACGATACCGACCAATTCATCTCAGGGCTACTCGATGCTTCAAATGAAGATTATGAAGCAATCACCGCAAACAACGCAGCGCGATTAGCGATTTATCTTAATAAGAAATACACCCACTACAACTTCTTCGGTTTTGAACCAAGGTTGTACAAGCTAGGTGCGTGGTATAGACAAGTGCAGGCAGAGAGTTTAGGTAAGGCGACCGATAACAAAGACAAGCCAGTGACTAAGGGATTTGTACCCACTATCACCACCGCGGTGGAGCTGCACTCCACTGGGCAGCTGCACATGAGTGGACTACTTCCGACGTATACCGATTTTGTGACCTTTGATGATGATCAACATAACTTTGATATTCCACGTAAGGGCCTGTCAAAAAATTATGCCAAATTCAACTTACAAGAAATCGCCGCGGCTATCTACGGTGGTGTGATTGCCGCCTACCAAGCCAAGAGATTGCCGTATCGCGCGACTATTTTTGCCGAAGATCTGCCATATTCTGCCGGGTTATTTATGGGTATGCGTATGCGCGAAACAATGTACGTGGCGGAGCTACTGGGAGTTAATGCATTTGATCAACCAAACGTAGAGTTATACAAAGACAAAACCCGTGAGATTTTAGGACTCTAAGTAATGCTAAACTAATTTATATGACATACGTAGTATTCGACATTGGAGGGACCAAAACCCGCATCGCAACGTCTTCTGACCTTAAGAAGTTTGACGAAGTAAAATCATACAAAACACCACATACGTTTAAAGCCGGTATGCAGTTGTTTGTTGAGACAGTAAACAGTATGACAGATTCTGTGACTGCGATAGCGGGTGGAGCCCGTGGACGATTGTTAGATGATAAATCTGGAATCGAAAATGACGGCGTGCTTACTAAGTGGGCGGGACAGTCAATAGTCGGGTACCTGCAAAAGGAGTACGAAGACATACCAGTATTTCTTGAAAACGACACCGCGATTGCCGGAGTTGGCGAAGCTGTGTTTGGTGCCGGTGAAGATCTGCCTATTGTGGCGTATCACACCGTCAGTACTGGGGTAGGTGGTGTCAAGATCGAGGACGGTATGATCGATCATGCACATAACGGTTTCGAGCCCGGCCACCAAATTTTAGACATTGATCGAACAGTACTAGGTGAAGAGATTACCCCCACACTAGAAAACCTAGTTTCTGGTACTGCAGTCAAAAATCGCTTCGGAGTTGAACCCTACGAGATTCCTCAGAGCGATGTACTTTGGAATGATCTCGCAGTTTATTTAGCCCAAGGACTACGCAACACAATTTTGTATTGGTCACCAGACGCAATTGTGCTTGGTGGATCGATGATTATCGGCGATCCGGCAATCAAGATTGATGCTATTAGAAAAGCGACTTCAGATGCTCTTGATAATTTTGAAGAAACTCCACTGATTGTGGAAGCGAAACTTGGAGATGAGGCTGGGTTGTGGGGAGGACTCGCTCTGCTCGCTCGCAGACTATAATATTGCTATACTGTAAAGACTTACTTACCTAAACCGTATATCTATGGATTTTTTGATTGTACTAGTGGTCATTATCGGAGGAGTGCTACTTTCGTTTTTACGTGAAGTGAAGCAGTACGAGCGGGGTGTTGTGTTAACCATGGGGCAGTACACTAGCCTTCGTAATCCAGGTTGGAGTATTATCGTCCCAATATTTCAGACGATGCAAAAGGTCGACCTGCGCGTGAAAGCAGTCGATGTTCCAGATCAAAAGGTGATCACGAGAGACAACGTCTCAGCCTCAATTAATGCCGTCATCTATTACAAAGTGTCTGATGCTGCCCGGGCGGTGCTTGAAGTCGAGGATTTTAAATATGCGGTCTCACAACTAGCACAAACCACCATGCGAAACATTGTTGGTGGCGCAGAGCTGGACGAGGTCCTCTCACAGCGTGAAGAGCTTTCAAACAAGATTCGCGCCATCATTGACGAAGAGACTGATAAATGGGGAGTCAAAGTAGATAACGTAGAGTTAAAAGACTTCTTTCTACCAGAAGATATGGAGCGAACCATCGCTAAACAAGCTGAAGCTGAACGTGAACGTCGCGCAGTAATCATTAGTGCTGAAGGGGAAGTGCTAGCATCTGAAAACATCGCCAAGGCAGCCAAGACACTCGCCGAGTCACCAGGAGCGCTCCATTTGCGTACACTACAGACGCTCAACGACCTTTCTTCTGATCAGTCAAATACAGTTATATTTGCTTTACCAATTGAGGTTTTGCGGGCAGTAGAGGGCGTCAGCACCATGATGAACACCAAGAAAGAATAGGTAAAACATTGACAGATTATTATAACTGTGCTATAGTCTTATTAACCCGTAATCCGTGATAGGATTGTCCGGTTGTCGAGGAAGGGGCGCTTATATAAGACCTCCGACCCATGCTCTATTAGAGCTTCGACATTTATCTATAAGACCTTAGGCTTATTATATCCACAGTTATCCTCGCTATTCTTTCGGTCTCTACTGCATCAGTTGTAGAAGTGCCAGAAAGTGCAATTGGACACATTGGACAAGCAGAAGTAATCGTAGCACCGAAGGAAATCACAACCGGACGAACAGAAGAGTTGGTTCGTGAGTATTTCCAAGACATCCCAATTATGGCCGAAATTTCACGTTGTGAATCAACGTTTCGACATACTGTGGCTGATGGATCTGTGTTGCGAGGAGTTGTAGACAAACGTGATACCGGTGTGATGCAAATCAACACCTACTATCACCAAGCTACAGCTGATCAACTCGGGCTCAACCTCGAAGACTTCTATCACAATATGGCGTATGCTCGTAATCTATACGAGCGACAAGGAACACAACCTTGGAGCGCCAGCCGACCTTGTTGGGGAAATTCCCAGCTGGCGATGGTAAACTAAAAAGTAAGATAAACCCGCTCGAGTGAGCGGGTTTGTTGATTTTTGGTAAATGTGTGTTATTTTGAGTAAAAAATAGTATTTTGTATCCCCACCCCCAAATACAGCCAAATTAACTAAATTTTAATAACTCCTCCTGCTGCCGCACACACATGGCAGCAGTCATCCACCCTAAACACTCCCTTGGTCGCTCATTGAGCCACGCTAAGGCTTTTTTAATTTGTACCCTGTCCATCGTCGCAAAGTTAGTTCGCTTAGGAATATACTGCCGTATCCAGCGGTTAGTATTCTCAACCAAGGCTTTGTCGGTGGAGCGATAGGGTCGGGTGAAATAGACGTTTGTGTTCAATTGTCTTGCAAGTATTTTATGTTTCGTGAACGCAATATCGTTATCTAGCGTGAGACTAGATACTGTCCGGTCTGCTAAGAGACTAGTGATAGTTCTGTTCACTGTATCGTTGTTTCTGTTTGAGAGATATGCAATCTTCGTCTCTCTCGTCAGACGCTCAGTGAGTACCAATAACACTGATGTATTTTGCGGACAGACAATGAAGTCACCTTCCCAGTGGCCATAGCCAGTACGGATACAATTAACGTCAGTGACGAAGACACGGTCGCTGAGTCCACTATTGATACGTTTGTATCCTTTGCGCTTTCCATACCGAGCTAAGTGATACCCCAGACACCGTTTCCTGATGTATTTGTATATCGCTTTGGCTGAAGCCTTGAGTCTGTGGTTGATCCAGAGGGCAGCGCTGATGGTTTCAGGTGAATAGTCTTTCTCAAAGAGATAGTGTTCCACTTTCTGTCTGATACCGATATCCATCGCCACCTTCATACAGCTGCGTTTCTTTCGATATTGTTTGAGATACGCTCGGTGGTGGGCTTTCTTGTATTCGTACGCTTCAATGCCGCCGTTTTTTCTTAGCTCTTCGTCCACCGTACTTTTACCGCGACCGATGGTTTTGGCTATGTCTTCTGAGCTAAAGCCCGCTTTCTTCATCTTTTCGATGCAGAAGCGTTCCTCTTTTAATAGATGTTCTCGTTTATTTTTCATACCTAATTGCATGACTGTATTTAAAGGTTGGGAAGCATTTGTTCAAGGAGGACAAAATGATGGAAATTAATATATTTAGAAACTGGGCAGTAATCTGTAAAGAGCCAAATCCTTGGTTCAGGATGTGGATTGCTACAGAATTATGCAAAGAAAAGCTGTTGGCAGCCAAGAGTGCTTTCCCTCAGTACTTCGCAGATGCTGAGCAGCAACCTTTTGTTCCCCTAACCATCCTGCGGCAATCTATGGTTGATACAGGAGCACAGTTGTGGGGTGATACTCTTGATGATTTTAAAATACCCGAATTTCACTGGGGAGCTGGGATGTACGCTATTGCAGAATATGTACCAGACGAGCATCGTGAATTGGTTAAAACCGCGTGTGAACCATATGATGGCTTGTATACGTTTATGCTTAATGATACCGATAGGCACTTAGTTGACTTTAAAGGTGAAACTTGCGTTGTGGTGGAAGCTTGGTGTGATGGCCTTGGCGAACCAGATCAACTCGACATAGTACCGGTTCGATTTATCGACTTCGACTCATGAACCAAACCGCGGGCAATCCGTGGTTTTTCTATGTCAGTACAAAAATGCGTTATACTTATCCCATGAACTACTGGCTAATGAAATCCGAACCTGATTGTTACTCGATTGATGACCTCAAGCGTGACAAAATTGAACATTGGGATGGTACCCGCAATTATCAGGTGCGCAATATGATGCGCGACGATATGGCAGTGGGGGACTTGGCAATTTTTTATCATAGTAATGCCAAGAAAGAGACGGGTTGTGTAGGAGTGATGAAGGTTAACAGTAAAGCCTATCCAGACCCAACGCAGTTTGATCCAGAGTCAGATCATCCAGATCCCAAAAGTGATCCAGATAACCCTCGTTGGTTATGTGTCGATATGAAGTATGTTGAACATTTAGACCGATTGGTGTCACTGCAAGAAATTAAACTTGACCCTAAATTTGATGGCATACCGCTGATACAAAGAGGTAACAGGTTGTCCGTGTTTCCAATCAAGAAAGTCCACTTTGATCGAATCGTGAAGTTGGGTCATAAGTAAAGCAAAACCCTCACAAAGTGAGGGTTTTGCTTTACTTTTTGAGACAGATTGCTAATCCTGCCAGGAAGAATCCTAGTCCACTTATAGCTGGTGGGGTAGGCCAGGCAAAATTAATAAACATATACAGTCCGACAGCAATCACTCCTAAACTGGCAATAGTCTCTAGAATTGATCGAGCATTTTTCATAGGAAATGGTTAACAGTTAATGTCTAAAGTATAGCACTAGCTTGGTATACTAAACGTATATGGAATCTACTGCCGAAGCTTTGCGCGACACTAAAGGTCGCTTTCAAAAACGTGATACTGGCTTTATGCAATTGTTTATTAGTAAGCGATTGATTCACGGCGCCGCGGCTGCACTAGCTGGGATATTTGTTCCAATTTTCTTGTACGAAACGGCCATTGCTCGAGAATTCGCTAATCCTTTTTTTGTAGTTGGTGGGTACTATGCTTTGCTATCTTTACTATATGCCTTGCTGTTGGTGCCTAGTATGAGTATTACCAACAGACTAGGGTTCAGTAAGACGCTGGTTTTGTCTGGGGTGTGTAGTATCGCTACATATATATTTCTCTTTTATCTAACACCTGAAAATATTTTGATGTTGATGTGGCCACTGGCAGCGACTATTGTGGCGTTTAGACTGTTTCACTGGGTGCCATTTCATACTGATTTTGCGTTGTTTACTACCGCAGGGAAGCGGGGTAAGCAAGTGAGTCTTTCGTTTGCAGCCATTGCTTTTATGGGAGCAATTGGACCAATCGCAGCTGGGTTTATTATCGCTAATGCGGGCTACACGGCTCTGTTTGGCACGATCATTGTGCTACTAATTGCAGCCAGTATTTCTTATGCCTACGTGCCCGAGACACCAACTCACTTTGATTGGTCATGGAAAGAAACCTGGCGTCAGTTTAGATCTAAGCGGCGTCGTGGGCTGATGGTGGGAGAGTTTGCCAACGGAGCCGAAACGATCGTCAATATTATTGTTTGGCCGATTTTCTTATATACGATCTTGGATGGGGATTTGTTTAGTATCGGGGCGATTTCAACTATAATTGTGGGGGTGACGATTGTGTTGCAGTTGCTACTAGGACGGTACCTAGATGGGAAAGGGCACGATAAAACTCGGACTCTTAGAGTAGGTAGTTTTCTGTACGCCATTGGCTGGATATTAAAGATTTTCGTCCTTTCAGCGGCGCAAGTATTCTTTGTTGGTTTGTACCACAATATCGTACGAATCTTCTCTCACACGCCGTTTAGCGCCATTGTGTACGATATGTCAGCCGACCAGGGGAGTTTGGTTGATGAATACACCGTGATCCGCGAAATGGCCAATCACTTTGGCCGGGCTAGTGCCTTAATTGGAGTAGCAATTCTAACCCTGTATATTCCAATTGGTTGGACGTTTTTTATCGCGGTAGCAGCATCACTCGCTCTTAATATGGTGTATAGCGTGCAGCGTGATACCAGAGAGGTGGAATAGTATCCAATCGTTATTTTAGTGGGTGGAATTGTTTGTGGGTGTCTTCGGCGTAGCGGTCACTGGCGTGGACGTACCTGGTGGTGGTTTCTAGTGACTCGTGACCTAGTAGTACCTGCAGGGCAGCGGGGTTGGCGCCTTGTTCGGCTAGGTAGGTTGCAAAGCCATGGCGTAAGCTGTGGGCGCTAGTGGGGATGTTGATGCCTAGTAGTTCACGGTACTGTTTGATCTTCATCTGTAAGTAGTTGGGGCTGATGGGTTTGGTTTTATCGGCGGCATTGAGGCCGCGCTTGGCGATAAACAAGTAAGGTTGTGAGTCAGAGCGTTTCTCTAGGTAATTATTAATATGTTTGGTAGCGCGGTCGGTGAGATAGATAAAGCGTTGCTTTTTACCCTTACCTTCGATGAATATTTTACCGCTGTTATCGAGCTGAGTTTTCTTGAGATTAATCAGTTCTGAAATACGCATCCCACTTGCAAAGAGGGTCTCGAGCATAGCTCTGTTACGTAATGCTATAACCTTGTCTTGCTCAAAGGTCATTGGTGCTTCGATCAGTTTAATCAGCTCACTCATTTGCGCTACCTGCCCGTGTTTTTTACCCATGCGTAGCAGCTTGATTGAACCTGGCACTACTGGAGAGTCATAATCCATATCGATTAAAAATGTCAGGTACCGACGTAGGGATGTTAGGATTCGGTTGATAGATGCGCTACCTAGGCGCTTTTGCGCTCGGTCGCCACCAGCAGTTTTACGGTCACCTGAGTTCAGGTACGCCTTAAATTGTTCGATGGTTTTTTTGGTCATTTTCTTGAAGGGAAGGGCGTTTAGCTCGTACTGCAAAAAATAATCAAACGTCAATAAATCTCGCTCATAGTTATACAAAGTTTCAGGTGAGTAATTGTTCGCTTGGATAGAAAGCAAAAAATCATCTAGGTACGGTAGGGTGGGTGTGTGTAGTTTTTTGTTCATATGAAAATTCTGCTGTGGGTCGATAGTGGGGTGGTCGTCTTTCTACTATAGCAGCTGGACAAAGCTCTACTTCTCTCCCCACAGTAACTGAGTATAATAACTCTAATGCTCAGTTATACTATATAAACTATCAAGATATGAATCGTTTAACAAGTGGCTGGGTAACCTACCTGTGTACAGGCTGTATAGCCTGGTCTGTATACAGTTTAGTACGTGGATGGTGCTTGATCAGCTCAGCTGGTCGTTCGTGGATTTCCATAGATTCGCTTACTAGTGATTCTAGGATTGGTTTCTTGGCTACACCTACTACGTATACAATTAGTTCATCGGCTTTAGTCAGTATCCAGCTAGGTGTAAATGAGGCTCTAGAATCGATTCTAAGGCCTTCTAGGTATACTGGGACGATGTCTAGGTCGGGCTGATTGTATATCTGAGCGAACTGATCTTTGGGTAATGGAAAAATCCCGGCCGTGTGTCCATCTAAGCCTACTCCTAGTACCTGTATAATTTTTATATTTTTGAGTTTTGAAATCTCCGTAGAAAAAGTTTCTGAAATTCGACTAGTGAAATTTTTTAATTTTTCTCCTTCACTTGGTTCGGTCAGTATGAGATTTTTAGCAACGGTTGAATCTGGATGTCGGTGTATCAGTTGTAGAGAATTGTTGATTTCTGGATCCCTACTCCCCCGCTCATCTCCCATCATAAATATTGTGCGACATTCGTGTTTATCCGCTTGAGTTATGTACGGCACGATATCGAGTGCTGACCCACCAGAGAGTAAGCACACCACGTCCCCGTCGTGAGCGGTAATGACTTGCTGAATATACTCACCTGCCAGCTTAGCTGGTGCGTCTGTGGTAGTGACTTCCACGTTAGTTCTTTTTAATGGTCTTATGTCCGCCAAACTGATTGCGCATGGCTGAGATCAGTGTGCCAGTGCGTGACGGGTTCTGACGAGTTTCTTTTCGTTGATCAAGCGCAGCTTTAAGAACTGGAGTCTTGGCCTGTTCGATGATATATTCCATTTCCACTTCTGTCTCACCTGTTGGTACTTCGCCAGCAATTTGCTCAAGGTATCCTTTGGTGGCAAATGAGTCAGCTAGCCAGCCCATCAGACTGCTGCTGATAATACTGCCGTTCTTGTATGGTTTGAGGGCTTTTATCACATCTATCTCAAGATTAGACTGCTCACTCTCGATAAAGTATACCCCTTCTGCAATGGCCCCCATCATGCCGTACTCGATACCGTTGTGGGCCATTTTAACAAAGTGTCCGGCGCCAGACTTCCCGACGTGACCATAGCCATCTTCTGCAGCCAGCGTGATAAAGATATGGTCTATGTGACTCACAATTTCTGTATCACCACCTACCATCAAGGACGCCCCATGACGTGCGCCATCGACACCACCAGAGGTCCCACAGTCAACATAATGAATACCTTCTGATTGAGCAACAGCTGAGCGAGTCAGTGTATCTTTAAAGAATGTGTTCCCTCCATCAATAATAATGTCACCTGGCTTAAGGTTGGTTTTTACCTCGCTAAGTACATCGTCTACAAACTCAGAGGGCACCATCATCCAGACTACCTTTTGTCCTGACATACTATCTATCGCGGCCGCAATCGAATCGTGTGTATCTACTCCAAAAGTCGCTGCGCTTACTCGAGCTTCTTCTGATACATCAAAACCACGAACAGTATAGCCAGCTTCGACCAGATGCTCTGTCATGGCTGCTCCCATCCGTCCAAGTCCAATGAAAATTAGTTCTTTTTGCATAGTTTATTTGTTAGAAATAATGGTGTGTTCTGGGCCCTGACTGCCCTTTTGATAACTGTGTAGTGGCAGCGTTTGCCATGACTCTAAAATCGGTGTAATAAATTTCCAGGCCGCCAAAACTTCGTCAGTGCGCGTAAAGAGCATTTGGTCGCCAGCAATCGCGTCATATAGTACCTTTTCGTATGAGTTTTTAATCTCTTCTGTGCCCTTGTTACAGGCAAAGGCAAGTTCCCTGGTTTCTAGTTGGAATCCAAGACCGGGTGATTTGGCGTCGAGGACTATAGCGATAGTCTGTTCTGGTGAAATGGTTAGGGTTACCTCGTTACTGGTGGTTTGGCAGGATTTGGTTTCAAACATTCCCGTTGCTACATCTTTGAATTTTATCTTGACTGCGACGGTTGCAGTATCTAAAGCTTTACCAGCTTTGATATAGAACGGTACTCCCTCCCATTCTGGTAGATCAACCTCAGCTTTCAACTCAAAGTATGTTTCTGTCTGTGAATCATTTGGAATACTTTGGTCAGCCTTGTAGCCGTCATACTGCGCTCGCAGTGCTGTGTTAGCAATAGATGAGATGTCTATTGGTTTGAGAGCAGTCAGTGCCCGACAACGCTCGTCTCGGATTGCTTCGATGTCAAATGTTGCTGGCTGTCGCATTGCTACGAGTGCGAGTAACTGCAATAAATGATTTTGGCCGACGTCGCGCAGTGCACCTACTCCTTCATAAAAGCCAGCCCGGCCACCAACGTCGATAGTTTCGCTCATGTGAATATGGACCGATTCAATTGAGTCTTTGTCCCATGGTGCTCGCATCAAAGTATTGGCAAATCGGAAAGAAAGTATGTTTTGTACCGCTTCTTTGGCTAGGTAGTGATCAATTCGGAAAATTTGATCTTCTCGGTAGAGCTTTGATAATTGCGCATCAAGTTTCTGTGCGGTCTCTAAATTATGCCCAAATGGTTTCTCTACTAAAATATGTGTCCAACTCCCCTCCCCTTCAGTAGCAGCTTTAGATTGTTTGAGATCTGTAAAGATTTGTTCATAGTAGTTTGGTGGTACCGCCAGATAGAATAGTCTGTTACTGCTCGTAGACAATTGGTTGTCATAGGCTGCTAGTGACTCATTAAGCTGATCATAAGTACTAGCATCATCAAACGAGCCCGACACGTACGACACATGCTCGCAAAAGGATGCAATCAATTCAGAGGGATGATCGTGCTCACCATCATGCTTAGAGATGGTTTCTTGTACAAAGGATTGGTATTCCTGGTCAGTTTGCTCTGACCTGGCCAGACCAATGATATGAAACTCAGTTGGCAACATCTCACGTGCATAAAGATCTAGCAAGGCTGGCAGCAGTTTTCGTTGGCTTAAATCGCCAGTCCCACCGAGGATTATGATTTGTGTAGGGTGTGTGTTGGTCATAGAAAAAATATATGTGATACTTTTGAGCCGGTATCACATCCGGCTGCTATTAACGGCAGTGCAGCCAGTAGTTTTTGAATGTCAGCAAAACTGTCTACACTGTATAGAGCACTGTCTTTTAGTTCGTCAGTTGCTTCATTGAACGTAATCCCTTTTCCTGTTGTAAGGAACATTGGTTGGTCGTAGATACTGTCACCAACTACGTAGCAATCTTTGGTCGGTTCGATGTTAAGTGCGCTACATAACTCAAGTAGATAGGCATTTTTCATGGCGCTTTCAGTTCCTCTTGAATGAATACCGGTTAACTCATCATTTTCATCAAATACGCAGCTGGTGTTTGCAACTACATGGTGAATGCCAAGTTGGTCAGCAATCGTGTGGGCTGTGATTACAAAAGACCCAGTAATAATTGCAGTGATATACCCCTTTCTGTGTAGGTGATCTATTAAACTTTTCGCTCCTTCTCGCAACTGGACTTGCTGCAGTATCGGGGTAATTTCATTTCTGGTTACATGTTTGTTTTCTAGGTTATACAACGTATCTAATTCGGTCATCCACTCTGCATATGATATGTCGCCATTTTTAAATGCCATGTAGAGGCGGTAGTCGTCATCTGCTGATACGCCTAGAAAGGTATTTATATCCACCCACTTATTGTTAGTGATTAGCGTGTCATCCATATCAAAAACGACTAGCTGTCTCTTTTGTTGAGTTTGTGTGTCGGGCATAGTCTCTAGAGCTTGGAAATCAAGGTTGCGGCTTCGCTTAGGTTTTGGACCACGTGCGTGGCTGCTGCTTGGATTTTTTGGTTACTAGTTGTAAAGGTAATCGATTGATCGACTTCTGCAAATAAGGCCAGGTTGTTGCCTCCGCTACCTACCACAATACAGTCAGATAAGAGTAAATCATTAGCTCTGCAATAGTTATGTAATAGCGTCACTTTTGCTTCACGTTCGTTGCTTGCTGAATGTAAGTCATATAACATCTCCGCTTCGTCAAAGATGCAGGTGGTGGTGGCGATGGCTTTGTTAATCCCTAACTCAAACGCTACGGCGTCAGCCGTCATTTGGAATGATCCAGCCAGCAGCAAGGTGTCGTACCCACTGCTGGTAATTAACTGCAGCGCGGTTAATGCATCAGGTTGTAGGTCATACTCCGTCACGTACTCTAATACTTGCGCCTTGGTGTGCTTATTAGTATCTAAATGGTAGAGCTTCTTGAGCTCAGTAAGCCACTGCTGATAGTTAATTTCTTCTTTAGCAAAGGCTGAATACAGTTCCTTATCTTGCTCCATTGTGACTCCTAAGGAAGTATTAAAATTTTCCCATATATTTCCGGTAATCAGCGTATTATCTAAATCAAAAACAACTAGTTTATTTTTACTCATAACCCAATACTACCATTATGTCGGTTAGTACGGTGGCAGGTAGAGCATTGGGTCGATGTATGCTTCGGTGGCTGCTACTGGTGTAGTGGCAGGGCCACAACCAGTTACAGTCTTAATTTCGTTAAAGCGACGGACGCTTACACCTTCTTTGGCATATACCGTAAAGTGCAAGTGTGGCCCAGTCGAGAAGCCGGTGTTACCAATGTAGCCAATAGTTTCACCAGTACCCACTTTTTGACCTGGTGTCACCCCAATCACTGATTGGTGGGCATACATAGTCGAGAATCCGTTAGCATGGTCGATCAGTGTCCACTTACCCCATGAATAACAACCAGGCACCGCGTCGGTGTTACCGGTGGCACGAACAGTCCCGGCTAATGGAGCTAGAATCGGTGTACCACTAGGTGCACCAAAGTCGACACCCGAGTGGTATGGTCGACCACCGTACGCTGCGGCATTCCGTTTAGCAAACTCTGTTCCACCAAAGTACTGGGTGATAATGACGTTTGCTAGTGGCCAGTTGAACACCTGTGTTCCAGGTGAAGGAATTGTATTGGGGTCAAGGATGAACTGCAGTTTTGATTCAAAGTCTCGTAGCTCCCTCATAATTTGATCACGCGCTGCTTCTTGGGATGCTAGTAATGCTTGGTATTCAGCCTCTTCGTTTTGAGTAGCAGAAAGAAGTTGAGCTTGCTCTGCTCGACTGGTAACCAAAACAGAATTCTGATCGGTATATTGGTTTTTAAGGGTGGAAAGCTCTGACCGCTTTTCTTCATTTAAGCCCCTCCTTTCGTCTAGAATAAGTTGTAGTTCACTAAGCGTAGCTACTTTAGCAGCCATTTCGTTTTGAACTGTGTCAAAGGTGTCAATTTCATTCCAGAAATCCGACAAGCGATTATTTTGCAGTAGCAATTCTATCAACGTTTGCTCACTGGCTTGATACTGAGATCTGATAATATCGCCAATGGCTGACTGTGTAGTTGCGATGTCTTGTTCGGTTGCGGTCATTTCTAAGACCAACTTGTTGATTTCTAAATCAGTTGATGAAATTTGTGCCTCGGTCTTGCTGATTTCAGCATTTACTTTCTTCCGCTCGGTCTCTAGACGATTAATGGCAGATTGTAGGGTCTTTTTTTCAGCCCCTACTTCCATTAGTTCTAGTTCAAATTTTGCGATTTCGGCTTCGATTGACTTGAGTCTGTCACCGCGTTCGGCGATTTCAGTTTTCAGTTTTTCAATTTCACTTTGCGCAAATACTTCTGGAACGATCGCAAAAGTTACTGGTAGAACCAGGCCGATAATAAAGGCTACGAACGTGCGTGACGTCATCCAGTTATTTTATCACAGGCTGATTGTATCCGCTTGTGAGTTGTATTAGCTCCTAGTGTATAAGCGCAGGTAAAGGGATCTGGTGATCGTTCACGACCAGATAGTGCGACCCGTAGTGGCCAAAGGACTTCCCCTCGCCCGACTTCACTGGCGTAATCCCACAAAGCAGATTTAATTGTGTCCGGTGAGCTAAAATCAGCGTCTTTGAGTAGCTCTGATACTTTGGTGAGTCTAGGTAATACGTCTGCAACACTGGAGTCATTTTTCCATTTGAGTAGTGCTGTGTCGTAAGATATATCACCAAAGGCCCAGTTGTATTCCCCGTCTGCTACACTAGCTTTAATTTCGGTTTGAGTATGTAGGCGTTCTAGCATGACTGGTGCTAGTTTGCCGACCACTTCTGGATTATGGTCAGGCAGGGCTGCTGTAACATACGCGATTTGATCTGCTGGTGATAGTTTTGCCAGGTACTCTTTGTTCATCCACTGCAGTTTTTCCTCGTTAAAGGCTCCGCCTGACTTTTGGATTTTTTCAAGCGCGAAGGTACTGATTAAATCTTCTTCGCTGAACAACTCTTGCTCACCTCCTGGGTTCCATCCAATTAAAGCTAAAAAGTTTCGCATGGTAGCTGGTAGATACCCGTCCGCGCGGTACTCAAGAATGTCCTTTGCTCCATCTCGTTTACCGAGCTTTTTCTTGCCGTCTGCGGCCATGATTGGCGGTAGGGTGACAAACACCGGGTATGGGATATTGAGTGCGTCATACAGGCTCAGATACCTTGGCATACTCGAGATAAATTCTTGCCCGCGCATGACGTGAGTCACACCCATTTCTTGATCATCTACGATGTGAGCAAAGTTATAGGTTGGGAATCCATCAGCTTTAATCAGGATAAAGTCATCGAGAGCTTCTTCTCCGGCGGTGAGTTCACCACGTACAGCGTCATGCCAGGTGTAGCGTTTGATTTCTGGTGTCTTTAGTCGAAGGGCTTGTGTCCCATCCCACTCCCCTGGATTTTCTGGTCGGTGCTGTCGGTACAAAAACGGGCGGTTTTCGGCCTCAGCCTGTTCTCGAAATGTAGTGATTTCAGCTTCGGTGTATGGATCTGGATAGGCTAAGTTTTGCTCAATCAGTTGCTGGGCATAGCGTTTGTAAATTTCTAAGCGTTCTGATTGTAGGCATGAACCAATCGCTTCTGACGGTTTGTCAGGACCGATATCGTAGGTGATCCCAAGCCAATCAAGAGCCTCAATAGTATGTTCAATTGATCCGGCGACTTCTCGATTTTTATCAGTATCCTCGATCCGAAGTATAAAGGTTCCGTTATTTTTCTTAGCCCAGAGATAGGCAAAAAGCGCGGTTCTAATTCCACCAATGTGTTGAAACCCGGTTGGTGAAGGTGCATATCTAGTGACTACTGATTTATGATCCATGTTCGATGCCGATTGAAAGTATAACGCTAGCCAATTTAGGTGCCGCGTCGGGAATAAAGAATTGCTTAGCAGCCGCTGACATATCTGCCAGCCTTTGCGGATTACCCATAATAGTGTGTATTTCGGTTCCAAGCAAGTGAGGAGTGATGTTTCGTTCTTCGATCACCACGCCTCCCCCACTTCTGGCGTACGTGTAAGCGTTGGTGCGTTGATCACGACTGACGTCTTCTGGAATTGGGATGATGATTGACGGGGTGCCAAAATACGCCAGTTCAAACAGCGTGGTGCTACCGGCTCTAGTGATTACCATTGTTGCTGCTTGCATCAGGGCTGAAACCGTCTCTACCGGAACAGTATCTGTTACGTAGTAGCTTGAGCCAAGGTCAGTTCCCTGTAGCAACCCCTGCGCCGTGGTCTGAATGTCAGACATTTGCGGGCCAGTTTGATGAAAGATCCGGTAGTGTGGCAACAGCTCTAGGAGACTCCGCAATACCGCCTCATTAAGCTTCTGTGCCCCCTGTGAGCCACCTGTGACATAGATAAGAGGCTTATCATTGGGTATCCCAAGCATTCCAAGTGGATCTGGATGAATTTTTGTCAGCTCACTACGCAGTGGAATACCAGTGAGTGCTGTTTTTTCGGCTGGGAAATATTGTGCAGCATCATCGTAAGCAATGGCAATATAACGAGCAAATTTTCGTGCCATATAGTTGGCTTTTCCTGGACTAGTGTCAGACTCGTGTATTACTACTGGGATTTTTAATAATTTAGCCGCAAACAGTATTGGTACTGCGGTGTAGCTCCCCTTAGAGAATATTACGTCCGGATAGATGATGTACAGTTTGATGATTGCGTAAAAGAACCCAAAAAAGGTACGAAAGAAATCCAAGAAGTTTTGTATCGAAAAATAACGTCGTAGCTTGCCAGCTGGGCAATATACGTAGGTAATATTGCGAGTCGCTAACTCTTCTTGGTTGTATGGATCTGGTCCAAAATAATAGAGTTTTGGCTTGTGCTCGCTCTTTTTAATCTCATCTGTAACGGCCATCAACGGATAAAAATGACCGCCAGATCCCCCGCCTACAAGTCCAATTCGCATATGTAAAAGTGTAGCATGAGCTAGGCTCGTGAGAGGCGGTATTTGGACACATTTAATACAATACCCATCGCAGCCAAAGTGACGAGTAAGGCGGTTCCACCATGGCTAATAAATGGCAGTGGTAGTCCAGACAAAGGCGCTACCGCCAGCATGGCTCCTATATTAAGAAAGGCCTGAGCCATTATCACGGTGATAATTCCGGTTACTAAAAGCACTCCAAACATATCAGCTCCTTGCTGAGCGATCTTGTATCCCCGTAAAGCAAAAGCCACGAATAGTCCGAGTAAAAACGTGACTCCAAGTAAGCCAAATTCTTCACTGTAAACTGCAAAGATTGAATCTCCGATTGGTTCCGGCAAATATTCAAATTTTTGGATACTTTGTCCAAACCCTCTGCCTGAGAAGCCCCCCGACCCTACTGCAATGAGTGACTGCTTGATTTGATATCCACTACCCAGTGGATCTGCTCCAGGATCGAGGAAGGTCGTGAGTCGATCCATCACGTACGGACGCGCAAGCGCAATAGTAGCCAATAGCAATATACCCGCTACAAATAGTATTAGTAAGTCTCTAATTCGAGCTCCAGCAACTACAAACATCGCGAGCCCAGCAGTGGCCATGATTAAGAACGTGTCAGTGTCTGGCTGCAGCAACATCACAATCCCTGTAACCCCACTGATCAATCCAAATGGAACGAGTCCATAACGCCATTCTGTAACGTGTTTGTGCATACCAGACAGCCAAGTGGCCAGATATATCACATAGGCGATTTTAAGAAACTCAGATGGTTGTACAGTAGTGATCCCAAGATTTAGCCATCTGGTGGCACCAGCGTGGGTCATTCCCAGTCCAGGAATAAACACAGCAAGTGTACCAATTAGGCCGATGATAAATATGTAAATAGCGTATTTACGCCAGTGTCGGTAGTGAACATTACTTAAAATAAATAGCGCTAGACCGCCACCAGTAATGCCAAACACAAACTGACTAAATGCCACCGAGCCAAAACTGGCACCGTCACGAGCCAGCAGCCCAAGTGAGGCCGAAGAAAATATCAAGAACCCAATGGTCACTAATGTGATAACGAGTGATAAAAAAATAGTATCGACTCCTTTTGGTTTGGGTTGGCTCATGCGGTAGTGGCAATAATTACCCCAATCACCGCGCAGATCATGCTAATGATCCAGTATCGCATGACTACTTTTTCAGACGGCCAACCGATAGCTTCAAAATGATGATGCAGTGGTGCGATCCGAAACAGCTTATTGCCAGTAGCTTTTCGGTATAGTAATTGCAACACGTTAGAACCAACGGTGGCTAGTAACGGTAGTGCGACTATAAACATAAGTGAGATACCATGCCCATCACCCAGAGCATCGGTCATAAACACAACTACCCCAAGTGACAGTGTTAGTGCCATGGTGCCAGTTTCAGTCATCCAAAATCTAGCTGGTGGAACATTGAACCAAAGAAAAGCTAGGATTGCCCCTACCACAGTGGCGCAAAAGGTCGCTAGTCCAATCTGGTCTTGCACCAAAGCGATCCCGGCGTATGCCCCAAATACGCTAGCAAAGACACCACCCGACAAACCATCAATTCCGTCGATAACGCCGCTAGCATATAGTGTCAGTGTTAGTAATATAAATACGGGAATGATAAAGATGCCCAGTTCAATACTGCCATCATAAGGAATATTCACTGAAGTGACCTGTAGTTTGTCATAGAACCACCAACCCAACCCCGTCGCCAATACAGTAATAATTAGTAGTCTCCGGCTTAGCCTGAGTCCTTTTCCGTGGTGGGTTACGTCGTAAATATCATTAACCAGTCCGAGTAACGCTCCAACCATTAGGGCTGCAGCCGGAACCACTGTTTGCGACCGGGTTAAAAAGTTAAGCTGAGAGAAAAAAGTATCCGGAAATAAAGCCGCTAGGATGGTGGTTCCACCAAGAGTCAGGATGACACTACCCCAGATTACTATTCCCCCCATACGAGGAGTAGCCGTTTCGCCCTCCCCTTTTAGCCGATTAAACTCGGTCGCTTCATGTCCACCAATAGCGGTTTTGCCACCAGTTTTTTTCCACACCTTAAATTTATACAAAAAGTGCGTCAGTATGGGCGTAATTAAAATACCACTGATAAACGCTAAAACTGCTGGCGCAAGGACACTGACAATTGTGCTACTCATAGGCAAGTGGTTCAGTTACGGAATCTTGGACTGCGGCTACAAGCTCAAGTACGTCAGTAAACCTGGCATCTCTGGTTGATCCCAGCACGGTAATAACAATTGGTCGGTTGAGTCCCAGGTCAAAAGCGACTGTTAAATTACCACCAGCCAGGTCAGTATAGCCAGTTTTTGACCCCAATAGATTAGGAACCTGGGTGGCAATGGCATTGGTATTATCAATATCGTGATACGCCCCGGCTGTGTTATATACCCGGGCTGCTGACTGCGTGGTAGGTGCTAGTAGCTCTGGATAATTGACCAAAATATATTCCATCAAAAAACTCACATCTCGGGCAGATCCAACTGCCCCCGCCTCAACAGTCGACACATCAAGACCGGTAGTGTTCTTGAATGATAAAGTTGGGAGCTGTAGTTCGTTGGCCCGGATATTCATTCCTTCGACAAATTGTTTGGCCGGATCCTGATCACCAAGCAGCAGCCCAACGCTCGCTCCAAGGGCAAAAGCTGCGTCGTTAGACGAAGAAATGAGGGCTATTTGAGTTAGTTTTTCAGCCGTGAGCTGTTCACCAGCGATCAAGCCGCTATTGCCAGACTGCTGGATAGCAGCCAATGGTATGTTTACTTGGGTTTGTTCGGTAATTAACTCGTGTGCTAATAGTGCGGTCATCAACTTGGTGATCGATGCGAGTGGTAAGGTGTCGCCTTCATTTTTCTTATAAAGCGCGCGCTGACCAGCTACATCCCAAACGTAAGCCGCGTCGGCTCGAAGGGTAATGTCAGCCAGCTTTTTAGGTAGGTCAACCTCGGCATCAAGTGCAACTTGACGGTATGGCTGCTGGATGTTTTCTTCTGTGTCTGGCTGCGATTTTGATTGAAAGTACCACAACGATCCAAATGCACCACCAAGAATTACCGCTAACACCAGTAATTGCGACACAATCGGAAAGTGATTGGTCTCTGTTTGAGGTTCATGTTCTATTAGTGGCATGGTCATACAGTTTCAGCGCTAGCGGCAAAAGAGTCAATAGCAGTCATAAAATCACCAAACTGCGGCAACTCGTGTTTTTGTGTAACCCCAAGATGTTGCAGCAGATTCGGGCTTATTTTAAATTGGTGAGAATTCTTGATGGTTTCGCGTTCGATCAAGCCGCGGGTCATTAGATTGCGTAAAATAAACGCCGAGTTAACTCCACGGATACGATCGATCTCCCCTCTCGAGACTGGCTCACGATACAAAATGATTGCCAGTGTCTCAGCCCCAGCCTTGCCGATGTCTTGTGATAGCTCATTTTTGCGTAGTGATTCTATGAACTCACCAAGCTCTGGTGCAGTTACTAGTTGTACCTCAGTGTCAGTTTCTAGTAGTCGAACAGCGCCGGCCTGCAGCCGCAGCCGCAGTTTATCAAGTGCACTACCAAAAACCTCTTCATCAGCTGCAAATAGCTTTTGGAGGGTGGCCTTTTTTTGCGGTGTCGCCTGATAAAACAACACTCCTTCGATGAGTACGTGAAGCTCCATACTGTATGGAAAATATAGCATATATGGCACTGTGTTACCTGACTATTGTTCCCATCTACCGAGTTAGCTTATCGACTGCCTACGTGTTTATGTGTTACTAACAAGTGCTAGTGCGACCTTGTCGTTCTAAATGTATTGGCATGCTCAAACATACCTACCAGAGGTATGTTACTTCTACTGGTAATACTTTGGAATACTAGCTTTACTTGACTCCATATGGATATCTTCATAGCGGCCGCCTTGTGTAATCAAGATATCTCCCTGTTTAAATAGTTCTAAGATCGCCAGGAATCCTACGATTACATTTTTGTGCTCCGGTTCATTGCGGCGTAGTTCAGAGAAACGAGTTTTCATTTGTTGCTCAATACGTTTTTGTAGCTTACTCATCATGTCTTCAAGACTGATGGTTGGTCGGACAGTGGCGCGGGCTTTCGGAGCTGTCTCACGCGGTAGATTGTGTAGTACCCGCTTCATGGCATCTTGGAGCTCACTGATTGTGCAAAATGTATCAGGTACAAATAAGGGCTCGCGCGGCGGGGTGTAGCGTGGCTCATGTAGGATTGTCTGGCCAAACGTAGCTGATAGTGGTACCGCTGCGTCTCGGTACAGCTGGTATTGTTTGAGACGGTCTTGCAGATCTTCGATACTTTCCTCTTCCTCATCGGTCAGCTCAAGGACTGGTAGTAGTGATTTAGATTTAATCAACAGTAGCGTGGCTGCTAGGGTCACAAACTGGACTGTGTTTGGTAGTGACAGTTCTTGCATCAGGCTTACTCGCTGCATATATTCATCAGTCACCTCAGCTAGACTAATGTCGTTTATTAATAGCTTTCGTTTTTCAACCAATTCAATTAGCAACTCCAAAGGGCCCTCAAAAACCTCAGTTTTCACTGCAAAACGATTAGGATCAATAGTTACTGTTTCCATTTATTAAATTATATCAGACGTTACTTGCTGACTGGACGACTTGTAGAGTCTTAATTTTTTATAAAAAGACCTGCTTTATCCAATTCTGGAATAATTATTTCTTGGAATCTCCAAAGCAGATTGTAGTCTTCAATATATTGTTTGAGATGGTTAACATAGTCAGCTTTTACCCACTCCGAACTCTGAATAGTAGGATTATCTGATGATCGCCTTGAAAATTCTATTGAAAAGTACATATGAAACAAAGGTTCGGCTTTATCTATGGCTTTAACAAACTTTGATTCGACTGATTCTTGTAGTTCGTATTCTACAAATATGCTCCGTAACTCTTCCTTGATTTGATTACCAGATGTGTCAACTATTTGCTTTTCCGCTTCGTATTCGTTCTTTCTGTGTTCATCGGTCTTTTCTTTGGTTCGCATATCGTCAACAAGTGCTTCGGCCATATCGTGCCATGTGATAAGTGATTTTACTCTATTGTTAGATAGCTCCGGATAGAATGGTAGAAAATACTCGGCCAGTATATGCATCCCATATATATGTTCAGCTACAGACTCAGTTGAATCCTTCTGACCATTGTCTACACCCCAGCGTAGTGTGTGTTTTAGATTGTAATAAACCAAAAAGTTTTTTAGTTCACCAATAATGAATTCATCATCATTGAGTATCTTATCTTTTACTTGTTCTATATTCATATTAAATTGTAAACTGCCCTTTCTCGTAAATAACTTTTTCAGTGCCATCGTAGAGGGTGGCAGTGACGGTGCGGTCGGTTGTGGTGACGATGTCGTTGTGTAGTGATGATTGGTTGAATCCGTGTTCCTGCCAATCATCATCTGTAAACGTTTTTGAATTTCCGGTAAAACATTGTTTAAATGAAAACCCAAGCGCAAGGTGTGAGTTACCATACTTTCCTCCCACATTTTCATCGTACAGTGTTTCGGCCATAAATTTTGTTATCCGTGACAGCCTTGAATCGGTCAGTGAAAATTCTCCTACTTGGTCAGCATTTGTAACCTTAAGCATTTCTTTTAGCAGAGATTCATTTTTTGAAGCCGAAGACTTTATGACTTTTCCATTCTTGAAATGCAGCTTGATATTCTCAATTCTTTTACCGTACCTGAATAAGGGTTGATTAAATAGAATCCAGCCATTAATCTGGTGACTATTTGGAGTTGTGAACACTTCGTATGATGGGATGTTGCACCCGCCACCGGCCAGCCACAATCTATCTTTACCAATACCAACCTGTAGATCAACATCGGATCCAACCATATGGAGTGATTTAATCTGCATCTTAGAAAGTTTGTTGGCTGTACTGACAACTATTTTATTAATTTTTTTCCACTCACCTATTGGGTCTTCTGCATCTAAATAACAGGCTTTGATAATTTGGTTCCAGTAAGCCTTTGTGCTCATACCAGCTTCTTTTGCCATAGCGTCAGTCCCGTAAAGACCCATTGTCCAAGTGAGTTCGTTACTATCTATCTTTTTGTAAAACGGCTTTTTACCTTTTTGTACCGCAGCGGTCCTGCGCATAACTCTTTTGGGGTCAACGTCATTTAAACTATGAAGATTCGTCTCTGCCAGAATTCTGATGCTGGCATCTACATGGTTAACTTCGGCCTCATTTAAATTTTCAGAAGTAAAATCAAGCTGATGGTTTTTGGCAGATTCGTAAAAGGATTTCTCGAACTGATACTCACCCTCATCACTGGGCAAGAACATACCTAGCGGATGGCATCCAGCTTTTAAAATTGCCGTTTGTAGATGAAAATACAGTGGTTTTGCGACCTCAGGAACCGTAAATTTCACCACTGAGCCCTTTTTTATTTTTTTACCCTCCTCAGTTTGTAAACCAAATGTGACCAGTAACTCTGCGTACTTAGCCAATATTTCATCTGATGGTCGATAAGATTGTTTCATATGACGGTAGTATAACAAACCACCAGCGTTGGTGTGCTGGTGGTTTGTTGATTTTATTTTTTATTACGCTTCTTTCTCGTCAGTGGTGCTCAATAATACATCGATCCGGTTGATGTCGCGTGGGAAGAGGGTGGCTTCCTTTACGTTTTTAACTCCACAGAATTTGGCTGTCAGCCGCTCAAGTCCCATGCCCCACCCACCGTGTGGTGGGATACCGTATTTGAAGGCTTGTAGGTAGAAATCAAACTTGGTTGGGTCGAGCCCCTTTTCTGCTGCTTTTGTTTTAAGCATTTCTAAATCGTGTACTCTCTGTCCACCGGTGGTGATCTCTACACCTCGGAACAATAGGTCAAATGACTTGGTGTTTCCTACGTCATCAGTATCTTCCATGGTGTAAAACGGACGCTTTGAAACTGGGTAGTGCGTAATGAAGATGAAATCGCTTCCAAGTTCTTCTCGCGCGTATTCACACAGCCAACGTTCGTCTTCTGGATCTAAGTCCGGAGCACCAACTTTGCTTGAACCGGTCTTTTCGTCAATTAGCGCCAACGCATCTTGCAGTTTCATGTGTGGGAACATATCACCTTCTGGTATCAAAGGTATATCCACTTCCAAAACTGTTAATTCCGTTTGGTGGTTGGCTTCGACGTATGTTGCTATATGCTTCATCAGTGCCGTTTCCATCTTCATTATATCGGTGTGATCAGTAATGAAGCCCATTTCCATATCGAGTGACGTGTACTCACTTAAGTGGCGGGATGTCGCACTTTTTTCAGCTCGAAAAGCAGTTGCGAATGAAAATACTCGTTCGAATGCACCAACCATAATTTGCTTGTATAGCTGGGGACTGGTTGCAAGGTACGCTGTACGGTCTTTAAAATATTCTACTTTAAACACTTCTGCTCCTCCTTCAGCGTCACCACCTACCAGTTTTGGAGCCTGGAATTCTGTAAAGCCTTGTCCTCGCATGAAGTCACCGTAGCACTTTGTGATAGCTCCTTGGATTACAAAGATTGCCCGATCTTGCTTTCGCTTAAGCGTCAGTGGACGGTTATCAAGCGTAGTCTCCAACTTCATTTCGGCATCGAGGTCAAATGGTAGTTCCTCTGCTAGATTGAGGATCTCGATATTGGTGATCTCTAGTTCGATGTCACCATTATCTACCTTGTCGTTGACCATCTTTTCAGGGCGTTCGTTGACTACACCGGTAACAGCAACTGACGACTCAGGCCTTGCTGTCTTAGCTATCTCTAGTACTTCCGGCTTACCAAACACTACGCCCTGCACCATGCCGGTACGGTCTCGAAAATCAAAGAACGCCATTTTACCCTGGTCTCGGCGCACCGATACCCAGCCATTGATAGTGACGGTTTCACCTTTTTTGGTATTTAGTTCTGCAATAAGTGTTCGTTCCATAAATTATAAGTTAATGCCGATGGCGGCGCGGACTTGGTTGATAGTTTTGTTTGAGATTACTTTTGCTCTCTTTACTCCGTCTGCCAGGACTTCTTTTACTTGTTCATCGGTGATGGCGTCACGCCGGGCGCGCATGGGGGCAATAAAGTCTTCGAGATCGGTCACGAGGATCTTTTTGAGGTCTCCGTAGCGTCCCTTATTTACTTCATAGATTGGATCAAGTTCTGCGGCTGACTTTAGTAGTCGATGGATAGCATAGACATTCTCTGGTCGATCTCCGTCACTGTCGGTTACGATACTCATGACCGCTTTTTCAATCTCGGCTGGGGTGCCAAATAATGGGATGGTGTTACCTTTACTTTTACTCATTTTCTCACCGTCTGTACCGGGTACAATTCCAACAGCATCAAGGATTTTTTCAGCTGGTTCTTTGAGGATCCCCTCTCCAAACGCGCGGTTAAACTTCCCTACTGCCTCACGAGTATATTCGAGATGTTGTCGCTGATCTTCACCCACTGGCACGACGTCTATATCATAGAGCGTGATGTCAGCTGCTTGTAGCATGGGGTAGGTTGCAAGGCCAGCGTTTGGCTCTTGACCTTTAGCTATCTTATCTTTGTAGGCGTGACCTTGCATTAAGAATGGCATCGTCACCATACAATTGAACACCCACCCTAGTTCCATGTGGTCTTGGTTGTCTGACTGCCTGAATAGTACGCACTTATTAGGGTCGACTCCGACCGCCAGGTAATCCTTTACCACGTTTATGATGTTGGCGTGCATCTCTTCTTTGTTACGAAGTGACGTCAAAGCATGGTAGTCAGCTACCATCAAGTAGCTATCATACTGTTCATACATATCGACAAATGGCTTTAGGGCACCAAAATAGTTTCCGATGTGTAACGTACCAGATGATTGTAGTCCGGTTAATAGTCGCTTTTTAGGTTCGCTCATGTACGCAATAGTACCAAAAAACGCTTGTAAAACAAACGTTTTAATTAGATATATGTGTTCTACATTGCTAGTGGAAGCGTCAAGGTAAAGCGTGATCCCTTCCCTTCTCCTTCAGAGTGAGCGGTAATTTCCCCATCCATAGCCTCAGCCATTTTGTGCACTACAAACAATCCCAGTCCAGTCCCGGTAGTATTGACTTTATTCGCCCCGTCAGCCCGACTAAACTTTTGGAACAGGATGTCAATTGTGTCTTGACTCATTCCAATCCCGGAATCAATTACGTCAACATACACTTGCTTTTTACTCAGGTCGTCGCGGACAAACACTGTGATCGAACCTTTCTTGGTGTACTTTATCGAGTTATTGATCAAGTTGTGAGCCATTTGTACGGTCTTGCCAACATCGGCATGGACGATTCCTTTGCTTTGTAGATTGGTTCGGAATAGCAGTACTAGCCCAGCTTTTAAAGCTGTAGGGCGAACATCATCACAGATTCGTTCGATCTCATCTTTGAGGTTAAAGTCAGCTAGCTCATACTTCATATTGCCAGACTCAATTCGAGAGACGTTGAGATAGTCTTCGACCGCGAGCGCCATGCGCTTGGCTGAAGTTTCTATTCGTTCCAGTGGTTCTTTGGCCTTTTCTGGAATTGAACCAAAGCTGCCCTCAATCAACATGGACGCGTAACCACGAATAGATGTCAGCGGGCTACGTAGCTGATGCGAAGCAATCGACACAAATTCAGATTTTTGCTTATCCAGTGTCTTGAGCCGAACGTTAGCTTTTTCGAGTTCAGTGGTTAATTCTTGTAATTGCTTACGTTGTGTAATCTCACCTCGCACAGTGTTGTAAAGAAAAATCGACAAAATGGATGTAAGAATTAGAGTTATTGTAGTGATTATTAAACCAGTACGACTCTCGACATAGGTGAATTGAGAGCTGGTTAAAATGAGAAGTGTGATAATCAATGCTGATGTGGCCGATAGTCCAACATTAAAAGTTTTAAACTTTACAATAAGCCATGCAACCAAGGCCATGAAAAAAGTCATACTAAATAGCGTATAAAACTCAACATCTGTATTAACAAGGATATTCTGTTCGCCTAAAAAAGAAATAATGTAAATCCCGCCGAAGAATATTGATAAGAAAGCTTCAATCCCAAAGCCGAGCGCAATTCTTTGTAAGCGTTCAGATTTTGGTAGCTTCGTTATGCCCTGCAGCAATAAATAGCCAATCCAGATAAACGCTAATCCTCCAAGTAATGTGTAATAACCAAGATACACTTGTCCTTCATACCCAAAGGCGTCGCACCAGCTAATGTTAAACCCAGTAAGATTTAAATCACTGGATGCAAAAAATATAACTGGTAATGCTAATCCAGTGAGTATCATTTTCTGTGATATTGGCATTGCCTTACCTCGAACAAATACATACACAAAATGTATTGAGATTAGGGCGATTGCTGCTTGGAGTAAACCATATAAAGACCATATAAATAGGATCCATTGGCCTTGTATTATAGTCCAGGTGAGTAAGTTCACAATTATCCAACCTACAAAACTTAGTAAAATTAACCCAAGTAGTCTATTAAGAAGCTTTCTTGGAGCATTAATAAATACAATTAAAGCTATTAGTAGAGCAATGAGCGCTGTTGGGATATGCGAGTAATATAAAAGAGCTGGCACCTCACTAGAAAAAATTAAATATGTGGGTTCTGGATAGAGGTAGCAGAGCATGGTAATTATAGATTAGGTCCAACACACTCACCCGGGGTTTTAATCGGATTACAGCTGGCTAATGTGCACTGAACTTCATTTATCATGCATGTATTGGCAGCATCACACTCTGAAATATCAGCGCCACACAGTCCAAGTAGTGTAGGAGCATATCGTTCGATTTCTTGGTAGTAGTATTCTTCAGTACAAGCATCATCTTCACATCCGACATAGCAAATTGATATTGCAGGATCACAATCGATTTCGTAGGTAACTAAGAAGTCTTTTGTAACCACGTATCGGTAGAAAGAAGCAGAAACAGTCAGTACAGCAAGACTGCATACAAAAATTACTAACGCCTTATTTACTGAACTTGAGTCCATACTTGCTGATAGTATAACAGTACTTGTATGTCAAAAGCATACTTATTGTTTACATTAAGTAATTCTGTTCAAAAGCGATTATCTGGACGTTAATTTTTTAATAGCCTCGTATACGTTAGGTGGGTACGAATTCCAATTTTTCGTCACCTCTTGTGCTGGAGTGATGTGTTCAATAATTAAAGGGCGGACACCGATTTCTTCTTCGATAGCCTTGAAGGCCGGCCTGACGACTTCTGTTACAAATGTCAACTCATCTGGTACATATGATTCTAGCATCACACCATGTATACATAGTAAAGCAAGCATTTTTTTGTATTGCTCTGCAATATCATTTCTTGCATGTCTATCTACCCAATCTGATTCGTCAAAAATTTCTGGTGACTCTGAATATATAGATTTAAATAGTTCTCGGTGAAACTCACGCAAGGTTTTACCATATGTTGTATTAATTTCTTTCATGGGCTTACCTTGACTGGTTGCGAAATCGATAATTGTTACATTTTCCAATATCTCACTCCCATTTTTTGAAAGTCCCTTTACAATAGGTAATTTTCCAAGTGAAATTTTTAGTTCATTGTTTGCAACAAACTTGGCTTTAATATCCTCCCCTATGACAAGATCATAATCGTAATTTTTGGTAGTTTCTATAACGTGTGCAACTTCATAGCTAGGTGTCGCAAGATGTCGTGATAAATAAAATACAGGCTTACTTCCCATAAAGTGTTTCGGTATGTCGTTTTGTAGGTACTTTTCGACTTTTTTAACTAAACTAGGATTCTTTCTCCTCTTCTCTATCTCACAAAGAGCCGCCTCAATAGACGGGTAAAAGAGATCAGCGATTATTTCGTCCCTTCTTTCGGTTTGATCGTCAGCTTTATCACTTGTATGTTTTTGTGGTCGTATGGTGGTCAAAGTATTTGTTTAATTTACAAAAAGTAACATATAAAATCACATTGTAAATACCGATTGTGTTTATTGTAATTTACTCATAAATATGTTATAATATTTAAAGATTGAAATAACGTTTAGAAAGGGTATCAAATGCTGCTTGGATCATTCGTCTGGGCGCAGCTTGCGTCCTTTCTCTATGCTTGTACAAACCAAATTGACAAACGTATTCTAGAAAAATACTTTGAGAAGTACGGACCAGGGACACTGATCCTCTACTCCACACTTCTTACAAGTATCGTTTTGATTTTTCTAATGTTAACTAGTCCTTTAACGGGGCTAGAGTTCATGAGTGATATCAGATCGATCATTTACCTTCCTTGGGCGATTTTGCAGACTTTCTACAGCAGTCAGCCGCTAACATTACAAGACCTCAATGTCATCGTTTTGGTGATTGTTGCCGTTCTTAATGTATTGGTGCTCGGATGCTATCTGTATGCACTAGATCGTGAGGAGCCGGTAGTGGTGATAATCTTTTATCAACTTGTACCAGTCTTTACTGGTATAGGTGGATGGATTGTTCTTGGTGAAGGTATCTCATGGCTACAATTCTTCGCCATGCTTTTGATTTTACTGGGGACTGGCTATGTATCTTTTCAAGAGGATAGCTCTGGAAAACGTACAATCAGTTGGGGAACTATCATCCTTATGGTACCAGCTTCTATTTTTTGGGCAGCAGAGACGGTGTTGTTCAAAATGGTAGCCCTTGAAGAAAGTTTGATTCGTTCAATTTTCTTTGAAGCTGTAGTGATGGTTTTATTAGGAGTTCTTATACTTGTTTTTATCCCTCAGTATCGTATGGCATTTTGGGAGTCACGCAAATTAGGTGTTAAAGTCCTTTCCTTGAATGTCTTCAACGAAAGTATCTACAACATTGCCAATGTAGCAATTGGTTATGCTGCACTCATTTCGACGGCTGCGTTTGTAATGACGACTAACACATATCAGGCGTTCTATGTATTGGTGCTCAGCATGATTATTGCTGGACGGATTATGTATACCAAAAAAGAGCTACTAAGATTTGCTGCTGCCCTACTTTTGACAGGTGCTGGTGCATACATACTGCTTGATACAGGAGTCGAGTTCTAAAAAATAAAGCCGCGCTAGTTTTCTTGCGCGGCTTTTTGGTTGCTCAATAATTGTGACTATCTTCTCTTAGAGTTGAGCTTGTTGGTACATCACCGGTTCCTTAAGCCATTCAGGCCAAAAGTTTGGAACTGATCGATTGCTCACCACTGAAAGAACTGTCTGGCGCGTCCTGTCCCATCCGTTTTTTCGGCGGACGTGTGCTGACATAGTTGTAAAACCTTGTTTTGCAAGAAAGATCTGTGATTCCTTTAGAAGTAGTTGTCCAATGCCACGTTTTTGAAATTGTGGGTCAATGGCTTCAGAGTACGAGTATGCTCCATTTTGGTTTGACGTAAAGCGTTTATCAGAGTTACATAGCATACTGTATGCCTGCGCTTCGGTGATAGTAACGGTTAATCCAATTTCTCTTCCGTTATATGTAACAATTGTTGCCCATGCATCCGCCTCTATGAGTGACAGTATCTCATGATCATCTAACCACATTTCCTGTGGAAAGCATTTCTTATCCAGTGCCGTACAGAGTTCGACACATTCTGTAAACTTTGTGTTTACAAAACGTATTGTAGTGCTCATTTTTATTCCTAACTATTCTAAAGGGTTAATATTAAAACATACAATGAATTTGCTAGATATAAGTCACCTGTTGATAGTCATTTATGACAGGTTTATAATAAAAAAAGGATCACTAGTGGCACCATTAGCCACCAGAAGAACAAACCTTCGGGGGCAAAGAGCGTTTGCAGTGGTGTCCCTGGGGTAAGGAACTCAGTGACTGGAAGTACTTGGAATGAAAACGACATTACGAGGATGCTAGCAGCTGCGGCAAGAAGAATTTTTTTAAAGTAACTCTCGAATTTCTTTTCTTTGAACTCGTCTGGCATCACGTGGGCAAACAGCCAAGTAGTCAAAATGGTAAAGATAGAAAATAGCACGAGCTGACCTAAGGATTGCGCTACGCTCCCGCCGAGGTTGTCGGTCAGATAGTCGGTGTATGGAAACTCGATCAAAATCAGGAGTGCTAAGTAGAGACCAAAGATGATATTAATCATGGCTTGGCGACCTTTGAATGTGGCCCAAAGCATAAACAGCATGAACACCGCCAAGAAGTACGCTGTCTCGTACATGAAGTCTAATACAAAGCCAAAGTCCATAATTTGATTATAGCTGATCTATAGCGAATTTAGTTGCGTCTTGCACATGTTTGAATCGGTCACCCATTAGCTTCACTCCCCCGAACCAGCGGGTCACACATATGACACAGTCGCTCACTTGTTCTTTTTGCATGATGCGAAGGATTACCATTCCGGCCCCCGTCTCACCATCGTCGGCTTTGGTTTCGTAGATCAACCCGTCGTTTGTTATCCGGGCAGCCCAACTGTTGTGGGTAGCACGGGCGTACTTTTTGTGGTTCTTCAGCCGGTGCAAAAACAGCTTGATATCATCCCGTCCCTGCACCCGCCCCACACTCACACTATACCGACTCCCTCGATCCTCAATAATCTGCTCATGCAAAACAAACTCACTACCGGGAGTTTTAGAGTCTTCGAAATCAAATCGAGGAGGCTGCATATTGACATTATTCATTATATATGTATAATATAATCAAAACAAAGGGAGATAAAGATGTTTAAGTTTTATTTTGCTCTTCTAATTATCATAGCAGCCCTGTCTGTAGTCGGCATCTGGTTTAAGGATTTACCTTGGTATATTCAGTTGCCGGTAGTTAGCGCCGTCGTAATTCCATTTGCGTATCACGTGTGGAAGAATAGACATCTGCTATGATGCTAACGGCCGGTGTGGAATTTATTCCCCCGGCCGTTATCTATTTATCATAGTAGAAAATACCACAGCGAGTGTTTGGAAGATACACTCAGGGAGCGGATGCGAGTCGAGTGTGCTTGCGAAAAGCTCGCCACACTATTACTTACCGCAATCCCTAAATTCCTTCAGATTGCAACTCCTCCACCAACTTCCGCGCCTTCTTGGACAGCTTTTTTGGAGTCTCCACACTTACTTTTACCATAAAGTCTCCACGACCTCGGTCGCTTGGAACACCTTTTGCTTTGATGCGCATCATTTCACCGTGTGTCACTCCTGCAGGGATTTTGATATCTACACTGCCGTCTAGAGTTTCGACGCTGTATGTGGCCCCGAGTAAGGCGTCAGTGAGTTTAATTGGGAGAATAGTAGATAATGTTGTACCGTCGCGTTTGATTGTCTTGTGATGGTCTGCGTGGATTTTGATGTATAAGTCCCCGGCTTGGCCGTGTGGGATGGCCTCACCCCGGCCGGTCATGCGGATAACTTCGCCATTTTGAATCCCGGCTGGGATTTTGATTCCGATTTCTTCTTCAGTCTTGGCTACGCCAGCTCCGGCACAGGTGCCGCAACGTTCTTTTGGAATCTTGCCGCTACCGTAACAAGTATTACATTCACGAACCGTAGTGAAGCTACCCATAATACTTTGGCGTTGTTCGCGCACTTTTCCTTGACCATTACAGGTTCCGCATGAGTCTAGACTGGTACCTGGCTTGGCACCGTTTCCGTTGCAAGTATTGCAGGTGTTATTTTTTGTTAATAGTACTTTACGAGTCACACCAAACACCGCTTCTTCAAACTTGAGATTGATGTCGATCGAGATGTCTCGGCCGCGCTGCTTTTGCTGTCCGCCACCTCCACCAAAGCCAAATTGAGAAAAGATATCGTTCATGTCGAACTCCATACCTCCTTGTCCGAACGGATTACCACCACCACCAAATGGGTTACCTCCCCCACCAGCACCATTAAATGATTGGCCATAGGTATCATACTCGGCCTTTTTCTTTTCATCGCCTAGGACTGAATAGGCTTCGGTCACCTCTTTGTATTTTTCTTCGTTACCAGTCTTTTTGTCTGGGTGGTGTTCAGCCGCCTTTTTTCGAAAGGCCTTTTTAACTTCGTCTTTTGACGCACCCTTTTGCAGGCCGAGGATTTGGTAGTAGTCTTTTTCCATAATGATTGCAATTATTTAGTTGGTGATGAGTAAGAGGAAAATATCATTCCTCTTACCGACACGAGCTAAATTATTTAGCGTCGTCTGCTTTTGGCTCGTCTTTCTTTACTTCTTCTGCTTCGTGGACAGTTGGTTCATCGGCTTTGTCTCCTTCTGACTTTTTTTCACCGTCGGCTGCTCCGGCCTGAGCTTCTTCTGCGGCTTTTTGCATTATTTCACCAATCTTTTGTAGTGATTCCGATAGGGCTGCTGCTGCAGTATCTATCGCTGCTTTGTCGTCACCAGCCTTTGCGGTGTTTACTTCTTGCATTTTGTTTTCAATTTCTTCTTTGACTTCTGCCGGGATTTCGCTTCCGTGATCTTTAAGCGATTTTTCTGCAGTATACACTAGCTGCTCTGCTTGGTTGCGAGTGTCGATTAGTTCTTTCTTTTTCCCGTCTTCTCCAGCGTGCTCTTCGGCTTCTTTTTTCATCTTTTCGATATCTTCTTCTGACAGTCCAGAGCTTGCTTCAATACGGATAGTCTGTTCTTTACCGGTTGATTTATCCTTAGCTGTGACGTTAAGTACACCGTTACTATCGACATCAAAGGTAACTTCGACTTGCGGCACGCCTCGTGGTGCTGGTGGGATGCCATCTAGCACAAACTTCCCTAGTGACTTGTTGTCAGCTGCCATTGGTCGTTCTCCTTGGACGATGTGGATTTCAGTTGATGTTTGGTTGTCGGCTGCAGTTGAAAACGTTTGTGATTTCTTGGTCGGAATATGAGTATTCTTTTCGATCAGTTTAGTTGCAACACTTCCCATAGTTTCGATTGAAAGTGAAAGTGGGATAACGTCTACCAAGGTGATGTCCTGCACGTCTCCTTGGAAGATACCAGCTTGGATAGCTGCCCCTAGGGCTACCACTTCGTCAGGGTTAATAGTTCGGTTTGGTTCTTTGCCAAACAGTTCTTTTACTGCGTTTTGGATCGCCGGCATTCGAGTTTGACCTCCAACCAAAATTACCTCGTTGATTTCTTCTTTCTTGATACCAGCAGCTTCTAGAGCTCGCTTAGTGATCTCGATAGATTTGTCTACGTATTCGTGCGCAAGCTCTTCCAGCTTTGATCGTGTAAGCGTGTGGTCAAAGTGTAGTGGTCCATCTGAACCTTGAGAGATAAACGGAATGTTGATGTTTGACTCAGTAGTACTGGAGAGTTCTAGCTTGGCTTTTTCGGCTGCTTCGTCGAGCCGTTGTAGAGCTAGTTTATCTTTTCCAAGGTCTACCCCGTCTGATTTTTTAAATGCGTCGATTAGGTGTCGTACAATTGCCTGGTCAATATCACGTCCACCCATGTGGGCGTTACCGTCTGTGGCTTGTACTTCGACTACATCATCCCCTACTTCAAGGATGGTTACGTCAAAGGTTCCTCCACCAAAGTCATATACAGCGATTTTTTCCTCTTTCTTTTTATTAAATCCGTAGGCAAGTGCTGCTGCAGTTGGTTCGTTAATGATTCGTTTAACGTCTAGTCCAGCGATTTTCCCGGCATCTTGAGTCGCTTTACGTTGTGAATCGTTAAAGTACGCCGGGACGGTAATGACAGCTTCGGTGATTTTTTCACCTAATTTTGCTTCAGCGTCGGCCTTGAGCTTACTCAGAATCATCGCTGAGACTTCTTCTGGGCGGTATTCTTTGCCATCAAGTTCAACCATTACGCCACCGGTGTCGCTCTTCTTGATGGTATAAGGCACGACGTCGATGTCTTTTTGTACCACCTCATCAGTAAAGTCATGCCCCATGAATCGTTTGATTCCGTAGATGGTGTTGGTTGGGTTGGTGACTGCCTGTCGTTTAGCGATCTGTCCTACTAGTCGTTCGTTAGTCTTACTGATTGCAACGATTGACGGCGTGGTTCGTGCTCCTTCGCTGTTTTCGATAATTTTTGGTTCACCTGCTTCTATTACAGCAATTGCTGAGTTTGTTGTTCCAAGGTCAATTCCTAGTATTTTTGCCATAGTATAAGTATATATTGTTTAATAAATTTTTAGATTTCCTTTTCTTGCAATTCCGTCTGGGCTTAAAGCCAGAATTAAGAACTAAATTCACAATAATCGCTACGCTCGTCTGTTCATTTAATTTACTTCGCTACTCCGATGATTACTCTAGCTGGACGCAAAGCTCGTTTCTGGTCACCCTTTACAATTTGATAGCCTAGCTGCATTACCGATAATATTTTATCTACTTGGTCATCTGCTACTTCTTGAGTGCTGATCGCTTCATGTAGATTAGGGTCAAACTGTTCTCCAGTTGGGTCTACTGATTCAACTCCGCCATCTCGTAGTATCTGCAGTAATTGTGCATAGATACCCTCTATTCCTTTGCGCCAGTTTTCGTCAGCTTTTTCCCACACTTCTTTATTACTCATTGCCATTGCAAAACTGTCAGCTAGTGGTAGTAAGTCCTCTAAGTGTTGGTTGCCTTTGCGTTCGATGGTGCGTACAGCGTCTTCTTCTAGCCGCTTTCGGGCATTGAGATAATCAGCCTTAACCGATGCCAGCTCCTCCATGGCTGACCGTTTGTCTTCTTCTGCTTGTTTTAATTTGTCTCGTAATTTTTTAAGTTTTCCAGCTTCAGATTCTTCAATCTCCTCTATTTCCGGTTCATCCATGTCTGTCATTTCATCCGCGATGTCTTCAAATTCTTCGTTGTTTTCATGTTCTTTTTGAGCCATACGCATGCATTATAAAGCTAAACTTCGTTGGTGTAAAGGAAGACGTGATTCGTGCGTTGTGTGAGGAATATTGGGGCGTTCTTTTCGCAAGTTCACTCGACTCGCTTCGCCCGCTTCGTAAAGCTTCCAAACACCCGTTGTGGCTGTGCTGGAGTTCTTGTCTGCTGAGAAATAATAATCGCCCCGCGGTTGCAGGGCGATTTTGATGCTCCAAATTTTTGAACATACTACATTATGAATTATAGGATGAACAGAATTAAACCTGTTAACATCGTAACTGAAAATGCAGCAGTCAAGCAGGCGTTCACTAATCTTTCGCATTTGTATGACCATATATACTGAGCATCAACTTTACTCAGCATAATCCAAATCATTAGTGATAGTCCAAAAGCGAACTGAATCACACTTACAGGTATAAAGTTCAGCATGTGTCTCTCCTAACTAATCTTTAATATTATACAAAATATATGTATAAAGTCAATTTATATTACCTGATAATCAAAACGGTAGAAACTGAGTAAAGTTGGCGGAGGACAAAGAAAAAGAGAGTCGAGTGACTCTCTTTTTTTTCAGCGAAATTTTGACTCGGTTCCCACCTTCGCCTGTTTCCGCTTCGCTTCATATCGGCGATCCCTTCGGGACCGGAGTAAACGTTTAACGTTTACTCCAAGCTGCTCGTTTTCTAGCCTTCCGTAGCCCCGGCTTCTTTCGTTCTACTGAACGTGGGTCTCGCTTGAGGAATCCTAGTACTTTTAGTACTCCACGTCGTTCAGCTTTTTCTTTTACAAGTGACCTTGCGATCCCTAGTCGGATGCTTTCGGCTTGTGACGAAGTTCCACCACCTAACACTTTGGCAGTAATTGTGTAGTGCTCGATTCCAGCGTCTGCTGTTTCAAGTACTGACATGATGTCTTTCTGGTGTGACAACACTGGAAAGTATGCTTCAAGAGTTTTTCCGTTGACAGTAATCACTGTCTTGTCTGCTGGAGTTAAACGTACTCGCGCTGTAGCGGTTTTCCGTCGTCCAATGCCTTCAATGTAAGTTGAGTCAGCCATACTATACAGTGATTATTAATTGTTTTAAAAGTCGCTTCTTGTGCTTGTTGTTTGGAAGCATACCACCAACAGTTCGTTTAATTACTTCGTTGATTCCAAGTCGAACACGAAGATGTTCAAGAGTTTCAGTTTTTCGTCCACCTGGGTAACCAGAGAAAGATTGATAAATTTCTTTTTCTTTCTTTTCTGGAATATCAAGCTTACCAGCGTTTTCGATCGTTACGATAACGTCAGACATTTCATGCTTTGCGTAGTCGGCTCGGTTTTTACCCATTAGTACTGTTGCTGCTTCAGTGGCAACTTTTCCAAGTCGCTTGTCTGTTGCGTCGATTGTGTGGGTTTCACCGGTGGCCTTTTTGAAAGATTCGATTTTTTTAGTCATAGATAGATTATGCTACAAAAGCGATTACTGCTTCGGCGCGACCACTGGTTTGTCCAAGCTTGATAACTCGGGTGTATCCCCCGTTTCGTTCGACGAATTTAGGTGCTACTTCAGTAAACAATCTTGCAATTGTGTTGTCAGTAGGTTCACCTAGCTTTCGTGCGACGTGTCGACGAGCGGCTACGTTGTCGGTCTTGGCATGAGTGACCAGACGTTCAATTTGTGGTTGTAGTTCCTTTGCCTTTGCAAGCGTAGTGGTAATTTGACCGTCTCGGATGAGAGACACAGCTAAACCTCGTAACAACGCTGTACGTTGTGATCGGGTTCGGCCTAGTGTTCGGTTTTTATTAGCGTGATTCATAATACTTATGCTTCAAGAGTGAGGTTCATTTTACTAAGAAGGGCTTCGATTTCTTCAACCCCTTTAGGTCCGATGCCGTCGAGCGCTAGAATATCATCTTTTTTCTTTCTGACAAGGCCTCCGATGGTGCGGATACTCGCATCTTCAAGAGCCTGTTGCGTTCGAGCTGATAAATCAACTGTTTCCATACGTGTTTTTAGCACTTCTGGATCTGGTTCTTCGCTTGTTGGAGCGTCTTCAGCTACTGGTTCAGCTGCTTCTTCTTTCACTTGTTCTTGGAAACCAATGATAGATTTCAACTGGTGGATCATTATCTCGATTGATTTCTCTAGTGCTTCTTTTGCGCTAAATGTGCCATCAGTCTCTATCACGAGTCGTAGTCGGTTGTAATCAGTTCGATCACCAACACGCATGTTTTCTACCTCGTAGTTTGCTCGTCTGATTGGGGTAAATACCGCATCAAGTGCAATCGTTCCAATTTCAACTTTGTCTTTTTGGTGTACTTCGCGAGGTACGTACCCAAGACCATTTTCAACAGTCATTTCAATATCAAGCTTGGTTGATTTGTTAGTGATTTCAGTGATGTACTGTTCTGGGTTGAGAACTTCAACTTGTGAAGGAGCCTCGATGTCTGCAGCTGTAACTGGACCACTGTCTGATTTCTTGATTGAAATAGTCATTGGCTCGTCACCATGCAATTGAAGTCGTACTCGTCGTAGGTTTAGTAGTACTGTTAGTACATCTTCTTTGATTCCTGAAAGAGTCGAGAATTCATGCTCAACACCGTTGATTTTAACTTGGGTGATAGCTGCTCCTGGTAGAGACGATAGGATGATACGTCGTAGCGAGTTACCAAGCGTATGGCCGTATCCCGGGTAAAGCCCGTCGATTTCAAAGATACCTTTAAAACCCTCTTCGCTTACAACGCGTGGCTTTGATGGTAGTGTGACGTTTGTTTCCAACATAATTATATTGTTTACTTATTTGCTAATAACTACATTTCCTATCGACTGTAGTATTCCATCACCTGCTCTGGATCAAAGAGCGTCTCGGCCGGATTGAATACCGGGGCAGTTTTCATTGTTCCCTCCATCTTCTTTAGGTCGAAAGTGACCCAGGCTGGTACTGATGCAGCTTCGTAAGACTCATTAAGTCCAACAAATAGCACACTCTGTCGACTCCCTTCTCGAACGCTAATGACGTCCCCTACCTTTACTTTGTGTGAAGGAATGGTCATTTTCTTTCCGTTAACACAGAAGTGACCGTGAGATGACATCTGTCGTGACATTTGTCGAGTTTTCGCTAGTCCCATTCGGTAGACTACGTTATCAAGACGCGACTCAAGTCGATCCATTAGTAGGGCTACAGGCTGATTACTCTTTTCTACTGCTTCATTAACATACTTTCGTAGTTGCTTTTCAGAGATGCCGTAAGTGAACCGCATTTTCTGCTTTTCAATTAGCTGACGCTTGTAGTCAGACATCTGGTTTGGCCTTCGTCCGCGACGTTGGTTCCCGAGCGATCGCTGAAGTGACTGTTCAAACTTTGCAGTTTGTGTCTTTTCAAAGATTGGGGCTCCAAGTCGTTTTGCAATTTTGTATTTTGGTCCGATAATCATATAGGTACAAATTAAACGCGACGTGGCTTAGGAGCGCGTGGGCCGTTAAATGGTACAGGAGTTTTGTCAGTAATCTTTACGATACCGATTCCTTTTCCTGAAAAGGCTCGTAGCGCAGACTCTCGTCCAGCTCCAACACCTCGGATTACTACTTCAGCTTCTTTCATTCCCATTTGACCGGCTTTTTCACCGATGATTTCACCCACTTTAGCAGCGGCAAAAGGAGTACTTTTTCGAGCACCCTTGAAACCAAGCGCACCAGATGAAGCTGACATAACTGCATTACCCTTGCTGTCACATAGTGTTAGCAAGGTGTTGTTGAAGGTTGCTAGGATGTTTAGACGTCCTGAAGGCAACTTTCGCTTAGGAATACGGTTCAATGCGCGAGATGTACCCGCAATGTCTGAACCTCCTGATTTGTTGACTGATCTTTTCTTACCCATAGGTATTAATTAGACAAAATTTATAAAGAGAGTTCTACGTCTTCTCAAGCTTACGACGTCCACTACCCATAGTCTTCTTTGCTCCCTTGAGTGTTCGAGCGTTAGTTTTTGACCGCTGTCCTCGGGCTGGTAGCCCTTTAGCATGACGTGAACCACGATATGAACTGATGTCCTTAAGACGCTTGATGTTTCCTGATACTTGTCGCTTTAATTCACCTTCAATGGTAAATGATTCGATTTTTTCACGAATAGCGTTTTCTTGATCTGTGGTTAGATCAGTTGCTTTTGCTGTGTGCTCGATTTTGAGCTCATCCAAAAGATTCATTGATCGAGTAAGACCAATACCGTATACAGCAGTAAGTGCATACGATAGATGTTTCTCGTCAGGAATTGTGATACCAGAAATTCGCATATAATAATTTTGGTTAGCCTTGACGCTGTTTGTGTCGAGGATTTTTACAGGTAACTCGAACTACGCCAGAGCGCTTTACTACCTGACAATCCTTACACATAGCTTTGACTGATGATTGTACTTTCATAATTGTGTTTAATTACGCTTAGTGATTCGCGCTTTTCCTCCATATGGATCAATGACTAGACCTACCTTGTCACCCACGAGAACGCGGATACGAAAGCGGCGCATGCGACCAGAGAGATACGCAAGCACTGGCTCAGGTTCCCCTTCTACAGACACTCGAAAATGCGTGTTCGGTAACGCTTCTTCTACAATGCCGTATACGAGCTCCTCAGCTTCGGTGTTAGTCTCTTGATCCATTTGAACGTGGTGAGTGTAGCAAAGCTAATTAGTAACGTCAATAGTAAGTCTGGGTATAGGTTAGTCTTCGCGTAAATCTTCTATGATTACAATCTCTTCAGGGTCTTCTGGGAAGGTTTGTTTCCAGAATGGCGTGATGCTAACACGAGCCGATTCAATACCAGGATAAGCAGTAATAGCGTTGTTAATAGCGGTTTTAGGTAGCCCGGCCAGGTTTATTGCCAATTCTTCACCGTCATATTCCCAAATCAGTCGTGGCTTACCGGTTAATTTGAATGTCAGTGAATCTAGATTAGCAATAACCCCACTGCTGGTAGTTGCACTGCTATAGGTGAATATCATTGCACTTGGGTCAGATACCCGTACTGGGCCACCGTCATAGGTAGGCACCGTTTCGCTAGCGATAAATCGACCAAATTCGGCTTCTCTAAATAGTGGGATCTGTAATACTGCCTGTTCTCTAATTGTGACCAGATCTTGACCATACTCAACACTCGGTAGTCGTGTGTAGCTAATGGCAACTGCATTCTTAAATGCGATAGTGCCAGCTGGTCTCGATCCTTCAACTCGTTCTAGAAGTTGGTCGCGTAGTTCGATCTGCAGTGACTGTCTAGCAGTGTTTAATTCACCGTCGTCAATCTGAAATTGCGGTCCGGCAAAACCGCCCATAATTGGTTGCGGGTTTGATGCCGAGATCGACTCAAACAAAGCGGTAAAGCCTCCTTCCTGGAATCCTGGAATGTCAAACGTAGTGCCGGCTGCCAGATTATAGGCATCACCAACTTCGTCAGCAAACACTTCAGCTTGTATGGTTCCCGGGTTATTGTTCACTGCACCAGGCACCACAACTGACTCTTGAATTCTGAAAATAAGACCTTCAGGTGATCGAAACCGAGTGTTTTTGATTAGCCGTTCTGCCCCTGGTGTACTCTTGCTGATCTCTATGATCCCGGTTGCTTGCTCTTCGACATCTATCTTTCCAGTTGCTTGGACTTGACTTTCACTGGTTGCCTCTAGCGTCATGATTTCATAACTGAGTGACCCGTTAGTAGGGTTTGGAAAGGCTGTAAATTCAGCACTAACATTTGGATCTCGGAACTCTGGGTAGATGGTCAATTCTGTTTTACCAAGTGTACCGCTAAGGAATGCTGCTCCTCCAACAATTACCACAAAAATAACAATCGCTATGATGAATTTTGATTTTGCAGTTTTATTACCGTCGTCAATCTTAATACTGCCGAGCGTATTGTCGGTTACAGTTATGCTTGGTGATTGCTCACGATTAACTGGTTCTGGTTGTGCTTGTTGTGACTCGGATCGAGTATCTATAGTTGGGCGCGTCGCCCGTTTCTTGGGTCTTGATTGCCCGGCTGGCCGAATATCTTGTAGGTTCCACTTTTGCGACATATATATACAGTATAGCTTTTATAAATACTCAAAATGACTGCGCTCGTCACTGGTGTGGAAAAAGCTCGCAGCTACTAAGAGCGGGGTATCGTTGCTCGATTGATCTTTTTGGGGTAATTTCTGCAGTGAATCTTTGATGAGTGTAATTTTTACCTTCCCTTTACTCGCAGACTCAGCCGCTTTTTCTATCATTGGTAAAAAGAAAGTCTCTAGCCCAGTATCTGTTTCCAAATAAATATTCTTGGGTATGGTTAGTCTATCACCTGTTTCTCTGAATAACTCTTGTACTCGGTTGGTATAGGCAGTATAAATTTCCAGTAATTCTTTATGTTCACCTTTGTCAGCTTGGTCATGATTTACCATTGTGGTGAACGCTTCGTGCAGTGGTACTTTTGTAGCGGCTGATATTTCTCGAGCCAAGGAAGCTCGACCAAATGCCACATGAGTGCTGTATTTTAGGGATCCATTTCGAACAATCCCTATTTCTGTAGCTTCGTCAGTGATATCTACCAAACAAGCGTCGTATATGTCCGGCATTAGCAATCGAGTTGAAAAATAATTTGCCAACATGTAAGAGGTTATTTGTAGTTCTGTGGAACCAAATAACTTGTCATTCATTTCCTTGATAGCTTCGATAATCTCCGTCCTTACTAAGGTTGTGGCGTGGGTAACAGAAAGAATACTAGCTTCTTGTTTATTTGGCTCTGTCAGTCGGTACCCGTTAGCGTAGGTATCGAGCGCACAACGGCTAGTTTCTGCTATGCCCAGTGATTCAAGTGAGTGTTGTTGACCGAACTCATCAATCGCTTGCTGTCCAGCTGCAGAAGCTAGGTCAGCCACTAAATCTTTTGTGATTTCAAATGGTTCGTCTTGCTCAAATTTTACTGTACGCGTGGTGGTGTATGCCCATGGGGCTGCAACAGTGGCTTGTACGGTAGTAATTTTTGCTCCTTGTTGGTGCTGGTTAAGAGCTGTTCTACCAACACCCTCAAATTCCATCATCATGTGCATTAAGGTCGTGACAATTGCTTTGCTACTGTCCCCCACTGACTCAATCTCACGCAATGGGACGTGTTCACGGTGCGACCAGATGATGTTTGGTTGTGTTTGGTCAGCGCTATGACACACAGCCAAGCCTACACTTCCAGACCCAATGTCTACTAACAGTCCATAACGATCATTTTTACCTCGAAAAAACATGTATACAGTATAGCAATAACAACACTAACTAAAGGCACGGCTGTTCTTACTTCGGGGATAGATAAACGCTCAAAACCATTTGTTACGTTCGGAAAAGTTGGCCAACCTGTACTTATTCTATATTTTGTAAGACAGCCTTTATTCTACGTACTCCAGCTGAACTTGATTCTTCCTTTTTGATTTTGAACTGGAGATTATTGAACTCGCTAAAATCGCTGACGTGCGGGCCGCCACATAGTTCCCGGCTGTACACTGTTCCGTCTGGCGCAGTCATACTGTATACCTTTACCTCATCAGGATATCGATCCCAAAAACTTGCCTCGATACTATCGTCGGCCTGGGCGGCATCTTTGCTCATCATATCTGTTGTGACAACGCCACCGGTTTTAATTGCGTTATTAACCCAGTTTTCGACTTGATCAAGCATGTCTCGTTCCACTTTTTCGGTGTGTGTGAAATCAAATCGCATGCGTTCACTGGTGATATTACTCCCTGCTTGGTGTATATGGTCTCCAATCAGTTCGCGTAGTGCTGCTAGCAGTAAATGAGTTGCCGTGTGATATTGCACCACAATTTCTGAACTATCTGCTAATCCCCCCTTGAACTTCTGTTCTGCGCCCGCCCGAGATAGAGCTCGATGTTCCTCCATCAGCTTTGTAAAGCCCTTAATGTCGACTACCAGATTCTTTTCAGCCGCAATCTCTTGCGTTAGTTCAATGGGAAATCCATATGTCGTAAAGAGATCAAAAGCGTTTTGGGCACTGATTGCTTTAACTCCTTTTGCCTGCAGTTTCTCACCAGTAGTTTTTGCTTGTTGCAGCTCCTCCTTGGTAACGTGAACCTGCAGTGAGATTTTATTAAATTGTTTCAGGCCATTTTCTAGAGTCTTACGGAACTGCACTTCCTCGTTGCTAATAGCAGTGATGATCTCTGATTCTTTTTCAGCCAGGTTGGTGTAGTGACCTTCGTAGGTACGAATCACACTGGTTGCCAGGTTCGCAAACTCCCCAGCTGGTACGCCTATCACGTCAGCAAACCGCACTGCCCGACGTAGCAGTCGCCGTACAAAGTACCCCTGCTCAGTGTTGCTTGGCAGCACATCATCTCCAATCATGAATACCGCACCACGGATGTGGTCGGTGATGACTCTAAATGCTTCTAGGTTATCTGCATATTTCTTATCTGATAGCTGTTCTATTTGCTCTATGACCGTCCACAATAGATCAACTTTGTATACATCAGGTGAATTGATGGCTGCTGCTGCAATTCGTTCTAGCCCACCACCAAAGTCAACGTTTTGGGCTGGAAGCTTTTCAAATCCGTTCTCGGTTTTGATGTATTCCATAAATACGTTGTTACCAATTTCGAGGAACCTGCCACAATCGCAAGCTGGGTGACAGTGTTCACCATATTTTGGGTCATGTTCTGTACCAAAGTCATAGAACATTTCGCTGTCTCCACCGCCAATTTCACCAACGGGCATATTTTCAGGGGCACCAACACGGCTCCACCAGTTCTCTTTGGCATCATAGTAGAAAATTCGCTCACCGGCCTGCATCCCCCGTTTGGCAGCATCGCTGGCTGACCCCATTTCACCCACTCCGTTACTGACCCCTCGTTTGGCTAGTAGGTCTTGCCATATTTCCACCGCCTGAGTATCTTTTGGTACACCAGCCGCCTCATCACCTATAAACGCAGTAACGTAGAATTTTGAGACATCTAAGCCTGCTTCGTCGAGGTAGAACTCAGCAATCCAGGGGATCTGCTCGGTCTTAAAATAATCACCCAGTGACCAGTTACCTAACATCTCAAAAAACGTGGTGTGACTGGTGTCGCCCACTTCCTCTATGTCTTCAGCTCGAAAGCATTTTTGACTGTCGGTGATACGAGTGCCTTTTGGATGCTCTTCGCCGAGCAGGTATGGGACAAGTGGCTGCATTCCACTACCGGTAAAAAGCGTGGTTGGATCATTTTCTGGCACCAAAGCAGCCGACGGCACCACCGCATGCCCCTTACTGGTCATAAAGTCTAAGTATTTTTTTCGAATCTCATTGCCTGTCATATGCCTGCACTATACCAAATATTTCGGTTATTGCGACAAAATTGCAGACCCCAGAGCCGCTGCGCATTCACTACCACTACAACTGAGCAGGCTACTAAATCCTCCAAGCGCCGCTACTTCCATAAAATAGCCAATTCCAATCAGCATCATAGCGGCAATCGTGATATAGGTTTCTCGTCGAAAGGCTTTAACCACTTGTTCATCGATACTTCGCTCGGTGGCCATGGTGACGTGTACCCAGATAATAGCTAGTCCAAGCATACCTTTACCAATAACACTCAACGTCATACCCCAAAATAGTAAGTTCATATATACCAGGATTATAGCACTCTTACTTGGTCAGTTTTTGTAGAAGTTTGATCTCTTGTTCCATTTTGTTCAGACCATACTCAAAGGTTTCGATTTTCTTGGTGTTGAGTCCAATTGACTTAAAGATATTCGCTACAGTGTCACTGCCGCCGGCGGTAAGGAATGCGTCAATTTGTGTAGCGTATGCATTGTCTGCTGTGAACTTTTCAGCCATCACGCTACTCATGAGCATCCCAAACGTGTAGGTGTATACATAGAACCCGTAGCGGAAATGAGAGACGTAAATGTATGAGTTACCATCCTGCTCATCAATGGTAATCGCTGGTCCACAGTAGGACTTGAGGTGTTTTTGCATCATTTGATTAAGTTCAGTTCTAGTGATACCTCCATGTTCTCTGACCGTGGTGTGCATCTCTAACTCAAAATTAAAGAAAGCAATTTGGCGCTGGACAGTCGCTATATCTCCTGAGAGTTTATCGTGTAGAAGGGTGGCTTTATCAGCTTCGTTTGATTGTGCTAATACAGCATCGAATAGTAACCCCTCAAACAATGTACTGGCTGTTTCGGCGGTTGTGGTTGAGTAACCTTGATAATGGGCTGGCTGGACTTTTGAGCGCTCAGTATGGATGGCGTGACCCATTTCATGAGCGTAAGTCTCAAGTGATCGCAGCGTGTCAGCCTGATTAAGAAAAACATTAGTTGGTTGCGAAATGTCACCCCAGCAAAACGCTCCACCTCGCTTACCCTGCTTTGGATACACATCGATTTGACCGTTGACTAGCATGTGATCAAAACGCTCTCCGTAGATTGGGTTTACATCATAAAACACATCACGACAAATCTCGGTAGCTTGAGTAAAGTCAATAACTGGTGCGTCATTTAATTGGGCGCTACGCTGTGCGTAAGCGAGATTGTCTACTCCGTGCAACTTGGCTTTGAGTTTATAGAATTTTTTACTCAAGGCGAATCCTTTGGTGCTTACAGCTTCAATCAAGGCTTCAACACTTTTTTCGTCATCTTCGTGATCAATCACAGAAGCACTGTACGGCTTTTTGTAGCCCCGTAATTCGTCGCTGATTTTTTTACGGGTGCAGACTGCAGTCAACTCATTTTCAACCACCTCATCTAGGGTTCCAATTTCTTTCATTAACAGGTTCCAGAAAGCCGGCTGTTCTTCAAGTGGTAATGAAGTAAGGGTGTCAAATGCCGAGTTTACCGGTAGCGTCTTGCCTTTGTAGGTTATAGACTTCCGGCCAAGCATTTTTTCGGTAGATTCTACCCACATACCGTATGAGCAATCGCTTAGTAGGCGAATGGTCTTCTCCTCCGATTCTGTCAAAATATGTTTTGCACTTTCAAACCTAGTTTGTAAATCGTATTTGTACGGAGCTAACTCTGGCGCTGCCAGTAGTTCTTTTTGTGTACCCTTAGACACCTTTGCTAATTCAATACCAAAAAACAGCATGTTATTACTAGCTTTTTGTAGGCGTTGTCCTAAAAGACTCAGCTTTTTAGTGGCTGCTTCATCGTCAGAATTCAGAGCAGTTAGTAAACTAAGATACCGAGTTGGCTTGGCAACGGTCGGCGTCTCATCGATTTTGTTTATCGCTACTAGTGCGTCTGCTAGTACCTTCGGGTTGGTGGTGAAATCTGAGTTTTTGTATTTCTTAACAAACCCTGCAAATGCTTTTTCAGTTGCGTTGACGTCTTTTTCAATTTGTGGATCATTGATCGATTGGTAGTACAATCCTTTCATGTCCCAGTTCGTAGGAACCTTACTGGGAAGCTTTGGTAGATCTTGGGCGGGTGTATAGGTGAATGAATTACCCTTCTTTGTTTGCTTGGACATCGAAAATGAATTTTTTATAGGCCTCAAAGGTATGATTAAACTCATGTACTATACCATCTCTTAGGCGACTGTTGATAGCATTGGCGATATCTTGGTACGCTTCGTGGCGTTCGATTAGATTTTTACCAAAGTCTTGCATGAATCGATTATGATCATCGTGATATTCGTCGACTGTGCTGCGGAAATTGTGTGATTTGTCAGCCGCGGCTATCATAACTGCCTCGATTGGGCCTTTGCGTAGTTGTGCGGCATACGCTTTTTTGATTTCTAACCAAGGTAATTTGCGCTCACCTTCGTGGGTGGGTTCAGTTAGGGTTTGTACAATCGAAGTCACTGTTTCGCCAAAATCATCCTTCATTTCTGAGGCAGTGTAGTCAGTGTCTTCCAGTGTGTCGTGTAGTAGTGCTGCCACTAGGGTACTTTCGTCGCTGGTATAGTCACGAAGAATCATGGTAACTGCCACTAAATGTGTCATGTACGGAATTGGGACAACTCCTTTGCGCATATGATCCTGATGCAATACTCCCGCTGCTTGGATTGCTTGTTCGACTTTGAATGTATACATAAACTATCGGTTAAGTCGGTGATGATTATAACTTTGCTGACTGTCTTTTTGTGCTTGCATACTATCTTGTCGTTCGTCTTGGATATCTTTTTCTAAATTCGTGAATTGTCTTTCGTAGGTGGCGGTCTCTTTGGTTATACGGTGCTGTCTTTCCTCAAGACTGTGAATCTGGTTATTAAAGCGCCGCCGAATGTAGTCAAGTTCACTCTGCTCGTCTCGCCTACTCTTGAGAATTTGATTATTAACCCGAGTCTGTTCTTCAGTTAGTTTCTTTAACTTGTCGGTTAACCGACGGAGCTCAAATTCATGTGCCATATGTATTTATAATACTACACCTTCAGCGGCCAATATCGCAGCTTTTGCACTCGTACCGCCACGGTTATAACCACCGAGTCCTCCGTCAGACCTAATCACTCGGTGGCACGGCACGTCAGGATCATAGTTGGCCGCCATGATGTTTGCTACCGCTCGAGCAGCTCTTGGGTTGCCGGCCTGCACTGCCACGGCTTTGTATGTCAAAACTGATCCTTTGGGGATACTTGCAACTACAGTACGGACTCTAGTTTTGAATGCTGAATCAGACACAGAAGAATTATTATTTTTTGGTTGCGTTGTGGATCTTTAGTAGCTTAGTACCACAGGCTTGCCGGTATGGGCAGAACTCACACGCCTCGCCGATTTCAGGGATGGTGGTTTGATCGAGGCAGGCTTTAATCTCTAGGAGCGTGTCTTCGATCCAGTCGGTAGTAGCTTCAACTGGAATCACGGTGGTTTCAAAATTCAGTGTGTCACCAAATTCTGGTAATGACTTATCAGCGTTAGCATATACCAGGTAGCCAGTATTTTCGACGGTAAACCCATTTTGCTCTAGTAGCCACCGATAGACTCCTAGTTGGCGCGTATACTGCTGTTCCCAAGGACTGTCACCAAGTTTGTCTATGCGACCGTCTTTACTAGTAGCTTTATAATCAACAATGATTAGGTTGCCTGCTGGATTAACCCAAATATCATCTACTCCCCCGCTGACCATCATGCCGGTTGGTTCGTGTCGATGCATAATCGCTACAAATGGGTCACGCCAGGTGTCGAGGTCTTTGTGTTGGAACGGTACCGCATCAATGCCGTACTGCTCCATTAAAGGGTGGGGTGTCTTGGCTTCGCGATGGATATCAAACTCATTTTTAAATAGTTCGTCTACTGCAATATTGAGATTAAACGATGGGAACCCGGGTCGCTTGGTACCATGAACGTTGTCAATCCAGAAACACCGGGGACATTCCTTAAAGAAATCTATCTTAGATCGTGACAACTTCCATTTTGCCCCGCCATAATTCCACTCTGCACTTCGGTTTGGGTTGTATTTGTATGTATATCCTGCCATATATCTTACAGTATAACAGATACAAAAAAGCGATGCTCTTTGCATCGCGTTTTCTACATGTGTCTTGATCTACTCAGCTGTGAAAGTTGCAAAAATCTGATCGATTTGTACGTCTCCGGCTGGGTTGAACGTGTTGTCTCCGTCTTCAGAGAACATTACTACAGCGTATTCCTGCCCTGGCTGAGTTGGTACTTGTAGCACAATATCTTGTGGTACTAGTCCGGCCGCTGCACTAAATCGCACTACACCTTTAATGAAACTCAGTTGACCATTGTTGTAATCACGTACACCAATCCATCCTTCTTCGATCGGGTAAGTTGCTCGTTCAAGCGATACTGACATACCAGCTGATTGATTGTTCACCTCTACTGCACCATCACCAACCACTAGAGCTGGTGTTTCTGCGGCACCTGTTTCTTCTGTGACTTCATCTGTTCCTTCGGCTGATTCACCATCGTCTTCCGTGGTTTCTTCGGTTTGTTCTTCGTTGTTTGTTGGTTGTGGTGCACTAGCATCTGGGCCAGAAAATGCCCATACTAACATTCCACCGATAAGGAGTCCGACTACAAAAGACACGAGTGTCTTTGAGCTGTCTTGTTGCTGTTCTGCGTCTGCCATACAAAAATATTATTGAATTGCTGTAAATAAGTAATATAAGGAGTATACCACAGGCTTATTTTGCGAAAAGTATTGACAGACTGTTAAAAGCGATGGTTTATTTTGACTGACAGATCTTTCGGGCTTCTTGCAAGATCGCTTCATGCTTCCTTGCTTGCAAGTGAAGGTGTACTAGAATCTGTGGGTTTGCCACAATGTCACTACATAGAATAACGTCTCGTTCAATTAGCGTTTGTGCTTGTTTTGGTGACAATGCTTGTAATACAGTAATAGGATATACACCGGCCCGTTGGATTCGATCATGTAAATTATTTCGCTTCGGGAAATCCCAACTCAACAGCTTGAGTCCCACACAATTACCATAACTACTGGCCGACGAGGTAAATTTGGTGTTGGTGATCAGCCAGAACTCAGTAATCCCACATATGTCCTCACTACAAATTTTCTGGTTCTGGAGATCCATTAGCCGGGCATAAGAATACATTGCTACTTGCAAATCAGATTTGATTCCCGGTCGAGCGTGGAACTTGGCTTCACCAACGAAGCTGTGGTCGGGTTTATACGCGGCTATATCTATTTCGTGCTCGGCACACCTTCCTTGTAGCATTGAGCCAGTTTTGGTGGTGTATCCATCTGTGGCAAACAATCTGGCGAGAAACTTTTCAAACGGGAATCCAGTTGGCCCAAGGTTAAACAATGCCCGGCGTAACGAATAGCGAGCGGCTACTGGTGATTCACTGTTGTGCAGTAGGCTAAACGCGTTCCGATAAATTTCTTGGGTTTTAATACCGTCGTGAAGGGTCGGAGTAAGTTCGGCTATGACATGGTTCACTTCCTCCGGTCTAGCGCCAGCCCTACGGAGAGATCGTCTCAGCTTTTCAATCTTGAAAAATTCTATAGTCCCATCGGCTTTCGTGATTTTGATTGGCATTGCATGAAACAAGGAGTGTAACGATTAGATTGAATTGAACCACAAGAGTATTTCCATTTTCCATATTCGACTAAGGTCTCATTGAAAATAGGTCGTGTCTCAATTTTGGCCTTTGGTCTAACAATATTGCTAAACGACCATGATTACAAAAAACTATCGGCTCTCTTGATTAACTAACTATACCACCCCCTAGGCAAATTGAGCCCCGATATAGTACACAGGATTGCCCGCTGGCGGCTGGTTCCGTTATTTCATTCGGGGTTAGCACAATTTCCGTGTCGGACACATGCGTGACGGTCGCTGCCACTGGTTCTTGTCGGTATCTGATTTGCATTTCTAGAGACTGACCCGCCTCAATGTGTTGTCTTAGGTTTATATTCTGAAGGGTGAGCTCAGTATTGGAGTTGGTATGAGGAGGTTTTGTGTCCACTACTAGCTGATTCAGTTCAGTATCCTTAGCTACTACAAAATACGGCGTACGTTCAGTGTTCTCAACATCGATAGTAAAACCATGGCGCTGCCCTAGTGTATACACCAATGAACCTTTATGAGATCCAATCACGTTACTAGTAACATCAAGCACCTCTCCTGGAACCAAGTCAATGTAATGTCCAAGAAACTCGGGTATATCGACATGACCTAGAAAACAGATGCCTTGGCTATCTTTTTTAGTTGCAACTGGAATTCCTAGATCTTCCGCTTCTTGCCTAATGATGCTTTTGGGCGTATCACCAACTGGAAAGAGTGAGTATTGTAATTGCTCTGCGGTCAAGGTCCAAAGAAAATACGTTTGATCTTTACCAGTGTCTACTCCCCGGTGCAGTTCTGCCCCGTCTGATCCATGAATCCGCTGTGCGTAGTGACCGGTGGCAATATAGTCAGCTCCCTTATCTTTTGCAAACTCAAGAAATCGCCCAAACTTTACGTGTTGATTACACATCACGTCTGGGTTAGGGGTTCGCCCGGCTCGGTATTCTTCGATAAAAAATGTGGCTACATCATCGCGATAGGCAGCTTCAGCATCACAGGTTAAAAATGGAACTCCTAAATGAGCCGCCACTCGCATGGCGTCGAGTCGTTCTTGCTCCCAATTGCACACCATAAAATCTGGATGCCAGACTTTGATAAAAACGCCGACTACGTTGTATCCTTGCGCGATAAGTCGTCCCGCCGCTACAGAACTATCAACTCCCCCAGAGAGTCCTACAAACACGGTTTTCTGGTCGGTATTCATGGTGGGCAGATTACCATTAGCGTAGGTGTCTCGCAATATTAGTCAAATGCTGATCGTACGTCTGCGCATAATAGAACACACCATCATCACCGGTAATGTAATAAAAGTAGTCAGATTCAGTTGGGTTGGCAATTGCCCTGATCGCTTCCTCGCCGGGGTTACCAATCGGAGTTGGTGGTAATCCTGGATAAAGATAGGTGTTGTACGGACTGTCGAGTTCACGCAATTCACTTGCAAGCTGCCCTGGTGGCAGTTCCCCAAGTGGGGTGTCTATTACGTACTCAATTGAAGCATCAGCCTGTAGCGGCATACCAATAGCTAGTCGATTGAGAAAAATGCCAGCCACAATTTGCATTGATTCTGGTGTGTTGGCTTCTCGCTCAATAATTGACGCCAAGATCAGGGCCTCTTCAGTTGATAGGTCATTGGCTGCAAATTGCTCTAGGTACGGAGCTAGACGTTCTTGATGAGTACTGTTTAGCAGTGCGACTAATTCTTCTGTGGTGATTGTTTCGGGTACAAAGTAAGTTTCGGGAAATAATGCTCCCTCTAGATTAAGTGCCTGTTCAAGAAAAGCTTCTGTCGTGATGTTTGGTAAGGTGGCAGCAGTTTGGGCATAATCACGTACACTAAAACCTTCGATGAACGTTAGGCTGCGTAAATTCGTATCGAATTCCCCAGTTACTAGTATGGCTGCTACTTCGGTTGTTGTTTGCGGCTCATCAAACACATACGTAGCAGCTTTAATTTTAGTCGGGTCTTGGAAATATAACAGCGCACCCTGTAGCAGTTCTGATGATCTAACAACTCCAGCAGTAGCCAAGTTTGTAGCAATCTCGGCGGCACTTTGCCCTGGTTCAATTGTTACCGTTTGCGGACTAAAATTGTCAGGCGCGCTATTGAGGTGCAAGATGAAGAAATAGCCCGCCACTAAAACAAGAAGCTTGAAACTAATAAACAACAAGAAAAACCGTACTCGTCTACTTAATCTTGTCGGTTGCTCGGTCTTTACTTCAAATTCTTCATTGGCTGACAATTCAGATGTAGTCTGTTCAGGTTCCATAAATTAAAAAGGTAAATTGCCAATCGGTAGATTGCCCGGAGCGTTCTTGCGGTTAGATGTCACTCGGCTGAGACCAGGAGTTAGAACAGAGCTGCCAGGGATGTGATAGATGGTTGCTAGTTCTTCTACAGACATGGTCTTTGGTTGATGTCCTTCATTAGCTTTTCCGGTACCTGCGTAATACGAGCGTAATTTATATGATTCAAGTTCGTCTTTTTTCCGTGCAAGCACTCTTGATCCAGAAAAGTCCTCATACCACGAATGGTCAAAGTCTGTCTTCCAGCGTGGACCCAGTTCGTTTCGACCGATAACGTTAAATTGCCTAAAAGAACCAAATCCCGGAGCTATTTTTGTGGGGTCAATTTGTTCTGTATCTAAAGAAATATACATGGTACGAATTCCTACATCATACGCCGCTTTTGAGCAGTTTCTTTCAATTGCCGTGATGGTGTCTTTTTCTCCCATTGTCAGCATTGGACGATTTTCAGTCTCTTCCACCTCACCCTTTTTTTTCTCATCACGTCCCATCATTTCGTTGATTCGCCCAATACCTTCAGCTTCCCAGGTTGATTTAGGAGTCAAAAAGCCGGTTTTATAATCTCTTTTACCGTGAGGCGTGCAAAGGATCTGTACAAAAATGCGTTCGTGGGGCTTGGCTTTGCTAAGGAATTCAATCAGAGCTGCCATTGGTTCAAACTTTTCTTCTTCTTTAGGGTTCTTGTCGTGCCCAAACTCAATATAGGTTTTGATGGGATAAATACTGTCGTTCTTCTTCACCACATGAAAAGACATCAAGAACATATTATCGGGATCCCACTTGAGTTCAGCGGTATAGTCGAGTAACTCCTCTTCGATCTCGATACCGGGATACTGAGCGTACAGCTGGGCTTCTAGAAGATCTTTGATTTTCTTGTGAATATTTACATAAAACCTAACTTCCCCTCCGATAGAAACAATTTCAAAACTAGTCGTCAATGGATGCTTGCCGTCTAGAAACCCTTGTCGATGATTATCGGGGTTGTTTGGTGCATGAATATGGGCAAACACACTCTCCATCGCTTCTGGAGATTTTAGGACTTCCTGGGGCAATCTGATGCGTAGGGTGACTCGCTTGTTGTTGTACTTGAACATCGTTTGCACAAACTCAAACCAACGGTCATAGGTTAGATAAAATAAAATAAATGGTAAAAACAGTGGTAGTACCAAAAGCCCCAGTGAGAAAATAAAAGCAAAATCCAGTGCCACATCTCGTAAAACAAACCACATCACAAAGCCCACGACCAGGAAACTAAGCGGTATCGCAATCACTCCAAATATGCCACCAAAAACATCCTTCATATTGCTTATATTGTAGCACTCATGAATAGAAAAAAGCGCCTGGGCTATGCCCGGGCGCTTTTTTCAGTCCAGTTACTCAGCAATGGTGAATGTACCGTTTGCCAGTTTTTTGAATAGATTTGCGTCTTGGAGGTTAACTAGAATCGTGTTGTCTTTGACGTAACGTTCCTTGCGTACTTTGTCGATGATTTCTTCTCGTGAAAGTGGACCTTCATTTTCGAGAATTTCCCGTAATACTTCCTTTACGACTCCGGCAGTGTATCCCCACTCTGCCAGCGCATAGAGACCTCGTCCAACCAGCACGAACCGTGCATCCTTGATCAACTCGTTGTGAGTCGTTGCAATATGTGCTTTATGTCCAAATAGTTCGTTGATGTTTCCAGCCACTTCTTTAAAGTGCATTGGTGACCCGTGTCGCTTGACTGCTAGGTAGGCATAGTCACGGATTCCTTTTACTCGAATATTTGGACTATCTGATGGACCCCAGTCACCCAGTGGGTTTTGCCCAATTTGTTTTGAGATTTTGAGCCATCGCATGAGGACCTCTTCATTATGATCTGTGGCCATGTGAGTTAACTCAGCCTTGAAGCGTGAAATGATTTCTTGTTCGGAAATCAGCTCATCGCGTTTGAGGCCTTTGCGTACACTCCGCAGCGCTTTTTCAATTTCTTCGGCCATTCTATTTTCTGTATACCAACGGTGGGCATATTGTGGGTTCTCTTTACTTTTGTAGAAAGTGTCACCGACAACCAGGATAAAGTATAAATGATTTCGTACTAGCGGGTCAGTTGAAAGCTCGTCTAGCAAAACATGTTCAGCAATCAAGCCACCACCTAACTGATTGATGAGGGTTTGCATTTCCATAAATAGATCAGCGTGCTTTTTGTACACGTCTGACTTTTGGATTGATTGGATGCCATAGTTCTCGATTTGGCGGACTCGCTCACGGGTAATACCGTACGATTGACCAATCGCCTCAAGGGTGAATGTTTCACCACTCTTGTTGATGCCGTAGCGCTTTTCAAGCACATCTCGTGCTCGATCAGGCAGTACAGCAAGCAAGGTTGATGTAACGTCTTCTGGTTTAAATGAAATCATAATGTAACTCAATTTTTAAGAGGCTCTTGCGAGCGCAGCTCAATGCGTGGCATATTTATAACATAGCAGTACAAATAGGTCAACAGCAGGCTGTTTGCTAGTTTGTAACGATAAAGTTTAGGATTCTACCGGGCACATAGATCACTTTTTGTATGGTTGCACCAACAAACTTTTCTTGTAACTGTGGATTATTTTGAGCAACTTTAATTGCTGTTTCCTCGTCTGCATCTGGCTCGATGGTGATCTCTCCTCGCATTTTCCCGTTTATCTGTACTCCGATTGTGACTTGCTCATCTTTTGTCAGGGCTTGGTCATACTCTGGGAACGTGGCTAGGTGAATGCTGTTTGACTTGCCGTGGCTACGCCATAACTCTTCAGCTAAATGTGGAGCAAACGGTGCGAGTAGTTGCAGGAATGTGGCGTAGGTATCGTCAGACAGTCCTTCCTTTTCAGCCACATTGATGAAAATCATCATGGCAGACACGGCAGTATTGAATTTGAATGCTTCAATATCCTCACTGACTTTTTTGATGGTTTTGTGCAGTTGACGGATAGTCTCAGTTGATTCATCTACATCACCGTCTAGCACGTGCTCATTGAGGCCGTTGACCCGCTCAAGGAACCGGCGAGCTCCAGCCAAGCCGTCTTGTGACCAAGCAATGGTGTTTTCAAACGGCCCCATGAACATCTCGTAGATACGCAGGGTGTCAGCGCCAACGAGTTCCACGATATCATCAGGGTTAATCACGTTCCCCCACCGCTTGGACATCTTGCGTCCATCGGAGGCCAAGATGAAACCAAGAAACTCTAGTCGTTGAAATGGTTCAAGAGTACTCACCACCCCTTGGTCGTACAGAAACTTGTGCCAGAACCGAGCGTAGATTAGGTGCCTGACAGCGTGATCCCCTCCTACATATACGTCGACGGGCGACCAATATTTCTCGTTTTCGCTGCTGACTAACGCATCTTCGTTTTTGTTATCCATAAACCGTAGGTAGTACCACGAAGAACCTGCCCATTGGGGCATGGTGTTTGTCTCTCGTTTGCCTTCACCACCACACTCTGGACACGTTGTGTTAACCCAATCTGGAATCGTCGCCAGCGGTGACTGTCCGTCCCCTGCTGGTTCATAATGTTCCACTTCGGGCAAGGTTACCGGTAGCTGGTCTTCTGGTACGGTTACTGGACCGCACTTCTCACAGTGCACAATTGGAATCGGTTCACCCCAGTACCGCTGTCGACTGAATACCCAATCTTTGATTTTGTACGTCGAAGTCATTCGTCCGCCGACTTTCTCTACAATGGCTGCTTTTGCAGTTTCTGAATCCATGCCATCAAATTCACCCGAACTATGCAGAACCCCAGCTTGGACATGAATTTTTGTAACATCAACCGGATTTTTGATTAATGACCGAAGTGATCCGGCTAGATTGTCCGACTCACAAGCCTCTTCCAAGGTCATTTCAACCATTGCTTCTCCTTCATGCAAAGCAAGTTTACTAGTATCAACGTCTTTGATGTGTGTCGCCCAGACATAATATTCTGGAACATCACTTGGATAACAGTAAGAGTTATTGAATTGATCTACGGTAACTTCTAGCTCTAGTTCTTCGCGAAGCTCTCGTATTAACGTCTGACTGACATCCTCACCGTTTTCCATAGTGCCGCCAAATAGAGCAAATTTACCAGGATTAGTTTCGCGATCAGAATCTCTTTTTTGAAACAGGAAAACACCTGGTTTATCTCTTACTTCTAAAAGTGCTCCAGTATGGGTAATTGCTTGCGGTGCGATGACGCTTTGAATTTTGATCCCAAATCTATGGGCAAATTCATGATCTCTCGCGTCGTGCGCTGGTACTGCCATGATTGCACCGGTACCGTAGCCCGCAAGGACATAGTCCGCGATGTACACAGGAATCGTTTCGCCGCTGGCTGGATTGGTGGCGGTGATACCGTCGAGCAATACCCCAGTTTTCTCTTTGGTGTCATCGAGACGATCCATTTCTTTTTTGTTGGCGGTAGTTTTAATATACGCCTCAACCTCATCCCAATTTGAGATAATCTCGCGGTGTTTCTGTACCAGTTCGTGCTCTGGCGCGAGCACCATATAGGTCGCTCCATAGAGCGTATCTGGCCTGGTGGTGAACACTGTCACTGTATCGTCTACTGACAGCTTAAAATCGATCTCAGCCCCTTTTGAACGTCCGATCCAGTTACGTTGTGCTTCTTTGATATGCTCTGGCCACTCTAGGGTATCTAGGTCTTCTAACATCCGGTCGGCGTAAGCCCGGATGTTCAGCACCCACTGTCGCATTGGACGTTTTTCAACCATGCTGTCGCAGCGTTCACAGGTGCCATCACTCTCTAGGTCTTCGTTAGCCAGACCAGTCTGACAGCCTGGACACCAGTTGATTGGCTCGTAGCTTTCCTTTGCTAGTCCCTTTTTAAATAGCTGAATAAAAATCCACTGTGTCCATTTATAGAATTCTGGATCGGTGGTGTTGATCTCACGTCCCCAATCATAATCCATTCCGAGCTTTTCTAGCTGGGCTTTGAACTTGGCGACGTTTTCTTCAACCGCTACGCGTGGATGGACTTTATTTTTGATCGCATAGTTCTCGGCCGGCAAGCCAAATGCGTCCCAGCCCATTGGGTGAAGCACTTCGTGCCCAGTCATGCGTTTGAACCGACTGTAGATATCGGTTGCGATGTAGCCTTTGGGGTGACCAACGTGCAGACCTTCACCAGACGGGTATGGAAACATGTCGAGCACAAAACACTTTGGCTTGTCAGGATTCTCCTTGGTTACATAGATACCGGTTTCAGCCCAGTCTTTCTGCCATTTTGCTTCAATAGCGAGGTGATCAAATCGTCGATGCATAATTCCCAAAGTTAGTGGTAAACGTTAAGTTCATTGTGCCACTTGTTGTGAGTTCTGTAAAATAAATCACCCAACTTGAGTTGATTGATGATTTTGAATTGCCTTCACTGGATGCTTGATACAGATATTGAACTACATAGAGAGCATCATGCATTGATTAATGCAAGACTGCTCTTGCTACATCAGCTTTAGATGTAGTATCTGGTGGAGTAATAGACTTCTTTTAAGTCACAATCTTGGCAAATTCGACAGAGCATGACACATCTTTAGTAATGAATCTGGTAAAGATATTACTCCTGTAACTATTTAATGATTTCTTCAGCTACAACCTTCCGCTCAAAACACCACTCACCTGCCCTGTAATCCCAATCATTGTTTTTCCAGTACATGGCGTCTTCCATCGCCATACTTGGCATTGGTCGATACTGGTTATCTAGCTCGTTACTATCGTGGTTGAACGTGGTGCACAGATTGTAGGCGGTTTCACTTTCTACTGTGTAGGTATAGTCCGCCAATTCTGCAGTGTCCGGCAGCCGGTCAAACTCCCCATAGGCATCACCCAAGGTTTCGGGCAGTCTGTCATTCTCTAGATAGAAGTCTTGCACGCGCCACTGGACGTCTTGCAGGGCATACACCAGCTCGGTGTCAGCTCTCATTTCTCGGACGGTGGTAGGACTAGGAATATACATAAGGGCAGACACCAATACCCCAGCGATCAACATTGCTGCAACGGCACCGTAAATAAGCGAGCCACGTGCTCTAGTCAGCCAATACCCCTTGGCATCCTGGATGTAGTAATAAAAGGCTGCCCCAGTCACTACAAATACTGTCAGCGCTTTGAGCAAGAATCGGCTGGTAAGCTCACCCTCTAGTAATCCCATAATGACTGCTACCAGGTCACCAAGTAACACCAGCCCGGCCACCAGCAGTGAAAGATAGATCAGCCATTTTGTGAGACCAAGATAGTGACTATCGTCACTGGCCCGCCGGTTGCTGTTGACCATCCTGGTTAGTACTAGATACGTCGGGAAAAATACTACCACCATCGCAAACCCAAGCCTGATGCTGCTGGCAGCTTGCTCGATCTGCCACACCCCGTCTAGCGTATCTGGAAATAGTAAATTAATAAGGCCAAAGGTAAGCACGATAAAAAACGCAACTGACAGGTATAAACTAATCAACGATCCTAATTGCAGTACAAAATGTTTTGCGGTGTGGTTGTTCATACTTATATAGTACTCTTGATGTAATAAAAAAGAAACGACCGCTGCCGTTTCTGTCATCTGGTTAACCCTTTATCTTGGCATTCTTTACCATCTCCGGGACATGGATTGAGTACCTTTGCTACTTGTGCATGCACACCACACTCAGGGTTAAAGTTCTGTGTTTTTCTGACAGAGAGACAAGTGCAAGCTTCAGTTACCTCGAGATGCTCTATAAGCCAGATCGCATGATTATCATATATTTTATTGATCGTTGTACTTTCAAGACCTTGGATCGTAATCGTTGGGGTTAGTCTCTCGCCTTCGGTATTAGCTGGCATGTTTCACCTTTGTACTTATGCTGGTATGTACGGTATCATAAACTTAAATATACGCATATGAAAAAAGAAGCTATAAAGAACGCCCCAAAAGTGTTTTGCGAAAGCATCAACGTCGCCTTTACTCCGGAGTATTTTGTTATGGGTCTCACTTCTGGTAATCAGGGTTCTATTTACACCCTGACTCCGCAGCACGCCAAACGCTTGCAACAATATCTTTCTCACCAGATTTCTGAATTCGAAACCAAACATGGCGAGATCGATGCCAAATGGGATCCTAAAATAGTCAGTCCGATGCAACGTGCAAACCCTCCTGGAGAGTTGAGTTAATCAAAAAGCCCCTTTTGGGGCTTTTTGATTACTAGTACTAGATTGAGTCTTCTTGCTCATCACTGTCCTCTTGTGTTGTGTCATCGGTAGAGCTGGACGTCGTGCTGGCGGTAGAGCTGGCTTGTTGTGCTGCTTGTTCAGCGGCTGCGCGTGCCTCATCTGCAGCCACTTTCTCTTCCGGTGTCATTACATTAAAAGTATTTGGTCTAGCTTGCACGTCTGGTCTGGTGACGACAAAATCATCATCTACAAATGTTCCAACTGGCATTTCCGATTCAGAGTTGTTAAAAATTGTCAGACCAATCATAACCACAACAGCTACGGTAATGACACCACCAACAATGAGTTTTATATTCATGTATAAAGTATATCAAAAAACAGGCCATATTGCCTGTCTGGGTGTGAACGTATGTACTGTAGCTACCGGTCGCACCAGCCCCTGGGGGGGGGGGTGTGGTATGGTGCGACCGATGCATTGACGGGCTGCCGAACGTCAATTCAGTGACATTACTACATAATATTTTATAAGTAAACCTAGGAATGAAGAAACTCAATCACATCACCATCTTGCACGATGTATTCCTTACCTTCAGTCCGTAACTTGCCAGTATCACGCGCAATGGCCTTGCTACCAGCTTGAACCAAATCTTCAAAGGTAACAACTTGAGCCCGAATGTATTTGGTTTGAAAGTCACTGTGGATTGCCGCTCCAGCCTGTGGGCCAGTACTGCCAATTGGGACTGTCCAGGCACGGGTTTCTTCAGGGCCAGTGGTAAAGTAACTCATGAGACCCAGTCCGTTGTAGCATGCTCGGATCAAGCCTTCTACCCCGCTGCCCTGCGCTCCATATTCACGCCTGAACTCATTTTTGTCTTCATCGTTCATATCTTTGAGTTCATGTTCCATACCGGCATCAACCGTGACGTACTCTGAACCAGTACTTTCAAAAAAAGCTACGAGTTCCTGCCATCGCTCATCATTTTGCTCATCGAGATTAAAGGCATCTTGCTTCTTGTTGCACACATATAGAAACTTCTTCATCGTAAGCAAGTGCATACCTTTGATCATTTTTCGCTCATCATCAGTAAAGGAAAAGCTGTTTGCCAGCTGACCTGCTTCCATGTGTGGCATGAGGCGCTCGAGTAGCGCTTTTTCTACAATAGCTTCTTTCTTGCCGGCTTTAATGTCTCGTTCGACATTGCCTAATCTCTTTCCAATCGTTTCAGCGTCAGCCAAAATCAATTCAAGATTGATCACTTCGATGTCACCAAGCGGGTCAACTTCACCAGTCACATGGTGAATGTCAGAGTCTTCAAAGATCCGAACCACCTCAGCAATCATGTCGGTCTCGCGAATGTTTGCCAGGAATTTGTTACCGAGTCCCTCCCCGGCTGAAGCGCCTTTGACTAAACCGGCAATATCCATAAATTCAACTACCGCTGGTAGTACTTCCTTACTGCCACTAACCTCAGCGAGGGTTTGTAGGCGACCATCTGGTACCGGAATAACACCGACTGATGGATCGATAGTGGCGAACGGATAATTAGCCATCAGCACTTCATTTTTAGTGAGCGCGTTAAATAAAGTTGATTTTCCAACGTTGGGCAACCCAACAATTCCGACTGATAGTTTTGTACTTGACATGATTTTGAGACGAATTTAATGAATAATTTATGCCTTCTCCTTCCTGGTGTTCAGAAGAAGACGAGAGACCGATGTAACCAGTAACAGTTAAGTGTCCAGGCTTCCCTACTACCTCATCTATAAGCTGCTCTACTATGGACCGTTTTCCCTCAAAATTCAAGTTATGTAGCTGAGTAATACTCTCATCCAGTACAAGCTCTAGCTCATTTTCTGTTATTAAATTTTCTGATACTGCTTTAGACTTTTTTGTTAGTCCTCGAAGTTCGCTTTTAAACATACCAATTTGTTCATCCACATCGGTTCGAAGTTCACTATACTGGGCCATTGGAAGTTCCTCTTCGATTACAGCTCTTTTTAATTTTACTACTCGTTTGTTTAGAGAACCAATTTTTTCTTTTACGTCAGCAATTTTATTCTTAAGCATGTCGCCATCATTTTGTTTTGCATAGTATTCCTTGAGTTGTTTGCGAAGAAAGGTTTTTTTAGCAATTAGTTCCAACACTATATCCCATACTTTTTCATCAGCTATGCGAGCGTTTACGGCCTGCAGGTTACATTTTGAACATCCGGTTGATTGATTATTGTGTCTCCCTCCACATCGGTAATATAAATACTTGCCTCCTTGTGGCCCTTCGCCTGTGCGAGCTGAGCCACAAGTGCAGTAAATCTTCCCACCCAAGAGGTAGTCATTTTTACGATTTCTTGGATTTAATTGTGCATTCTTGCCCCGCTGTTGTTGCGCTAACAAAAACAGTACCTTACCCTCCTGCTTCTCTAAAATGGCTGGAACAACAACACTCATCCATTGGTCTTCTGGACGTAACTTTCTACTTGTTCTGTTGTCACGCCTTCGTCCGTTTTTTAGCTTACGGATTGTCTTAGTCGGCAGTATAGCCTCAGTGCGGCGATACTGTGCTTTACCTATATATGTCGTGTTTTTAAGTATATTGCCAATCGTACTTGTATTCCAGTTACCGTCTTCATTTTTTCTCGGTTTTGCTCCAACATCCTTAAGCTTTGTTGCAATCTGACGCATTGATAATTTGTCGTGTACATACCAGCTAAAAATAAGCTTGATGTACTTTGCTTCAGTTAGGTTGATTGTAATGTGGGTTTCAATCTTCTCTCCAGACTTAGAGTCTTCGTGTTTCTTGTGTAGTCTGTATCCGTATGGAGCCTCAGACAGCATGATGTGCTTCTTGGCTTTCCGCAACTTACCAGTACGAAACCGTGAGTTAATACGCACCTTCTCATATTTTGCTAACATTCCACGTAGTTCAAACATCATTAACTGGTCTTCGTTATCTGAATCTGGTGAATCAATTGTGCAGAACTGTACTTTTTTGCCTGCTTTTTCAATCTCTTCAATCACAAATAGCTGCATATGAGGGTCACGTGCTAAACGGTCAGGGTCAGGAACAATTAATACATCCCACAAGTCTTCTTTAATAGACGCAAGTAACTCGTCCATACCTGGTCGCTCTAGTGTAGAGCCAGACCAACCGTCATCTTTGTAAGAGGCTATATCATTCTGCTTTACATACGAGTACTCAGATTTAGCCTTTTCATAGCATTGTTCATTTTGGGATTCAATAGTCCCTTCCTTTTCTTGTCTTATCGTAGAGGTTCGGGTATAGGTAGCAATTCGCAAAATTTGCGCTTCTAAAGTTACTTTTATAGTCATAGAATTATTTATTGCTCTTGCTTCGTTTAATACCCTCTTTAATTCTTTTTGATATTCCTATGGTTTCGTCCTTTGCAAATGTATCACTTAGTGATTTCAAGAATTTACTCGAATCCAGCCCTCCTTCCTCTAGTAGTTCAGGCTCATCAGTAAAATCTACAATCGCTCCTGTCTCCTCTATCTCTTCAATTATTCGCCTCGCTTCTGCTCTATTGTGGTGGAACTGTAAAGAGTCAGTAGCTAATACAAGGTCAACCTGCATCTCTTTGATGACGGTAAGTATTTCATTTAGACCATGTCTGTCTGTACTTAAGCCACTGCTCTCCAAGTCAACCGACTCAAGTATAAAGAGTGGGTAGCCATCTAATTCTAGCTCAGACGTGTAGTCTTTTATTTGTATCCGTTTTGCTTCTACAGCTGCTTCGTCTTTAGTTGCTGTCCTAATATACGTAGCAATTACTTTATTTTCTCCATTCATCATAATTAATTTGTTTAATAAACACTGGTAAAACATATGCCAATGTCACTTTAATAATTCGTGAAACTTTCACTTTGTTTGATAGCTACTGTGAGAAGTAGGTATCTATCCTTTGTATTAATTATCGCTGTTGCGCATAGCAACCACCTTAGCTTCTGCTTCAATGAATATTGCAGATAGTGCTTCGATATAACGGTCACCTTGAGAGAGAGTCTCGTGTGCATGATAATTAACAGAGTATGCGTCAGAGGTTTTTTCCTCCATGTTAATTCTTTTTAGTACTACTAACCAAAAAAGAACCGCAATGTCTCGGGTTCCTAACTGACTGCAGGCCTAAAATCCGCCTACTGATGTTCCACTGGATTGATACCAGCTGATGAATAGATTTAAATCGTAGTTTGCTGACTCTACTACGTTAGATAAATCTTTGATGACTTATACCCTATTATACCATATTCAATGCACACAAACAAATACATGATATTTTTTGTTACTAATTATCTTGTGTAAGGCTTGCTATTAGCGCGCTGGGTAGTCTTGGGCCAGTAAACCCAGATTTGTCGTACTCTTCCTCACGCACCTTTCGACGTTTCATTGCAGCTATATAGCACTCTCGTGATGATGGGGCTGTCATTATTTCTCCCGACTGTGATGTGTATTTGACTCGTTCGTTAGACAACTTACTAGCTATCGGGTCCATTCCTGATGGGAATTTGCCTTTAAACACGGCATCATAGTCTAGTGACGCGCTACTAGTGTTTTGAGTCTGTGACTCAGAGCTGTATCCGCTGTTTGATGACACGGTAGTGATTACATTGCTAACATCTTCGCTTGACTGAATGTTTGTTCCAAGCTCGTTTTCACCAGGCACAGTTATCTTGGCGGTACCATTAATCACTGCATCGGAGTATCGTTGTTGCCATTTCAGCTCTAACTCTTTACGTAGTGCTGGTTTAATTTTGATGCCAGGCTTAGGCAGTTCCATAAAACCACCACGCACATTAACTTCATACCACTCTCGCAGTCTATCTTCGAAGATATGCAAACCTTCCTCTTCGGTCACAATTGTTTGCGTACCGTGCTGCCTATCTCTGTATAGCGGTCTTGGGCCTGGTTTAAACTCATCCACTTTAGCGTTGCCTAGAGCAGGGTGACGTAAGAAGTAGTAGGTGTTAGCCATACCTCTACCCTTTTGTAAAACACGTAGAAGTCCTTCGTTAATTAATTCGTTTTGCCACCTAAGTAGTGTCCGTTCACTTGGATTACCTAAATAGCCTTTCAGAGTTTTCTTATAAGCAAACGCTTTTCCATATTTCATCGCAAGACTAAATAAGCTGGCATAGAGAATCTTGGCGCCAATTGATAATTCGGTAATGGCAGCAACTCCTTGTGGAAGCATCCAGTACCTATCTTTTGTTGCGTCGTAATCTGCTGGAGTAAATTCATCGTATGGTCGCTGTTTCTGGTCAGTCATAATTTGTACTTAAGTTGTTATGGCAAAAGTATGCCAGAGTGCCAAAAATGTCCGTCCAGCTCGGTCACTAATGTCTGCCGAGAAAAGCCACCCGTGTCCGAACCTGTTAATAGATAATGAATAGATAATTAATAGATGGTATCCGCAGCTTCCACTATTGGTTCAATTCATTTGTTTTGTCCTCATTGGAGATACAGTACAAAGAGACTCCCTGTGAGATGCGACATGAGGTGAGGTAACTTCCCGTGCTTTTTTACTTAGCGTTTTTTAGTACTCAGATACTCTACTCACGTAGCACCTTAGTAACCGCTACCTGAATATTCTATGTACAACGTAAAACAACGATTCGAGAAGATTACTGAGAACAAACCATACTTAAGCTCATACATGGTTTATGCTGAGACAGTGAGCAATACTGGACTAACTGAAGACGTCGTTCGCCGCTGGTTTCGTAAGCTGGTAGACGCTGATGATTACGCTAAAAGTGAGGCTCCTGCCATCCTGCGCTATTTAGTGACTTTGGCGGAACCTAGTAAATAAAAACACCCCTCTGGGAGCACAAGTTTTAGGGGGTAAATTGCCCTGTAAGCTGTCCAAAGATATCACTATGACATTTGATACCAATCGCCTGAAACTGATACCTATGAGCGAGATTTTGCATTGTTTCCGACATAGAATATCTTCTTGGACCGAGGGTCGATGAGAGTGTAGACGTAGTAACCTAGTTTCTCGATGGTGGATTGGGAGAGTCTATGTTTCATTTTTTTGAACTTTTGTTAGTACGTCCGACGAATACTTGCTTCCGGGTCTGTTTGTCATAGTAGACTTCTAGGCCGTCTTTTCGACGAATCGGGTCTAACCTTTCATCAGCCTCATCATTACTTATATAGTTTGGTTCTGCACTCACTGAATCCTCATATACCCAACCCTCAGGCATAACTACATTTGTATCTTGGTCACCAGTCAGACGACACATCGCGACTCGCATATTTGACCCTGTAGATTTACTCACGTGCCCAAACTCCATCCACACTGGCCGTGTCTTGGGACCCTGTAGTTGGCTTATGTGCACGTATCCTCCTTCCTTTTCCTCACTTGCTTCTGTAATACCTTCTGCTTCTAGTAGCGAACTGTATTCAAGTGCATCATCGTAATTCATAAAGCCGACCCGAACCAAATTACCGTCAGCACAGAGCGTTTTGTTTGGAACTGCGGTTTTGAATTGTGACCACCCACCAGGCCACTTTGACTTTATTTCTTCAGTCTTGATGACTACTGAGAATGCTTCTATTAGGACTCCCATGGTTAAGTGTTTTTGTTATCGGTTACCACTCCCTGGGTCAGATTATTGAACCATCTGCCGAAGTCTTTTGGTTTTAGTAACTCAAAGATGTAGTGCTGGTTTGCATCTGCTCGGAATTCTTCGGGCAGGTCAACTGGGTTTATCTGTCGTAGTTTTGCATTGAGGTTTTGAAAGTGCGCTATAGCCCACTCCGCTTTTGGTTTTGTTGCTTCATCGGCATCTTCGTCTGACTTAATTTCGATTGCAAAAATAATTTGTTCAATACCTTGCTCTTGCAACTTAACCAGCTCTTCGGTCGAGACATTATTTTTAGTCACTGCATCGATATATGCATCCAGCTCAACCTTTACGAAGAAGTCAGGATTGAAAGAACGTCGCGTTCGGTCTTTTCCTCCCTTCCAGTACTCATAATCAAGAGAATAGAATCCCTTGTCAGGCGACTTTATCCAAGAGCTTATATATCGTTCGTGTTCTAATAAGCCAAAAACAAATTCTTTTTCCGGGGTGTGAGACACCAATACGGAACTCTGTGGATTCTTAAATACCGATGTGTTTACGATATACGGTGGTCTCGCATCGTTCTCAATCAATGGTCGTACGTAATCATGATGCTTGCCTAAAAAATTATTAGGGTCAACAAACGAGAGTGTCTTTTGAGTAATCTCACCACGTGTGGATTCCAGATGCTTGAGAACTAGTTTTGACTTGTCGTCTAGTTCAGATTCGTAGTCTTCTGACAGATAAGCTGCTGCATCTCGCTCTAGCTCCCCCACTCGTACTGATTCACGGGGCAGATTTTTAGTAGCAATTGATTCTATATCTCCTTCTACATTCATAAACACCCGTTTCTTTGTTCCTTTCGGTAGAAATTGATTGAAATATAATTCAATTTGTTTTTTATTCTCCTCCGTAAGCTGTTTAGAACTTATGTCTGCTGCCCCCATTGCAGACAGAATTTTGTCACGTATTTCTGTTTCAGAAGGACATCGTTCAACCAATCCTTGACCGAAGTCAAAATGAATCTGCTCGTGTTCTCGACTCTTGAACCTCCGATGTAGTGCATCTACTACACTGTCTACCGTGACCAGCTTCTTCTTGAGTGAATACTTGTCACCACTGCCGTGCGTTCGAACAATAGTAATTTTCTCAGTCACTTCAAATTTAGTGAGCTCAAGGGTTCGTGAGGGTAGCTCTTTCTGCTCTGGGTCAGCATCTACTTGCTTCGAACTGGCCAGATAATTAAGGTTGAATAAAGCAAAATGATGCTTCTCTCGGTCCCGGACACCAGTCGTGGTTAAAGCTTCAGAACTAATGTGTAAATCAGAGTGTGTCACTGCGTCCATCAGCTCTTGGATATGCTCGGCAAATCGTTCGTGATTGGTAATTGTCAGCATTGGGTAGTTATTAAGAATTTCACCGTGTGACACCTTTCTTGGTACACGTAAGCCTCTACCAATTACCTGTGAGATAAGTAGCTTAGAATTGAATACACGCTCTTCCATGGGTACTATCTGGAACACATTGTCTACGTCCCAACCTTCCAAGAGCTTCCCAACTGAAAAAATATATTCTACTTGGCCACCTACTTTATTCGGGTCAGTTTCCTCGATGTTGTCCAGCTTGGCTTTGTACTCTGACTCAGCCACTCCGGTAATAACGCAAATAACCTTCTCACGCATAACTTGTTCCAATTGCGGAATGGTTTTATCGCTATTTTCCTTTTCATTACGAGCCAAGAAAGAAATAAACTCGTTGGTTCTATCCTGGGCACTTTTCTTTGTTGGACAGTAAAACACAGTTACCGGCTTCACCAAACGCTCTCCATCTTTACGATAAGCATATTTTTCTGACAGCTCTGCATGCTTCTGAACCACTACTTCAAATCGTCGTTCCGATGTCCACTTCATCTTCTCGTTCTCTTCTGTCTTTACGTCGAGAATCGGGTCAATATCTTTTATGAATTTTTCTTGAATAGCGGTCGAAATGTTGTAGTCAAAAATCACATCAGCAAAGTACTGGTCGCCATTGTATGGAGTACCAGTAAAACCGATATGCCGCTTAATCTTGTGAGTACCATCGGCGTTACGATAGTCGCCACCGGCATACCTACCAGTACCCATCAAAAATTGCATCCACAAACGTTCGTTTTGTTCTTCCTTCTTGCCACCCTCTTCAACACCGGCAATCTTTCCAGTGTTTCCAAAAGTGATATGCGAGTAGGCGTGATGTACTTCGTCACTTAACACAAGCACATCCTCAGTATCCTTAAACATCGTGTCCCAGACACCACCGAAGGTAAATACGGCATTTATGTTTTCAATCACTATGCTATCGTCGGTTATTTTGTCGTTGTCAGTTAGTAGATTCACAGCCTTACCCTGATACTCTCCAGGCAATAAATCGTTCCACTCTTTCTTATCAATAAATTCACGAAATTTATCACGCAATCCTTCTTCAATAATAGTTGAAGGTGGGCCAAGGACCAGTACACGCCTCGTTAATCCCATAACAACAGACAGATACGCCACTAAAAACATAGCAAACGATTTACCGGTGCCGGTTGCCATATGAACTACACCTGACAATCGTTCTGGCAGTGGTAAGTTACCTAGCATTAGTTCTTCGCTACCAAACCGTCCACGAATCTGCTCCTTCTTGGCAAAGTTTTCTTTAGCTAGGTCGGTTACATTCTCATACCCACCACCCCACAAATAAATCATCGTGTGCTTTACGGCCTGAAACTGGTATTCCCGGCCTCCAGTTACTGCACGGACATAGTCTTCGATATCACTAAACCGGAATTGGTCATAGCTACACTTTCGAATATTAATGTCCAGTACGTGTTCAGACAGGTTCAGCTTCTCTACTTGTTTGGTTCTTTTTGCCATATTACTTTACCTTAGCTGGTTTACTCTCATTCCCATGTTTATCAATCGCAATCACACCGACACTCTTGCCGAGGTCTGCCAGTACAATCGAGCCATCATCTTTTACGTCCTTTAAGAAAATGGTTTTATCCATATCAAAAGGCTTCCCTTCTTCATAGTCGTCATCAACTAAGAGCATTGCGAGCCCGGTATAGCCCTCAAAACGATTACCCTGACCGTCGAGAATCTTGGTTTCAAAGTGATTGATTTGTAGTCCCTTTTCAGTCTGAGCCACTTCAATCTCAACATCTTCATTGAAGTAAAACGCAGTAGATGAAATGAGCTGGTTAACATCCTCTGGTTTACTCGGTTGGTCCTGCAGCGTGAGTTTGCGCGATACATCTTCCAGCACTTTGTATGGGAAGGTTAGCATCTTGAAGGTGACTTCTTCGCCGTTGTCGTTCTTTAGTGTTGTATCGCCGATATTGGTACAGGTTTCTGGAGTAATGATGTAGTACTCACCCTTTAACTTTCCACCCGATTGCGTGAGAATGCCCTCTAGGTACGATTCATCTATCCGAACCTCTTTCAAAAATTCATCTTGCCAGATTGGGTACACTTCCACCGGGTTGCCATTCCGTTCGGCAAAAATAATATCTGACTTGAATTTCTTACTAATTTTTTCGTCATGCGAGAGCTGAAATAAACCAAGCACGAATTGTACATAGTTTTCTTTGTGTTCACGTAGCTGCATGACGTGCGAAAAGTCATAAGCACCGGAAGATAGCACACAGAATGGATTAGCTTTCTTTCCGTAGGCATCGCCTTTTTTAGTAACCACCTTATCATTGTCGTCTTTCACTTCTTCCAAAGCCTTACTTTCGTCAATACGCATCATGCGTCTCTGCATTGTATAAATCGCATGTTTACCAAAGTCACACGCAATCCACCTGCGACCAAGTTTTTCAGCGACAGAAGGAGTTGTGCCAGAACCAGCGAACAAATCCATCACTAAGTCACCAGGGTTTGTAGTCGATAAAAGAATCCTCTCTAGTAGCGGCTCTGGCTTCTGTGTCGGATAACCAACACGTTCTGTACTCACAGGGTTTATCATAGAAATCTCCCACGCGTCTGGCATGGGTGACCCTTTTGATTCTTTGTCAGTAAGTGTGGACCTTCTTACTCCATCATCACCTATTACACTAATCCAAGATTTACCATTACCGCTGGATTTTTCAGACTTAGGTATGTATAGGTTGTTAAAAGTATGATTTCCTTTGTCTTTAACATAATAGAAAATATCATCATGACTACGGGCAAACTGTGTTGATTCAATATTCCATCTCCTGTAATACCAGGTAATGTGATTCTGAAAGTTGTTCTTACCAAAAATTTCATCTAACACAAGTTTAATATGAGACGCCATTTTCCAGTCCAAGTGAACAAAAATAGCACCGTCATCAGCTAACACTTCATGCATATACAATAATCGAGCTCTTACTTGTTCTATAAATTCCGATGTTGCAATTTTATCGGTATAGCTTTTTTCACCTTCTTTTCCTCCAAAGTCACTCTTTGTAGCAAATGGTGGGTCAATGTAAATAAGCTTCACCTTCCCTTTTACTTTGTCTTTAATTAGCGGGTCTTCATTACGATAACAGGTCTTTAAAAACTGTAGATTATCACCCTGTACAATCATATTTTTCCATTCATCATCAGCTGCCTCCCCAAAACAACGTGACACTTGTAGTGGTGCGGCTCCGATACCAGCACTGGCTTCGGCTAGAATAGCCGCCTTGCTACGCTTTCCGGCATACTCAAGGGTGGGGACCTTGGCCCGGTCTAGTGACACAACATCAAACTTCTCCGCGGTACTCGGGAACAGTTTGGGGACCAAGTCCGGGTTCGGCTCGGTGTCGTTATTTAGTGCGTCAATCAATGCTAGTTTTTCTTCTTCTGTCAGTCGTAGTTTGGCCATATTATTATGCAAATGCTTTGGTTAGTAATCGGTTGAGGACATCGGTCTCGGTTTCATCTTTGGATTCAGGCAGAAGAGTAAAGTAGTTGATACGCAGGAATCGATAACCGTAGCTTTCTAGTTCTAGTTGTCGCTGTACATCGTAGTCGATGTATTCACTACTAACAGCATTAGCAGAGACTGAACTTGGGTCTTTGAAGTGCCACTCTAGTCCATCGTACTCCAAAATGAGTGATGAGGCTTTACCACCTTTATTATATGTTAACAAGAAGTCTACTCGGTATTCGGGTATCTGAGCAGCGTATTCGGCCCGCAAATACTTACCAATCGGGAACTGTGGGACGATAGAAACAGCATCCTGATTCGATTGTATAAAATCTGTACTCATCAAACGTCGATACAACTCTTCCTCTTTTGGTGAGTCAAACACAGCTGTATCGCCGATAAACATGTCATTTTTAGCACTGTTTTCTAGGGTGCGGCTGTAGTATTTCAAAGCGTCACCAAGCCTAGTATTACTATAGTCTTCCAACGGTTGGCTATGAACAAACACCATTGTGTCTTTAGCACGGCTGAACCCTACGTTTAGACGCTGCATTTTGAGTGAGCGTATATTGTCTGCAGTACCACCAATTACTGGATAAATACTACCGAGGTTAGCGTTTCTAATTTTTTTGTCCTCTACAAACGAGTAGTACACCAGGTCACGCTCTTCACCTTGCACATCACCCACAAACCAGACTGAAAGTTTATGGTCACGCTCTAAGCGAGGCAAATCGAGCCGCTCCCGGATGGATTCCTCAAGTTTAAGTTGCTGTTCACGGAATGAAGTAATAATACCGATAGTACCAGCATAACCTCCAGTGATTCTTTTCTCGATGTCTTGGATAATAACTTCTATTTCATCCAAGTTAGTGTTTGCTGCCATTTCCCCTTGCGTCTCTACCTGCATAAACTGGAGCGTCTGCGCGATAGGTTGGGTACGGATACGGTTAATAATCAACTCCATCTGAGCAGGCTTGTAGAACGTCTCGTTTGAGTAGCCGATGATTTCTGGGAAGCTACGGAAGTGTTCTTTGAGTGAAGTACTATAGTTTGCCATCGCTTTTGCAAAGGATAACGTTGATGTGCGGATATTAAATGTCTTGAGCCACAATACTGTTCCTGGTTGAATTTCTTCAGCTGGGATTACATCATCTGACATTTGGCTGTCTTCATCCACATCCTCAGTCATGGTAGCCATTAATTCATCGATATTTATTTGACTAACCGAAGCTTGGAATTCATCAGTGTAGGCATTTATGATTTGAGAAAAGTACGAAGTGGAGTACTTTGCATTTACGTTCACAGCACTCACTGCCCCGTACTGATATTCGTCACCTAGAACTACGACTTGCTTGGCGCGCAGAATTAGTGATATGGAGTCAGCGATTGAAACCTGTGAGGCCTCGTCGATAATAAGGATATCAATCATATCTTCGTCCATCGGAAAGTGCTTGGAGATAGTCTTTGGCTCAGCGATAACGCAGGACATGTTATTAAGTAGCACGTCAGCTTCTTCCCGAGAGAATCTCTTGTTACCTTCGAATGACGTTTTGATACGCTGAATTTCGTTTACGTGATTATTGAGATTCTTTAGTCGGTTATCATTGATGTTTTCTACTCGCTTTTGTTCCAGTTTGTAGTAGTCAGACAGAAGCGGAGCGTGAGTAGCAATGTTTTGTGACTTACTCGCTAACGCAGCAAATAGCTGGATATACCGCCACAGTTTCTTCGCGATGTCTGCTTTATTGACTTCAGCCAGTGTTGAAAGGTCTGACGTCACGATGCCAATACTTTGTATAACTTCGCCAGCCGTAACAAACAGTACTTCTAAAGCAGCCTCGTTTTCTTTAGTGAAAAGATGCTTGTACGCTTGGTGCTTTTGAACACTCTCATATAGTTCTGGGATTCCTTTAGACTCATTGTTGGGTAGTCGTTTGTATTCATTTACCCACGCCTCGTAACTACGAAAACTAATCTTGAACGCTACCTTGTCAGTGGCTATATTAAGCTCCTCAAGGGTTACATCTTGCTTGGTGCTGTCTATTGACCGGGCAATTTCTGCAACAACTGTATTGTGTTGCAGGCTTTGTAGCTTATGGAGCAGTGATTCTTTTTGCTCCTTGGTCGGGTTTTTACCAAATAGACCAGAAAATACTCCACCGACACCATCGTTTACGGTTAGTTTTGCAAGTGGAATGTTTGTTTTAAAAGTATCTGTAAGTTCCTTTAACAAGGTTTGATAGTCATCTGGAATCTCACGTAAAGTTGTATTGAAACTCAAGGCATCAGAAGATACGCCGTTCAATTTTTCGCATGCCTCAAGGAAGTCGTTCAGTTGTTCTTGTTTCTGGGTCACCCATTTGAATTCTTCAAGGGACACACCGGCAAGTTCTATACCAATATCAGACTGAAGCAGTGCATTAAGTACTTCTGTAGCTGGTAGCAGCGCGGCCTCTTTTTTGAGGGATGTTAGGTGCGCGGCGACAATCTCAGAAGCAAGCATTTCATTATGGAGTGCATGAAATTCAAGTAGCAATTTAATACTGTCCACGTCCTCGGTTGACGCTGTAATACGATTATTTAGGACTGTACGTAGCTCGGTTTCAATTCTGTTCGTATCGGTTTCTATTGCTGATTGATTATATTCTAACGCTCTGTCGTTGGCTGCATTTATAACAGCTGTCTGCAACGTGTTCTGTAGTCCGTTTGGTGAACCAGTCTGGCTGTCCATTCTGACAATAGATGGCTTTGCTTGGGGATGAAGATGTTCGAACTTATCTGAAAGCATTCGGTCAATAACATCCAAGGCTTCTTGTTTGTGTGAAGTAATAACGACTGACTTTTTGTGTTCGTTTGCCCAGTATGTTAAAGCGGCAATAGTGTGCGACTTACCTGTTCCCGGTGGTCCATCAACAACAATAATCCGGTTTTTTTCATTTTTAAGTGCCAGGAGGATTCTTTTTTGTGAGTCACTAATGGGGATTGGACTACCTGAGAGATATCGGTCAGCACTTTTAGCTGGATATTCTGTTTTAAACTGTTCACTCACTTCCTGCGTGAAGTTGTCGATTTTTCCGTTGACGTATGAAGAGACTAGGCTGGTAAAGCTACTTTCCTCTCCTTCGTCTAGGCGAGTCATGATTTCTGAATAGTCGAGTAGCTTTTTGTCTTCGTTGGTTATTGTTTGTAGTCCAATCCTGGCTTCAATTCGCGGCTTTCCTTCGTCGTCGTGCAGAATATCCTTGAAGTTAGGTTCGTGTATAAACGGAGTGTGTTTGCCGTACTGGGTCTGCAAATACACTTCAATTGCACCTAAGTAGTCTTTTGCTCGAGAGATTGAACTTGAGCGAGGTGTGGTTAGAACTTGGTCGAATTTGTAACCGTTG